>JGI24134J36421_10000347_pt1 | contig 14111 bp, 13 predicted proteins | sample BarGraNGADG00312_FD_36421 | JGI IMG/M metagenome (IMG submission 36421) | reverse complement strand
CCGCCCCGCCGCGTCGGAGGCCGCCGCNGAGACCGCCAGAGAGGGCCGGTCAGTGCCGAAGCCGGCCGCTCGCGAGGCCAGNAAGAAGCCCGTGGAGAAGGAGAACCCGGTAGCCCGGGTGGTGGAGGCCGCGGCAGAGGCTCCCGCGCCCCGGCCNGCCAGGACAGACGGTGCTTCGGCGCCGGAGCGGGAGCGCGACCGTCGGGCGTGGATGGCCGTGCTNGCGGAGCTCAANAAAACGGGGCGCATGAAGCTCTGGACGCTTCTGGCCAAGGCNAGGGTGGTGTCGTCGGGCGACGGCGAGCTGGTCCTTGGATTCGGCGAGGAGTCCGCGTTCCAGATGGAGGCGCTCCGGTCCGGCCCGGGGCAGGAGGAAGTGGCGGGGCTGTGGGAGCGCTTCGTGGGCCAGCCCGTGAAGGTCAAGCTCGTGCTCACCGCGTCCCGGGTCCCCAAGGTCGAGGCTGAGCCCGCGGCGGCAGCGCCTGAGGACACCAGGGTGGCGGCTCCCGCGCCTGCGGAAGACCCGGCGGCCGAGCCCACCGAGGATTCAATCGAGGTTGAGGAGACCGACGCCGGAAACGTCGCGCCAGAGAGCGAGGGCGCGGAACCGTCGGGACAGAAAAGCTCCGCCGAGATCGCGCGGATATTCAAGGAGCGGTTCGACGGCGAGATCATCGAGAAGGATAAGGAAGGGAAGGATTAGATGTCCAAGGGCAGTTACTACCCCAAGCCCAAGGGGCAAAAGGCCAACCCCGGCGACATGATGAAGCAGCTGCAGCAGGTCCAGCGCAAGATGGAGGAGGCCCAGGAGGCTCTGGCGGATGAGACCGTCGAGCACACGGCCGGCGGAGGGACCGTGAAGGTGGTNGCGGACGGCCACCAGAACATCAAGAGCATAACCATCGATCCAGAGGCGGTCGACCCCGAAGANGTNGGCATGCTNCAGGACCTCATCCTGGTCGCGATCAACGGCGCCATCGAGGAGTCGAGGGAGCTCGCAAACCAGCGCATGGACGGGCTGACGGGCGGGCTCGGCGGGCTGGGGATACCGGGCCTGTAGGCCGGGGCTCAGCATGGCTTTCTATGCCGCTCCGCTCGAGAACCTGATCGAGAGACTCTGCGGGCTTCCCGGGATCGGACCCAAGTCCGCGCAGAGGATCGCCTTCTTCATTCTTTCCATCCCCAGGGACGACGCGGTCGAGCTCGCGCGCGCGATCGTCGAGGTCAAGGACAAGGTGAGGTTCTGCTCCACCTGCTTCAACATCTCCGAGGGCGAGTCTTGCTCCATATGCAACGACGCCCGCAGGGACGAGACGGTCATCTGCGTGGTGGAGGAGCCCCGCGACGTGATCGCGATCGAGAGGAGCGGGCGGTTCAGGGGCACCTACCACGTGCTGGGAGGNGCGATCTCGCCNATCGACGGCGTNGGACCGGAGGAGCTCACNTTCAGGGAGCTCGTCGGNAGGCTTCGCGACGGCAAGGTCACGGAGCTCATCGCGGCCACGAACCCCAACGCGGAAGGCGAGGCGACGGCGCTCTACCTGGCGCAGCTGGTCCGGCCTCTGGGGATAACGGTGACGCGCATCGCGCGCGGACTGCCGGTCGGGGGAGACCTCGAGTACGCCGACGAGGTGACGCTAGGGCGCGCGCTGGACGGCCGCTCCGAAATGTAAAAGATGTACCAGGTACTTTTCACCGCCTTTTTTCTCATACAGGGCTGGTCTTGATTCTTTGCTTGTATTGCTGATAAGATGATTTCACTATGCCGCGCCAGCCCAGGCTTAAGGCCCCTGATACCATCTTTCATATCACCTCGCGAGGCAATGCTCAGCAGACCATTTTCACGTGCGACAATGACCGAACTCTGTTCTTGAACCTTCTCCAATCTGTCCTTCATATGCGTAGATGGCGATGCCATGCATATTGCCTTATGAACAACCACTATCACATGGCGGTGGAAGTGTCTGAAGACGATTTATCAGAGGGCATGAGAGAGATTAACCACAGGTATGCCTTATTGTTCAACAAGACCCAAGGGAAGAGCGGGCACCTCTTTCAGGATCGATTTCACTCGAAAATCGTGTCGGACGACTATTANATGATGGAACTCTCCAGATATATCGTCCTGAACCCGGTGCGGGCCAGCATAGTTCCTGCTCCGCAGCTGTGGCCATGGAGCAGTTATTCCGACTTGCTCTCTGGCACGGGGATAGCTGAACACGGCTTTGTTCTATCACTGTTCTCAGATGACTGCGATTCCGCTCTTGCGGAATACAATGAGTTTATCAGTGAGGCAACCGGCGAGACATTTCAGTGGAACGAGATCCGCGACTATTTGTTCGGGGCAGGCAAACTGCCGCGGCCGTCCCTGGCTGCAATATTCAATGGGAGCAAGGGTCGAGACATCCACATCGCTGAAGCACGTTTCCTGCATGGTTACAAACTGCGGGAGATTGCCGACTTCCTTAGTATGTCAAACGCTCAGATTCACCGATTGGCAAAGTCGAATAGAGAGTTAANATGGAAAGAAATGCGGTGAAAAGTACCTGGTACATTTTTTTCATTCGTAGCGGAGTGATTCGATCGGGTCCAGGCGCGAGGCCTTGCGCGCCGGGTAGACCCCGAAGAATATCCCCACCAGCATCGAGAACACGAACGCCANCAGTATGATCCACACCGTCACCTGCGCCCGCAGGTGGAATATCGCCGTGTAGAGTCCGGCACCCAGAATCGCAAGCAACACCCCGATCGCGCCGCCCAGCAGGCTGAGGGTCAGCGCCTCGACCAGGAACTGCAGCATGATGTCGCGCGTCTTCGCGCCGACGGCCTTGCGGATGCCTATCTCACGCGTCCTCTCCGTTACCGACACCAGCATGATGTTCATGATGCCGATCCCTCCGACCAGCAGAGAGATGCCCGCGAGCCCGCCCAGCAGGTACGTGAGGATCTTGGTGATGCTCTGGGCGAACGTGAGGATGTCACTCTGTGTGATCACGGAGTACTCGTCGGACGACAGGTTCTTGCCGAGGGCGACCTTGATCTTGTCCGCGGTGGCGTTGACGCTCGCCGTCGAAGGAGCCTTGGCCACTATCAGGTTCGGATGCGACGAGCCGAAGAGCTTGATCGCGGTGGTCATCGGCATCCACGACACGGAGTCGTTGTCGAACATGAGCGTCTTGCCCTTGAACTCCTGCACNCCGATCACCTTGATCTTGCGNCCCTTGATGGTGACGTACTGCCCGNCGGGATCGGCCTCTCCNAAGAGCCCCTTGGCGACGGTCTGCCCTATGATGATGACCAGGCGCGCCGACTCCTCNTCTGCTTTTGTGAAGAANCGNCCTGAGGATGTGGCAAGGTCGCGGACCTCGAACTCGTTCGATGACGTCCCGTTGATCATCCCGAAGTAGCGCTTNCCGTTGCCGGTCATGTATATCGAGCGCTGGATCTCGCCGCTGACTCCCTCNGGGTTTCCGATGGCCCGCCCGACATCGTCCATNGTGGTGAGGGTGAANTTGTTCANGGCGAGCTGCGGCGCACCCTGCTGCATCAGGCTGCCGCCGAGCTGCATCTTGAATGGCACCACNACGATGAGGTTCGAGCCAAGGCCCTGGATGCTGGAGGTGATCTCGGAGCGGGCGCCGGAGCCGAGAGAGACCAGCAGGATGACGGAGCCGACCCCGATGATCACCCCGAGCATCGTCAACAGCGAGCGCATCTTGTTCGCGCGCAGTGCGGTCAGGGCGGTGATGACGCTCTCGAATATCTTCACAGCGCATCACCACCGTCGNNGGCGGACGAGGCGNAGGCGACTTCGGCGGGCGGCCTGGAGGCGTACCTCTTCACCTCGACGTCTTCGGCGCCTATCAGAAGCCNGTCCCGGATGAGGATGATGCGGTCGCCGTGCTCCGCTACNTCGCNCTCGTGCGTCACCATCACCAGGGTGATGCCGNCGCCGTTGAGCTCCTGGAGGATGTTGAGTATCTCGAGGCCCGAGTGCGTGTCGAGGTTGCCGGTCGGCTCGTCGGCCATGATGATCGGCGGATCGTTGATGAGGGCGCGGGCGATGGCGACGCGCTGCTGCTCGCCTCCAGAGAGCTGGTTGGGATAGTGGCCCAGCCGGTGGCCCAGGCCCACCCTCTCCAGCGCGGTGGTGGCGCGCCGGCGCCGCTCCGCCGAGCCGATCCCGGCATATAGCAGGGGCAGCTCCACGTTGTGGACCGCGGTGGTGCGCGCCAGCAGGTTGAACTGCTGGAACACGAAGCCGATCTTGCTGTTGCGGAGCTCGGCGAGCCTGGAGGGCCCGACGCGGCTTATGTCGTCGCCGTCGATGTCGAGGCTGCCTCTTGTCGGGTGGTCCAGGCACCCCATGATGTGCATCAGGGTGGACTTGCCCGAGCCGGAGGCTCCCATGATGACGAGGAACTCGCCCCGCCGTACCTCGAGGGAAACTCCGCGAAGCGCCTCGACCAGCTGGTCTCCCATCTGGTAGTGCTTGATGAGGTCGACCGCTCGAACAATGGCGTCCATCGTCTTATCGCCTTTCGAGCGAGGCCCCGGAGAAGGCTATTGCGTGACCCCTTGCCCGTCCTTCAGCTTCTCGGTGCCCTTGACGACGATCTTGTCGCCCATCTTGACCCCGTCGATGATCTCGACGTTGTTCTCGTTCGTCAGACCGACGGTGACCTCGGTGAGCACCGCCTTTCCGTTGACCACCTTGAAGACGTACTTCTTGCCCTTCTTGTCGACTATCGCCTCGATGGGCACCACCGCGGCGGCCTTCTTGGTCGCGATCGTCACGTCGGAGGTCCCGGTCATGCCAAGCTTGAGGTTGATGTCCGACGTGTTCATCAGGATCGTGACCTCGAAAGCGGTGGCCCCGGCCTCGTTGGTGGTCGCCGTGTCAGCGACCTTCACCACGGTGCCGTCGAAAGTCTTTCCCGGGTAGGCCTCCAGCAGGACACTGGCGGCCTGGTTCGGCGCTATCTTGGCGATGTCGGCCTCGTCGACCTTGGCCACCATCGACATGTTCTTCAAGTCGACGATCGTGTATATCGGCGTCCCTGGACTGACATAGGAGCCGGGCACGACCGCGCCGGAGGAGGGCATGCCCACCGTGGAGAGCCCGCCGGAGAGCCCGGCAAGCGAGGAGAGGTTCAGCCCCGCCGGGAGCATCCCGCTGAAGCTGCTCATCAGCGCGCTCATNAGGCTGTTGATGGAGCCGCCGCTTCCCTGCGCGCTCACGACCGTGCCGGAGGCCGGCGCGATGATGGTCGCTGCCTTGAGGTTCTTCTGGGCGTTGGCGATCGCCTGGCTGGCCGCGGCCTCCTGGGCCCCGGTGCTCATCCCGCCTCCGCCGCCCACCGACAGGGACGGCCGGTTTGCCACCCGGGCGAGGTACGCNTGATACGAGTTGTCGATGAGCTGGAGCGCCGCCATCCTCTGGTCTTCCGGGAGCGCTGGCACGACCAGCTTCTCGAGGTTTACCAGGTTGGTGACCCCGGCGTCGACCGTGGTCAGCGCGTTGTTGATCGAGGAGCTCACGCCCGAGGCGGCTGAAGAGATGCTCGAGAAAGCGCCGGCTATGGACTGGATGGACTCGAGGCTGGCCTCGGCGCTGAGGACCGACTGCTGCAGACCGGAGGTGTCGAGCTGGACCAGAGGCTGGCCCGCGGTCACCTGCTGTCCTTCGGAGACCATCACCTGAGCGACCGACCCGCTGACCGCCGGGATGACCTGGGTGGGGTTGCTGGACTGAAGGGTGCCGGCGACCATCACGGTCTCGGCGATCTCCCGCGGGCTGACATGCCCGACTTCGACCTTCACGGAGCTTCCGCCGCAACCGCCCGACACTACGGNGAGCAACACGACGACAACCANGACCTTAGCCGCAATGGCTGCGTACTTATTCGCCTTCACCTTGCCTCCACACGTGATCGTGACGGCCTNTTNCCGGCCGAATCGCGCGCCGGTGATGGAGTGAGACCCCTGGCGGCGTAANCGGCCGAACGGCNCCNTCAGAGTCCGGGCAGGTAGATTCCCNTCGCGGTGGCCCCGGGGGCGGGGCCGCCGTACGCCTGGTCAAGCGCGCCTCAGCGGTCTAAATATATTTCCTGGGNCAGGGAGAGTCAATCGAATCNGGGCCGATCACAGCCCCAGGATGCCGGAAAGCAACAGGATCAGGCCGTTGTACAGGGCGTGCCCGGNGATCGAGCCCGTCAGCGTCCGGTTGCGCTCGTAGATATAGCAGAGGCCCCAGCCCAGCAGGAAGCGGGGGAGAAACCCGANCAGCTCGAAGTGCGCNGCCGCGAACAGCAACCCGTTCAGGACCATCGCCGGAGTNTTGTTCATCCTGTTGCGCAGCGCGGGATANANGTACCCGCGGAAAAAGATCTCCTCGCANACCGGCGCCAGCAGGACCAGGGTTATCACCAGCAGAGCGATCAAGCCCGGGCTCACGCTGGAGAGCTTCGTCACCGACCGCGAGATCACGTCGGTGTTGGTGGGCCCGAATATCTTCTCGGAGACCCAGGCGACGGTGATCGCCGCCAGGAAGAGCGGCACGCCCAGCGCGAACCCCCATACGACCGCCTTGCCCGAGCCGGCGAAGCGCAGGCCCAGCGACTGGACGTTGCTCTTGTGCCTGACGATGACGGAGTAGAAAGTGCCGCCGAGGAGGAACGTGTAGAGCACAACGCTCGAGAAGAAGATCAGCAGGAACGCGGTCGTGGTGGCGGAGTAGCGACTCTTGAGCACCGCGTAGATGCCCAGGGATACTATGGAGGCCGCGATGTAGGCGATGATGAATATTATCACCGCTTCGCCCACGCCCCAGGGCGTGTTCTCGAACACGACCTCGTGCTGGCGACGGTACGCCTGCGGCGGGGGATAGTAGGGATAGCCCGGCGGAGGTTGCTGCCAGCCNTGGGGCCCGTAGCCCACCGGGGGCTGCCCGTAACCCCCTGGCGGTTGTCCGTATCCGGGGCCGCCGGGCGGCGGGTAGCCGGGCTGCACCGGCGGCTGGTGATAGTGCGCGGGTGGGCCGGCGGTCTGGGGCGCGCCGACGGCATGGTCGTGGCACGTCTTGCAGTAGTTCCTGTTTCCGTAGTCGAACCGGCACAGCGCGCAGAGGACGCGGCCGCAGCTTACGCAGCGCGCGACGGGCTGAGCCGATGGATGCTCGGAGCACTGCGGGCCTTGCGCGCCCGGCGGGCAGGTCGTATCCATCACCGGCTCCCCCGTATCATCAGTCGGAGCTCAATCCAGCAGGAGCTCCGCGATCTGCACGGCGTTCAGCGCCGCGCCCTTTCGAAGGTTGTCGCTAACTATCCAGATGTTCAGCGCGTTGGCGGCCGAGAAGTCTTTCCTTATTCGCCCCACGTACGACGGGTCCTTGCCCGCGCAGTCGCTGGCGAGCGGGTAGATATCGCTGGACGGGTCGTCCACGACGACGACGCCCTGTGCACCGGCGAGCACCTTGCGCGCCTCCTCGGGCTCCGCGGGCTTCTTGAACTGGCAGTTCACCGCCTCGCTGTGGCCGACGAACACCGGGACCCTTACGCAGGTAGCAGTGACCAGCAGGCCCGGGACCCCCATGATCTTACGGGTCTCCTCGACCATCTTGATCTCTTCCCTGGTATAGCCGTTCTCCTGGAACACATCGATGTGTGGCAGGCAGTTGTAAGCGATCTGGTGCGGGTAGACCTCGCTGGTCACCGGCTCACCTCGATCGAGCGCGGCGACCTGTCGCTTCAACTCCTCGACCGCCTCCTTGCCTGTCCCGGACACAGACTGGTATGTGCTCACGATGACGCGCTCGAGGCCGAATCCCTGTGAAGCGGGTCGAGCACCACGACCATCTGTATGGTGGAGCAGTTGGGGTTCGCGATGATCCCCTTGTGCTTGAAGGTGTCGCCGGGGTTGACCTCGGGCACCACCAGCGGCACGTCTGGCTCCATGCGCCAGGCGCTGGAGTTGTCTATGACGACCGCGTCGCATTCAGCGGCGATCGGCGCGAACTTGCGCGATATGCCGGCGCCGGCCGAGAAGAGGGCGATGTCGATGCCCTCGAACGATTTCTCGTCCAGCACCTCTATGTCGATGGTGCGGCCCCGGAAGTCGAACGACTTCCCGCGCGAGCGCTCGGAGGCCAGAAGGCGCAAAGACGCGACCGGAAAGTCGCGCTGCTCCAACACTTTCATCATCTCCTGGCCGACCATGCCGGTTGCTCCGGCTATGGCGACCCTTGGCTCTTTCATTTTTCCTCCCGCCGCGTCTTTCTCGATGAGGGTCGGGCAACCTCTTGAGGGTCAAGCCGAAACAGAGGAACCGGACCGTGCGTCACGCGGCGCGCATGCCCTCTCACTCGGAGAGGTTGAAGTAGTCGTGCAGGGTCTGCACCGCTCTGGCTCCGTCGGAGCGCCGCACCACACACGATATCTTGATCGGCGACGTCGATATCATCTCGATGTTGATGTCGTTGTCCGCCAGGGTCTGGAACATCCCCGCGGCGATGCCGGGGTGGGTTCGCATGCCCGCCCCGATAAGGCTTATCTTTGCGACGTCGTCGTCCAGGTTGACGCCCTCCGCGCCGACGGCCTTACCGATATCGCCGGCGACTTTGCGCACCTTCTCGAGGTCGTCCGTAGGGACCGTGAACGAGATGTCGGTGCGCGCGTGCTCACTGACGTTCTGGATTATCATGTCGACGTTCACGTTGGCCTCGGCCAGCGCCCCGAAGAGCCGGGCGGCAATGCCGGGCCGGTCGGGCACGCCGACGACCGTGACCTTCGACTCCGAGAAGTCGTGCGTCACGGCGCTGATTATCGCTTTTTCCATGATGTCATCCTCGCTCTTGACCCATGTCCCTTCACCCTCATGGAAGCTCGAGCGCACGTGCAGCGGGACGCCGTAGTTACGCCCGTACTCGACCGACCGCGACTGCAGGACCCTCGCCCCGGTGGCCGCCATCTCGAGCATCTCCATGTATGATACCTCGTCGAGCTTGCGCGCCTGCGGCACGACCCTGGGGTCCGCNGTGAAGACGCCGTCGACNTCGGTGTATATCTCGCAGTAGTCGGCGTGCAGCGCGGCCGCCAGGGCGACAGCGGTGGTATCCGAACCGCCTCTTCCAAGCGTGGTTATCTCGCCTTCGCTGGTCACCCCCTGGAACCCCGCGACTATCACGACCCGTCCCTTGCGAAGCTCCTGGACGACGCGGTCCGCGCCGATGTGCCTTATCTTGGCCTTGGTGTGGCCGGTGTCCGTGAGGATCTCGACCTGCTGGCCGGTCATGCTGATGGCGTCCTGGCCCAGCTCGTCGAGCGCCATCGCCAGCAGCGCCATGGAGACCTGCTCGCCGGTGGAGAGCAGCATGTCCATCTCGCGCTCCGNCGGTGTCTTGGAGATCTGCGCGGCGAGGCCGACCAGGTTGTCGGTGGTGTCTCCGAGCGCGCTCACCACCACCACGACGTGGTCGATCCTCTTCTTGCTCTCGACCACGCGTCGAGCCACGTTCTTTATCTTGTCCACGTCGCCGACGGATGTCCCGCCGAACTTCTGTACTACCAGCGACAAAGTTCTCCCCGCCCAGTGTAGAACGAACCCCGTGAAACTGCGGGGTTCGGTTCAATAGTATAACCGAATCGAGGTTGCTCGGGCATCCTCTCCTTCGATTCGACGGAGGCCGACTCACTCAGGAGAGGATCCCCTCGCCCACTTGGGAATTTCGGTTGCATAACGCCATTCTTTGATTGCACGCCGCACGAGATTCCTACTAGTCAGCAGTCATCTTTGATTTTCTTTTTATAGTTGGGGGGTGTCCTAACGGGGGCAGGGTGACCCTTTTGCGAGCGATTCGCAGCGTCTCCCGGAGTATAGAGAGTCTGCTGATTTCAAAGACGCGAGGACCAGCGAGCAAAAGGCTCACCCTGCCCCCGCCCCATTAAACCTTGCTGCGCTCGGACTCCTTGTAGCGAAGGACGCTCTTGTCCAACGGGCCGAGCTTCCTGGAGATCTCGACGATGTTCTTGACCGCCTCGGCCCACTTCTCGCCCTCGGCGGCAGAGATCCAGGCCAGCTGCAGGCGATCGGGGTCCATCCCCAGGTCGGACAGGTAGTCCTTCAGCGCGAAGAAGCGCGCCTCGGTCATCAGGTTGGCGCTGATGTAGTGGCAGTCGCCGATGTGGCAGCCGGACATCAGCACGGCGTCTTTTCTTTTTATAGTTGGGGGGTGTCCTGACGGGGGCGGGGTCACCCCGCCCCCGCCCCATTAAACCTTGCTGCGCTCGGACTCCTTGTAGCGAAGGACGCTCTTGTCCAGCGGGCCGAGCTTCCTGGCGATCTCGACGATGTTCTTGACCGCCTCGGCCCACTTCTCGCCCTCGGCGGCGGAGATCCAGGCCAGCTGCAGGCGATCGGGGTCCATCCCCAGGTCGGCCAGGTAGTCCTTCAGCGCGAAGAAGCGCGCCTCGGTCATCAGGTTGGCGCTGATGTAGTGGCAGTCGCCGATGTGGCAGCCGGACATCAGCACGGCGTCGGCGTTGTGGCGGAACGCCTCGAGCACGTAGAGCGGGTCGATGCGTGCCGAGCACATCAACCGGATGATGCGGACGTTGGGCGGGTACTGGAAGCGGCTGACCCCTGCCAGGTCCGCGCCCGCGTACGAGCACCAGTTGCAGGTGAAGGCCAAAACCTGCGGCTCGAAGTCGGGCCCCGGTGCTGAAGGCTCCGGGAAGGCCGCCTTGATCTGAGCCAGGGTCTGGTCCTCGGTGAAGTGCTGGGTGCGGATGGCGAGCGTCGGGCATCCGGCCGCGCAGGCGCCGCAACCCTTGCAGAGCGCCGCGTTGATGTTCGATACCCAGCGGCCCTCGTCGTCGGTGATCATCTCCACGGCCCCGAACGGGCAGACCCAGGCGCAGAAACCGCAGCCGATACAGCTCGCGGGGTCGACGCTGGAGGTGATGGCCTCGGTCGACACCGTCTCCTTGCGCATGGGANTGACCGCGTGTGACGCGGCGGCGTGGGCCTGGGCGATGCTCTCCGCGATGTCCTTGGGNCCCTGCGCCGCNCCGCACACNTAGATTCCGTCGGTGGCGAAGTCGACCGGGCGCAGCTTNACGTGGGCCTCGAAGAAAAACTTGTCCTGGCCGACCGGCACACGCAGCATCTTGGCGAGGTCCAGGCCGTCCTGGGTCTGTACCAGCGGAGTCGAGAGCACCACCAGGTCGGCGGGTATCTCGACCTCGCGCTGCATCAGCTCGAGCCAGGTCGTGACCTTGAGACNGTCGCCGTCCGCTGAAACTTGCGGCCGGCGCTCGGGGCTGTACTTGCGGAAGCGGATCCCCATGCCCCGCGCCTTCTTGTACACGTCCTCCTGGATGACCCCGTAGACCTGGATGTCGTTGTGCAGCACGCTGACGTTGGCCTTGGGGAACTTCTCCTTGAGCGCGATCGCGTTCTTGATGCCGACCATGCAGCATATGCGGTTGCAGTAGGTGACGCGCTCTCCGCGGCTGCCCACGCATCCGATGATGACGGCGTCCTTGATCTCGCCCAGCCGGTCTTCCTTGAGCATGAGCTCCAGCTGGCCCTCGGTGACGACGTTCGAGAGCTCGCCGTAGCCGTACAGCCCGTCGGGCTTCATCTCTTCTGCGCCCGTGGCCACGACCAGAGTCCCGACCTTGAACGTCTCGTCGCGGTCTCCCAGCGAGACCGTGACGTCGAAGTTGCCGAAGTAGCCGTTGACGGCTTTGAGGCGCGCGCCCGTGTACAGGTGGATGTTGGAAGCCGCCTTGATCCTNTTGAGGTACGACGCGATGATCTGCTCGGGGTCGGCGTTCGTCGGGGTCAAGCTGTCGAGTCCTCGAAGCATGCCCCCGACCTCCGCCTCCTTCTCCACCAGGTATACCTCGTAGCCCTGCGCGGCGATCGAGAGCGCGGCGGTCATGCCGGCTATCCCGGCGCCGATGATACACGACGCGGGAAAGATATCAATCGAGATCTCCTGCAGGGGCTCGAGCAGTGAAGCCCTCATGACGCTCATGCGCACGAGGTCCTTGGCCTTGGCTGTTGCGGCGTCCCATTCATGCATGTGCACCCAGGAACACTGGTCGCGTATGTTCGCGAACTCGAACAGGTACTTGTTGAGCCCCGCTTCCTCGCACGCGGCCCGGAACAAAGGCTCGTGCGTNCGGGGCGTACAAGACGCGACAACGACCCTGTTGAGGTCGTGCTCCTTGATGGCCTGCTTGATGGCGCTGATCCCGTCCTCCGCGCACGTGTACAGGTTCCTGGTCGCGAAGACCACGTTCGGGAGGGTCGCGGAGTATTCGGTCACGTCCTCGACGTCGAGGAAGCCTGCAATGTTGCTGCCGCAATGGCAGACAAAGACTCCGATACGTGGCTTCCCGTTGCCGGCTTGNGCCGGCTCTCCTGTTTTTTCCTGTGCGCTAACGGGGACGTCCGTTCCCTTCTCAGGGNACGGCATATTCGCGGCCGCCTTGCTACCGGCCGCCTTCTTGTCAGCCAAGGCCATTCCTTTCGGTGCTACTCTACCTCTTCCGCGCTGCCTTCTTCTTCGCCGGCGCCTTCTTCTTCGCGGCGGCCTTCTTCTTCGCGGGCTTCTTCGCTGCCTTCTTCTTCGCGGGCGCCTTCTTCTTCGCGGGCGCCTTCTTCTTCGCTGCCGGCCTCTTCTTGGCCGCAGCCTTCTTCTTCGCGGGCGCCTTCTTCTTCGCTGCCGGCCTCTTCTTGGCGGCTGGCTTCTTCTTCGCTGCCGGCCTCTTCTTGGCCGCAGCCTTCTTCTTCGCGGGCTTCTTCGCTGCCATCTCCTACCTCCTATCTCACAGACCCGGCCTTTGCCGAGGTCTTTCCGACGAAGTCATTGATCGCTTGCGCCGCGCGGTCGGCCGCGCCGCCACCTTGCGTCACCGCGTCGGTGACGTCCATCGGTCTCGTGCACGCCCCCGCGATATAGATGCCCGGAACGCTCGTGTCCATCGGTGCCAGCAGGTCATCGGACGCCTTGAAGAAATCGTACTCGTCCATCTTGACGCCGAGCGCTTTGCCCAGCGCGCGGATCCCGGGAGGCGGTACGAAAGCAGTCGAGAGCACTACCATGTCGACTTCCATGCTCTTGACGCCACCGCTCTCCGTGTCGTCATACCAGACATANAGGTTCTTCGTCTCAGGGTCCTCCGTTACCTCTCCGGGACGAGCTCTCACGTATGTTATACCGTACTCGTCCGCACCTCTTTTAATGTATTCGTCGAATCCCCTGCCAAATGCTCTTAGATCAGTATAGAAGATGATGTTCTCCGTGTCGTCATGATGCATGTAAGCGAGCATCGAATCTTTTGTCGCGTACATGCAACAGACGCTGCAACAGTAAGGGTGTCCACTGCGAACGTCGCGCGCGCCGACGCACTGGATGTAGGCGATCCGCTTGGGACGTTCGCCGTCCGAGCGCCTCTTGAGGTGACCGCCGGTCGGGCCGCTCGCGTTGATGAGCCGCTCGTACTCCATGGAGTGGATGACATTGTCGAACCTGCCGTAGCCGTACTCCGTGACCGGAGTCGGGTCGTACATGTCGAGGCCGGTGGCGACGATGACCGCGCCGACGTCGAGCGTCACCGTATCGTCCTTCTGCTTGAAGTCGATCGCGCCGCGCTGGCACGCCTCGACGCACTGGCTCTTGCACTTGCCCCGCGACAGCAGCAGGCAGCGCTCCTTGTCGATTATGGCTACGCGCGGGACCGCCTGCATGAAAGGAATGTAGGCGGCGCCCCGGGTCGAGAAGTTCTGGTTCCACTCGTCGGGGATCTTTCCGGCCAGCGCGCATGCCTGGGTGCAGGCGTCGCAGCCGGTGCACTTGTCCTCGTCGACGTAGCGGGCGTTCTTGTGCACCTTNACCTTGAAGGCACCCGCCTTGCCGGTCAGCCCCTCCACCTCCGCGCAGGTGATGACGTCCACGTTGGGGTGGTTGAAGCAGGTGATCATCTTGGGCGCCAGTATACAGATGGAGCAGTCGTTGGTGGGGAACACCTTGTCCAGCAGCGCCATGCGGCCGCCGATGGACGGCTCCTTCTCGACCATGTAGACGTGCATGCCTTTGTCGC
>JGI24134J36421_10000345_pt1 | contig 14130 bp, 11 predicted proteins | sample BarGraNGADG00312_FD_36421 | JGI IMG/M metagenome (IMG submission 36421) | reverse complement strand
AAATCATCACATCAAACATAGGCAAACCCGAGAAGGAGTGGCTTGATTATGTTCACACGACAAAAGCCAGATCCGCCATAAAAGATGTCCTCAGGGATGAATCTACTGACCGCATTCAGAAAGGCAGGGACCTGCTTGAAAAGAAGCTTAGCGAACTTGGTATCCTGCCCAATTCCGATATAATAAAGAAGCTGCTTGATTATTATGAACTTCTTAACAAGGATGAACTGTACTCAAGGATCGGCTTAGGGCTTATCGATCTTGATGATCTGCGCAAGGTGCTTAAAAAGGCACCCGACAGCAGCTTCAGGAAATTCTGGAGGCTTGCAGTCGACACTGTAATCAAAAAACCGCCTCCGGAAAAAGAGATCAGTGTCGGGACAACCCCTATTGATAAAAGCCACCCTTACCTGCTCCGCGAGAACATTGACAGCACAGGTGACTCGTATGTCATTGCAGAATGCTGCAATCCTATACCCGGTGACGAGGTCGTTGGTTATATAGATCCGAATAATTCAATAATCGTACATAAGACGAAATGCCCTGCTGCCATCAAACTCATGTCAAGCGAAGGCAACAGGATTATACCCGTAAGGTGGACTATACATAAGCTGTCGTCGTTCCTTGCAAGAATAAGCATCAATGGGATTGACAGGCTGGGTCTCATAAATGAGATAACAAATATCATCTCGACAGAACTGAACGTAAACATACGTAACATCAATGTCTCTGTTTATGACAGCATATTTGAAGGTACCATTGACCTGTACGTGCATCATACACGCGACCTCAACAACCTTATAATGCAGCTTTCAAACGTAAAGGGTATTGCAAGCGTAAAAAGGATCGAAGAATTCATTGAGTAAATGAAGTTGAATGAACACTTTGACAATAAACTGCACTGAATGATGGCCAGCGAAGATGCCAGGGCAGTCGTAAAGCAGATCTTTACCGAGTATCTCGGCAGTCGCTCGATGAGAAAGACTCCGGAGAGGTTTGCAATCCTTGATGAGATCTATTCCAGGGAGGGACATTTTGATATTGAGTCATTGTTCAATTATATGAATGATAAAAAATATCGAGTCTCAAGGGCTACTCTTTACAATACAATGGAATTGCTTATCGACTGCAGGCTGGTGGTCAGGCATAAATTCGGGCACAGGCAGGCTCAGTATGAAAAAACATACCAGACAGGACAGCACGATCATCTTATCGACATTGAAACCGGTGCCGTGCTTGAGTTCCATGACCCGAGGATAAATGAAATAATAAAAAGCGCATGTGAAGCGAACTCTTTCGTTCCGCATCACTATGCGCTTTATATCTACGGTTTACCGGGAAAATCCGAAAAGAACAAATTATAACCCAAACTTGATTACCTAAAGCTTCACGTATTTACAGGCAATTGACGGAAGTTCTGTCAGAAGGCATATCCGAAGGTAAATCCGAACGGGACACTTATTGTAAATTTATTGATCAGGTTCAGATCATTAAGCCAGTTACCCATTTCATTGGATTCAAAAGTCTTGTTCTTTACTCCAAGACCGGTATAGATATCAAGGGCAAAACCTCCTTTGGTGATCACCTGGTAGCCCATGACCAGATTGATATTTAGTTTACTTGCAGTAACATATTGTGAGTGATCCATATTGTTTTTCATTTTAGCCCATGCGTAAGAAAAATGCGGACCCATATAAAATCCGGCGGGTGCATCGTCACCTGTGAGGAAAAACTTGTACCACAGCTGCCCGTGGAAACCACTTGAGTTGACAGTCGTATCATTTGCAGCATCACGCATATTCATCAAATTCGTTATCAGAGGGCTTGTTCCCAGGTAGCCGAGGCCTATCTGAATTGACTGTTTTGACATTGTCTGAACCTCGAAGTTTACCTTGTATTCATTGGTAAGAGGCACAACCCATAAAGCATACAAGGGTCCTCCGAGAACCGTAAGAGGGTTGGTCTTTAAAGTAAACCTGTAATCTTTTCCGGATGAGGTTTCCTGAGCGTATGCATTTGTTCCGGAAATTAGAATTACAAATCCGATTATGAGCAAATAGGTTACCTTTTTCATGGTATTTGATTGTTAGATTTTTTTATCAGNATATTAGTTTAACAGAATTTGCATGAGTTTATTATGTGGCAAATCACATTTAATGAACAACCCCGATTGTTTATTAACCAGTTACATGCCTTCCGGTATTTTATAACAATCACTTTCTGCCTCTTCATTCGGATGAAATATTTCGTAACTTCGGACCTGTTTTGCTAATAAGGATTATCAATAAGCATGAAGATTGACATATTGTTAGGTCTCCAGTGGGGTGATGAAGGGAAGGGAAAAATCGTTGACGCATTAGCTCCGGAGTATGATATTATTGCACGTTTCCAGGGAGGTCCCAATGCCGGGCATACGATAAAATTCAATAACACAAAGCATGTCCTCCATCTGATCCCTTCCGGCATTTTTCATGAGGGCAAAACCAACGTCATTGGCAACGGACTGGTGCTCGATCCGGTGGTGTTCCGCCAGGAAGTAGAGAGTCTTGGCATTGACCTTGCCAGAGTCAGGGATAGATTGCTTATCTCTGTAAAAGCACACCTAATAATGCCGACGCATAAGCTGCTTGATGCTGCACATGAGGCTTCACTTGGTGATTCAAAGATAGGATCGACCCTCAGAGGCATAGGACCGGCTTATACAGATAAGACCTCCCGCGGTGGTATCAGAGTGGGAGATCTTTTCAGAAAAGATTTTGCTGATTTATATAAGACAAGGGTCGGCGAACATCTCCGGATGCTCAAAGGGTACGGTTACGATCAGAATCTTCAGGCACTGGAAGCTGAATGGTTTGAGGCAGCAGAGTTCCTGAAGCAGTTTAATACGGTTAATGCAGATTACTATATCGACAGAAGTCTCACTGATGGCAAGCGCATACTGGCAGAAGGTGCTCAGGGTACCATGCTTGACATTGATTTCGGGACTTATCCTTTTGTTACCTCTTCAAATACTGTTGCAGCGGGTGCCTGCACAGGCCTTGGCGTTGCACCGGCACGTGTCGGAGAAGTCTTTGGCATCTTCAAGGCCTACTGCACCAGGGTGGGCAGTGGACCGTTTCCGACTGAACTCAATGATGAGGATGGTCAACGGATGCGCGATCTAGGCAATGAGTACGGCGCGACCACAGGCCGGCCCCGCCGCTGCGGATGGCTTGACCTGCCGGCCCTGAAATATGCCATTATGATTAACGGCGTAACTCGTCTGTTCATGATGAAAGCCGATGTGCTTTCTGGCTTCGGCGAGATCAAAATATGCACCTCATACACTGTCAACGGCATACAGGTCAGCGAACTTCCTTACTGTCTTGCAGATATTGAAAGACTTAACTACCATACCATGCCAGGATGGAACTGTGAAATCAGTAAGTTTCAGAAATGGGACGAACTCCCTGCAGAGTTAAGGAGCTATATAAAGTATATTGAAAAAGAAACCGGCGTACCGATAACCATAGTTTCTGTCGGACCAGACAGGTGGGCCACCATCTACAGGTAGCCTTTACTCTCCACGGTAAACCCAGGCTTCACTGTCAATCTTTTCCTGGATGCTGCCAACAGCTTTATACGCATCATGTATGCTGTCAAACGACTTTGCCGAGACGAGATGCCATCTTCCGCCATTCATCCCGACAATCTGCGCATCATAGCCAAAGCCTTTGATATGGCCAAGCCAGTCGTCAGCATAAGCAGGTGTCAGGAAACTACCAACAATGACGTGATACTTCTTAAGTTCCACGGTTTTCTGCTCTTCAGCAAGCCTGGCCTGCTCGGCAAGCCTGGCTTTTTCAGCCTCAGCCTGTTCATTCGCTACACGGATAGAATCAGCCACGCGATATGCCTCCTGTTGCTTTTGCAGCGTCTCTGTCTGCCTTTTCTTCTTTCCAAAAGGATTAATGCTTTTCATGAAATCACAGGAAGGTGTAAGAAGTAAAATTCCTGCAAGTAAAACTATGACCAGTCTCTTCATAAATGACAGTTTTTCACGGTTATAAACGATAAAGGTAAAAAATCAGGCTTAAAAATCCAATGAAAATAAGAGAAACATACCCGCGCTTATAAATTCTTTCTTAAATTGGATTGATTTTTAATAACCATCAAACATACAAATCAGATGAAATCACTGGTCCAGTTTTTTGAAGAGAATGTTGAAAAATATGCAACCAACATCTATCTGTGGGAAAAACCGCAAGACAAATATGAGGGTACCACTTACCAGGAGACCAGGCGTCAGGTTCATGAGTTCGGTGCCGGGCTGATGCAGCTGGGAGTAAAAAAAGGCGATCGCGTAAGCCTGCTTTCTGACGGAAGGAACAGCTGGATAATTGGTGAGATGGGAGTACTCTATGCCGGTGGTGTGAACGTGCCTCTGTCTGTAAGATTAAACCCTGAAGAGATCAAATTCAGGCTGATTCATTCAGAATCAAAGATGGTTATTACTAACAGCAGTCAGGCTCCCAAGATACTTGAGGTACTCGACCAGTGCCCCAGAATAGAGAAGGTAATCTTTATGGATCCCAGGGAGGAATATCCTGATGGACAAATTAATTTCAACGAAGTCAGGAAAATAGGGAGGGAATGGCTTGAGAATCCTGCCAACAGGAAGATCTTTGATGAATTTACGGCATCCATAACTCCTGCCGACTTTGCCAATATATGCTACACATCAGGCACTACTGCAGATCCCAAGGGAATTATTCTTACGCATGGTAATTATGTGACAAACGTTTACCAGGGTTATTCTCTGATGGATATTCCCCAGCATTACAAAACCCTTCTCTTCATTCCATGGGACCACTCTTTCGCTCATACGGCAGGGATCTTTGCATTTATGGGAAAAGGCGCAAGCATTGCCTCTGTCAAACTTGGAAAAACACCCATGGAGAACCTGCGCAATATACCCATCTGCATGAAGGAAATAAAACCCAACCTGCTCATGAGCGTGCCTGCCATAGCCAAGAACTTCAGAAAAAATATTGAAAAGGGTATTAAGGAAAAAGGTAAAGTGACTGAAGCCCTCTTTAATTTCGCACTGAAGATTGCCTACTCTTATAATAAGGAGGGATATAATAAGGGACGTGGTTTACAGAAGATCAATAAACCGTTACTTAACCTGTTTGATAAGATACTCTTTGCCAAAATACGTGAATCTTTTGGAGGAGAGCTTGATTACTTTATAGGCGGAGGTGCTTTGCTGGATATTGAACTGCAGCGTTTCTTCTATGCCATAGGGGCACCAATGTTCCAGGGTTACGGACTGTCTGAAGCATCACCCATAATCTCATCCAACTCGCTGGCAAGACATAAGCTGGGATCATCGGGTTATCTTGTAAACAACATGGAACTCAAGATCTGTGATGATAACGGCAAAAGCCTTCCTGTTGGAGAAAAGGGAGAGATTGTAATCAAGGGCGGCAACGTGATGCACGGCTACTGGAAGAACGAAACAGCAACCAGGGAGGCAATACGCGACGGATGGCTCTATACAGGCGATATGGGATATATGAGTGAGGATGGCTTTCTTTATGTTCTGGGGCGATTCAAGAGCCTCCTGATTGCTGACGACGGAGAAAAATTCAGCCCTGAAGGAATTGAAGAAGCAATGACCCAGCAGTCAAAATACATAGACCAGTGCATGCTTTACAATAATCAGAAACCTTATACAGTTGCACTGATTGTTCCAAACCAGCACGCTCTTAAGCTCTATCTTGAAGAACATAACATGTCTGCTACAACTGAGGAGGGCAAACGTGCTATGCTCAACCTGTTAGAGAATGAGGTCAATGAATACCGCCTCAACGGGAAATACGGAAGCATGTTCCCGCAACGCTGGTTACCCGTTGCATTGGGGATCCTCAATGAAAGCTTCAATGAGGAGAACGGTTTACTGAACTCTATGACCAAAATGGTTCGTGGCAAGATTATTACCAGGTACCAGGATCTGATTGATTTTCTTTATACCATCAATGGTAAGATTGTTTACCATGAACGGAATATGGAAGAGGTCGAGAAGATGAGGCTCGGCTGAACAATATAAAATATTTCTTATATGAATTATAAAGTGTTATTGGCTGTTTCAGTCACAGTCGTATTTATGACTTACTGTACAGGCCATAATGGTCCTGAATGGCAACCGGCTGAAAATACACTTTTTACAGTATGGGGTGAAAAAATTGATCCTTCCGGCCCATGGAACGAATACCCGCGTCCGGGACTTGTACGTGAAGAATGGATGAGCCTCAATGGTTTATGGGACTATGCCATCTGCGGAAAGGACACATCACGTCCTGCTCCTGAAGGAAAGATACTTGTCCCCTACCCTGTCGAATCAGCCCTTTCAGGCGTTAAACGCAGAATGACGGATTCTCTCGCTCTGTGGTATTCGCNAAATTTCAGGCTTCCCACAGACTGGGCCGGGAAACAGATAACACTGAATTTTGAGGCATCTGACTGGGAAACAACAGTTTGGATAGATGATAATTTTGCCGTCAACCACCGCGGTGGATATGATCCCTTTTCATGCAATATAACACCTTACCTCTCAGACAGCAGAAAACACAGCATTGTCGTCAGGGTGACTGACCCGACGGACAAGGGCAGGCAGCCAAGAGGAAAGCAGGTGTCTGAACCGGAGGGTATCTGGTATACACCTTCAACAGGAATATGGCAGAGTGTATGGCTCGAACCCACAGGCAGTTCATGGATTGGTGACCTGAAGATAATACCTGATGTTGATAACAGCACCCTTACTGTCAAAGTGAATGAGGAGCGTTGCCAGGGTCCTGATGGATGCCCGCCTGTAGATATGGCTCCTTCGCTTGCCGAGGTGACTGTCTCTTTTGACGGTGCCATGATTGCTACCGTTTCAGGAGAAGCAGGCAAGCCACTGATTATCGGAATTCCCGACCCCCATCTCTGGAGCCCTGATGACCCGAACCTGTATGATCTGAAGATAAGGCTCATTACAGGAGGCAACGTGACAGACGAAGCAAGCTCATATGCAGGGATGAGAAAAATATCACTTGGCGTCACCGCAGACGGCTTCACGCGTATTATGCTGAATAACGGATTCGTATGGCAGAACGGCCCGCTTGATCAGGGATTCTGGCCGGACGGAATCTATACTCCTCCGTCTGATGAAGCCATGAAGTCCGACATTGAAACGCTGAAGAAGATGGGATTCAATATGATGCGTAAACATGTAAAGGTCGAGAACAGAAGGTTTTACTATCACACTGACAGGATTGGAATGCTGGTGTGGCAGGATATGCCCAGCGGAGACAATTATATATGGGNAGATAAGCCTGACATTGTAAAGAGTGTTGCTGATTCTGCCCAATTCATGACAGAACTGACGAGGATGATCGAGACGAAATTCAATTACCCGTCAATCATCATGTGGGTCATCTACAACGAAGGGTGGGGCCAGTATAACACTCCTGGTGTTACAAAATATGTTGCTGCTTATGACCCCTCCCGGCTGGTCAACAGCGCCTCGGGCTGGACTGACCGTGGAACAGGCAATGTCAGGGATGTACATAACTATCCTGATCCAGTTGCACCTTCAGCTGAGAAAGCCAGAGCGACAGTGCTGGGAGAATTCGGCGGACTTGGACTTCCCGTTCAGGGCCACACATGGGAGCAAAAGAACTGGGGATACCAGAAAATGAGTGACAGTACTGACCTTTTCATAAGATACAGTCAGTTCTATTCTGTGGTCAGGGACCTTGTGGCAACAAAAGGACTGAGTGCTTCAGTCTATACACAAACCACCGATGTGGAGACAGAGACAAACGGCCTATTGACCTATGACCGCAAGGTTGATAAGATGGGTTACGATAACGTGCGCAAAGCCATGAACCCCGGCAAATAGCATGGGGCATGGGGCATGGGGCATGGAACTGAAAACCTGCTTCTGCTATACTTTCAGTCGGCTCTTGAAGGGCAGAAAAGTCATGAAGTCGGCGTGATGTACGATATAAGCTTCAGTGGTGCGTGTGACCAGATCGCCTTCATGAGCATGAGCTGCAATTATGTGGCACACTTCCGGAGGTACTCCGCATTCCTCTGCCAGGCTTACTCCTGAGAATGGGTGCCGCAGGTACTTTCCGTATTTTCCCTGTACGGCCGTTCCGTTAGAATCAAGCTCGTATTCCAGCATCTTGCCTACATCGGCAAGAATAGCACCGGCGATAAGAACATCTATGTTCACCGGAAGGTCATCGCTGAAGAAATGGTTCATCTTTTCTCCTGCTTCGCGGGCAATATGAACAACGCACCTCTTGTGGTCCATGAATGAGACCTTGAGGTCAGGTCCGCACAGCAGTGTGAAGGGAATACGGTTCAGGTCATCAGCTTTGAGCACACTGCGTTCAAGTGCCAGTTCCCAGGTACGGGCAGTCTTTTCCCGAAGGTCCGGATCATTGATCCACTCCAGTTCAGGCCATAGTTTTTTTATCTCTTCAGTCATGACCGGCTACTTTAATCGTGCAATAATGGCATCTGTCATCTGGATAGTTGATGCAGCCCCCATGGTGACCACCTCAGGCTTGCCTGAAAGCTTCATCATGTCATAGGTTCTGACTTTACCTTCCTCAATAACTCCTGCTATTGCCTTCCTGATGCGGGCAGCAATGTTCTTTTCATCGATATATTCAAGCATCATACAGGCTGATTCGATCATAGCTATGGGATTGATGATCGGTATACTGTATCCGGCATATTTCGGTGCTGATCCGTGAGTGGGCTCGAAAACGCCGATGCCGTCCTCCGAGAACTGGGCACTGCAGGCAAAGCCCAGGCCGCCGATGAGCCCGGCGAAGGCGTCGGAGGCAATATCACCAAACATGTTGCTGGCAACAATTACACCGTAGTCCTCAGGGTTCTTCGTGAGCCACATCATCTGCGCATCGATGTTGGTGTTGTGGAGCTGTATGGCCGGAAACGCATTCTTCTGAATATCCTTGGCTACCTTCCACATGAGTCCCGATGTTTCACGTATCACATTAGGCTTTTCACAAACCGTTACCGATTTATAACCGTATTTTACGGCATGCTCAAAGGCAGCTCTTATTATGCGCTCAGTGTATTTCAACGTTAAGATACGGGTTGATACCGCCAGCTCTTCTTTCGGGCACCATCCGAAGTTTTCCCGGAACTTGGGGTGCGTCATCAGGGCCTCATACACCTGCTGGGGAGGATTAGACCATTCAACACCTCCGTAGAGGCCTTCAGTATTCTGGCGGAATATTACGACGTCAACCATTGGCTCTTCAGGATTTCCATCCTTGCCGCGGCGTATGAAGTTGAGGGGATTACCCTTGTAGCTTCGGCACGGTCTCACGCATATATCAAGGCCAAAATGCTGTCTGAGACCCACTATCGGACTGCTGTAACTGAAGCCCTTCCCCTGCAGGGCCGGAGAGAGCTCGGCTGCAGCCTCATCCTTGGGCTTGGAGGTTATTGCACCAAAAAGTGCAATTTTGTGCTTTGCAATAAGATCAATCGTTCTCTGAGGAAGAGGATTGCCCTCCTTGCACCAGAAATCCCATCCGATATCACCATAGACATAGTCAGCATTAAAACCCGCTGCATCAAGAACACGAACAGCCTCTTTAAGGACTACGGCACCAATACCGTCACCCGGCAGCGCAACAATCGTACGTTTAGCCATATTTTATGATTTATGTTTGTACTATATGTTATCGCGTAAAAATATAGTTTTTATTGTGTTAAAAAAAAGACTTTCAGCAGATAAAACTCATGATGGTTGCATTGGAAAAAAATTATATTTGCCGCTTGATCTGATTATTTAAAGTTTTAACAAACAAAATTATATGGTTCAGCTGGGGGAGATGAAGCCAAGGAAACTGTGGGGCTACTTTGAGGAAATCTGCAGGATACCAAGACTTTCCAAGAACGAAGGTAAGATAAGGGCATATTTGCTTGATTTTGCCAGGAAGCATGATTTGGAGTCAAAAGAGGACAGCGTTGGTAATATACTTATTGTCAGGGAAGCCTACCCCGGCAAGGAGCATGTCAGGACTATAGTTTTGCAGGGTCATCTTGACATGGTTGGTGAAAAAAATGCTTCACACCCTCATAACTGGGCTGAAGATCCCATTATACCTGTAGTGGATGGTAAATGGGTTACAGCCAGTGGCACAACTCTCGGAGCTGATGATGGAATAGGTATTGCTGCGCAAATGGCCGTTCTTACAGAGCCTTACCTGCAGTGCGGACGAATAGAATGTCTTTTTACAGTTGATGAGGAGTCAGGAATGACAGGAGCTATCAACCTTAAGCCTGACTTCTTCACAGGCCGCATCCTCCTTAACCTCGATTCTGAGGATGAAGGAATTCTCTTCATTGGATGTGCAGGAGGAATAGACACGCAGGCAATGCTTCCATATACTCCCGAAAAAGTCTCTGAAGGAAGCAAAGCCATGAATATTTCTGTCACAGGACTACATGGAGGTCACTCAGGTGACGAGATACATAAGGGTTATGGCAATTCAATCAAAATCATTTCGAGGCTGCTACAGGATCTCGAGAAGAGATATGGCATCCGGATAAGTAATTTCAGCGGCGGGAACCTTCGGAATGCCATCCCCAGGGAAGCATTTCTGACTATTACTTTTAACCCGGCACATGAGGAATCTATCCTTTCCGACACTGCAGCATATAATGTTCTGGTACGTGAAGAATATGGCACTCTTGAGCCTGACCTGAAGGTTGCTGCGACACCTGCTGAACTGCCATCCTCAGTGATTGACAGCCAGACACAGCACAAGCTGCTCAATGCCCTTAGCCTTGTTCCTCATGGCGTCCTGGGATGGTCAAAGGAAATACCTGACCTTGTTGAAACATCCAGCAACCTGGCAACAATACGCCTGACCGAAGACAACAAAATCCAAGTTGTGACAACCCAAAGGAGCTCATCTGATGAAGCCAAGTACTATGCCGCGATGAAAGCCGAGGCAAGCTTTGACCTTGCAGGTGCAGTTGTGACACACTCTGACGGCTATCCGGGATGGAAGCCGAACATGAGCTCTGACATACTTAGACTCCTCATAGATTCATATCGCAAACTGTTTGGCAAGGTTCCACAGGTGAAAGCTATCCATGCAGGACTTGAATGCGGCCTGATCCTGGAAAAATATAAAGGTATTGATATGATCTCCTTCGGTCCTACTATCAGAGGAGCACACACACCTGAGGAAAGGATTGAGATCGAGACGGTTCAGATGTTCTGGGATCTGCTGACAGATGTTCTCAGACACATACCCGAGGAGCACTCCTAATCGTACTCTTCAAATTCATCACCCGGAATTCCGCAGACAGGACACGACCAGTCTGAAGGGAGGTCTACGAATGCAGTCCCGGAAGCAACACCCGACAGTTCATCTCCTGTCTCCGGATCATAGATATAACCACATACGGGGCATCTGTATCTTTTCATCGTAACAACATTTTAACTCTTTACTTTTCTGACAGCGTCAATCACTGTTCCGTCAACCCATTTGATAGCAGCAACTACCTTCTCGTCAAATGCAGCTGTTTCAGGTTTTCCGCATATTCTTTCAGCTGTCTCTTTAAGCTCTTCAACAGTCACAAGAGGTAACCCCTTGCCTTTGACGGAATCAATCAGATCCTGTCTCCGCGGATTGATTGCTATGCCTCTCTCAGTAACGATGACATCAATAAGCTCTCCGGGTCCGCACAGGGTAGTGACGCGGTCAACGATGACAGGTATCCTGTCACGGAATAAAGGAACGGGTATTATGACATTACGTGCATGAAGGCAGTTCTGCCACCCGCCGATCCCGTGAAGAAGAAGGCCGTCAGAGTGAGTAACGACATTTCCGTTGAAGCCTGTATCAATCTCTGTGGCACCCAGGATCATAATGTCCATCATCGTTGTCAGATTACCTTTTGAATGGAAATTATAGGCATTGAAGACAGGGTAAGGTATATGATTGGGATTTTGCTCAATTGACTTTACGGCATCGAGATCAAATGCCTGGGCATCAAGTATATATCCCATCTGACCTTCTTCAAGCATTTTGACCATGTACTTTGTGCTGCCGCCGAATCCAAAACGGAACTTCCATCCTTTTTTTCTGAGCATCTCGTGCACATATACTGCTATGGCGAGGCTTGTCCCTCCTGCTCCTGCCTGCATGGTGGCTCCGTCACGCATGAGACCTGATTTCTCAAGAAACGATGCAGTCAGCTCTGCGATAAGAAGCCTGTCGGGGCTTTTGGTGATCTGTGTTGTACCGGATACGATCTTTTCCGGTATCCCGATTTTGTCAACAACCACTACATAGTCGACATAGTTGCCTTCAATCTCCATCGGAAAGCACGGAAGGTCAACCAGGTTATCAGTAACAACTATCACTTTGTCAGCATAGAGGTAGTCGGCCTTGGCATAGCCCAGGACTCCCGTAGCTGATGGTCCGCCTGTGCCTTTTGCATTGCCGAACGCGTCAGCAGCGGGTGCAGCAAGCACGGCAATATCTATTTTCACTTCACCGTCCTGTATAGCCTGAACCCTGCCGCCGTGTGAGCGGAGCACGGCCATGCCTTTCATCCTGCCTTCCGAGACGAACCTGCCCAGCGGTCCGTTCATGCTGCCTTCAATGCGATTGACTGTGCCGTTCCCGAGATACTCAATCACAGGGTCATTGCACGGGAAAGAGGCAGAGGGGAGCCAGACAAGGTCTTTGACATCCATTGAGGCCGCAATTTCAAATATCTTGTTGCTTATCAGGTCACCGTCACGAAGGTGATGATGCGTGGAGATGGTCATCCCGTCTCTGAGACCGCATTTTTCAAGTGCTTCTCTGAGAGAGGCCACTACCTTATTATTATCTTCAGGGTAATCTATGCATGTAGGTATCGGAGGAGCATATTTTCTTCCCGACGGGCGGTGTTTTCCAACGCCTTTATAAGGTATTGCCTCTCTCCCGTTGATCTCATCCGGCACCATACGACCGGCGGCATTCTTAACCATTTTCATGACCAGATCTGTGTTTATTTTATTCCGTTACCTCTTCTTCACTCCATTTACCAGATAATAATCCCAGCTTTACCGCCAGGTTTATTGTCTTTTCTGCCCTTGCCACTACGGGAGGGTCGATCATCTTTGATCCCATGGCAACAACTCCGAGGCCCCTGTCAATGGCATCGCGGTAGGCGAGCACTATTTTCTTTGCCTTTTCAATCTCGTCAGATGAAGGTGAGAAGCCNTCTCTTATNACGGCAATCTGGCGGGGGTGGATGCAACCCATCCCTTCAAAACCCATAGCTTTTGACGATTGTACATTTTTAAGCAATCCTTCCATATCTCCGACATCTGAAAATACGGAGTCAATAGGCTGTATGCCGGCTGCCTTTGCAGCAACAACTATGCGGCTACGCGCATAAAGAGATTCATTGCCTTCCCTGGTACGCTGAACGCCAAGATCAGCTGTATAATCCTCAAGCCCTATTGCCAGTGCAACAACATTCGGCGTGGCAGTGGCTATCTCATATGCTCTTTCAACACCTCCGGCGCTTTCGATTATTGGCATAAGGAAGACTGTTTCAGGCTGACCTTCTCTCTTTTTAATTTCTTTAATTGTTTCGTCGACTTTATGAAGTGTCTGTGCATCCTCACATTTTGGAATAAGTACAAGATGCACATTGTGAGGGATGACGCATTCAAGGTCTGCCAGACCGCGTTCGCCCTGGTTGATCCGTACCATTCTTTCAGCACCATAGAAATTCACGGAGCGGAGTGCATTCCGGACAAGTATCCTCGCTTCATCCTTTTTGTCAGGTGCGACGGAGTCTTCAAGGTCAAGTATGACACCGTCAGGGGAATGTAGTCCTGCGTTAATGAACATGCCTGGATTGTTGCCCGGAAGGTACAGCCTTGAAAAGCGAAATCTGTCCCTTGATGAAATGTACTTATTTTCAGCTATCATTTCCGGGAGGAAAGAAACAGAAGTGCCGGAAAGAGCTTTTACAGCAGCCTCCACCCTTGCTGCAATGACAAAGGGAAGGGCGCCGGTGTCATCGACATGTAGC
>JGI24134J36421_10000344_pt1 | contig 14134 bp, 13 predicted proteins | sample BarGraNGADG00312_FD_36421 | JGI IMG/M metagenome (IMG submission 36421) | reverse complement strand
AGGAAATCGCTCGAGCGCATCTTATGCCTAACCACCATCTGCCTCCTTTGACCCTAATACTCAAGTCCGGTAATAACATCAGCCAGGACGGCAGCCCCTTCAAGCGCCTCCTGCTCGGTCAAAATCAGTGGAGGCAGCAACCTCACAGTACTGGGACCGACATCGTTCACCAGCACCCCCCGCTCAAGGCATTTGAGAACTACCTGGCGTGCCACCTCCTGTTCAAGCTGAACGGCCAGCATCAAACCCAGCCCGCGGACTTCGCTGACCATCGGTAGCTCCAGCATCGACTCTAAACGTTCTTTGAGGGTCGCTCCGACACTCGCCGCGTGCCCGGGCAGGTCTTCCTCGAGAACGGTCTTCAACGTGACGGTTGCAGCTGCACAGGCTAGAAAACCGCCCCCGAAGGTGGTGCCGTGATCGCCAGGAACCAGTACCTCGCCGAACTCGCCCGCAGCGATGAACGCAGCTACCGGCACCCCGTTAGCCAGTCCTTTTGCAACTGTTATAACGTCGGGTTTCACCCCGGATTGTTCAATCGCGAAGAACGTCCCGGTGCGTCCCATACCGCTTTGCACCTCGTCTGCTATGAGCACGGCGCCCGCGCGATCGCATGCATCGCGAGCGTTTTGCATGAACTCGGCCTTCGCCGGATAAACGCCCCCTTCACCAAGGACGGGCTCTATTATGACGGCAGCCGTATCGGAATCCACCGCCCGATTGAGAGCATCGGTGTCGTTCAGGGGAATATGCTCGAAGCCGGATACCACAGGCGCGAAAGGCTCCCACTTGGACGGCTGGCCTGTCGCCGACATGGTAGCCAGTGTCCTGCCATGGAAGCTCCCCAACATACAGACGACCTTGTGGCGAGGCTTCCCTTTCAGATAGTGATATTTGCGCGCGAGTTTGAGCGCCCCCTCGTTTGCTTCCGCACCTGAGTTGGCAAAGAAACAGCGACCCGCGAAACAATTCTCCGAGAGCAACNTGGCCAGCTCCGCCTGCGGCTCCACATAATAGAGATTGGTAGTGTGTATGATCTTCGACGCCTGTTCGTGAATAGCCGCAACGACGGCAGGGTGGCTGTGGCCAAGGACCGTAACACCCAGGCCACCCACCAGATCCAGATAGCTGCGTCCACTTGAATCCCACAGCCGCGTTCCCTCTCCTTTGACGAACGCAACCGGCAGCCGTTTGTAGGTCTGCATGACGTACTTGTCGTCCAGCTTTTTCACATGCTCAAATAGATCGTCCATTGAGCTCCCGTTCAATCATTGCGCTGCGGCTCGCGCGATATCATTGTCCCGACCCCCTCGTCGGTGAACAACTCCAGCAGGAGCGCGTGTTCGGTGGTGCCGTCTATGATATGAGCGCGATTGACCCCGCCCTCCACTGCCCTTAAGCAGCCGGTAACTTTAGGGATCATCCCCTCGGAGACCTCCTCTTTGTCCAGTATCCGGCGGCAGCCTCCCGCGTCCAGCCTGCTGATCAGCGCTCCGGATTCCTCCATTATTCCTTTCACATTGGTCATGTATATAATCTTGTCCGCCTCAAGAGCCACGGCCACCTCAGCCGCTACCGTATCAGCGTTGATGTTGTAGCTATTGCCGTCGGCATCGTTGCCCACCGAAGCGATGACCGGTATCAATTCATGACTCATAAGTACTGCGATTATTTCGGCGTTCACACGATCGACATCTCCTACCCAGCCAAGGTCCGTGCCGTTATCCGCCAGGCGCTTGATTGCCGTTATCAAGTTGCCGTCTTCGCCGGATAGTCCCATCGATAGAGTTCCATGACGGTTGATCAGGGACACGATCTCTTTGTTCACCTTTCCAACCAATACCATCTTCGCTATTTCCATGGTCTCGGAATCAGTGACCCTGTGTCCGTCCACGAAGTTCGGTTCCTTGGACATCATCATCATGTAGTGCGTTATCTGGGGGCCACCGCCATGGACTATGACCGGGTTGATCCCCACGTAGCGCATCAGAACAACGTCCGATGCGAACATCCCCCTTATCAGGAGGTTCTCCATGGCGTTACCCCCGTATTTTATGACCACGGTCTTGCCGCGATGCATCTTTATATAGGGTAGGACCTCCGTCAGTACCTTGGCCTTCTGTGGTATATCGTCGTTCGTCACGGCGCTTCCCCCATCAGCTGTTCTCACCTGCATTGAACTGGACATATTCAGTGGTTAAATCGCAGGTGAGGAAATATGCGGAACCATCGGAGAGTCCGAGGTCCACTGTTACTTCCACCTCTTCCCTGTCAAGTATCCTGGTCAGGTCGACCAGTTCGTAGGAGACCGGTTCCCCTTTAAATACCACCTTATGCTCTCCGAGGAAGATAGCGATTTTCCCGGGTTCCAGCGATACCCCGGAGCTTCCAATGGCCGCGGCTATCCGTCCCCAATCGGGCTTCGCTCCGAAAAACGAGCATTTCACCAGATTGGAGTTGGCAATCGCCCGGGCCACCAGTACGGCCTCTTCGTCGTTGCGCGCTCCGTTNACCACAACCCTTATCAGCTTTGTAGCGCCTTCACCGTCCTTGACCAGCGCCATGGCGAGATGTGCCGTTAGCCAGCACAGAGCCTGAAAGAAAAGCAAAGCCTCCTCGCGGGTCATGCCGTAGTCACCCTCAAGCGCTGCTCCGTTGGCAAGCATTATTACGGTGTCGTTGGTTGACTGATCGCCATCCACGGATATCCGATTGAAAGACCACTCCACCGCTTGCTCCAACAGATGTTGCATGACCTCGGCTTCCATCGGCACGTCCGTTGTAATCACCGATATCATGGTCGCCATGTTCGGGTGAATCATGCCGGCACCCTTGGCCATGGCCCCGATACGTACGCTCTTTCCGCCGATTTCCATCTCCAGGGCGAGTTCCTTGGGATATGAATCGGTGGTCATGATTGCTTTCGCGGCATCCGTGTTTCCGCCGGTACTCATCTCGGCGGCAGCCTGCACGATGCCCTCCTCCACCTTCTCCATTGGCAGGAACTCTCCAATCGAACCTGTGGAAGCGACCAGCGCCTCACCCTGAGCAATGCCCAACGCCTTCTCAACGGCCTCAGTCATAGCAAGCGCGTCGGCCGTTCCTTGCCTGCCGGTCATAGCGTTGGCGTTACCGCTACTCACAACCACGGCCTGGGCAGAACCGCCGGCGATCCGTTGCTGGCTTAACACCACCGGCGCAGCCTTTAGACCGTTTGTCGTGAATACCGCTGCCGCGGCGGCGGGATATTCCGAGTAGACAAAAGCCAGATCGGGCTGCCCGTCCTCTTTGATGCCACAGGCAACGCCCGCCGCGAGGAAACCCTGTGGCGCGCAGACGCCGCCAAGTATCCTGTCGAATCCCATTCCATTCATTCAACTCACCGCCTACATTGTGTGAAACGCAGACCTTTCATGCACGTTTCAACTTAACCGCTTACGGAAAAAGTCCCGGGCCCGTAAGTCCCATGTCTTCGGGCAGGCCACACATGAGGTTCATGCTCTGAACCGCCCCGCCTGAAGCGCCCTTGACCAGGTTGTCTATTGCCGCCATGACCACCAGTATGTCACTCCCTGCCGGCACCTCTATACCGATGTGACAGTTNTTGCTGCCCTGGACCGCTTTGGTCTGAGGGTAATTGTCGGCATCCAGTAGATGGACGAAACTCTCATCCGCATAGGTTTCCCGATAGATGCGCCTTGCACGAGCGGCATCCATCGTTTCTTTTAGAGGTATATACATGGTGCATAATATTCCCCTGTTCATCGGGACCAGATGAGGCGTAAAAACTACATTCATCGTCTGCCCCTGTGCTACCTTGCCAAGCTCATTGACAATCTCCGGCANGTGCCGGTGACCGGCCACCGCGTACGGCTCGACGCTGTCGGCTACCTGCGGATAGTGCGTCCCCAGCGTAAGTTGCCGTCCCGCCCCGGATATGCCGCTTTTGGCGTCTACTACAACGGTACCCCCTATCAGGCCGGCTTTAGCTGCAGGAAAAAGACCGATGAGCGCACACGTGGAGTAGCAACCTGGATTCGCCGTAATCTGGGTCTCGCATATTTCATCGCGGTTTATCTCCGGCAGTCCGTAGACCGCCTGCCCAAGATAATCCGGCGCGGTATGGGCATTGCCGTACCACTGCTTGTATTCATCGGCGTCATCAAGCCGGAAGTCAGCAGAAAGATCAACTATCTTCTTACCCGCGGCCGCCAGCTCAGGCAACACCTTCATGCTTTCCCCGTGTGGAAGTCCCAGGAACAGAATATCGCAGGCTTCCACCGCGAGGACCGGGTCGAACGACTCAAAAGAACCCGTGTATGCCTGGGCAAGAGAAGGATACAGCGAACCAATCGACTCACCCGCGTACCGATTTGCGGTGGCCAGGACCAAATCCACCTCAGGATGCAGCGCGATAATTCGCAGAAGCTCCGCTCCAGTGTATCCTGATGCGCCAATCACACCGGCTTTAAGCAAACCAATCTCCTTCTTGCTCGATTACCGTGGGCTTCCATGTGCACTTACCACTTATGTGTCATTAGACCGATGGCATCAGAAGCCCGTATTCCACCGGCACACGCATATAATACACTGAGATGAATATGTATGCAAGCCCGTTTCTACTTTCTGATTTGCCCACTCCCGCGGATGACGAACTTGGTGCTGGTCAGCTCGGTCAAGCTCATAGGGCCTCGAGCATGTAGTTTCTGCGTGCTTATACCGATTTCGGCCCCCATTCCTAACTGACCGCCATCGGTGAATCGGGTGGAAGCGTTTATATACACAGCGGCGGAATCTACCTCCTCAACGAATCTCTTGCCGCTGGCGTAGTCGTTTGAGACTATCGCATCCGAGTGGCCAGACCCGTACTTGTTGATGTGATCTATGGCCTGGTCGAGGTCATCGACAACCCGCACGGCAAGAACAAGGTCCAGGTACTCGGCGTACCAGTCATCCTCTGTCGCCGCTACCGCATCGTTTAAGAGTTCCCTGGTGCGTTCGTCGCCCTTCAATACAACACCTTTCTCGCGCAGCGGCTCGTAGACGGCCGGCAAGAATTCACCGGCGATCTGTTTGTGCACCAACAGTGTCTCGGCAGCGTTGCAGACGCCGGGCCTCTGCGTCTTGGCATTGACGACTATGTCAACCGCCATGTCGATGTCGGCGTCAGCGTCGACGTAAACGTGGCAGTTACCGACTCCCGTCTCTATAACCGGCACAACCGCGTTCTCCACAACTGTGCGTATAAGCCCCTCTCCTCCTCGGGGAATGAGCACGTCGATGAGACCGTGCAATCTCATAAGCTCGCGTGCGCTCTCTCTGTCAGTCGATTCGACCAGTTGAACACAGTTGTCCGGCAAACCGTTGGCGCGCGCTGCCGCAGCGAGGATCCGGACCAGTTCTCTATTGGAGTTAATGGCGTTCGAGCTACCGCGAAGCACCACAGCGTTGCCACTTTTCAAGCAAAGCCCGGTAGCGTCCACGGTTACGTTGGGGCGCGCCTCGTAGATTATCCCGATGACCCCCAGAGGCACCCGCAATCTCTCCACTGTCAGACCGTTGGGGAGCCTCCAACCGTCGGTGACCTCACCGACTGGATCACGAAGGGCAGCCACGTCGCGTAGACCGTCGGCCATTTCCTTGATCCTGCGTTCATCAAGGGTGAGACGATCCATGAGGGCCTTGCTGATCCCCTGTTCACGCCCCATTTCGAGGTCCTTGGCGTTCTTATCGATTATGGTGCCCGCGCTTTCCTCGAGGTCGTCAGCCATAGCCAGCAGCGCATTGTTCTTCGTTTCTGTTGTCAATATTGCCAGCCCCGCGGCCGCTCCTCTCGCCCTTAATGCGAGCGCCTCAAGGTCGCTCATCGAAATCACGCCTTTCCCTCGATTTTGGGTTTCAAGAACATCACCAGCTCATCACGGTGAACGATCTCCTCGCCCTTCTCGCCCAGAATCTTCTTTATCTGGTCGCTCCGCAAACCTTTTATAGAGTCGGCCTCTTTGAAACTATAGCTGGATATTCCGCGTCCCAGAACGCTGCCTCCCGGGCCCACAATGTCGACACTGTCACCTACATCGAAGTCCCCTTCGACTGCTACCACGCCGGCGGGAAGCAGGCTCTTACGCTTAGCAACAAGTGCCATCGCCGCTCCCTCGTCTATCAATAAGCGCCCCCGGCTCCCGCGAGCGTAGCCTATCCATCTTTTCTTCGATCGAACCTTTTCCGCCGCGAGGAAAAAAGTGCCGGGTTCTTCGCCGTCCAGTATGTCCTTGATGATGGATGGTTCACGGCCATCGGCTATGATCGTGCTCACTCCTGTAGAGACGGCGACCTTCGCGGCCTGCACCTTGGACGACATCCCCCCGAGTGCCAATTCACTGCCCGTCTCACCGCCCAGAGATTCTATGTCCTCGGTTATCATGTCAACGCGCTGGATCAGTCGGGCGCCTTCAGATCTCCTCGGGTCGGCGGTGTGTAAACCAGCGGTGTCGGTCAACAGAACCAGCAGGTCGGCGCCTACCAGCGAAGCCACCAAAGCGGCCAGCATGTCGTTCTCGCCGAAAGATATCTCTTCGGTCGCAACGGTATCGTTCTCGTTAATAACGGGCACTACGCCCATATCGAAAAGGCGCTCTATTGTATGCCTGGCATTCAGATACTGCTTCCGATGTGTCATATCGTGCTGTGTCAGCAGGACTTGACCGACCGTCACGCCCGTCTCCCCGAAGAGATCCGTATACATACCAACTAGTATCCCCTGGCCGACAGAGGCCGCCGCCTGGAGGGACTCCATATCTTTTGGCCTGGTCTCCAGCCCAAGCCTCTCCATTCCTGCTGCGATCGCCCCGGAGGAGACCAGCACAACGTCTATGTCGCGGTTCCTGGCATCTACTATCCCCGAGGCTACCTTCCCAGCGCGCTCGCGGCTGATTCGCCCGGACCGCTCAGCTATTATGGCGGTACCAACTTTTACGACCATCCTGCGGATAGCCTTCATGTCACTCCGATCTTGATCCTCCCCCACTTGGGGTCAGACCCTTGACTTGAATTCTCGATAGCAAAGCTGATAGTACATTAGAATTCAAGTCAAGGGTCTGACCCCAAAAGCCTCCCTCAAGGGAGAGGGAAAGGAGTCCCTTCCGGTATGTACTCGAAGATCCTTCCCGCTATCTCCACTTCATCGCCGGGAGCAGCGCCACTGCGGTCGAGAGTTTCTTCAACGCCCGCGGCCCTGAGCCTGNNCGCCAGATGGTTGCGCGCGTCATCATTNTTCCAGTCGGTCATGCTAACCATACGCTCTACGCGCCGACCCTCAACGATAAAGCGCTTGCCCATGCGTTTCACCCGGATAACGTCGTCCTCTCCCTCCGCGATATACTCGGCGGCCTGGCCGGTGGACTGGCCTTCCTCCCTCGCCTTTACAGCTTCCTCAGCCATCGCAGCGAGTAGTGCCGGAAAGCCTTCTCCGGTCACGACGCTTACTGAAAACAGCGTGAGATTCCTCCGTAAACATTCCAACCGGAGCTCTTCAAGCTCATCGATGTCGGGTAGCAGGTCCATCTTGTTTGCCGCCACCAACCTGTGGCGCTCTGCCAAAGCCGGGTTAAACAACGTCAATTCCTGCTCCAGGAGCACCAGATCCGAAACCGGGCGGCGCCCGCTGGCGGGAGACATGTCCACCAGGTATACGATAACTGAAGCCCTCTCAATATGCCTGAGAAAGGCAATCCCCATACCCTTACCCTGGTGTGCCCCTTCAACCAACCCCGGTACATCGGTCACAACGAAGTCGAAGTCTTCGCCAACAACCACACCAAGGTGTGGCTCCGTCGTGGTGAATGGATAATCAGCCACCTTTGGTTTCGCGCGCGATATGCGGGATATCAAGCTCGATTTTCCGGCATTGGGAAACCCTACTATCGCTACATCCGCTACCAGCTTCAGCTCCAGCTTGATTAGCTTCGATGCTCCCGGCTCTCCCCTCTCCGCGAACTTGGGTAGCGGTCCTGCCTCGTTGACCATCGATGCATTACCACGACCTCCCCTTCCGCCTTCGGCCGCCACAAACCCCCGACCGGGTTCAACCAGGTCGGCCCGCACCTTTCCTTCTCCATCTTTGACAACCGTCCCCACGGGCACCGCGATATGTAGATCCTCGCCGCGGCCACCTTTCTTGTTGTCAGACCCACCGCGCGCGCCGCCTTTCGCACGGAAGTGCCGCATTCTGCGAAATTCTCCCAGGGTAGACTTGCCGGCCACCGCTTCAAGCACCACGTTTCCGCCCGCGCCACCGTCCCCGCCGTCGGGTCCGCCATGAGGTCTATACTTCTCTCGCCTAAAGGAAACGCAGCCGTCGCCACCACGGCCGCCTTCGATATAGATATCCGCTTCGTCGATAAACATGGGTCTACCCACAATTCCCGATGGTTAACAGGTAGGTGAGCAGGAACCGAACTTTAGCTTGACGGCTCCTGTCTTGGTCGTGACAGGCTTCGAAGGACCTCTAGCTTCTCTTTCTGCTTCTTCCGCCGTTCCAGGCGCTCGTCATAGCTGCGGTCGAGTACCATCTTGATAACTTCTACCAAGAGCAGTGGGTTGAACGGTTTTATAACGTACTCATCCGCGCCCAGTTCCCAGCCTCTGATCACGTCGCTATCCTGAGTCTTCGCGGTAACCAAAATGACCGGCATCTCCTCTGTCTCGGTATCACTCCGGATACGCTTGAGTACCTCCCAGCCGTCCACGCCGGGCATCATTATGTCCAGGACCACCAGGTCAAGTGGCTCATTTGAAAGCACCTCAAGCGCCTGTTCGCCGGAGGTCGCCTCAACAACCGAGTAGTTGTTGAGCTTGAGGTTCACATTGATAAGCTTGACCATGGTGGGATCGTCATCTACCACCAGTATCTTTCTCTTGGCCACTTGAAACTCCCGCCTCTCCACGGCCGCAAGCTAGTACTGATATTATACACACCTTTGGCGTCTACAGGAACGCGCCGCAAGCGTTTCAATCGATGGGATTCTCGGGAAGGATACTGACGACCGCCCTATTCCCCATACTATGATACTGCACCACGCCATCGATCTTGGCAAAGAGTGTGTGATCCCTGCCGACGCCCACATTGAGACCGGGTCCTATCCTGGTACCCCGTTGCCTGACCAGGATACTTCCGCCTCTCACCTGCTGACCGCTAAACCTTTTTGCGCCAAGGCGCTTAGACTGGCTATCTCTTCCGTTCTTGGAACTGCCGACGCCTTTCTTGCTGGACACTTGGACCTCCGCTTAAGCCTTCTCCCCGCCCGTGGCAACTGTGCTCTCGGCTTTCGCCGCTACGGCCNCCTTATGTCTCGGGGCGGTCTTTCTCATAACTATGTCTTCTATCTCGAGACGGGTCAACATCTGCCTGTGACCACGTTTCTTATGGTACCCCTTTTTGGGCTTATACTTTAATACCACGATCTTGTCGCTGCGGCCTTGCCTGATTACGCGCGCCGCGACACGCACCTTCGCAAGCTCCTTTGGGCTAACTACCAACTTCTCTCCGTCGTGGAAGAGAACCACGTCGTCGAAGTTGTGCTTCTTGCCCTCGTCGACATCGAGCTTTTCAACGGTTATCTGATCTCCTGGTGAGACCTTGTATTGTTTCGAACCCGTCCTTATAACTGCATACATCTTATCTCCCAGCTAATAATGCAGACATTATACACTAACANGTGNAGCCGGCACACCGGTCCTTCCCCAATCCGTTGGCTGGATCTACCCGCNTAGCAGGATCATTTTTCGAAAATCAATCCCCTGCCCTCACACCGCGGGCAGGTCTTGCCCAGGGTGTCGGCCAGTCCCGCGGTCACATTCTTTCTGGTCATTTCAACCAACCCCAGTTCGGAGAGGGTTACCACCTGGGTTTTTGTTCTGTCCCGCTCCAGCTCCGCCTCCAGGATCTCGAGAACCTTCGCGCGGTTGTCGTGGTCTTCCATGTCAATGAAGTCTATGACTATTATGCCGCCGATATCGCGCAAGCGCAGCTGCTTTACCACCTCCACAGCGGCTTCAAGATTGTTCTTGAGTACGGTGTCTTCCAGACTTTTCTTCCCGGTGAAGGAGCCGGTATTAACGTCGATGGCAGTAAGCGCCTCAGCCTCATCGATGACTATATGACCGCCGGATGGAAGGCCCACCTTGCGCCGAAGCGCGGCTTCAATCCCTTTGTCGACCCCGTAGCGTGCAAAGAGGGTTTGCTTTTCCTTGTAATGCTGCACCCGATCCTTGAGCTCGGGCGCGGTCCTCCACAGATATTCCTTGATCCGATTGTACTCAGTCTTGCTATCGACCGACACGCTCGAGAAATCGCGGGTGACGGTATCTCTGACCACGCGCACAGCCAGATCCGGCTCGGCGTAGACCAGCGCCGGGGGCTTGGCGTCGGCGATCTTTTGCCGGGTTTCCGCCCACTGTTTCAGCAGATAATCGAGGTCGTCCTTGATGTCTTTCTTGCGCGCACGCTGTGCCGCCGTCCTGATTATGGTGCTGCCCTCGGCGGGCCTCAATTCCTTGGCCAGCTTGCGCAGACGCTCCCTCTCGCGGTCGGGTAAGCGACGACTCACTCCCGATCGTTTGGATTGGGGCATGTAAACCATAAGGCGACCGGGCAAACTGAGATAAGTGGTGAGCCTTGCCCCTTTGCCCGACATGGGATCTTTGGTCACCTGCACCACTATGCTATCTCCCTGGTTCAGCGCTTTGCCGATCTTGCGGGGGCGCACGTGTGTTCCGTCCTCCATGATGACAAGGTCCTGGTGGTAGAGAAGCGCGTTCTTTCCCACACCAATGTCAACGAAGGCCGCGCTCATGCCCGGGAGCACATTGGTTATCCGGCCCATATAGATGTTGCCCACAATCGACCTCTTGCCGCTTTTCTCGATATAGACCTCAGCGACGTTTCCGTTTTCCAGGAGTGCCAGTCNGCACCTGCCTTTATCGCAGGTGACGATCAACTCTTTTTTGACTTTTTTCAAAACATCTTCCTCCCCGCACGCGACACCGCCGGCTTTCTCCTTCCGATCTCCATGGGCGACACCAACCTATCCCCTCTTCTGGTGAACAGGCCGTCTCTGTGCACTCTGGCGTGCTCCCATCTATTACGGTTTACTCCCGCCATTCCGGCAAGAACCTCGATAACCTCCCACGGCTTGATAGTGCCACGGGTCCCGTCATCCAGCGCCATGGAAAGCCTAAAGTCGCTCGAATGGCCGCGACCATCGCCCGCGTCGTTTTGCTCGAACCTTACGGCTTTCTCAGTATCCACACCCGCCCCAGCCTCAGACCCGTTTGCCGGATCGATTCCTTCGCAATCGACAACCTGCAAGCGATGGACTCCGGCGCGCAGGTCTACTATCCTTGTCCTCCTCGGTTGGACCCGCTCGAATTCGATCACCTTTTTCTCGAGGAACTCAGCCACCGCCCGTTCCCAGTCCGCGCGGGAACCTGCGCCCTGCGGCAGGGTTACCTGATACGTCGCCGTATCGATCAGTTTGCCTACCGGGCGCTCTCCTCCTGGAAGCAAACGACAGCACGCAACCTCAAGACCACCCGGTAAAGAGGCGTTAAGCGCTCGCTCGGCATCAGCCGCTGAAATGTATCCGACAAGCTTGAAGTCCACCAATTCACATGCGCTTGTAACGCCGATAGGTATGGGAGGCGACAGCGACATCTTGATTCGGGCATGATATGTTCCCGCGTACTCGAGAGGCAATCCTGAGCGCCGTGCCGCGAATACGAGCGCGCGAGAAAACTCGGTATGGGAAAGGTATCGAGCCGGACCCCCTTTCACAATTTGGACCCTCAGACGCAACGGTTCTGGGACCGGCATCGTACTCACCCCCATTCGCCCTTCAGAGAGATATCTGTCTCCAGTCGCGAACAGACCCCGCACTCCAGGCACTCCCCGTCCCGGCAGTCGGTCGACACCTCGCCCCTCATGGCGCGCTTCAACTCCTCTTTGAGAAACTCTTTATCGACGCCGAAGTCGATGTGTTCCCACGGCATGGCCTCTTCAAGATCACGCTCACGGCGCAGGTAGAACTCCGGGTTGATCCCCTCACGGTTCCAGGCACTCTCCCACTTCGTGAAATCAAAGCACTCCGACCATGAATCGAAACGACTACCCTCAGCCCAGACGCGCTCGATTACCCGGGCTAGCCGTCGATCGCCCCTGGAAAGGAATCCTTCAACCTCGCTCATATGACGGTCATGCCAGGATAGGTTGACGCTCCTTGCGCGCAGGGACGACTTGAGGATGTCCTGCTTCCTGCGGACTGATTCCATCGGCTCCTGCGCGATCCACTGGAACGGGGTGTGNGATTTGGGCACGAATGTGGAGACGCTCACATTGAAGGAGGGAGGCGGCATTCCCTCGCTCTTGACCGCGTCACGAAGTCTATAGACAAGCCTGCCGATCTCCTCCACGTCTTGATCGGTCTCGGTTGGCAGACCGATCATGAAATATAGCTTGACTCGCCTGCGCCCCGAGCGGACCGCACCGAGCAAAGCGTCCACCATATCGCTCTCACTAATCGGTTTGTTGATAACGCGACGGAGCCTTTCGGTCCCTGCTTCAGGCGCGAAGGTCAAGCCGCCTCTCCCTCCCTTACCGAGGCGCGCGGCGATCCCCGCCGACATGCCATCCATGCGCAGCGATGGCAGTGACATCGTCATGCCCCTGCTCTCGCATAGCTCAACCACTCGCGGGGCGACCTCAGTGATACGTGTATAGTCTGTCGAAGAAAGCGAACAAAGCGACACTTCGTCATAACCAGTCACNCGCTCCAGCTGATCCACCAGTTCTACCACCTGTCCGGCCGACCTCTCGCGGACCGGCCTGTATGTCATCCCGGCCTGGCAGAACCTGCACCCCCGGGTGCAACCCCGGAAGAGCTCAACGTTGAGCCGGTCGTGGACGGCCTCGCAAAACGGGATGATCGGTTTCTTTGGGAGAAGCCAGCGGTCGATATCCACCAAATCTTTGCGCACCATTGCGGGCGCACCCTCCAACGGCGAGATGGCTTTGATGGGACCGTCCTCCCGATATTCGACATCATAGGATGAAGGACGGTAGACTCCTGGAAGGAAAACGGCCTCTTCCAACATCTGAGAACGACTCCAGCCGTCCCGCTTGCCGCGTGTCACAAGCTCAACCAGCGCACGGAGCGCTTCCTCGCCTTCACCCAATACGAAAAGGTCGAAGAATTCGGCCAACGGCTCCGGGTTCGCCGTGCCGCAGCCTCCACCAATGACAAGTGGGCCGGAGAATCTTTCACTCGAACGAAAAGGGATACCCGCCAGGTCGATGAGGTTGAGGATGTTGGTATAGGTAAGCTCGTGGGGGATGGATATTCCAAATACGTCGAAGCTAGATACAGGTCGGTGGGTTTCCAGCGAGAAAAGCGGTATATCGGCGGATCTCATCTCCGCTTCCATGTCGATCCACGGTGAAAAGACACGTTCGGCGCAAGCGCCATCCATGTCGTTTACGACTTCCCGCAAAATCGACAAGCCTAGGTTGCTCATGCCGATCTCATACACATCGGGGTAGGCCAGGGCGACCGTAGTGCCGCCGGGTTCAATTCGTGGCGCGTTCCATTCACCGCCGAGGTAGCGGCTCGGCTTCTCAACGAGCAACAGAATGGATTCTAACCGCTCCCAGATATCACCGGGAACTCTGCCGTTCAATAGTTATTCACCTTTACGAGTTAATTATTAAGCGCGGCGCAAATCCCCACGCGAATACACCTCAATCCAGCAACTGAATCATATTATATAGCAGTGTTATATCTAATGTCGGCCTCCTGGCCGGCGGTGCCCTGCTCCCGCACCCCACCCGTTGACGTAAGTTGGCTCGTCCGTCCTAAGACGTCGGGGGATTATCCGCCTAGCGACGTCGCAGGAACGTGGGAATATCGACTGGTTCAACCGACTGGCGCTCCCGCTTTCCCGCCGGCGCAGGTTCCCGCGCCGCTCTTTCAACACGCTGTGCCGCTGTTCCTTCGCGGAAGCCGGAGGCCACCACCGTCACTTTGATATGGCTGGTGAAAGAGTCGTCGACCACCGCCCCGAAGATCATGTTGGCCTCGGG
>JGI24134J36421_10000342_pt1 | contig 14139 bp, 11 predicted proteins | sample BarGraNGADG00312_FD_36421 | JGI IMG/M metagenome (IMG submission 36421) | reverse complement strand
GCCGAACGCCTGATCGTTGCGGCGGCAAGCCTGGAGCGTGAGCACCTGTACAAGCGGGCGATGCTCAAGAACTTCCCGCGGCATCTCCTGGGATCCGTACCGGTCCTCTTCTCCTGGGAGTTCGCAACGGACACCGTGCGTTCCCGTCAGATCTGGTCCGGGATCCTCAACTCGTTCCTTCACCCGACGGTTGAGCGATTCCTGTACAACGCTGAGGACCGCCTGCGCGCGCACAAGATCAAGAACCCACTCCTGATCTACCGCAACGACGGCGCGTCCTCACGGGTGGCCAAGTCGGTGGCACTCAAGACGTACTCATCCGGACCGCGCGGCGGCCTGGAAGGTACCCGTGCGCTGGCCGAGGCGTACGGACTCGAGAACGTCCTGATGATCGATGTGGGTGGTACCACCACAGATGTTGGCGCGGTGAGCAACTCGACGATCTCCACTGACCGGCACGGCTCAGTCAAGGGAGTGCCCATCTCCTACGAGATGAGCAACGTTCACTCGACTGGTGTTGGCGGAAGCTCCATCATCGCCGTCGAGAAGGGCAAGATCACGGTCGGCCCGGAGAGCGTGGGCGCTGCGCCCGGCCCTGCATGTTTCGGTTTCGGCGGCACGCGGGCAACCATCACGGACGTGAATCTGCTTCTCGGAGTACTGGATCCGGAGACATACCTCAACGGTGAGATGTTTCTCGACGCCGAGCGTTCGAAAGCAGTCATCACCAAGACCATCGCCGAACCGCTGGGGATCAGCCTGGAAGAAGCACTGGTCCGGATGGAAGACACCTACTCGGAGAAGATGGCCGGAGCAATCACTCATNNTGTCGGAGACCCCGAGACGACCACGGTGGCTGCCTTCGGTGGTGGCGGCCCCATGAGTGCCTGCAGCGCCGCACGGATCGCCGGTGTTCGTCACGTGCTGGTGCCCAAGCTCGCCGCCGTGTTCTCGGCCTTCGGGATCAGCTTCTCGGACATTGCTCAGACGTACGAAACCAACATCACGGGTTTGGACGCAGCCGCTGTCGACGAGGCGAAGAAAGCGATGGAGTCCAAGGCCTCGCGTGACATGTTCCAGGAGGGGCACGAGCTCAGCGACTGCCGCCTCGACTGGAGGCTGGTCACCGAGAACGCGGACGGCTCCTCCAGCCCGTCGACGGTGTACTCCGACGGCCTGGTCCCTTCGCCCACGCCGGGGCAGAACGTCATCCTTTCCCTCAAGGCGACCTTCAGCTTGCCGCACCCAGTCATCGAGGGCGGGTCTCCGGCGCACAAGAGCGACGCCGTCGCCTCCGGCACCCGTGCAGTCCGTTCGTCCGCAACGCAGATCGACACCATCTCGGTCTATCAGCTTGCGGGTCAACAGCCCGGTGCCACCGCATCGGGACCGGCGATCGTCGAAGGTCCCTTCTTCACCACGAGGGTTCCCGGCGGCTGGACCCTGGACATCTCGGCAGCAGGAGACCTGCTGCTCACCGACTCACAGTAGCGACTCCGCAATGAACGACCCAGACCATTTCAGCGAAAGGTAGAGCACCATGCGCGTTCCCATGACGGAGTACCTGTTCATCGATCTCGACACCGAAAGGTGGCTGTGCCGGATCTGCGGCCATGATCTCGGCGACGCCCGCGGCAACTACAAGGAGGGAACACTGGTCTACGACCGTGATCCCCGAGAGATCCACCCGCCGATCCTCGACCCCGAGAGGTACGAGTTCACGTTCTCTCCGGACCCTGCCTTCTGCCGCATCCTCGAGTTCTGCTGCCCGCAGTGCGGTACCCAGATCGAGGCCGAGTACCTGCCGCCCGGCCACCCTCCGACGGTGGACATGATCTGGGACATCGACTCGCTTCGCCAGACGTGGGAAGCCAGCGGCAACAACGCCGAGGTTGTCGTCAACTACGGACCGGGCGAGAACGCGGTCACCGATTTCACCGCCAGGTTCGAGTCGACCGGCAGCCACTCCCATTCTTCCCAAGCCAACTGACCGCCGTATCTCTCAGAAAGGAATGTGACCATGAAACGCATCTCCGTTGACATCGGCGGCACCTTCAGCGATTGTTTCTTCGTTTGGGACGATCTCTATATCGAGTCCAAGGCACTCACGACCCACCACAACCTGGCGCTGGGATTCAACGAGGCCCTGGATCGCGCCTGCGAAAAGGCCGGAGTGGACCGCGACACGGCCCTGCGCGAGGTGGACTCGGTCCGCTATGCCACCACCCTGGGAACCAACGCCCTGATCGAAGGTAAGGGGCCGCGTATCGCGGCTCTGGTTACCCACGGTTTCGAGGACACGATCCCTCTGTCACGCGGACGTGGGTACGGCGAGGGGCTGGACACCGTCAGGCAGGGTGACATGCCCAACGCCCAGCGTCCGGAGCCGCTCGTCCCGCGCAAGCTGATCCGCTCGATCAAGGAACGGATCGACTCGGTGGGCGAGGTGCTGGTGCCCGTCATGTATGACGACGTTCGCCAACAGGTACGTGAGCTCGTCGACAACGGCGCTGAGGCGATCGTCGTCGCACTGACCAACGCCACCGAGAACTCCGCCCATGAGGAACGAGTCCTGGAGATCATCCTGGACGAGTACCCCACTCACGAGCTGGGCTCGATCCCGGTGCTTCTGAGCAGTCAGGTGTCCGGGCGCAAGGGCGAGTATGTGCGTGCGACGGCCACCATCGTGGATGCCTTCCTGCATGCGACGATGTTCCACGCGCTGAACCAGCTGTCCAGCAACCTGCGGGACTCGGGCTACAAGAAGCCGATGCTGGTGATCCACAACTCTGGCGGCATGGCGCAGGCCAACTCCACCGATGCGCTGCAGACCATCCACTCGGGACCGATTGCCGGGGTCGGCGCAGCACAGCACCTCTCCGAGTCAACCGGCCTCGGTGATGTCGTCTCCATGGACATGGGCGGCACCTCGTTCGACATCGGGCTTGTGCCCGAGGGCGGGGTCAGGCATTACGACTTCCAGCCCACGATCGGGCGCTGGATGGTGTCCGCGCCGATGATCCACCTGAATACCCTTGGTGCGGGTGGCGGTTCCATCGCCGGCTTCAACCGCATTCACCATTCCATCCAGATCGGACCGGAGTCCGCCGGGTCGGATCCGGGCCCTGCCTGCTACGACCGCGGCGGCGTTGAGCCGACGGTCACGGACGCCGACCTGCTGCTGGGTTACCTCGATCCGGACAACTACGCCAACGGGCATATCGCGCTCAACAAGAAGCGGTCGGTCTATGCGATCGAGGAGTCGCTGTGTGATGAGCTTGACCTGGAACCCATCGAGGTTGCCAAGGTCATCAAGAGCACGGTGGACGAGCAGATGGCCATCGGCATCGAGAAGGAGTTGCGTTCGCGCGGAGGCCTGATCGAGGACTACACGATGCTCGCCTACGGAGGCAACGGCCCGCTGCACGCCTGCGGGATCGCCGCCAGCGCCGGGATCAAGAAGATCCTCTTTCCGCCGTTCGCCTCGGTGTTCTCGGCACTGGGCGCCGGCAATATGCAGCCGCTCCACATCCACGAACGCAGCGCCCGCGTCGTGCTGTACGACGCGCTGAACCGCAGCCTGTACAACCAGTACCCGGCGATGAACTCCTACATCAACGAGCTCGAGGTCAAGGGCGCCGAGGACCTGGTCCGCCAGGGCTACGACCGGGCCGACGTCAAGTACCGGCTCGAGATGGACATGCGCTACGGCAACCAGCTCGTGACGACCGCTGTTGCCTTCGACATCAACCGGGTCGACGGCGTCGCCGATGTCCTGCACCTGATCAAGACCTTCTCCGAGATCTTCGGCGGGCGTTACGGAGAGGGCACCCAGGCACCGGAAGCGGGTATTCGGGTCCAGACCATTCGCGTCGCGTCCTTCATCGAGGGCGAGGTCGTCAAGTTCGACTCCGTTGTTGCCGGCGGAGAGAAGACGGCTCCCGAGCCGGTCTCGCACCGCAAGGTTCACTTCACCAGTGCTGACGAGCCGATTGATACGCCCGTCTACGACGCAGAGGCATTGAGGCACACGCACGTCATAGCGGGCCCGGCCATCGTCACGACCGAGAACACCACCTACCTGGTCGAGCCAGGCTGGCGGCTCGAACCAACCGTCCAAGGTGCCGTCTGGCTACTCAGCGACTGAGTTCACGCCAACCACTTTCTGTAGCTGAGACAAAGGAGATTGAGAGAGATGACGGTTACCCAAGACACAGACGTACGTGACGGAAGCGACGAGACTTCGCAGCTTCTGTCCGAGCAGGAACAGCAGTGGGTCGACAAGTTCATGGACGAGACCACGTTGTTCCTCGGACCGGATCCCGCGATCATGCGCCATCACGAGATCATGCCGCGAACCGAGTACGAGCAGGAGTGCATCACCAACGGCATCAACGTCCTGGAGATAGACCGCATCCGAAAGCGCCTGGCGGGTTCCCTGGACGAGGCGTTCGAGATGTGCGAGNNCATGGGCGCGGCCCCGGGGGCCAAGTGGGCCGACCTGTCCGTCGCCGTCTACACCGCNGAGGGCGACGTCTGCTANCTGTCCAACCGNGGCGTNATCGCCTTCTCCGCGGTCCTGCACCACCCGATCCGGTACATCATGAAGAACTGGAAGAACGAGCCGACCGTCGGCATCAACCCTGGCGACGGCTTCTTCCACAACGACTCACGCTTCGGCATGGTCCACAACACCGACCAGTCGATGCTGGTGCCGGTCATGCGTGACGGCGAGATCATCGCGTGGGTCGGCGCGACCATCCACGAGGGGGAGAACGGGGCCTGCGAGCCCGGCGGTATGCCGTCCGGCTCGGAGACACCCTTCGATGACGGGCTGCGCGCCTCGCCGATCAAGATCGTNGAGGGCGGGCACCTGCGCCGCGACCTGCTGACCTTCCTGCAGCACTCGACCCGCGACCCGAAGCTCATGCTGGCCGACATCAAGGTCAAGATGGGCGCGGTTCGCCGGGTGATGGACACGGTCGACCGTCTCATCGACGAGGTCGGCCAGGAGACGTTCGTCGCCTCCCTGCGGGTCACCGTCGAAGATGTCGAGACCGAGGTGCGCCGGCGGATCAAGGAGATGCCGGACGGCACGGTGACGTTCAACCAGTTCGTCGACTCGACGCTGAAAGAGAACATCCTCATCAAGTTCGCCTGCAAGATCACCATCAAGGGCGATCGGGTGATCGTCGACCTGACGGGCACAGGTCCGGAGATCCTGAACCGGGCCATCAACTCTCCGCTGGCGTCAACCAAGTCCTTCATGGCGCAGGCAATCCTGTCCTACTGGTGGCCGGATCTTCCGCGAAGTACCGGGGCCCTCTCACCCTTCGAGGTCATCACGGAGGAGCACAGCTGGGCGGACGCCGGTTATGACGCCCCCGTCGGTCAGTCACTCCAGGCCTCGTTCCGTGCCTTTACCGCCCTGCAGTCAGCTTTCGCCAAGATGCAGTTCTCCTCGGCGCACAAGTACTCCAACGTGGTCGCGCCGTGGTTCAACCAGATCAACGACTTCCTCTGGGGCGGCACGACTCAGAACGGCGAGCAGGTGGGCAACCTGTGCGCCGACCTGAACGGCGCAGGCGGTGGCGCCAAGGCGTTCCGGGATGGCGAGGACGCCATAGCCCCGTTGTTCTGTGCCATGGCCGATATCGGTGAGCAGGAGGTCATGGAGGAGGAGGTGCCGTTCCTGCAGCTGGTGAGCAAGCGGCTCGTACGTGACAACCAGGGTTTCGGCAAGTTCCGCGGCGGCATGGGCTACGAGATGATCGTGGCGTCCCGTGGCACCCCGAACTGGGGTTTCATGACCGTGACGTCCGGGTCGAAGTTCTCCCCCGTCGCCGGACTGTTCGGCGGCTACGGGTGCCCGGTCTACCCGCTGGCCACCGTTAAGGGCATCAACATCTACGACATCATCAGGGAGGACCCCACCAAGTTCGACCTGTCGATGGAGCGTGTGATGAACGACCGGCCGTATGAGAACGGCGTCTACGAGACGGCTCACATGGGCCTTCAGTTCGATGTTGCCAAGCAGGGTGAGCTGTACATGATCGCCCAGGGTTCGGGCGGCGGCTACGGAGACGTCCTGGAACGCGATCCGGAGATGGTGGTCGATGATCTCCAGCTGAACCGCATCTCCGCCCAGGTGGCCACCGACATCTACGGGGTCGTCTGGACCCCGCAGACCTACGTGGTCGACCAGGAAGCGACCAAGGCCCTGAGGGACAAGAACCGCCGGGACCGTATCGCCCGCGGCACGCCGTACCACGAGTTCGTCAAGGAGTTCGTCAAGCCCGAGCCGCCGAAGGACCTTCTCTACTACGGCTCCTGGGGCCAGGACAACGACGAGGAGCTGATCGCTACCCACTGGGGAAAGATGGAACCCGAGCGGGTGAAGGCAAAGCTCAGTGAGCTGCCGCTCATCATGGTGCCGGATCGCCGGGTGCTGAAGATCAACAAGCTGCAGGCCCGGGTACTCGAGCTCGAGAAGAAGTACGGCGAAGAAGTGACCCACAAGTCCTGACCCGCCTGTCAGGTTCCGCCCTATGGCGGTGTTCCCCGTCCGAGCGCAGTCCGCCGGACGGGGAACACCCATGCCCCAGACCCTTTGGAAGGCTCAACCCCGGCACTGCGCGATCGCTGCCCTCAGGGGGCAACGACCGGTTTGACATCCTCGCGGCCATGAATGACCAGGGTTCCCACTGCTACCCGGAGGCCGCAGCAGACCGAGGCCCGAGTGCGCAGCCGTGGCTTGCTGCTGGGGCGCAGACGGTCCAGCAGCAGGGCTCGCGCGACCGTGACCAAGGGGTGGCGGCACCTTCGCTGCCGGGACCCATCGGCGCCACTGACGTGGCCTCTAGCGGGCCGGCATGAGGGCCTGCGGATCGTGGGACCGCACGGGTTGCGGGTCCGGGGCGACAACCGCGCCCCGCTCGGGCGGGCTGGTCCCCGAGATCGGCTGGGTGCAGCTCAGAGACAGCCGAGCCCTTGGCGGGCGCTAGTCGTACCCATCACCGGCGACAAGTCGGGCCGCATATCGCGTTCGCCGTGATCCCCCACCCTGTGGCCGCACCCGGCACTGGCGGCGTCGTCGCTGTGGAGGGCGGCGTCGCTGTCGCGGTGGAACTGTCCCCGCTGAGATGACCAGCACGCAGGGTCTGAGGCCCCAGGAAGCCGATCTGCTCCTGCGGCTTCAGCGCAGGCTCGCTCGTACCACTCGGGTTGCCGGCCGCCGGCAAGAAGGCGAAGACCCTGATCGCCGGCTTGAAGGTCAGTGACGCTGACCGCCGCAAGGACTGGGTTGAGAGAACCACCAGAAGCCTCGCCCACGCCTTGGACGTGATCCGGGCCGAGAACCTCAACGTCGTGACCCGATCCGCTCGGGGAACCGTGGACAGTCCCGGCAGGAGCGGCGCACAGAAAGCCGGGCTCAACCGGGGCATGCTCGCATCGCGCCCGGGGCTGCTCCTGACCCGGCTGGAACAGACAAGCACCCGGCAGGCTCGAAACAGCCAACTGCGGACCCGTCGCAGACCCGTAAACGCCGGCACGCACTTCGCTGCGCAGAGTCGTCAGAGCCACGCGACTTTCGTGTGCGTTTCTTGTGGGCACCCGGGCAACGGTGAGGTGAACGCGGCCAGGAAGATCGCGCCATGTCATGGCGTGACAGCGCGTGGAGACCGCAGAGCTCTGGCTCGGTCTGTGAAGCGCGAACCTCCCCATGCACGGCCTTTCCCAGGTCGCATGGAAGGTGAAACCCTGGTCACTCATGGCCGCGAGGATGTCACCTCGACGTTTTGGGGCCTTTTGGTGGGTGTCCGAATGTGAGACAGGACTCACGTGCTGGCGTGTGTGACCTGCCTGGATACCTCTGGTTCGGGCCACCGAAGGCCCACGACGTGAGGTTCTGAGGTCCCACACGCCAGAGTCTGGTGTCCGAGCACTGTCCAAATATGGGACAGGTCACACCCGGGCCCATCCTGCAGTCTTGACATTAGATGCAGCCGCCTGAAGACCCAGACCCTCTGAAAGGACTCTCATGTCAACCTCTCTGCAAGAAGTGATCACCGCCCCCCACACGGGCCGGGCCAGGGCAGTGCTGCTCGATTTCCATGAGTACGCGCAGTCAGTATTCCTGCAAGGCCGCGACGTCCCGTGGCAGCAGCCCACCGCTTACTCGAACTTCTTTGGAGCGGCTCAGGGACTGCTCAAACCGGACGTGGCGCTGCTCGACCTGGGTTCGCTGTACGCCGACGCAGTCACCACCAACGACGGCCTGAGGGCGGCTATGGCCTCCAAGTCGCGCACCGGGTTCGCGCTGAAGACCATGCTGGCCAACGAGACCACCGCCACCATGGCTCTCGAGCTGGCCACCGCAGTGTCCAAGACCTCAGCGGCCCCCCTGGTGCTGCAGATCCCCTCCCCGATGCTCTGGCTGGCACTGACCCACCAGCTGGCCGGCGCCGGCGACGTCGCCGACCTGACCGTCGACGACGCAGAGAACGCGGCAATGCACATTGCCGGCTGGCTGCGACGGCTCTCGGCGCTGCCGATCTCGATGATCCTGCTCGACGAGCGGTGGCCGGGCCCGGACCTCATGTCGGTGGTGGACAGCTCGACCTACGCGCCGGTCTCCAACGTCACCAACAACTACCGCTGGGCGCTCGCGCGACGCACCCGCGACGGGGTGGACATCCTCGGCTCCGCGGCGACCGGGTCTCTGGTGCCCAAGGAGTACTGGCTGTCCGACGTCGCCAGCGCGTCCGCGGGCGACTTCCTGTTCGGTGAGATTCCAGCCCATGCGGTCCCGGAGACGGTGCTGTCACAGCTCGCGAAACTCAACTGAGAGGCAGCTCGCCTGCCAACGCGAAGCAACATGGGCCGGGCAGTGAGGGCCCAACATGAACCGCTGGATGCCAATTGAAGGAAGAATCATGAAGCGTAGCGAAGCATCCTGCACGGGCCGGACAGATGTCAGGCTCCCTGCCAAATCCGGCTACGAAGCCAGTCATCGAGGGGCGTTGAATATTCTCGAGAAAGGCCGGCCCAGACCTTCCTGGTCAGGGGTGAGCCCAGCGGTTCGGGGGGAGATCGACCAGTATGTCCATGCCCTGGCAGGGCGTTGACCATGAACAAGATCAAGAGCCCGGACAAGGTGATCGCCAGCGCGGCCCAGGCCGTCGTCGACATCCCCACGGGAGCGGTCATCGCCTGCGGCGGCTTTGGGATCTGTGGCATCCCCACGGTCCTGATCGACGCCCTGGTCGAACGCGGGACCACCGATTTGGAGATCATCTCCAACAACTGCGGAATCGACGGCGTAGGGCTCGGCAGACTGCTGGAAAACAAGCAGATCCGGCGGATTGTCGCCTCCTACGTCGGGGAGAACAAGGAGTTCGCTCTCCAGTACCTCAGCGGTGAGCTCGAGGTGGAGCTCACCCCGCAGGGGACCCTGGCCGAACGGCTGCGGGCCGCCGGCGTGGGTATGCCGGCGTTCTACACCGTGACCGGGATGGGCACCCAGGTCGCCAAGGGAGGACTTCCCTGGCGGTATGCGAGCGACGGTTCTGTCGCCGTCGCGTCCCCGCCGAAACCCACCTCCGAGTTCGACGGCAGGACCTACCTGCTCGAGCGGTCACTGCCCGCCGACTTCGCCCTGGTGCGTGCCTGGAAGGGTGACCGGCACGGAAACCTGGTCTTCCGCAAGGCGGCCCGCAACTTCAACCCGGTCTGCGCTATGTCGGCCAGGATCGCCATCGCCGAGGTCGAGCACCTGGTCGAGCCCGGCGAGCTCGACCCGGACTCGATCCACCTGCCGGGGGTCTACATCGACCGCGTCGTGGCGCTGACCCCGGCACAGGCCGTGGACAAGGGAATAGAGCGGCTGACCACCAGAGCGCACCAGTCCACGAACGCAGGGGAGTGACGATGGCACTGAACCGGGAGCAGATGGCTGCCCGCGCGGCTCGGGAGCTCAACAACGGGGACTATGTCAACCTCGGGATCGGCCTGCCGACCCTCGTCCCCGGCTTCCTGGACGCCGACATCGAGCTGGTTCTGCAGTCCGAGAACGGCATCCTCGGCACCGGTCCGTACCCGCTGGACGGGGACCAGGATCCCGACCTGATCAACGCCGGCAAGGAGACCGTGACCGTTCTGGCAGGGGCCAGCTACTTCGACTCGGCCGCGAGCTTCGGGATGATCCGATCCGGCAAGATCGACGCCGCGATTCTGGGCGCCATGCAGGTCTCTGCCTCCGGCGACCTCGCCAACTGGACGATCCCCGGCAAGATGATCAAAGGTATGGGCGGGGCCATGGACCTCGTGCACGGCGCCCGGAAGGTCATCATCCTGATGGAACACGTCGCCAAGAACGGAGACTTCAAGATCGTGCGGGAGTGCTCCCTGCCGCTCACCGGCGAGCGTGTCGTCGACCGCATCATCACCGACCTGGCCGTCCTGGACGTCACCGATGACGGCCTCGTGCTGGTCGAGTGTGCGCCGGGCGTCACAGAAGCAGAGGTCCGGGCGGCCACCGAACCGGACCTCATCTCCGGACTTGCCTGAACACAGCCGCATCCTGACATCTCCGGCCTGAACACAGCCCTGCATCACCGCATGCCGTCACCGGGCGACCGAGCCACCGCCATACAAGAGGACTTGAACATGACTACGCAGCAATCCGTCTGGATCATCGGCGGTTACCAGAGCGACTTCGCCCGGAACCTCACCAAGGAGTCACTCGAGATCAGCGACCTTGTCCTGGAGACGACCACCGGCACTCTGGAACACGCCGGCATCTCCACCGCTCAGGTTGAGGTCATCCATCTCGGCAACGCGATGGGGGAGTTCTATGTCAAGCAGGGACACCTCGGTTCCATGGTGGCCAGCGTCGTCCCGGGACTGTCCGGCATACCCGCGACCAGGCACGAGGCGGCCTGCGCATCGGGAGGCGTGGCTGTCATGGCAGCCATGGCCGACCTGGAGTCGGGCCGCTATGACGTCGCGTTGGTGCTGGGCGTCGAGATCGAGCGAAACGTCCCGGGCACGGTCGGCGCCGGGTACCTGGCCTCCGCCGCGTGGGTCGGCCACGAGGGAGAGGGGCAGGAGTTCGTCTGGCCGTTCACGTTCTCCCAGATCGCCGAGGAGTATGACCGACGCTATGGGCTCAAGGATGATCACCTGCGGCGCATCGCCGCTCAGAACATCGCCAACGCCAAGACCAACCCCCTCGCGCAGACCCGGGCCTGGGTAACGCCACCGGAGTGCTTCAGCGACGACGATGCAGCCAACCCGACCGTGGTCGGGCGGATGCGGCGCTATGACTGCAGCCAGGTCACCGATGGCGGGGCCGGCATCGTCCTGGTCTCCGACCGATGGATGCGGGAGAACCGGGACGCTCTGGGTGGCCAGGTTGCGCGGATCGCCGGCTGGGGACACCGCACTGCCTCCCTGCATCTGCAGGACAAGCTTGATGCCAGCGCAGACAGCGACTACGTCTTCCCGCACGTTCGTGAGGCAATCACGGACGCACTGTCCCGGGCGGGACTCGATGATGTCTGGCAGCTCGACGGCATCGAGACCCACGACTGCTTCACCATCTCGCAGTACATGGCCATCGACCACTTCGGCCTGACCAAGCCCGGGTGCAGCGGCGACGCGATCGACGACGGCATCACCGCCCGAGACGGCGTCCTGCCCGTCAACCCCAGCGGGGGCCTGATCGGAGTGGGGCACCCGGTCGGGGCGACGGGGGTGCGGATGCTGCTTGACGGCTACCTGCAGGTGACCGGGCAGGCAACGGGCTACCAGGTCGAGGGTGCCCGTCGCTTTGCGACCCTGAACTTCGGAGGCAGCGCGGCAACGGTCGTGTGCACCGTGCTCGAAGCGGGTCAGGTGGACTGACCCGCGAGATCGGTCACGCTGCTTGTCGGTGGCAAGCGAACGCCGAAGGTGCCTGACAGCTCACACCGTCGGGCACCTTCGGCGCATCTGGCTATCAGTTCTCGGCTGTGGATGACTGGCAGTGGCAGGTCGTCACCAACGACCTCAGCGAATACGTACCGATCAGATCTTCGTCGACAAAGCCTCCGGCAAGTTGGCCCGCCGGCCCGGGCTGGACAAGGCGCTGCTGTCGGGGAGTCGAGCCGGTGATCAACTGGTGGTCACGAAGCTGGATCGGCTCGGCCCCACCGACAGGTGGGGCCGAATGAGCGCGGAGCCAGACCCTTTTCTCCAGGTTCGGCTTCAGGCGTTGAGCAGTTGGTGGGCACGCTGGTGTGACACATGCAGGACAGTCCCGATGTCTCGCACCGTCAGGCCGGCCTCTTTCATCGCCATTGCGGCGTGACGTCGGCGTTCGGCACTGAGCTCGGCGGCGGACTCGGCTTCTTTGCGGAGCCGGTCCGCCTCTTCCATCTCGAGGGTGATCGCGGGGTCCAGGACGGCTCGGACGGTTACCGCGATCGTCTCTTGCGGCAGGCCGGCGACGAAGCCGATGGCTTCCCGCTGGTGTTCCTGGGCCTGGTCGAGGCGGGCGACCTGCGAGATTGCTCCCGGGTACTGGTCGCACTGGACCACCCACCAGCGACCGTCTTTGCGCGCTGTGGACGTGAACTCGTGTGTCATCGTCGCCACCATCCCTTTCCCAGTGCGGGTTGCAGTTGTCTGTAAAGTGCCTCGGCTGTCCCCTCAGAGACTTCGCTGTGGCGACCGATCGTGGTGCGGACAGCGCCGACGGTCACACCGGTATGGTTCGTGAGCTCCTGAGTGGAGAACTCGACCCCTGCCGTCTTGGCCGCCTTGGCGATCTTCTTGAGTACTACCGCCCGCTTCATAAGGTTAGTCTACTACGACTAGACATATCAAGTCAAGTCCCTATAGACAATTCTTCTTCCGACACTGGGACAGAGGCCGCTCAAAGACGCATTCCCACAGGTGCGCGCTCAGTGCGTGGTGCGCAGGTACTGGTAGACGGTCTCGCGGCTGATGCCGAACTCTCGGGCCAGGTTTGCCTTCGCGGCACCCGCGCCGGCCCGCTGACGCAGTTCGGTCATCTGCTCCTCGTTGAGGGACCTCCTGCGGCCGCGGTAGGCGCCGCGTTTCTTGGCTAGCTCGATCCCTTCGCGTTGCCGTTCGCGGATCAGGGCACGTTCGAACTCTGCGAATGCACCCATCACCGACAGCAGCAACGTCGCCATCGCGGTGTCGTCACCGGTGAAGGTCAGTTGTTCGGTGAGGAACTGGACTCGCACGCCTTTGACGGTCAGCTCCCGCACGATCCTGCGGAGGTCCTCGAGGTTGCGTGCCAGCCGGTCCATGGAGTGCACGATGACGGTGTCGCCGCCCCGGACGAAGCCGAGCATCGCCTCGAGCTGTGGCCGGTCGGTGTCCTTGCCAGAGACGGTGTCGGTGAACGTCCGCTCGACGGTGATGCCGTCGAGCTGCCGGTCGACCCTCTGGTCGAGGCTGCTCACCCGCTGGTAGGCGACTCTCTGTCCAGTGATCGCGTCCCCCAACCCTGAAGTGTCAGGTTGAAATCTAAGACCCTCCGAATCATCTGTCAATAAATTGTCCAGACGACTCTAACCTGACGGTCTCCGGGTGGTCGCCTGACGTCTGGTTGGGGTATACACCCCAACCAGACATAACCTCGCCGCATCATCCACCGCGAGACCGATCACATGCAGAGGGTTTGGTCTCGCCGTTGTCGGATGGGTCCGCTACGGTAAACCCGAGTAGCCCCGAGCAGACCTAAGATGACTGGAAGGTAGGAAGACCATGGCAAAAGACGGAATCTCCTTCGCCGGAAACCCCGACCTGATCGAATGGCTCGAAGGTCGCGGCGACCGCAGCAGGACCCAAGAGAGCGCCGGGATGCGGGCCAAGACCGAGCTCGGCCTGTGGCGGTCTGTCCTGAGGGTCGAACTCCAGCGGCAACACTGGACCCTCGCTGAGATGGGGCTGCTCGCCGACATACACAACGGCGTCATCATCTCCGACGGCGTTAGGCTCGGTTTCGGGATGATCGCGATGGGCGTCATCGACTCTCTCCATGAGTACCCGGGCAGTTACGGGGAGAAGCACAAAGTGGATGAGGACGCGATCAAGGAGAAGGTGCTGGACCTGGGCCCGGCC
>JGI24134J36421_10000339_pt1 | contig 14195 bp, 14 predicted proteins | sample BarGraNGADG00312_FD_36421 | JGI IMG/M metagenome (IMG submission 36421) | reverse complement strand
CGTTGGGGCCCTCGGACTGGGGAACGCGAGGGTAGAGAACGTTCGCGCGGAGTCTCTGGATGCCGCTCCCTTTGACGTTGTCGTCTCGCGCGCGGCGGGAAAGCTTATGGATCTTGTCCCACTATCGCTCGCACTGCTCGGGGCCGGAGGCCNTTATATCGCGCTCAAGGCTTCAGACGTCCAGGAAGAGCTGGCCGCGGCTGCCCAGGCCATTAAAGCGTCAAACGGTAAGCTTGTGAGCGCCAGCCTGATAGAATACCCTCCTGCTCTGAAAGCACAGAGCCGAGCCTCGCTTGTCGTCGTCGAGAAGTTGTAAGATATTGAGCGTTGGACCCGGAACCGGGGAGTATTGTGCCCGATCAATCACAGTCAGAAGAACCGGCGCAGGCCGGCGCGCGCATAATCGCGGTGACGAACCAGAAGGGTGGAGTGGGCAAGACGACCACTGCCATCAACCTGAGCGCGTGCCTTGCCCAGACGGGCAGGCGGGTCCTCATGGTCGACATGGACCCCCAGGGCAACGCCACGAGCGGGGTCGGCATCGAAAAGGCCACGATCAGCAATTGCGTCTACGATGTCCTTCTGGGCGACGCCGACGCGCGCTCCGTTTTATTGAGGGGCCCTATCGAGGGCATGGACGTGATGCCCTCGACGCTCGATCTTGCCGCGGCCGAGATAGAGCTTGCCGCGGAACTTTCCAGGGAGAACAGGCTCAGGTCGAGCCTGGACCCGCTGAGGGGCTCGTACGATTTCATCGTCATCGACTGCCCTCCTGCACTCGGGCTCCTTACCATCAACAGCCTGGCCGCCGCCGACGAGACGCTGATCCCGATACAGTGCGAGTACTACGCGCTCGAGGGCCTCGTATATCTGCTCCGAACGATCCAGAGAGTAAAACTCCACGTGAACACCGAGTTGAAAATCGCCGGGGTCCTGCTGACGATGTTCGATACCAGGACGAACCTGTCCAAGGAGGTCGAGGCGGAGGTGCGCAGGGAATATCCGCAAATGACTTTCCGGACAGTCATTCCGCGGACGGTGAGATTGTCAGAGGCACCCGGCTTCGGTAAACCGATAATACTCTACGACCACGCGTCGAAAGGCGCCTGGGCCTACACGGAGCTTGCGAAGGAAGTGGTTCAAAGTGGCCAAGCGAGGACTGGGGAAGGGACTGGACGTCCTGATCGGATCGGCAGCGGCAGCGGAGGGGAACCGTCTTGAGGACATTCCCGTAAAGGACATAAGGCCGAACCCCCGTCAGCCTCGGAAGAAGTTTGACCGCGATGCGCTCGAGGAGATGGCGAAATCGGTCAAAAACTTCGGGGTGGTGCAGCCGATCATCGTGCGTCCGGTGGGGACCGAGTACGAGCTGATCGCCGGAGAGCGCAGGTGGCGTGCCGCCCAGGAAGCGGGGCTGGAGAAGATTCCGGCGGTCATACGGCAGTCGACCGAGACCGACTCGCTCGAGATGGCGCTTATCGAGAACCTGCACCGGTCAGACCTCAACGGCCTCGAGGAGGCGAACGCCTACCAGCAACTGCTGGAGGACTTCGCGCTCACTCACGAGGAGCTGTCCCGCAGGGTCGGCAAGAGCCGTACCACGATCACCAATACGCTGAGGCTCCTGCAGCTCCCGCCACGGATCCAGAAAGAACTCATAGACGATCGCATCACCACNGGTCACGCGCGCGCCCTCCTGGCTTTTCAGGAACAGCCGGAGAGGCAGGACACGGTCTGCTCGCGGATCATCGCCGAGGGCCTTTCGGTCAGGCAGGTCGAGGCGCTGGCCAACCCGTCCGACGAGCAAGTGGAGGACCCGGCTCCGGTGACCAGGCTCAAGACGCCGCCTCCGGAGGAAGCCCTCGAGATGTTCTCCCGCCTTCAGGAGGTTCTCGAGACCAGGGTCCGAGGTTCTGTAGGCAAGCGCAAGGGCAGGCTGGTCATCGAGTTCCGCAACATGGGCGACCTGCGCAGGATCGTTGACGCGATCGCCGGCAGGGCGGAGGAGTCGGCCCTCGAGCAGGAGGTCGACGACGAGCTGGCCGCCGACGACTAGGCGGCGCACGTCCTGGTCGCGGCAGTGGCCTTCATTGCCGCTTTTTTCAGGCGGAAGCTTGAAGCGCCATGGTGACCACGCGCTCGACGAGGTCCGCGAAGGGCATGCCGGCGGCCTCCGCCGCCAGCGGCAGAAGGCTCGTCTCGGTCATGCCCGGGCTGATGTTGAGCTCCAGGACGTGGACGACGTCATCCCTGATGATCATGTCCACGCGCGAGAGGCCTTTGCATCGCAGTAGCTTGTGCGCCTCGATCGCAATGCGCGAGGCCTCAGAGGCGACTCCGTCTTTGAGACGGGCGGGAACGAAATACTCGGTCTTTCCAGCCGTGTATCGCGCGTCGAAGTCGAAAAACCCTGATTCGGGGACGACCTCGACCGCCGGGAGGGCCTCGGGGGATTCGTCGCNGATGACGCTGACGGCGATCTCCGTTCCCTGGATGTANTCCTCCAGAAGAACTCGGTCATCGTAGCCGAGCGCCTCGATAAGGGCCGGCCCGAGGTCGCCGACGTCCTCGACTATCCTCACGCCGAGCGCGCTACCCTGGGCGGCGGGCTTGACGACAATCGGCGAGCCGAGACTCTCCCATGCCCGCCCCAGAAGGCTGGACGCACCCATCTCTTCGAGCGCCGACGACGAGATGGTGAAGTACTTCGGGGTCTTGATGCCGTTCGCGATGAACAGCTCCTTTGACAGAACCTTGTTGAAGCCTATTATGCTGGGAAGGGGCCCGGGCCCCGTGTAGGGGATGCCCAGTATCTCGAGCAGCTCCTGGACCGTGCCGTCCTCGCCGCCCTTGCCGTGCAGGGCTATGTAGACGAGGTCGGGCTGCTCCGACATGAGGACAGGGACCAGCGTCTCGTCCACGTCCAGCTCGAGAACTCGGTACCCCCGCTCCGTGAGCGCCCGCGCTATGCGACGGCCCGACTTGAGGGACACGCTCCTCTCGAGGGACCGACCTCCCATCAGGACTGCTATCTTCGGCTTCATGCCATCTCCTCCCTTGCGGCGGACTACTCTTTGTCCAGCCCCAACGAATGGTAGAGCTCCGTCTCCTTGCGGATGACCTTCCCGAGGCGCTTGATGCCCTCTGCGATGAGGCCCTCGTCCGCGTAACTGAAATTCAGTCGCATTTGGTTCTTGCCGGACCCGTCCGCGTAGAAGGCGGTGCCGGGCACGTACGCGACCTTCTGGTTGATCGCAAGCGGAAGCATTTTCTCCGAGTCCAGGAACTCGGGGAGCGTGACCCATATGAAGAGGCCGCCTTCCGGGTGCGTCCAGCGCGAGTCCGCCGGAAAGTTCTTCTCCAGCGCCTGGAGCATCGCGTCGCGTCGCGAGCGGTATATCGGCTTGAGGTTCTCGACGTTCTTGAGAACGAGGCCTTTTCGGATGTACTCCTCGGCGAACATCTGGTTGAGCGTGGAGGAACACAGGTCCGCCGACTGCTTCAGCGTCGAGAGCCTCTCTATGATCGGCGCAGGGCCAAACACCCAGCCGGTTCTGATGCCGGGAGAGACGATTTTCGAGAGCGTGCCGAGATAGACGGCCTTGCCCGGCTCGAGCGCGGCCAGCGGCGGCACGGGTTCTCCCTCGAACCTGAGCAGCCCATAAGGGTTGTCCTCGATGACCAGTATGTTGCGGCGCTGAGCGACGTCGAGCAGGCGCCGCCGGCGCTCGACCGACATCGTCACCCCCGCCGGGTTGTGGAAGTTCGGCACCACGTAAATGAACTTTGGGTCAGGGCCGCTGTTTTTCTCGAGTTCGCTCTCGAGCCGGTCAATCATTATCCCGTCCTGGTCGAGCGGGACGGTGATGATGCGGGGCCCGTTTGGCAGGAAAGCGGAAAGCGCGCCCAGGTAGGAGGGCCCCTCGAGGACGATCGCATCTCCGCGGTCTATGAAGATTCTTCCAAGCAGGTCGAGCGCCTGCTGGCTGCCCGTGGTGATGAGGATGTGCTCGGGCTCCGCGCGGACCCCTTCCAGGGCCATCACTTCCACCAGCGCGGACTTGAGCTGCTCGCGCCCCTCGGTCTCGCCGTACTGGAAAGCCTCGGCAATCCCCTTGTCCAGAACGGAGGTCATCGCGCCGGAGATGTCCTCGGGCGGCAGCCCCCCGAGGAACGGCAGCCCGCCGCCGAACGAGATCACGTCCGCGCGCCCTATGACGCTCATGAGGTCTCTTACCGCGGAGGACCTCATGAGGCTGCTTGCCTCCGAATAGAGCCTCGTATAGGGGTCGAAGATTATTTCTGGTGACATGACCGCTCTCCTGGCCGTCGAAGATGCGGCGGCATAGGGATTTCAAATGAAAGTAACGCAGGGCTCGGGGGTTGTCAAACCAGCCCCGAAGCGGGCCTGGTTATCGTGAGGTTTTACATAAGGGTGACCCTAACGCTGCACGAGTGGGAGAAGGTGGCGGGTATGCGGTCGATGGAGAGCGAGCCGGCTTCGGGCGCGGCCGGGACGGCCGGCTTCCTTGCAATAGGATAGTCGGCCCGTTTTGAAATATAATCTAAGGCCGGATGACAGACGAGGCGGGAGAGCTTTTGTTCAGCGATGACCAGGCATTTTCACTGCTCAAGCGGAGGATATTCATCGACCGCGGCCTCGACTGCGAGCAGTACAAGGAGAACTACCTGAAGCGACGGATCGCCGTGCAGCTCCGGGCGACCGGGGCCCGCGACTACCTGGACTACCTGCGCATCCTGCGCAACGACCCTGACGAGTACACGAAGCTCATGAACGAGCTTACGATCAACGTGACCCAGTTCTTCCGGGACACTGACGTCTATACCAAACTCCTGGACGACGTCCTCCCCCAGCTCGTGCGGAACAAGACGAAGATGGGTTCGCGGTCGCTGAGGATATGGAGTGCCGGGTGCGCCAGCGGGGAAGAGCCGTACTCACTGGCGATCCTCATCGACATCGTGCTGGGCGAGGAAGCCAGGCGCTGGAATGTGCGGGTGCTCGGCTCGGACTTCGACGACAAGAGCCTCGAAGCGGCGCGTAAGGGCCTCTATTACGACCTCGAGATGATCAAAGGCGTGGAGGCAGCCAGGTTTTTTGATGTGAGCCAGGCGCCCGCAGGCATGCAGTGGCGACTGAAAGACGACATCAAGCGCAAGGTGAGGTTCGAGAAAGTGAACCTGCTCGCAGAGGGAGACGCGAGGCATTTCGACATGGTGCTGTGCCGCAACGTCCTCATCTACTTCGGCCGTACGGTTCAGACAAAGATAATAGAGACCCTGTCGCAGAGCATTCTCAAGGACGGCTACCTGATCCTCGGCAAGTCCGAGACCCTGGGGCAGGAAGCCTCGCTGGCTTTCAAGCCGGTATTTCCTCGGGAGAGAATCTATCAGCTCATCAGTGAGACGCGCGGCGGGCGTTTCGGAGCCGTCGAGAAAGACAGGCGGGCCGGCGGAGTGACAAATGGGTAAGATCCTGGGCAAGGCCTGGCATGCGCTGACGGTCCCCACCTTCAAGATGAGGATCGCCCAGACGTTCGTAGTAGTCCTCTGCCTGGTGTCGTCGCTGATAATCGTGGGGGCGATCGTCCTCNTCAGAAGCTCCGGCGCCAGAACCCAGGCTCAGGACGGCGCGACCATCAACGAGGGCGCCGACTCGCTGGCACAGGCAACGTTGAGCTTTGACAACGCGGTGATCGCTCAGCTCGAGGGGCGGCTGGCTGACGCGAGGGCCGCGACCACGACCGGGCTGCAGCGACTAGCCGAGGCCGAAGCGCAGTTCAAGAAGACCGGCGTATCCGGGGTATCTGCTCTCGAGAGCAGCACGGCCCAGCTTGCTGCGTCCGTGAGCGGAACGGCTCAGAAGGCACAGGCTGACCAGGCGGCCGCGCTTGCGGCGAACGCCACCAGGCTCGGCGACGCGACCGTGCAGGGCGCGGTCAACGAGGGGCGCGGCCTCGTCAGGTTCGGGATCATCGCCTACATCATCATCATGATCGTGACAGTCATCGCCGGCATCGTTACCATGACCGTCGCATACCGGGGCCTCTCAGGCACGATCAAGAAGGTCATCGAAGAGGTGCGCGAGATCGCAAGGGGGCAGGGCGACCTCACCGCCAGGGTAACCGTTCCCACAAAGGACGTGATGGGCGACCTGGCCGATTCGATCAACGACATGGTCTCTTCGCTGAGGACATCGATGATCGACATGAGGACCATAGCGTTCCAGCTCTCCGACTCCGCCGACTCGCTCGCCGGTTCGATCGAGGGAATGNCCTCGTCGATAGAGGAGGTCACGGCCGCAGCGGAGCAGATCTCGACCGGAAGCGAGGACCAGGCCCGCAAGGTCGAAGACACTTCGCGCTCGATGGGGGAGGTCTCTAGAACGATCGAAGGGATCTCGGACAAGGGCCGGATCTCTTCAGCCCAGAGCGATCTCACAGCAGAGCTGGCAAAGCGCGGCGGCGACGCTTCGGTCGAGGCAGCGAGAGTCATGAACGAGATATATGAATCAGTGAAACACTCCGAGGTCCTCGTGGAGGGGCTGGGGGAGAGATTTACTCAGATTGGGATTATAATCGACGTTATAACGGACATAGCCGACCAGACGAACCTGCTGGCCCTTAATGCCGCAATAGAAGCAGCCCGAGCAGGAGAGCACGGGAAAGGCTTCGCGGTCGTGGCCGGCGAGGTGCGGAAGCTCGCAGAGAACTCCAAGCGGTCCGCTGAGCAGATCTCCCATCTGATCAGGGAGATAATGTCGGAAACCAGCCGCGTCAGCGATTCGATGTCGCAGAGCGCGGGTTGCGTCGATACAGGGCGAGAGGTCGCCCAGAAGACCGGGGAGGCGCTCGAGGGCATCACGAACTCCTCCCAGACCGCAGCGCACGCCGCGGGCGAGATGTCCATGGCGATAGAGAGCATCGCGGCCAACACGGACAGGGTGTTCGGCGCCATCAACGACATAGCCGCCATCGCGCAGGAGACGGCGGCCAGCACCGAGGAAGTAGCCGCAACGATCAACGAGCAGCGGGTCTCCACGGAGGACGTTGCGGATCAGTCGCTTGCGCTCGCGCGGCTTGCATCAAGGCTGCACGAGCTGACAGAGGGGTTCCGACTATAGTCGGAACCCTCAGTTGAGTGGGCAGAATTTATTCTGACCACACCGCGCATTGGCGCGTGTAATCTTACACCGGGGATGCGTCGCGAAGCGATGCATGGCCGGTGAGTGATAGCAGCGAAACAAGCGGTGTAAGGTTCCGACCGGGGATGCGTCGCGAAGCGATGCATGGCCGGTGAGTGACAGCAGGAATCATGATGGCGAGTCAAGGCTACTCGTAAGGAGCATTCTAATTGGAGAATGAAGAGGGCAAACAGTCGAAGATGAGGGCCAGGTGGGACCGCCTGTCGATGACGCAGAGATTCATCCTGCGCACGGGGCTGATCTCGCTGCCGGCCGCGGCCGCCGCGGGGCTCGTTTTCGTCGGAGTCCTGGTGAAGAACCAGACCACGGGGGCGTGGCTGGCCGGCGCGGGCCTCGGCCTGCTTGCGGGCATCATCGCGATGGCCTTTGCGGGGAGCGCCGCCGTCTCGATGTACGTGAAGCCGCTCGAGAAGCTTTCGCTTTTCTCCAAGAAGCTGGTGCGTCACGACTTCAGTGAAGATGTCGAGATGGGAAAGCGGTCGGAGCTCAAGCCGATCTCGGTCGCGTTGAACCAGATGCTGGACTCGCTGCGGAAGCTGGTGGACGAGATGCACAGCGTGTCTGACGAGGTGGCTGGCTCGAGCAACCTGATGGCTTCAGTCGCAAAGGATACGTCCGACGCCGTGCAGTCCACCGCTTCAACCGTGTCCGGCCTGGCGCGCGGAGCCGAGGACCAGGTGAACTCGATGATGCTCGCCTCGTCCACCATCAGCCAGATGGCGGAAGAGATAGACCGTGTCGCCGAGGCGGCGCGAGAGGTAGCCAAGTACAGCCTCGAGGCGCGCGTGACCGTCGAGGATGGCGCCGACGCGTTGGGGCGCGCGACGGACAAGATGGGAAGGCTCGTGCAAACGACCGACTCGAGCGCAAAGGCGATGCGAGACATGGGCGAGCGGTCCGAGCAGATCGGCCTGATCGTCGACGTCATCACAGACATCGCCGACCAGACCAACATGCTGGCACTGAACGCGGCGATCGAGGCCGCGAGGGCGGGCGAGCACGGAAAGGGCTTCGCGGTCGTAGCGGGCGAAGTGAGGAAGCTCGCCGAAGGTTCGGCCCGAGCGGCGAACCAGATAGCCGGCATCGTCCGCGAGATCCAGCGGACCACGAGCGACACGGTCGGCATCATGGAGGGAAGCGCGAAAGAGGCGAACGAGGGCGCCGTGGTCGTCGGCGACGCGGGACAAGCCCTTAGCAGGATAAAGGACGCGGTTGAGACGATAGGCGCCGAGACTCACGCGATCTCGCAGGCCACTGACAGCATCGCTGAGGGCTCCAACAAGGTTGTGGAGATAATCAGCACCGTCGCGAGCATATCCGAGGAGTCAGCCTCGAGCACGGAGGAGGTCTCCGCCTCCATCGAAGAGCAGACCGCATCCATGGAAGAGATATCGGCCGCAGCCGCGGAGCTCGCCGAGACTGCGGACCGGTTGCGTGGCCTTATTGAAGAAGTGAAGACGACCTAGGACCGGGGGGAGAGATGGACGACAAGGGATACGCCGTCGACAGTGAGATGCAGCTCGTCGCCTTCAGGGTCGGCAATGAGGAGTTCGGCGTCGACGTGAAGAAGGTCGAAGGCGTCATCTCGCTGGTCGACATCACGAGGATGCCCAGGGCACCGCATTTCGTCGAAGGCATCATCAACCTTCGAGGCCAGATCATAGCGGTCGTCGACTTGGGCTCGCGGCTCGGTATCGAGTCCGCCGAGCGCGACTCCGCGACGAGGATCGTGGTTGTGGAAGCACAGGATGTGAAGGTCGGGTTGATCGTCGACTCGCCGGAGGTCATCAACATCGACAAGGACGACATCGAGGCTTCACCCGCCCTGGCCGGCGGAGACGTGGAGACTTCGTTCATCAAGGGAGTGGTCAAGATAGACGAGAGGCTCCTGATCCTGCTCGACGTGGACAGGGTCCTCTCCGACGAGGAACGCTTCGACATCGGTGGGATGGATACGGAGACAGAATCCGAAGTCGCCGGGGAGGAAGGATGATAACCCTGGGGACAGGCGTTGATTGTGCCATGGACAAGGGAGGAAGGATCTAATGGCCCCATCTGTTCTTATTGTCGACGACGCCCTTTTCATGAGGATGATGATCAAAGACATCCTCTCCAAGGACGGCTTCGAGATAGTGGGCGAGGCGGAGAACGGCGTGGAGGCCGTTAAAAAGTACGCGGAGCTTCATCCTGACCTGGTGACCATGGACATAGTCATGCCCGAGATGGACGGCATTGAGGCCGTCAGGAACATCATCAAGATAGATCCGGGAGCCAAGGTGCTGATGTGCAGCGCAATGGGGCAGCAGCCTCTAGTGGTGGAAGCCCTCGAGGCGGGCGCAAAAGATTTCATCATCAAGCCGTTCCAGCCGGCGAAGGTCGTCGAGGCGGTGCGAAAGGCACTGCGCGGCGACGAGGCGTAGGAACCCGGGGGCGAAGGGCGGAAGAGTTGGACGAGAAGGTCATAACAGTTCTAATAGTCGACGACTCGGCGCTTGTGAGGCAGCTTCTGGTCGACATGATCTCACAGGACCCCGAGCTCGAGGTAGCCGGCATCGCGCGTGACGGCGTGGAAGCCATAAAGATGACCCAGGAGCTCGACCCTGATGTCATCACCATGGACATCCATATGCCCGAGATGGATGGACTGACGGCTCTCGAGTACATCATGAAGAAGTCCCCGCGGCCGGTGGTCATGCTCTCCGCGCTGGTGAAGAAGGGCGCGGCGCCGACCCTGAAGGCGCTCGAGTTGGGCGCGGTCGACTTTATCGCAAAGCCCAGCCAGTTCCCGACTTCGGTCAACGAGGTCCGCGAGGACGTGATCGAAAAGATCAAGGCGGCCGCGCGATCGAGGGCAAAGGAGATCTGGGAGCGCACGCGAAAGGCCAAGCCCCCGAAGAAGGTCAAAGTCCGCCGCGAGACCGTGAGAGGCGGGAGGCTCGTCGTGCTGGGGGCGTCCGCGGGTGGGCCGCGGGCCCTGGCGGAGATCGTCCCGGCACTGCCCGAAGACATACCTGCGTCGATAGTCGTGGTGCAGCACATGCCCGAGCCGTTCACCGGCTCGTTCGCCGAGAGGCTGAACTCCAAAGGGCACGTCGAGGTGCGCGAGGCGATCAACGGCGAGGAGCTCGAGGAGGGCCTGGCGCTGGTCGTGCCTGGCGGCCAGGACATGGTCTTCGAGAAGATCGGTGGCGGCAAGGTGCGCGCGAAGCTCCTTCCCACTGTCGCAAAACACGGGGCGAGCCCGGTCATTGATGTGACGATGGAGAGCGCCGCGCAGGTCTTCGGGGAGAGAGTGGTAGGCGTCCTGCTCTCGGGGATGGGAAGCGACGGCGCGATGGGGCTCGGGATGATAAAGGACGCCGGCGGCGAGACCATAGCGCAGAACGAGGAGACATGCCTGGTGTTTGGCATGCCGCGTGCCGCAATAGAGAGGAAGCTCGTCAAAGAAGTGCTCCCGCTCGAAAAGATAGCTGAAGCAATCGTCGCCCATTTGTAAGGCCTGGAGGGCGAGCACATGGAGATGGATATCTCCCAGTATAAAGACCTGTTTATCACTGAGTCGCAGGAGCACCTGGACGCACTCAACAAGTTCCTGCTGCAGCTCGAGAACGAGCCCGACAACCTTGACGTCATCACGGAGATATTCCGCTCGGCGCACACTCTCAAAGGAATGTCGGCGACCATGGGGTACGACCAGCTGACCGAGCTCGCGCATGAGATGGAAAACCTGCTCGAGCACCTGCGCACCGGAGACATCCCCGTGACGACGAGCGTCGTCGATACGCTGTTCTCCTGCTTCGATACCCTTGGGGCAATCATCAACTCTATCGCCGAAGACCGGCCCGAGGAGATTGACTTCACCGCGCTCGTGTCGGAGATACGGGCCGTTACCGAAGAGCCGGGCTCCGTGACGGAGGGGCCGGTCACGCCCTCACGGAGTGCCCGGGAGCCGGCGGCCGGGGCGCCGGTCGAAGAACAGGGGGTTGTCGAGCCGGCAGCCGCACCCTCAGCGGAGGGACCCGCATCTGAGGTCGTTCCGGAAGACGCAGCGTCGCCGGCGGTACCAGAGCCTTCCACGCCTTCTGCCCCCGAGCGCAAGCCCGAGCCCGAGCAGAGCTCCGGCTTGCTCGAGCTGGACGAGAAGGACATCAACAAGTACGCGGCCATTCCCGGGATGCGCATCATGAGGTTGACCGTCGAGCTCGACAGGGAATGCCTTCTGAAGTCCGTCCGCGTCTTCATGGTCTTCAAGAAGCTCGCGCAGCTCGGAGAGGTCCTGGGATCCCTGCCGCCGGTGGAGGCCCTCGAGGACGAGAAGTTCGAGAGCACCTTCCAGGTGGCCATCGCCACGCCCGAGACCGCTGAGCGTGTGGAAAAGTCGCTACTGGCGATCGCGGAGATATCTAAAGTGGCCACCGACACCATCCACGAACCAAAAGAGGGGGCCAGGCCAACGAGCGGACGTACTGCCGGCGCCGGCGACAAGGCGACGACCCTTGCCGTCGCGCGGAAGACCCAGAGCGTGAGGGTCAACATCGCCCGGCTCGACACGCTGATGAACCTTGTCGGAGAGCTGGTGATCAACAGGACGCGCCTGGCCCAGATAGCGTCCAGCTCCAGCATCCCGGAGCTGAGGGAAGCACTCGACCAGACCTCCCGGCTGACGGCCGAGCTGCAGGACGAGGTGATGAAGACCAGAATGGTCCCGGTCGAGCACGTCTTCAACCGGTTCCCGAGGATGGTAAGGGACCTTGCCCGCTCCGAGGGAAAAGAGATCGACTTCGTCGTCGAGGGAAAAGAGATAGAGCTGGACCGCACGATCCTGGACGAGATATCAGACCCACTCATCCACATGATCAGGAACGCGGTCGACCACGGCATTGCACCCCCGGCGCGGAGGGAAGAACAAGGCAAGCCCGCGCGGGGGACNGTAAAGCTCTCCGCGTATCGAGACCGCAACTACGTCGCCATCGAGGTCGAGGACGACGGCGAGGGCATCCGCCCCGGCAAAGTCTTCGACCGCGCGCTCCAGAAGAAGATTATCAGCGAGGAGGAGCGCAGGGTGCTGACCGACGATGACGTCCTGCGCGTGCTGTGCCTTCCCGGGTTCTCAACGAGAGAACAGGTAAGCGGCGTATCCGGGCGGGGCGTCGGGATGGACGCCGTGAAGTCAAAGGCGGAGTCGCTCGGCGGTTTCGTGCTGTTGAGCTTCGAGCCTGGCCAGCGCACCATCGTCACACTGAAGCTGCCCCTGACGCTGGCAATCGTGCAGGCACTCATGGTTGAGGTTTCGGGCGAGACCTACGCGGTCCCGCTGGGGACCGTGCGCGAGACGCACGTGATCAACCCGGAAGACATCAAGACGGTCCAGAGCCACGAGGCCATCTTTCTGCGCCACGAGACCATCCCTCTGCTGCGCCTCGATAAGCTCCTGGAGTGCTCGCACCTGCTGAACGGCGCGGAGCCTTTCCCGGTCGTGATAACGGAGATCGGTCCCAGGCTGATCGCACTCGGGGTGCACTCGCTTATCGGGCAACAGGAGATCGTGATCAGTACCCTCGACAAGTTCTTGAAGAGAGTTGAAGGGTTTGCGGGCGCTACCATCCTTGGTACTGGGCGCGTCGCTCTGATACTCGACATACCGAGCCTGATGTAGGAATAAGACATGGGGACCGCAAAAGCGGACGGAGAGGAAGACACATGACCGGGAACGAGCAGGAGAGGACCCTGACGGCTATTCAGATCAGCGCCCTCAAGGAAGTCGGGAACATCGGAGCGGGAAACGCCGCGATCGCGCTCTCGCAGATGGTGGACAAGAAGGTCGACCTGTCCGTTCCCAAAGCCACACTCCTGCCCCTCACCGGAGTGCCCGACCTGGTCGGCGGCCCCGAGACGATCGTCGCGGGCATCTACCTGAACATCGCAGGCGACTGCTCCGGAAGCATCCTGCTGCTCCTCGAGAAAGAAAGCGCGAACAGCCTCGCGAGCCTGATGGTCCCTGAGGACATGGACGCTCCCGACATCAACGTCGTAAAGAGCTCGGCGCTGCAGGAGACCGGCAGCATCCTCTCGGGCGCATACCTCAGCGCGCTCGGAGAGCTGACCGGATTGTTCTTCAAGCCGTCGGTGCCCGGCTTCGCGATGGACATGGCCGGCGCGATCATCGACTACGTGCTGGTCGACCTTGGCGCGACCGAGCAGCACGTTCTTGTCGTAGAGACTGACTTCATGGTGTCGGGGGTCAAGATCCTCGGGCACCTCATACTCTTCCCGGACCTCGGGACCCTCGCGACGATCCTGGAGCGGCTGGGGGTGCCATTTGACTGAGATGGTCAATGTCGGAGTTGCGGAGCTGAAGTGCTCCGACAGCTCCTGCATCCTTGCGAGCTTCGGGCTCGGCTCCTGTGTGGCCGTGGCGATGTACGACCCGCTTCGCAAGGTGGCGGGCCTCGCCCATGTGNTGCTTCCCGACAGCCGGGGCAAGGAACAGCCTGAAGGCTCCAGGGGCAAGTTTGCGGACACCGCGGTGCCGAAGCTAGTGGATGAGCTCATCAAGATGGGAGCGCGCAAGCAGGGCCTGAAGTGCAAGATCGTTGGCGGTGCGCAGATGTTCGAGATCCCCGGGGCCCAGCGCAAGGAGTCCAACCTCGCCGTAGGCCCGCCTGCCCATATCGGGGCGCGCAATATCGAAGCGGTGAAGAACGAGCTCGCTACGATGAAGATCCCGCTGATCGGTGAGGACACGGGTGGGAATTACGGGCGGACGGTTAAATTCAATTCGACTAACGGCGAAGTAGAGGTAAGCTCGATCTTTCACGGGCGAACCGTCTTGTAGCGTAATTCGTTGGCGGTTTGTGACGGCGGAATAAGTAGGCGGCCGGTGAGGGGTATGTCCTTCTCCGTTCCCTCGCGGACTCGAAGTCTCTCTGAAGAACACACCCCTCCCCGGCTTGTCAAAGTGTAGCCAGGACAG
>JGI24134J36421_10000336_pt1 | contig 14226 bp, 11 predicted proteins | sample BarGraNGADG00312_FD_36421 | JGI IMG/M metagenome (IMG submission 36421) | reverse complement strand
ACGCCGCGGCCGGGCCGAGACACACGAAGCGGCTGAGGTGAGCGCCCGCGAATGCCAAGTGCGCGGGTCAAGGCGTCGATCAGGACGGGCACGTGGGCTGATAGATGTAGAGGTTGACGTTGCTTCCCGCGGGCACCGATTGTCCGGCCTGCGGATCCGTCTTCGTTGCGTCCCCTGGTTTGGGCACCGGTGTGGCCGTCGGCATGGTCGAGTCACAAATCGGGGTGACGTTCAGGCCCAGGTCGGTGATGGCGTTGGTGGCCTTGCCTCCTTTCGCCGGCAACAGAGGGGATCGTGACCGGTGGCGGCGTGGGCTGCGGCACCGCGTAGGTGAGGGTGATGGCGGTGCCCTGCGGGACGAGACCCGGGCTGCGGTCCTGGGCGGTGACCTGATCCACCGGGGCATCGCTCGGACTCGACTGCCAGTTGACAGTCAAGGTGAGCTTGTTCAGCGTGTCCTGGGCCTGCTGCTTGGTCATGCCGACAACGTTCGGCAATTGGACGTTGCCGCTCGACTGGAAGAGCGTCACCGTGTCGCCGGCCGTCACGTTCTGGCCGGCGGCCGGGTCGGTCTTGGTCACCAGAGACGCCTTGAAGGCGGGGTTGTCTTCCGGCTTGACGTTCCCCAAGGCGAGCTTCTGCGCGTCGAGGTAGGTCTTCGCCTCCTCGAATGTCTTGCCGCTGAGGTCCGCCAGCTTGAAAGCGGCCTTCCCCGTCGAGATCCACACCTGGACCTCGGCACCGGGCTTGAGTTGGGCGTCGGCCTTCGGGTCGGTCTTCGTCACCCGGCCCTTCTCGATGCTGTTGCTCGGCTCCTCCTTGCGGATGTCCACGAGCTTGTCGTCATCGAGCATCTTCTTGGCATCGACCTCGGTCATGCCGACGAGGTTCTGGAGCGTGACGGTCACCGGGGTTGGTGGCTGGTGGGAGCCGGTCAGCGCCAGCATCGTGACGATCGCGGCGACCGCCGCGACACCGAGACCGATCAGCGCCCACATCAGGCCGCGGCGGCGACGGGAATCGCCGTCGTCGAGCGGGATGCCCCGCGGGGGCGTTGCCGACATACCCACCGGGGCCCACGGGACGCCAGGCACGACCTGGGTCGCGGCGGTCGCGGCGGTCGGCGAGAGGACCTGGGTCGACGCGGTCGCGGGACCGGCTTCGGCGGCGAGTGCCGCTGCCGCAGCCGCGACGATGGCGGGGGCGCCAACGGATCCACCACGGGCGGCGGACTCGAGGTCTGCCCGGAACTCCGCGGCGCTGCCGTACCGAGCCTCGCGCTCCTTGGCGAGCGCCTTGACCGTGATCCGGTCGAGGACCTCGGGTACGTCGGCGGCATACATGCTCGGGTGCGGCGCGGATTCGCGGACGTGCTGGTACGCGACCGCGACCGCCGAGTCCCCGATGAAGGGCGGCCGGCCGGTGAGCAGTTCGAAGAGGAGGCAGCCGGTCGAGTACAGGTCGCTGCGGGCGTCGACGGACTCGCCGCGGGCCTGCTCCGGGGAGAGGTACTGTGCGGTGCCGATCACGCCCTGTGTCTGCGTCATGCTCCCGGCGGCGTCGGCCACGGCCCGGGCGATGCCGAAGTCCATCACCTTTACCGCTCCGGTCGGCGTGAGCATCACGTTCGCCGGCTTGATGTCGCGGTGGATGATCCCCGCGTGGTGCGAGTACTCGAGGGCGGAGAGCACCCCGGTCGTGATCTCGACGGCCTCGTCGATCGGAACGGCGGAACCGTCCTGCAGGATGTCGCGAACCGTGTGTCCTTCGATGTACTCCATCACGATGAACGGGACGTGCGAGACAGTGCCGTTCGCCTCCGTGACCAGGTCCTCACCGGTGTCGTAGACCGCGACGATGGCCGGGTGGTTCAGCGAGGCCGCAGCCTGCGCCTCGCGCCGGAACCGAGCCTGGAACGAGGGGTCGCGGGCCAGGTCCGGGCGCAGCACCTTGATCGCCACGGTTCGTCCGAGACGAGTGTCGTGGCCGATGTGAACCTCTGCCATGCCGCCACGGCCGATCAGCTCGCCGATCTCATAGCGTCCAGCAAAGATGCGGGGTGCGTCGTCCGCCACTAGGTGTCCTTCGTCGTTGACAATCGGGTCGCGAGCAACTCGTGCGCCGCGACGATCGGTCTGATCATTCCATCTCGACGGGGGTGCTCGGGAGATTCTCTGCCATCGAGCTGGATCTGTGAACTCGTCGAGCTGGGTTCCGGCTGACTGGTTCTGTTATGGAGGCGCGACGCCACGAAGGCACCGAGCAACGCGAAGACCACGAGGAGCGCCAACGCGATCATGGGTGTGGTGAGTTGTCCGAACCTCAGTCCCGTAGTGGTCGAGGTCCGCCGCGGCGCGAACCGGTGGCCGGTGGGCCTAGCTGTGGGGGCGTCCCGCTCCACATGTCGGGCCCCGCGGAGTTCTCGGCGGGGTGGGTAGGACGGCGGGACCGCAGCCTCGGGCCCGTGCTGCGGACGGCGGCCATCCGGCANCTCGCCGCCATCNGCAGCCTGTTCGGGGCTCGCGGACTCCTCGGGGTTTGCGGGTTCGTCCTGGCTCGCGGACTCCTCGGCATCGGCCGCCCGTCCCTCAACCTCGGCGCCACCGCCACGCGCGTCTGCGGTCGGGGTTCCCTCGGGCGGCGTGCCGTCGACCATGCCGTCGAGCACGCGGGCCAGGGACGCCGCGGAGCGCGGGCGGTTCGCGGGTTCCTTGGCCAGCATCCGCATGATGAGCGCGTCGAGCTCGGGTGGCACCGGCTCCGTGATCGGCGGCACCTCCTCCTTGACGTGCGCGATCGCGATGTCCACGGCGGTCGCACCCGTGAAGGGCCGGTGCCCCTGAATCGCCTCGTACGCGATGATGCCGAGCGAGTAGATGTCGGACGCCGGCGTGGCCGGGCGGCCGACCGCCTGCTCCGGCGAGAGGTACTGCGCGGTGCCCATGACCATCCCGGCGGCCGTCATCGGCACCTGGTTGGTGGCGAGGGAGACCCCGAAGTCCGTGATCTTGACCCGGCCTTCCCGGGATAGCAGCAGGTTCCCGGGCTTGACGTCCCGGTGAACGACGCCGGCCGCGTGCGCGGCGTGCAGGCCGCGCGCCGTCTGGGCGAGGATCGGGAGCAAGCGGTAGAGCGGCAAGATCGGCTCGCGCGCGAGCAACTCGGACAGGGGTTCGCCGTGAATGAGCTCCATCACCAGAAAGCTCGAGCCCTGCTGCTCTCCGTAGTCGAAGAGCTGCGCGATGTTCGGGTGCGACAGCTGCGCACAGTTCCGCGCCTCGGTGCGGAAGCGGTCGAGGAACCCGGGATCGCCGGCGAACTCCTCCCGCAGGACCTTGACGGCGACGTCGCGAGCCAGCGAGTCGTCGTGCGCGACCCACACCTCGCCCATGCCGCCGACGGCGAGTCGTCCGCGCAAGCGGTAGCGACCGCCGAGAATCAGCCCTGCCGCCGGCTTCACCGCTTGAGCACCGCCTTGATGACGGCGCGGGCGATCGGTGCCGCGACCTGGCCGCCGGTCGCCTCGCTGCCGAGACTTCCACCGTGCTCGACGACGACCGCGACCACGACCTGCGGATCGCTGGCGGGTGCGAACGCCGTGAACCACGCGTCCGGCGCTTGCTGCGAGGTCTGGGCCGTGCCGGTCTTGCCCGCGACGTCGACGCCGCTGATCGCGGCCGCCCGCCCGGTCCCGTTCCGCACGACCGCGAGCATCATGTCCCGCAGCTGCCCGGCGGTCGCGGCGGAGATCGGGCGCCCGAACTCGCTCGGCTCGGTCTTCGAGATGACTGCGAGATCGGAGCTGCGCTCCGTCGCGACGAGGTACGGCGTCATCAGCACGCCCCTGTTGGCGATGGCCGAGGCGATCATCGCGACCTGAAGCGGCGTGACGCGGTCCTCGAACTGGCCGATCGCGGAGATCGCCGTCTGTGGGGCGTCGAGACTCTCGGGGAAGTGGCTGGCAGTGACCTTGAGCGGGATGTGCAGGGTCTGATCGAACCCGAACGCACGCGCCTGGTTGCGCAGCACCTTGTCACCGAGGTCGAGACCGAGCTGGGCGAAGCTCGTGTTGCAGGAGATCCGCAGCGAGTCGGCCAGGCTGAGCTTCCCGGTCGACGAGCACGACTCGCCGCCGAAGTTCTGGATCTTCGCGCTCGTCAAGGGGAGCGACAGCTCGCGCGGTGCTTGGAGCATGGTGGCTGGCTGATACCGGCCGGACTCGAGGGCCGCGGCGGCCGTGACGAGCTTGAAGATCGACCCCGGCGCATAGGTGTCGCCCGCGATCGCGCGGTTCACGAGCGGCCCGTTCGGGTCGTTCAGGAGGGTCTGATAGGTCGAATTGACCGCAGAGATGTCGTGCCGCGCGAGCGCGTTCGGGTCGAAGCCGGGCGAGGTGACCATCGCGAGGATCGCGCCGGTGCGCGGATCGAGCGCGACGACGGCACCCTTCTGTCCACCGAGAGCGTCCCCGGCTGCCTTCTGGACCGCCGGGTCGATCGTGAGCTCGACTGTCGCTCCGCGTTGCTGCTTGCCGGTGACGAGGTCCTGGAGACGCGCGAGGAAGAGCGAGTCGGCGCTGCCGTTGAGGACGGTGTTGTTCGTGGCTTCGATGCCCGTGCGGCCGTAGACCACCGAGTAGAAGCCGGTCACCGCGGAGTAGAGGGCGCCATTCGAGTACTTGCGTTGGTACCCGAACGAGTCGCTCACCGGCGTGGACCACGCGATCTGCTCGCCTCCGACAACGATCGGGCCTCGGTAGTTGCCGTACTCGCGGTAGATGGTGCGGACGTTGCGCCCGTCCGCGTTGAGCGACGGCGCCTTGACGTACTGCACCCAGGTCGCGCTGAGCATGAGCGCGGCGAACATGACGATCACGACGGTCGCGAGCTTGCGGAGCGGAGTGTTCACCGGACACCCCCGGTGGCGTCGATGCCGGAGCCGTCGTCGGGCTCGGCGCCGGACCCGGCCGCGGCGGGTCGGCTGCCGTCGATGGGACGACTGACGATCTCCGTCGGGTGATCGGCGCCGCCGACGTCCGCGGTCTCGGGGACGCTGACGCCCGCCGCAGCGGGGACGCCGAGGCCCGGGGTCGCGGCCGCGCCGACCTCCGCCGTCCCGGGACCAGCCTCCGCCGTCCCGGCACCAACCGGCACGGGGCGGCCGCGCGGCATCTGCTCGACGACGGGGACACCGGCAGCGAATGGTCGCCGCGCACTGTCCGAGATGCGGAGCAGGAGGGCGACGATGACCCAGTTGGCGAGCAGCGAGGAGCCACCGTAGGCCAGGAATGGCATCGTCAACCCGGTCAGCGGGATGAGACGTGTCACGCCGCCGACGACGACGAAGCACTGGAACGCAACGACGAACGCGAGCCCGCCCGCCAGCAGCTTGCCGAACCCGTCGCGGACACCGACCGCGGTGCGCAAACCGCGCTGAGAGAACACGAGGTAGCAGACCAGGATCGCGATGAGCCCGGTGAGACCGAGCTCCTCGCCGAGCGAGGAGACGATGAAGTCGGACTCCGCGTACGGCACGAGATCTGGACGACCTTCACCGAGCCCGGTGCCGAACAGGCCACCGCTGGCCATTCCGAACAGCCCGCGAACGAGCTGCTCCGACCCACCCGGCGACCGGTTGTACACCGCGGGGTCGAGCGCATGCAGCCAGACGGTGAATCGCGCGCCGACGTGGGCGAAGGAGCGGGCCACGAGGAACGCGCCGCCCATGAACAACCCCAAGCCGATGATGACCCAGCTGGACCGCTCGGTGGCGATGTAGAGCATGGCGACGAACAGGCCGAAGAACAGCAGCGAGGTGCCGAGATCCCGCTCGAAGACCAGGACACCCAGCGAGAACGCCCAGACCAGGATGATCGGGCCCAGGTCCCGGGCGCGCGGCATCTGCAGGCCAAGCACCTTGTTGCCGGCCAGCGCGAGGGTGTCGCGGTTCGTGACCAGGTAGCCGGCGAAGAAGATGGCCAGCGCGATCTTCGCGAACTCGGCCGGTTGCAGGGAGTTCCCGGCGAAGTGCACCCAGATCCGGGCTCCGTTCAGCTCGGCCCCGAGGCCCGGCACGAGCGGTAGCACGACCAGGCCGAGACCGACGAGCATCGCCGTATAGGTGTAGCGGCGCAGCGTCCGGTGGTCGCGCAGCGCGAGCAGCACGGCGGCAGCGAGGATGCCACCGAGTGCCGTCCAGGCAAGCTGACGGGTGGCGAAGGACTCGCTGTGGCCGCGGGCCGCCTCGGCGATGTCGAGCCGGTAGATCATCGCGAGCCCGATGCCGTTGAGGGCGACCACCGTGGGCAGGATGACGGGGTCGGCGTAGGGCGCGCGCAGCCGGAGGACGAGGTGCAGGCCGAGTCCGAGCACGGCGATGCCGAGGCCGTAGCCGAGGATGTCGGCCGGTACCTTCCCCCGGGTGTTGAGGCCGACGAGCGCGTAAGCGGCGACGCCGATGACCAGAGCGAGGAGCAGCAGCGCCAGTTCGATGCCGCGGCCGGCTCGCACCCGGTGCGGCGTCACCGTGGCCATCAGGGCGATTCCGTCGCCGTCGCGCCCTTGGCAGTAGCGCTCGCCGCGGGTTGCGGCGTGGCTGTGGGCGTGGGGCTAGGGCTGGTCTGGGCCCTGAGGTCGGCGGCGATCGACGCGACCCGGGTCCGCGCGTCGGCCAGGTTGTTCGCCTGGATCGCGTTGCCCAGGCGCGCCTGCACGAAGCCTGGGAGTTCCGCGACCTTCAGGTAGGAGTGTTGGTAGACCGCGGAGAGAGTCAGCGGACCGATCGTCTGCGGGATGCCCTGGTAGATCGCGACATTCCCGTCCGCGACGCCGACGTAGTACTGCCGTTGCGTCCAGCGGTAGCCGGCGGTTCCAGCGGCGAGCAGAGCGGCTATCACGACGCCGAGCGCGATGAAGCCGATCCGCAGGCGCCGCTTCCGGCCGGGTCGGTCGGCCGCCGCGAGCTCGTCCTCCGGTTCGGAACCCGGACCCGCCACGGCCTCGGCTCGGCCCAGCCCGGCGGCTCGCGCCGCGGGACCGTCGCCCGCGCTGGACGGACGGTGCCGCTCGACGGCCGCGGCGCCCACGATCAGCGCGGCCGTGGTCGGTGCGGCGCCGTCGGGCAGGTCGTCCAGCTCGATGACGTCGGCGACGATGCAGGTGATGTTGTCCGGCCCGCCGGCCCGCAGCGCCAACTGGATCAGCCGGTCGACACACACGTCGACATCCTTGGTGTCGCGCAGCGTCTCGAGCAGCGTGTCGCGGCTCACGACGCCCGAGAGACCGTCCGAGCAGAGCAGCCAGCGCTCGCCCACATGGGCCTCGCGCATCGAGACGTCGAGCGGGATCTCCGGGTCGAAGTCGCCGAGCACCCGCAGCAGCACGGAGCGCTGCGGGTGCTGCTCCGCCTCCTCCGGCGAGATCCGGCCGGTGTTCACCAGGTGCTGCACAAAGGTGTGGTCCACCGTCACCTGGGTCAGCTCACCGTCGCGCAGCAGGTACGCGCGGGAGTCGCCGACGTGCGCCATGGCGAGCTTGTTCTCGGCGCGCAGTATCGCCGTGACGGTGGTGCCGAGCCCGGCGAGCTCCGGCTCGGCCTTGACCCGGTCGAGCATCTCCGCGTGCGCCGCGGCGACCGCCGACTCGAGCTCGGCGACGATGTCATCCGGACCGAGGGCCTCGTCGTCCAGCTGAGCGAGGTGCGCCACCACGACGGACGAGGCGACATCGCCGCCGGCGGCGCCGCCCATTCCGTCGCAGACGACGAGGAGGTTCGGCCCGGCGAATCCGGAGTCCTGGTTGTTGCTCCGGACCAGTCCGACGTCAGAACGCGCGGCGTAGCGCAACGCGATGCTCACCGGCGGCTCACCTCTGCAGCTCGATCACGGACTGCCCGATGCGCACGGGAGCACCGAGCGGGATCGGCATCGACGACTCGACCTTCGTGCCGTCGAGGAACGTGCCGTTGGTCGAGCCGAGATCCTCCACGTACCACTGGCCGGCCTCCGGGTAGATGCGTGCGTGCCGGGACGACGAGTAGTCGTCGTCGAGCACCAGGGTGCAGCTCGGGGCACGGCCGATGAGGATGGCCGAGGCGCCGAGCGGCAGCGTGGTGCCGCGCAGCCCGCCCTCGGTGACGACGAGGCGGGTTGGTTCGTTCGCTCGTCGGACCGGGCTGCCTGTTGCGGCGGGCTTGGCCGAGGACGGGCCGGCGGCACGGCGTTCGGCGCGCAGCTGGCGGCGGTTCAGGATTCGCGTCCCGTAGAGGTCGCGGCGCAGCACGCCGATCGCGGAGAGGACGAACACCCAGAGCAGCAGCAGGTAGCCGAGGCGCAGCAGCGTGACGGTGAGCTCACTCATGAGCCGCGGTCACTTGTCGTCGGCGTCGTCACGCCCGGTCCAGAACATGATCCTGGTGCGCCCGATGGTGATCGTGTTGCCGTCGACCAGGGTGGCGGCCGGGACGTGGTGCCCTTCGACGAAGGTGCCGTTGGTCGAGCCCATGTCGGTGGCGACGACGCCGTGATCGGCGATCCGGATCTCGAGGTGACGGCGGGAGACGCCGGGGTCGTCGACGATGATGTCCGCGTCCGAGCCACGTCCGATGACGGTCACCGGCCCGGTCAACAGGTACCGCTGTCCATCGATGTCGACGAGCGGGTGGCGCGGGCTCGGGGCGGCACTCGCCGCAGGCGCCGCGGCACCGCGCGCGGTCGCCGACCGGATCCGGAACCGTGCCGCCTCAAGGTCGTCGCGCTCGACGAAGGTGACGGTCACCGGGCCGACGAAGACGTATCGCTGCGAGGCGGCGTACTCGGTGACGTTCGCGGCGAACTCATCCGCGAGGGTCTCGGCGCCCCAGCCGATGACCTGCTCCTGGTCGGCCGGGGACAGCTCGACGGTGAACTCGTTCGGCACGATGGTGCGGTCCCGGTCCATCGCGACGGCACGGTCGTCGACCTCGCGGCGCAGCGCGCTCGCGATCTCGACCGGCTTGAGGTCGCTGTGGAAGGCCTTGGCGAAGGCGCTGTTGACGACGCGCTCGACGCCCTTCTCGAAGCGATCGAGAACCCCCATGACACCTCCTCGGCTCGTCCCTCGTGCGCTGCCCGCGGCTTCGCCCGTTGATGCAGGTCACGGGCACGCACGAGCGTGCCGGGTCCGGCACTTTCTGATCGTAACGACCACAAGCCCGTTAGGTGGCGGTAGACACCGCGGCGGCGGGGCATTTTGGTGGAATCCGGGCCGAGCGGACGGGCCTGTGGTCGCTCGATCGAGCGAGTCGCGGCGGCGTCGTTCTCTCGCTGGCCGACGGCGGTGCCGGTGCCGGGTGACGACGGCGTCTCCGGGGCTGCGTGCTAGTCTTCTGCGGCGCGCGCGAGTGGCGGAATAGGCAGACGCGCACGGTTCAGGTCCGTGTGCCCGAAAGGGCGTGGGGGTTCAACTCCCCCCTCGCGCACCATGATCAGTCGGCGGTCCAGCTCTCGGATGCTGGACCGCGCCGTCTCGGCGACCGTCCCGGTGCCCTCCGATCCGGGCCCGTTGCTCCGCCCGCTTGCCTGGCGCCACCCGAAAGAGTGAAATCATCTCTGTCCCCGTTATTCAGACGGGCTACCGGACAGGTGTCAATTGTGAGCGGAAGCCTCTCCCGTCCACGGACGGGGTTGCGGCGGTCAGCGATGGGTGCGCTGGCCGCCGTGGCCCCGGTATTCGGCCTCGTCGTGGCCGCCGGGCTCGTTCTCGGCAGCAGCGCCACCGCCGAAGCCGTCGGAGCACCGGGCCATCGCACCGACTCGGCCCCCTGGGCCGCGTCTCCCTCCGTCGTTGTTGAGCCGCCGGTGATCGACCCCTCGGCCACCGACCCCTCGGCGACGCCCGCTGCGACGCCTGCGACGCCATCGGCTGAACAGGAGCTCGCCGCACAGCTGGCACGTCGGCCGCTGGGAGCCAAGGTTGTCGGCAACAAGATCTTCTATGCCGATGGCGCGGCCGTGTTCGTCGCGATCGGCGCCGGAACCCTGAGCATGAGCGGCTGCCCGGCCGATCGTTTCTGCGTCTGGGACCGGTGCGAACTTCCAGGGCTCGTTGTGGTCGATGTCGGGCGAGAGCGTCTCCTACAGCATGCCTGGCTACTTCGCGCGGGTCGGCTCGATCTGGAACCGCCGCGATGGTCGCACCCTGATGTTCCCGAGCCTCGGCCAGAGCACGCCGACCTACTGCTACGCGGCCGGGACGAGTGTCGCCAGCATCAGCGGCACCGCCTCTGTCCTTCGGGCCGCCTTCCTGAGCACCTATCCGTACTGCTGATGCCATGACTGCCGTAGGTATCCTTCCTGTGTCGGGCCAGGGAGGTGAGACCGTGACGGAAGACGAGTTCCGCGCGGTCTTCGACTCGTTGTACCCGGACATCCTCAGCTACGCGGGGCGGCGCACCGACCCGAGCACGGCCGAGGACGTGGTCTCCGAGACCTTCTTCGTCGTCTGGCAGCGATGGCCCGACGCACCGGAGACCGAGGACGAGAAGCAGTCCCTGCGGGCGTGGACCTTCGGGGTGGCGCGCCACATGCTCTCGAACGCGCAACGCGCGAAGTTTCGGGCGAGCAAGCTCGACACCGCGCTGAAGGCCGCCGTCTTCGCGGGTGTTCCCGTGGTGGAGCCCGATCACGGCCCGATGGTGGATGCGCGGCAGGCGGCCACCGCTGTGTTCCTGAAGCTGCCGCCGAGGGAGCAAGAAATCCTGCAGATGGTCGCCTGGGAGGGCTTGTCCATCGATGAGGTGGCCGAGGTCCTCGACACCTCGAAGACCGCGATAGCGATGCGCCTGGTCCGGGCCCGCCGCCGGTTGGCCGCCCTGATGCGAGCCAGCGGTCTCGCGACGGACGACGACGCCACCGCGCAACAGCTCTGGGCGATGCGCACCGCGGCACCGGAGAGTGCCGAATGATCCCCATCCGACGAGCGCAGAGTGACGTGGATCGGGTCCGCGTGCTGATGGCGGAGATCGCACCGGCGCCCACGAGTGTGGCGCACGCCGGCGATGCGCAGCGGCGTTCGCTGCTGCTGGAGCGGATCGTGGCGAGCCCGCAGGGTTCCGCTGCCGAGCGGGTGCAGCCCGCGGCTCGCGTGAGCGGCTGGCGGCCGTCCCGGCAGCTCGCCATGAGTGGTGTCGCCGCCGCCGCGGTGCTGGCGATCGCGCTGCTCGGGGTGGTCCAGCCCTGGAACACCTCGAACACCGCCGCAGCCATCACCCCGCCGCCGCTGGCGTTCGAGTTCGTCGACGCGCACACTCTGGCCATCCGCGACGGGCGGCCGACGGCCGATCTGTTGCTCCAGCTCTCGGCCGTCGCGAGCGCGCAGCCCGCGGCCGAGGTTTCCGGCGGCGTTCAGCGGGTTGTCACCGACAGCTGGGACCTGACGATCTCGCAGGGCCCCCAGGGCGCGTCCTCGACCGTGGTTGTGCCGAACGTGGTGGAGACCAAGGTGAGCCCCGATGGCTCCTACACGCAGGCCAACCGTCGAGGCGCGGCGCTGAGCGCCGACGGACGCTCCACGGTCCCGACCGACCTGGCGCTCCCGGCGCAGTCGACCGACACCGCGCCCGCGGGCTCCGTCGACGCCGCCTACGTGGCGTCGCTCTCGCCGGACCCCCGTCTGCTGCGCGATCAGCTGGACCTGAAGGGCGATTGCACGGGTGTCCAGGGCTCGCCCGCGCAGAGCCGATGTGAGTTCCGCGCGATCTCTGACCTGTACTCCTTCTCCGTGATCCCGTCACAGGTGGAGGCGGCACTCTGGGCCGCGCTCGCGCAGGATCCCAACCTGGTCGACATCGGGCAGACCCGCGACCGCGTCGGGNGAGAAGGGGTCGGCATCTCGCTCGAGCTNCGGGACAGCGGCCCGGAGCGTTTGATCCTCATCATCGATCCGANNACCGGNCACCTGCTCGGTCGGGAGGACCTCCTTCTTGGTGGCGNCCGCGAGCTCGGTATCACCACCCCCGCCATCATCGGGTTCACGGCGTACGTCTCGAGCGGCTGGACGTACTAGCCCCCAGCGTCGCCCGAGGCACGGGTCGCGGCCCGCGGCGCTGCTCGTCGCGAAGTGTGGAGATTCTGTGAAGAGTCGCCCCTCGGCTCGCGGCTCACCGGGGCGGGTAGGACGGTGGGAGCACACCGCGGGTAAGGGTTCCCGACCGGTTTCCACGTAGTTCACGGCGCGATCGGCGGCCGGCCCCCTACCCGTGCGACTCTCGTGGTATCGCATCTGGAAGGGACCCAGCCATGGCCATGTCCAGCTTCAGTCTCCGACGGCGCCTCACGGCAATCGGCCTCGGGTCGAGCCTCGTCGTCGCCGGTCTGCTGAGCCCCGCAGGGCCGGCTGGCGCGGCGCCCGGAGATCCACCGGCCGCCGGAGTCACCGCCATCCAGGTCCTGGCAACCAACGACTTCCACGGCCGGATCACGGCCAACGGCGTGGAGGCGGGCGCCGCCGTCCTGGCCGGCGCCGTCGAGCAGCTCCGCGCGGAGAACCCGAACACCGTGTTCGCCGCCGCGGGCGACCTGATCGGCGCGTCGACGTTCGAGTCGTTCATCGCGCACGACAAACCGACGATCGACGCCCTCAACGCTGCCGGGCTGCAGGTCTCGGCGGTCGGCAACCACGAGTTCGACCAGGGGTATCCGGACCTCGTCAACCGCGTGATGGCCCCGTACGACGCCACGACGAACCCGTACGGCGGCGCAGCCTGGCAGTACCTGGGCGCGAACGTGCGTGACACCGCCACCGGCAACCCCGCGCTGCTGGAGACCTGGACCATCGACCTGAGCGGCATCAAGGTCGGCTTCGTCGGGGTAGTCACCCATCACCTGCCNGAGCTGGTCTCACCGACCGGCATCGCGGGCCTGACGATCGAGCCCGAGGTCACCGCCGCGAACCGCTCCGCTGCCGCGCTCAAGGCGGCAGGCGCCGACATCGTGGTCATGCTGGTGCACGAGGGGGCTGCCACGACGGCGTACAGCTCCGCCGTCGACCCGGCTTCCGACTTCGGCAAGATCGTCCTCGGCGCGAGCCCGGACATCGACGCGATCGTCTCCGGTCACACCCACCTCGCGTACAACCACAGCGTCCCGGTCCCCGAGTGGGCGGCCGCCGGCCGCGCGGTGACCTCGCGGCCGGTCGTCTCGGCCGGTCAGTACGGCACCAACCTCAACCGCTTGGTGTTCCAGGTCGACAGCGCCACGAAGTCGCTCGTCGGCATCGACACCTCGGTCCTGAGTCTGACGACGACGGCGGCCGACGGCACGATCACGCCGAACTACCCGGCTGACCCGGCCGTCGCCACGATCGTCGCCAACGCCGTCGCGCAGTCCGCGGTGCTCGGTGCGCAGGTCCTCGGCACGCTTCAGGGGCCGCTGTTCCGGGCCCGGTTGGCCGACGGCGTCACCGAGAACCGCGGTGGCGAGTCCACCCTCGGCAACTCGGTCGCCGAGGTCCAGCGCTGGGCGACCGAGGGTCTCGGGGCGCAGATCGCGTTCATGAACCCGGGAGGTCTGCGGGCCGACCTGGTNGGCGTGGACCCGACGTCGTACCCGACGAACGTGACGTTCCAGCAGGCCGCGGCCGTCCAGCCGTTCGCNAACACGCTCGTCACNTTGACGCTGACGGGCGCACAGCTCAAGGGAGTGCTCGAGCAGCAGTGGCAACCGGCGGGTGCGTCCCGTCCGTTCCTCAAGCTCGGCGTCTCGAAGGGCTTCGACTACACCTATGACCCGACCGCGGCGGCCGGATCCCGGATCCTGGCGATGACGTTGAACGGTGCGCCGGTCACCCCGGCGGCCACCTTCGTGGTCACGGTGAACTCGTTCCTGGCCTCGGGTGGCGACAACTTCGGGGTCTTCGCCCAGGGCACCAACCAGGCCGACTCCGGCCGGGTCGACCTGACGGCAATGGTCGAGTACCTCGCGGCGACCGGCACCCTCGCGCCCGACTACGCGCAGCGCGCCGTCGGCGTCGTCGGTCTCGCTCCCGGCACGAAGCTGACCGCCGGTCAGCAGCTGAGCTTCAACCTCACCTCGCTCGTCATGTCCGCTCCGGCGGACCTGCGCGACTCCTCGGTGAAGGTCTCGCTCGGGCACCAGGTGCTCGGCACGTTCCCGGTGGACGCGACTCTCGGCACCGCGATCAACGACGAGTACGGCACCGCGAGCGTCACGGTGACGCTGCCCAAGGGGCA
>JGI24134J36421_10000335_pt1 | contig 14245 bp, 14 predicted proteins | sample BarGraNGADG00312_FD_36421 | JGI IMG/M metagenome (IMG submission 36421) | reverse complement strand
GTCGTTAGGTAGGTCGCACGCGCTTGCGCGAAGGCCGTTGGCAACAGCGGTCGCAGATGGATGGCCACCCGTCCCCTCGGGGACGACAGAATCCGGCTTATCGGCCGACTCGTCCCCCAACATGGCTCTGACTAGGGAAAATACCGGCCTTTTTGGGTCTGTATCCGCTTGGGAGTCCGCAGAATATTTTGGGGCCCACATCCCGACTGGGCGCGCACAACCGGGTCGATGGCATCTGGCCAGGCGTGAGGCGTCCTCAAGGCCGCAGGTCGAAAACCTGTTGCCCGGGTCGCCAGCAGTGACAGAGGAAGTTCGGACTTCTCGCCAGCGCGCGGCCGCAAATTCGAATCCTGTTGCCCGGACCTACTTCTCATTGCATCGCTCTGACGGCAGCAGAGAGGTTCGAGTCCTCCCTCAGCGAACGCCTGGTTCGCCTCCTCGACGTCGGAAGCGGCCGTGCTGGCGCTCGGGTACTTGAGTTCGTTGCGCGTCGGCGAAGGTGGCCGAACCCTCGGAAGCCGTCGCCGAACTGGTCACGGATAGCCGAATGGACGGTGACATGGCCACCGGCCGCGTCGGCCGCCGGATATGTGGTGCTCTGGAGCCTCTCGGCTCGGGCAACCCCCTTGCGGCTCAGAAGACGCTGTAGCCGCCGTCGATCGTCAACACTGAGCCCGTCATGAAGCTTGACGCATCGCTGGCCAAGAAGACGATCGCTGGCCCGAGCTCGTCCGGCTCTCCGGCTCGGTTCTGCGGTGCGTCGTCGATCCAGTACCGCTGGTACTGGGGCTTGTGGATCGGTGACATGTCGGTGTGCATGTAGCCAGGGGCGAGCGCGTTGACGCGCACGTTGGATGGTGCCCATTCAGCTGCGAGGCTTCGCGTCAGGTGATGCACTGCCGCCTTCGACGCGTTGTACGCGGGTTGCCACTGGGGCCGGTTGACGATCGCTGCAGACATGGAGCCGATGTTCACGATCGACCCGCCGCCCTGCTCGATCATGTGTCGCCCGAACACCTGGGACGCGATCCACACGGCCCGCAGGTTGACGTTCATCACCGAGTCCCACTCGTCGTCGGTGACGTCGACGGCCGCCTTGTGGATGCAGGCCCCAGCATTGTTGACCAGGACATCGGCGCGGCCGAAGGCGGACACGGTTCGCTCGAGGACGCGCTCGACGTCCGGACGTCGCGTCACGTCCGCCAGTACGACCTCGACCCCGACACCCAGGGCCGAGACCTCGGCCTCCACGTGTCGGGCTGCCTCCTCGTCCCGGCCGACGATGACGATGTTGGCCCCCGCATGCGCCAGGGCTTGCGCGAACGCTCGCCCTAGGCCTCGCGTCGAGCCGGTGACGACGGCGGTCCTGCCCGCCAGGCTGAAACTGTCAAGAACGGACATCCGCGTGCTCCTTCGATAGGTGCGACTTTGAGTGGGTACCGGCGCTGCTGCCGCGGCTCCGGCGGAGGCGTACCCCGCTGTCTGGGCACGCCTCGAGTTTTGGACTGGGCTATCGGGACAGCGTCGCGGCGGTCGGTGCCCAGTCCTCTGGCAAGAGAGGAGCCTCGGGGGCAGAGCTCTCGACGTCCACGAAGCGGCCCGTCTCCGCCGACTGCTCGATGCTGACCATGGTGTCGAGCACGTGGTAGGCCAGCTGGCCCGACGCCCGATGCGGCACTCCCCCGCGGATGGAGCGGGCCATGTCGAGCACGCCGATGCCGCGGCCGTTGGTCGGCCCGGTGGTCGGGATGTCGACCCATTCCTCGTCGCCCGCGCGACAGATCCTGAGCTTGCCGTCGAAGAAGTCCGGATCCGGGACCGACAGGACCGCCTCGGTACCGGTGATCTCGACAAAGCCCGTACGAGTGCGCGGGGAGTCGAAGCTGATGATGCTGGCCGACGACACGCCTTCGTCGAACTCTGCCAGGACACTCACGTGTGTCGGCACATCGACTTCGAAGACTTCGCCGGTCTTCGGGCCGGACCGGATCACACGCGTGGCCCGGGCCTGGGAGCTGACGCCTGCGACGCGGCGGAAGCTTCCGAGGCACTGCACGAGGGTGGTGAGGTAGTAGGGGCCGATGTCGAAGAGCGGTCCGGCGCCGTGCTTGTACAGGAACGCGGGGTTCGGGTGCCACGCCTCTGGGCCCGGCGACTGGAACAGGGTGAGCGCCGACAGCGGGACACCAATATCGCCGCGCATGATGATTCTGCGCGCGCTCTGCAGTCCCGCCCCGAGGAAGGTGTCCGGGGCGCAGCCCACCCGCAGCCCGGCCTCGTCGGCTTCCCTCAGCAGGCTCTGGGCGCTGTCGCGGTCGAGCGCGATCGGCTTCTCGCTGAAGACGTGCTTGCCTGCCCGGATGGCGGCACGGTCGATGTCGACGTGGGCGGCCGGGATCGTCAGGTTGACGACGATCTCGACGTCCGGATGCTCGAGCGCGAGCTCGGGCGACCCGTGGGCCGATATCCCGTACTCGTCGGCGCGTGCCTTGGCGACCTCCGGGTGCAGGTCGGTCACCGCGCACACCCGGATGTCCGGGAACTGGGTCAGGTTGTCGAGGTACTGCTTGCTGATGACGCCGGCGCCGATGATCGCGACGCCGACTGGTCCGGTGTTCAAGTGATTCCTCCGTGTGGTCGCGCACTGGATACACGTGATGCGCGGAAGGTGTGTACGGCGCCCCCGACGAAACGGGACCACCCCGGTCGCCGGGCAGGCGGTTCGAGCCATCCCCTTAGCGGGCGATGCGCTCCTTGATCTCGAGCAGCAGGCCGAGGGTGTCGGCGGTGTCGTAGTACGTGTACCGCTCGTAGCCCTTGTCCTCCAGGAACGTCATGGGGAACCCGAGCTCGCCCATCAGCTTGATGTCGTGGTCGAGTCCGTCAGGGATGTGGACGGACATGAAGCACACGCTCGTGCCGTGCTTCGCTAGGTGGTCGCTCCATGGGTTGGGGTCGCCCGGAAGGGGCTGCACGATCTCGAACCAGAAGTTGGGGGTGAAGAAGTTCATCACCTTCATCGGGGTGTTCGGGTTCTGATGGCCCTTGTACTGCTTCGACGGGGTGACGCTGTACGGCACGTGCACTTCCGGGTCCGCGGACACCGGCCACTGGCTCTCCGGAACCGGTCCTTCGCTGAAGATGGCCCGGAATGCCGCCGTCGTCTTCTCGACGTCCTCGGTGACGATGCCGATCTTGATGATCCGTGAGCTGCCGATGTGGTCCGGCATGGTGACTTCCTTTCCGAAGGGCCGAGGTGGCCCGGGTTACGTGGTCGAATTGTCAAGCCCGGCGTCGGTTCCACCGGTCGCCTCGATCTCGGCCCACACGTGGTCGGGAATGGGCCAGGAGGCCCAGTCCAGAAGCTGTCGAATCCGCGTGGGTTTGGTGACGCCGACCACGGTCGAGGTGATGCGCTCGTCGCGGAGCGAGAACTGCAGGGCAGCCGCCCCGAGCGGGATTCCCGAGTCCGCGCACAGACTGGTCAGGGCCTCGGCACGCCGCCGGGTCTCGCCGTTCATCGGCTGGTAGGCGTACGTGTCGTACGTTGCGACTCCCTTGGCGAGAACGCCCCCGCCGAACGGGGCCGCCTGGAGCACGCCGATCCCCAGCTCGGTCGCCCGCTGGAGCAGTGGCTCCGCCGAACGGTCCAGCAAGGTGAAACGGTTGTGCGTCAGCACGGCCTCGAAGATGCCCGTCTCCAGATACTGCAGGAGCATGCCCACTGGCCCGCCCGCCACCGCGAGGTGGCCGGCGATCCCCTCGTCCCGGATCCTGACCAGCTCACGGACCGCACCGGCAGGGCCCATCGCCTCCTCGAAGCTGATCCGCTCCGGGTCGTGGAGGTGGAGAAGCTGGACTCTGTCAACACCCAGTCGTTCCAGCGACCCTTCCACGGATCGGCGCACGGCCTCCCCGTCGAAGCGGCCATCGACCGGATCCACCTTCGTCTCCAGCACCCAGCCCTTGGGCAGGCCACCAACGCGAGCGAGGGCCTTCCCGATGCGCCGCTCCGACTCGCCCTCGGAGTACCCAGCCGAGGTGTCATAGAAATTCAGCGGTGACGCGAACGCGGCGAGCACCGTGTCGATGGCCTGGCCCTCCGGCGTTTCGTACCCGAAGAGCTGCGGCAGCGAACCCAGGCCACCCGAGCCGAGGCAGACGCCGGACACCCGCAGTCCTGTGCTGCCGAGGTCACGGCGCCCGGCTGGGTCGAATGAGTACATCGCTAGCCGATCGGATAGTCGCAGTAGGCGAAATGCTCGGAGTCCGGCGCCCAGGAGTTGACGTTCAGGGAGCCTTGACCGCCGAACGCGTCGATGCGCCAGGACTCGGTGCGAGCCAGCGGGTCGGTGAGGACGATCTGGGTGGGCCGGTTCGCCGGATGGCCCAGCGTCCCCGTCGCGAACGAGATGTAGGTCATGCGCTGGCCGTCGGGCGACAGGTGCGGGAACCAGTTGACCCGTTCGTCGCTCGTCAGCTGCTCGATACTCCCGCCGTCGGGCGCCATCCGGAAGAGCTGGGCGTGGCCAGGAGCGGACGAGGCGCGCTCGGCGTTGAAGTACACCCATCGGCCGTCCGGCGAGAACTCCGACCCGTCATGGGGCTTCGGCGAGTCGGTCAGCGCCGTGGTGAGCCCCGTGATGCGGTTGACCGAGTAGATGTTGTAGACGGCACCATCGGCGCGGGCGGAACCGCCGATGTGCAGCAGAACCTCTCCATCGGGCGAGACACCGTGGAGGTAGTGGGCCATGAGCCCGTCGTCGTCGCGTGTCACCTTGACTGCCTCGCCCCCGGCGAGAGGCATGCGGTAGATGTGCCCGTCCTCGCTCGTGGCGAAGATGTGCTCACCGTCGGGATCGAGAACATGGTCGTTGTTGAAGTCCGCGACCGAGGTCTCGATACGCGTCGCCTCGCCGTCCCAGCGGTACAGCCACCCGTCCTGGTTGAAGATGATCGACCCGTCAGCGGCCCAGTTCGGCGCCTCGAAGACGGCGGTGTCCGACTCGTGGATCACCCGGTCGGTGCCGGCGCGGTCCACCACGTGCAGCCTGGACCTCTGCCCCTGTTCGAGCTCTCTCCACTTGGGCATGTCGTACTTCCTTCTCGCTAGGCATAGGTAATTTGGTCGGATCTCGCGGCGCTGGTCGCGCGACTCAGGCGTGTTGGGGCAGCGCCGGCACCGTGTTGGTCCGGGCTAGCCCTGCGTACCAGCGGCCCGTGTCTTTCCACACCCGGGTCTGGGTGGGGTAGTCGACGTAGAACAGGCCGAACCGCTTCTCGTAGCCCCAGGCCCACTCGAAGTTGTCCACGAGGGACCAGGCGAAGAACCCCTTCACGGGGGCTCCGGCATCGATGGCCTTCCCCACGGCCTCGATGTGAGCCGCGTAGTAGGCGGTCCGGAGGGGATCATGGACGTCTTCACCGGCCGAGAACTCGTCGTCGAAGGCGGCACCGTTCTCCGTGACGACCAGATCGAGACCCGGGTAGTCGGTGTGCAGGCCCACGAGCAGTTCGGTCAGCGCTTCTGGCTCCTGGTTCCATCCCATCGCCGTGATCGGACCCGTCGGTGGGAGGAACTCGATGGTCTCGGTCCCGGGCCACGCGCCGACCCATGGGGTGGAGTGGGCCTCGTCCCGGGTGGGCGCCACCGCACCGGGGATTCGGCGCACCGTTGAGGTCGAGTAGTAGTTGACTCCGAGGAAGTCGAGCGGTTGCGAGATCTGGTGGAGATCGCCGTCCTTGACGAACGACCAGTCGGTCACGTGGGCGGTGTCCTCGAGGAGCTGCGGGTCNTAGTGACCTTCGAGCATGGGCTTGAGCCAGACACCGTTGCCTACCCGGTCGCACTGGGCGAGCGCGGCGCGGTCCTCCGCGGAGTCGGAGGCGGCGCGAAGGACCTGGAGGTTGAGGGACACGGATACCCGCGCTTCCGCCTGTGCCGCACGGATCGCTTGTGCCCCGAGCCCGTGGGCGAGGTTGAGGTGGTGGGCGGCTGCCAGCGCCGCCGGGTGGTCGTGGCGGCCGGGAGCGTGCTCGCCGTCCGCGTAGCCCAGGTACGCGCTACACCACGGCTCATTCAGCGTTCCCCAGGTCGTGATGCGATCAGCAAGCGCTGACGCGACCGTGGAGACGTACTCGGAGTAGCGGTAGGCCGTGACCCGGTTCGGCCAGCCTCCCGCGTCCTCGAGGCTCTGCGGCAGATCCCAGTGGTACAGGGTCGCCAGCGGCGTGATGCCGGCCTCCAGCAGCGCGTCCGCCAGCTTCTTGTAGTGGTCGATGCCGGCCTGGTTGACCGTGCCGGGCTCTGGGTGGATCCGCGACCAGGAGATCGAGAAGCGGTACGCCGAGACGCCCAGCGCCTTCATGAGTGCGATGTCGTCGCGATAGCGGTGGTATTGGTCGACGGTGACGTCGCCGTTCGTACCGTCCTTGATCCTGCCGGGCGTGTGCGCCATCGTGTCCCAGATGGACGGTGTGCGTCCGTCCTCACGTACGGCGCCCTCCACCTGGTACGACGCCGTGGCCGTGCCCCACGTGAAGCCATGGGGAAAGGTCCTTGTCGTACGCATGTCGTCCCTTTCTTTCTTGGGTCAGCCCGGGCCGGTTAGTGGTAGCTCTCGAGGGTCTCGAGCATCACCTTGAGGTCGCCGGCCGAGTCGACATACCCGTACTCCCCCGAACCGTCGCCGTACTTGCCGCGCTGGACGGTCTCCCAGCCGAACTCGACGTTGACTGCGTCCAGCCGTGCGTCGGTGTCGGTCACGTGGAAGGCCAGATGATGGACGCCCTCACCATGCTCGTCGAGGAAGTCCTGCCAGGCGGAAGTCTCTCCGTTGGGCTGGATGATCTCCAGCTGCGTGGTTGGCGAGATGTCGAAGAAGGCCAAGAGGCATCCAGCCTCAGGAGCCGGTCTGCCACGATAAGTCGTCCCGGTCACCGAGTACTCGCCCGGTTCCCTGGTCGGTGGGACAGCAACGCCGAGAAGGGCCGCCCACTTGAGCTTGACCGCTTCGATGTCGCGGACGACCAGTGCCACCTGGGTGACGATGTTCGTGTTCAGTGCATTCATGACGCTCTCTTCTTCGTGTTCTCGAGCGGAAAACTCGGTGTCGGGCAGGTCACTTCAGGGCTCCTGCGGACATGCCACGCTCGAACTGCTTCTGCAGGGCGATGTAGGCGATCACTTCGGGGATCGCGGTCAGGACGGCGGCGGCCAGGACCTTGGGCGTGTCGTCGTTGTACTGCCGTTTGAAGAACTCGGGCAGCAGCGTGACGGTGCCCATGGAGTCGTTGATCAGGAACATCTTCGGCAGCAGGTACGAGTTCCACGCATTGATGAGAACGAGGACACCGAGCGCTACGCCCATGGGCCTGGCGAGCGGTACAAGGATGTACCAGAAGGACTGCCAGGTCGAAGCCCCATCAATACGCGCTGCCTCGAACAAGGCATCGGGGATGCCGTCCACGTAGGCCCTGGTGATGAGGGTGGTGAACGGGATCTGGAGAGCGGCGATGGGCAGGATCACCGACCAGTACGTCCCGAGTAGGCCCACGCGGACCGCGGTGACGTAGAGCGGGGCGATCAGGACCACCTCCGGCAACGTCAGTGCGGCCATCATCAGCCAGAAGTAGACCTCTTTGTTACGGATGCGGAGCTTGGAGAACCCAAAGGATGCCATCATCGTGAACAGCAGAACCAACACGATGGAGCAGCCGGCGATGATGAGCGAGTTGAGGAAGAAGCGGCCGAACCCGGGCACCTTCATCACGTCGACGTAGTTCGTCCATCCTTCACCTTCAAGGGACTTCTGGACCATCGTGACGAGTGGGATCAGAAACGGAATGATCGCAATGGTGACGACGAGCTGCAGAATGAATCGCTGTGTACGCGACCGGATCTCAAACATCTTGCGTCTCCTTGTCGGCGATGGTGCGTCCGCGTCTGCGCTTCCTGGTGGGACGTTCTGTGCCTCGCGTGTTCATTACCACGGAGACGGCAATCGCGATCACGAGCAGGATCATCGACAAGGCGGAGGCGTACCCGAGGTTGCGTGACTGTCCCGAGACTTCGGAGTAGATCATCGTTCCCAGGAACTCCGACGAATGGGCGGGACCGCCCTGGGTCAGCAGCCAGGGATTGTCGAACAGCTTCAGAGCCGTGATGAAGTTCAGGATCGCCAGGGAAATAGTGGTCGCTTTGACGTTCGGAAGGATGATTGACCAGAGGATCCGAAGATTCCCTGCACCATCGATCCTGGCAGCTTCCAATATCTCGTAGTCGATCTGTCCCATCGACGCGAAGTAGAGGAGGAACCCGAAGCCGACGGCGCCCCAGCACTGAGCCATGGTCACGACCAGCAGCGAGGTGGACGACTGGCCTATCCAGCCTTGGGCGAGCCAGCCCATGCCGAGGTCGCTCAGCAGGGCGTTCACGGTACCGTCGGAGCTCCAGACCTGGATATGAGCCGGAGCCATGATCGCCGGCGCGATAACGACAGGGACGAAGATGATGACCTTGTAGAGGGTCGCGAACAGGATCTTCGAATGCATCGCGGCGGCGAAGAAGACACCGCCCACGACCTGAACCGCGAAGACCACGACGTAGAAGATCAAGGTGTGCGCGATCGAGCTCCAGAACACCGATGAGGCGAAGGCTTTGGTGTAGTTGTCCAGGCCGAGGAACGTCATCTTCGAGGCGCCGCCTCGCCAGGAGAAGAAGGACAGGAATCCTGAGTAGAAGATGCAGTAGTAGATGAGCCCGACGGAGAGTACGAACCCTGGGGCTACCCAGCGGAGGCCCCCCGGCTGGGGGTGGACTTTGCGTCCACCCCGCAGCCGAGTCTTGACAGCGACGTCGGTCACGGTCCAGTCCTTACTTGCCTACGGTGGAGGCTTCGGAGGAGTCCTGCATCTGCTTGGCGATGTCTGTCACGGACTTCTTGATGGTCGGATCCAGGACCTGCTGGACGGCGACCACGATGGCCTTGAGCGTGGTGTCGGTGGTCTGCCACTGCCGGGTTTGCGTCGTGGCCGAGGACGACGACAACAGCTTGGCGATGGCCGGCTGCTGCTGCGCCTGGTCGACCAGCTTCACCGAGTTCCAGTCCGGCTCGACGCCGTTCAAGGCCGGAATCAGGTCGATCGCGTTGGCGACGTTCTGCTGACCGTTCTTGGACATCGTCATCCATCCAACGAAGGTCTCCGCGGCACCGACGTTCTTCGACGCCTTGTTGATCGCCAGGCCATAGTCAGCCTCGCCGAAGACAGCGGACCCGTTGCCCTTGCCGGCGACGTCGGGGAACATCAGCGGCATCTGGACGAAGGGTTGCGGGTTGGTAACTCCGGCAGAGGTCATCGCCGTCTTGGCCGACTCCGCGCCGGAGTACTGCGCGTACCAGTAGCCCATCTGAACCATGGCCGCATCGCCCTTCATGAACTCCTCGTTGGCCAGCGGGTACTGCCCGTTGTCCAAGACGTTCTTGGGGATGATGCCGTCATCGCTCATCTTCTTGATGATGTTGAGGACCTCGATGCCCTGAGGGTCGTTCCACTTGGCCTTGCCCGTCGCGGCGTTGAGGAACCACGCAGGATCGACGGAGTTGGCGATCGAGTGGACCAGCTCGGTCGGGAACGTGTCCTGACCGCCGGCTCCCATCGCAAGGCACGTCTTCCCGATGGCCTTGATCTTCTGGCACGCCGTGACCCACGAGGTGTAGTCGGTGGGCAGGGTGGCGCCAGCGGCGGTGAAGATGTTGGCGTTGTACCAGAGGAAGCCGGCCGTCATGCCGCCCAGCGGCAGCGCGGTGACCTTGCCGTCGGAGTTCGTCAGCTCCTTCACATAGCCGCTGCCGAACTTGTTCTGCCAGTCACTTCCTAGGGTCGTTTGGGCGAACGAGCTGGGGTCCAGCGCGTAAGAGCCCCACGTCTCCGGGGAGCCGCCGGCCGGTGAGATGTCGTAGATGTCCGGGCCGGTTCCCGAGTCGAGGGCAGGGGTGATCGCGTTGCGGTAGTCGACGTTCTCGTAGTTCTTGTACGTGACCTTGATGTTCGGGAATTCCTTGTTGAACGCGGCGATGTACTTCTGTGCAACAGGGGTGTCAGGGGTCCAGCCCCACCAGCTCACCTCACCCGACGTTGCCGGAGACACCGCCGGCGCCTGGGCCGATGTGGCGCTGCTACACGCTGCGAGGCTGATGACAAGAGCGGACGCGGCCACTGCTGCGAACAAGCGCGACTTCATTGTTGCTTTCCTTTCGATCGTCGACGCTTCTCTCGATGACCCTGGGGCTTCGCCCGGGTCACCACCGTGCTGGCCAGGCTCTGGACCTGGAGGTCAGTCGTCGTAACGCGATGGCGCGTCCTGGGTGCTGGAAGCGCTTCCACTAAACGGATGGCGAAAACGTAGGCCTGCCGGAGGACCCATGTCAAGGAAGAATGGAACCGCTTCCACTTGTTGCCATGATCGTTACCGAACCGTGATCTCGCCGTGCGTCAGGCGGAGTCGCGAACGATCAGCTCGGTGGGCAAGATGCGGGGGCACTGCCCCCACTCCTGGCTGCTCAGGTACTCGACGAGCATGCTGGCGGCCTGCCCTGCCATCTCGGCGACCGGCTGGGCAACCGTCGTGAGTCTCGGGAAGACGGTGGTCGCAGTGGCGGTGTTGTCGAATCCGACCACCGCCACATCGTCGGGGACCGATCTCCGCGCCGCGCTGAGACCCGACAAGACGCCGGCGGCAATGGCATCGGATTGAGCGAAGATTCCGTCGATGCCGGGCTCCGCGTCGAGGATCGCGCTGACAGCACTCATCCCGAAGTCCGTGTCGAATCTCCCGTACATGTAGGGCCCAGGCCGTACCCCAGCCTCGGCGCAGGCCTTGAGGAAGCCCTGTTTGCGGTCTTCCACCGAGGGCACGCCTTCAGGGCCACCCGCACAAGCAACATTCCGCCGGCCAGCGTCGAGCAGGTGCTTCGTCGCCTTGTAGCCGCCCTCGACATTGTCGATGTCCACGTACGGGAGAATGCCGGGCATCGGTGGCCGTCCGAAGAAGACGGTGGGCAACCTCGAGGCGCTGATCAGCTCCTCGACCTCCGGGTTGCTGTGGAAGGAGGTCACGACCATCCCGTCCACGTTTCCGGCGTTGAGGAAGCTTCCGAGCTTGGCGATCAGGTCTTTCGGATCCATCAGGACCAGCAGGGGCTGCAGGCCCTCTCGCCAGAAGTCGACGGAGAGTCGTGTGATCACTGTGGCGAGCACAGGATCGGAGAAGAGGCGCGTGGGATCCTCCGGGATCACCAGGGCAACCGAATCGGTCCTGCTTCTGGCCAGGGTCCGCGCAGCTTGGTTGGGGACGAAGCCCAGCTTCCTGACGGCCTCGTTCACCGCCTGGATCGCCGCCGGGGACGCGACCCCATCGTTCAAGGCTCGCGAAGCAGTCGAGCGTGCCACTCCCGCCAGGCGGGCGACCTCGTCCAACGTGACGGCCACCTGTCTTCCGTTGTCCCCCGTCATGATGACCCCTATCGCGCGTTGGCCCGGAACCGCTTCCATAGCCTACGGGATCGGCTGAAGTCAGGCAGACGTCGTCCGGACATTCATGTCAGACCAGGGCCGAGAAGTCGGTCGGCTCGAGCAATATTGAGGTGACCGACTGCACGACCGGTCCATCCTTCTCCGACTCGGCCCTGACCATCTGCCACTCGGGATCCGACCTGAACGCCTCCCACGACGCCGCTGCGGTCTCTGCGTCATGGTGCGAGAGCAGGTAGACGAGGGTGCCCTGCTGCTCGGCCACGATCCAGTAGCCGATGCTCGTCATCCCATGTCGCGCGAAGAGTTCTACCGTGTGGTTCCGGAACCGGTCGAGAAGGACGTCCATCCTTCCGGGCTCCGAGACATAGGTGCGCAACTCGTAGATCTGCGCCGCCTCCATCCCGTATTCATCGTCTTCTCTTCTGAATGTCACCAGTTCCTCCTCTTGGACTAATGGATCTGGCAAGGCTAGCATCGGGACTGCCTAGAGGAGAGACCCAGTAGGGAAAGCGAACTGACTGTCCGCAACGTGAACACTCCGAACTAATGTGCACCGTTCTGGGAGACAGATGATCGCCACTGTCAAAGGGATATTGGGTGGAACAGCTTCATGTCGCCAAGAGAAGAGAGAAAAACATGAGCATTGTGCCGGGAATCGAACTGAACTCTGGTGCCAGGATTCCGCAGTTGGGATTCGGTGTCTTCCAGGTTGACCCAGCCGAGACAAAGCGCGTCGTACTCGACGCACTCGAAGTCGGCTACCGTCACATCGATACGGCGGCTGGGTACGCCAACGAAACCGCCGTTGGCCAGGCGATCGCCGAGTCCGGGATCAGCCGCTCGGACCTGTTCATCACCACCAAACAGCGTCCGGCCGATCAAGCCGCCGCGCTCTCTGGGGATGCCATCAAGTCCAGCCTGGACAAGCTCGGCCTGCCGTACGTCGACCTTTACCTCATCCATTGGCCGACGCCGGCGCGAGGGTTGTACGTCGAAAGCTGGCAGGCACTCGAGGGGTTCGTCGAGCAGGGGCTCGCCAAGTCGATCGGAGTCTCGAACTTCTTGCCCGAGCATCTCGACCGTATCGCTGCAGAGAGCGCGACCATCCCGGCCGTCAACCAGATTGAGCTGCACCCGGAGCTCCAGCAGCGCGACGTTGAGGAACGCTGCCTCCGGGCAGGGATCCGCGTCGAAGCGTGGAGCCCGATCGCTCGCGGAGCTCTCGTGGATACGCCAGCCGTGGACGCGATTGCCGCGAAGTACGGGAAGACCGTTGCGCAGGTCACGTTGCGCTGGCACCTCGAACACGGTCGCATCATCATCCCGCGGACGGTCCACAAGGCGCGCATGGTCGAGAACTTCGACCTGTTCGACTTCGTGCTCGAGCCTGCCGAGGTCGCCGTTCTGGATGCACTGGAGACGGGCAGGCGCGTGGGCCCCGACCCGGCCACCATGAACAACGTCTAGGTCATCGAGCGCCTGCGACGCCCTGGATCGAGGCTTCGAGACGGTCCGGACTTCGCGTGGTCATTGTGTCAGCAGCTCGAGAAGGTGTACCGCGGCAGCCGTCTCTGCGCTGGTTGGAGCGGTGACTACCGAGACCACCCATTCGGCGCCGCTGTCGGAGGGCAGCTGAAGCGCCGCGAGGTCAGCTGCCTGCGGCTTGGTTGCGATGGTCTGTGGCACCAGGGCCGCACCCAAGCCACGATGCACGAGGTCGAGGAGGGTATGGATGTCGTCCACCGTGAAGGGCACCCGGCGGTGGACGCCATGTGACCTGCACATCTCGTCGTTGATCGAGCGCACTGCCCAGGAGTCGTGGAAGTCGACGTAGTCCAAGCCCTCGAGGTCGGTCCAGCCAACCTTCGCCTGAGAGGCCAAGGGATGATCGGGTGGACACAGGAGCAGGATCGGTCGCCGACCGATCTCCACCCGATCCAGCGCCCCGAGGTGATCCGAGCTCGCGACGAAGGCTGCATCCAGCTCGCCGGCGCGAACCATGTCGAGCAAGACGTAAGAGCCGGCCTGCGTAAAGTGGATCGTCACCTGGGGATAGCGGCGATGGAAGCGTTCCAGCAGAGCCGGCACGTCGACCACGCCGAGGCATTGTTCGGCGCCAACCCGAAGTTGCCCGGAGAGCTCCCGGGTAACCCGAACCACGGCGTCGCGACCGGCACTGGCCTGGGTGAGCAGTTCCCGTGCGTACGGAAGGAGCGCCAGTCCGGCATCTGTCGGCTCGACCCGGCGCGTGGTACGGCTGAATAGCACGGTGCCCAGCTCGGCTTCCAACCCGCGGATCGCGGCCGACAGGCCGGATTGGGACACCCCGCAGAGCGCCGCGGCCCGAGTGAAGTGCTGCTCGTCGGCCAGGGCGACCAGGTACTCCATCTGACGCAAATCCATTGATCGGCGCTCCTCATGAAACAGATGACTACCACTTGTTGGACTTCTAGATTAACCGGCGCCTATCGTTTCGACCAGCGGAACGCACGGTTCCGGCGGATGTCATGAAGTGAGGTTCCTCGGTGATCCAACGCAGTCTCGGTCCTAGGTCAGTTGGCGCCATCGGGCCTCGGCGGCATGCCGATGTCGATCGAAGGGCGTCCGGACAGTTGAGTCCACGGACGTGGTGTACGACGGGGCCCCGTTTGTTGAGCGTGGCGTCGTGATGTGAGGCGGCCACCGCGTGATCCTTCAGAAGACCTGCCAA
>JGI24134J36421_10000324_pt1 | contig 14427 bp, 9 predicted proteins | sample BarGraNGADG00312_FD_36421 | JGI IMG/M metagenome (IMG submission 36421) | reverse complement strand
ATTGATCCGATAATTTTCCCTATAAAAATCATAATCCCTAAAGCGCCACCGAATAAACCACCGGTTATTGCACCAAGATTCAGAATACTCCAGAGGAATGCCAAAGCTCCGGCAATCGCACCATAAATTACTGCCTTAATCAAAGGTTCAGCTATACCTCCCGTAGTTTTCATGGTCGAGAAGTAAGATTTCGGATTTACCAGGACATCTTTGGACTCCTTAATAAATACATTAAAATCAAAGGTACTGTCACTCATAGTTTAAAGGATTAATAAATTATTAATTAACGATCAGTAAATTGAAATTGAAGATTCCAAATTAAGAAAAATTTTTATAAGTCGCTAAATTTTGTCTGAAAATCAGACTTTTATCATTCAAGATAAGTGTAACCATACAGACCTGAACGGTAATTTGAAAGAAATTCCTTACCCTCCTCCAGAGTTATAATGCCGGCCTTTACAGATGATGTTACCCATGATTCAACTGTTCTGACCATCTTTTTTGAGTTGTATTGCACATAATCAAGAACCTCGGCAACAGTCTCTCCGTCAATTACCTGATCAATCTTATAACCATTACTATCAACTGACACGTGTACTGCGTTAGTATCACCAAACAGATTATGCAGGTCTCCTAATATTTCCTGGTATGCACCTACCAGAAAGACTCCAAGGTAATATGGCTCCTTCCCCCGTAAAGAGTGAACCGGCAGGTGATGCGATGAATTACGGGTTGAAATGAAGTTGTCGATTTTCCCATCAGAATCGCAGGTCATATCCTGGATAGTTGCATTGCGCAAAGGCTCCTCATTGAGTCTGTGAATTGGCATTATCGGGAATATCTGATCAATGGCCCATGCATCAGGAAGTGACTGGAAAAGTGAAAAATTACAGAAATATTTGTCAGAGAGTATTCTGGATATCTGCCGCAACTCTTCGGGTACATGTTTAGTTACATTAGCCATTTGATAAACTTTTCGGGCGATGGACCAGAAAAGTCGTTCGATCTGGGCTCTGGTTTTAAGGTCGATGAGCCCAAAACTGAATCTGTCAAGAGCTTCTTCCCTTATCTGTTGGGCATCATGCCATGTTTCGAGCATTCTTGTCTGGTTAAAGTTATCCCATAAGAGGAAAAGTTCTTTCACAAGTTCATGGTCATGATCATTAAGGAGGTCCTCAGTATCCCACGATGGAAGAGTTGTGGTCTCAAGAACCTCGAAAATCAGTACAGAATGATGGGCAGTAAGCGATCGACCCGATTCGGTTATGATATTCGGATGAGGTATATTGTTTTTATTACTTGCATCCACAAAGGTGCTTATAGAGTCGTTTACATACTCCTGGATAGTATAATTAACACTGCTTTCGCTGTTTGAAGAGCCTGTACCATCATAGTCAACCCCAAGACCACCGCCAATATCAACAAATTCCACATTAAAACCCAGATTCCTGAGTTCAACATAAAACTGGGAAGCTTCGCGTAATGCTATTTTTATCCGGCGGATCTTTGTGACCTGGCTGCCGATATGAAAATGGATCAGTTTAACACAGTCTCTCATCTTGCTTTTCTCGATGAAATCTATGGCTTCAAGCAGTTCGCTCGAAGTCAATCCGAATTTGCTGATATCACCTCCAGAATCTTCCCATTTTCCGCTGCCTACGCTGGCTAGTTTAATCCTGATCCCAAGATTTGGTTTTACTTTCAGTCTTTTTGCAATTGATGTAATAAGCTTTAGTTCATTAAGCTTCTCAACAACCAGAAATATTCTTTTGCCCATCTTCTGTGCCAGAAGCGCGAGTTCAATATAATCTTCATCTTTATAGCCATTGCAGATTATGAGGGACTCAGGATCGGTATTTATGGCAATCACAGCGTGAAGTTCAGGTTTGGAGCCAGCTTCCAGACCTATGTTGAATTTTTTCCCGTGACTTACAATCTCTTCTACTACCGGCCTCATCTGATTCACTTTAATCGGATAGATAATAAAGTTCTGAGCTTTGTAGCCATACTCTTCTGAAGCCGATTTAAAACATTTTGAGATACTTATTATTCGATCATCCAGAATATCGGGAAACCTGACAAGCACCGGAGTGGAGACATCCGATAAAATAAGTTCATCAAGAAGATCTTTAAGATCAACTGACATTCCGTTTCTCTGAGGAGTAACAATCACATGTCCCTTCTGGTTTATAGAAAAGTAATCAACTCCCCACCCGTTTATGTTATATAATTCAGCAGAATCTTCAACTCGCCATTTTCTCATATTCAGATATATTGCCTTCGTTTAACAGCCGCAAATGTCAGAAAAAAATATTATAAAATAGGTATTGTTTTTAAATCTGTGCTTTCCAGAACCTTATATACCGGATACGGATTATAGCCCACGCCCCATTGAGGTACAAAGTAGCGATCAAAGAAGTTCCAAACAACCAAACCATCATTCGACTGTGGTTCAAGTAAATATGCTGCCAGATTTGCAAGAGGCTGAGCAGTTCTGACAACTATTGTTCCGGCTGGAAAATCCTTTGTTTCGATGACAAAGTTGCCTTTGATAGTATTTGTATAATGTCCCTGGTTCAGTCTTATGGCTCCTTTAAGTTCACTTATTTCAAAGCGTTGAACCTCAATTTTAGCGGAGGTTAACATCTTTTCTAATTTAATACCATGTCTTTTAAGCAGTCCTATTATCTCGGGATCACCTGTGGTTAAAACATAGGCAAATGGGAACCTTACGTTTCTTGTGGGATAATAATCAATATAATAAGGTACCAGGACATCCCTTTGGCGGTCACTTTTTTTATAGTTTCTTCTCCCGTTTACATCATTGGCAAGTTCTGCCTCAAATGTCCGGATAGTGACCTTTTCCGGCAATGGTCTTACCTTATACTCAATCGCAAAAGAATCTGTTACGGCAGGATTCATTCCTCGTGCTATTGTTTTTCTATCGACTTCACTCAATAGGTCTTTAATTTCGACTTTATGAACAGATGCATAATCAAGCAATGAATGAATCAGCCAATAGCAACCCAGAACACGTGACTTGAAATCAGCATAAACATAATTTTCATTGAGAATACCCAGTCTGTTCCTGATTCCGTAATAATTACTCATATACCGTGGTTCGGAAGCATCAAGAACCCATCCTTTGTCAGGATCCATCATGTCAAAGAACTCACCGTAGAAGCAGTTTTCAATCTTATATTTACCTGAGAGGGTGTTTGCTATTTCAGGCATCATTTTCTTGTNCATAAACTCAATCAATGAATTGTCTCCNTCAGGGTTGACCATCCAGGTGAAAGTTGTCGGTTCCACATGATACGATCCGTCGGTTGTATGGCAATCCATAAATATGGCAGGATCCCACTTGTTAAAAACGTCGGTCAGTACTCCTCTTACTTCAGGTGACTCAGCCTTCATTGCATCACGGTTCAGGTCAAGAAACTGACCATTATACCTTACTCCTACGCCGTTCACAGGACCATTCTGGTATGTTCTGTTAAGCGAACTGATCTTCTCATTGCCATCAGGATTAAACAACGGACATACCAAAAGAATTACATTTTTCAGGATAATAGAATTCTTCTCTTTAAGCAAATCCCTGACATACATCAGAGTAGCTTCTTTGCCTTCTACTTCTCCGGCATGAATATCTGCCTGAACATATACAATAATCCTTTTATCGTTGATAAGGTCCTTCGGAGATTTTGGTAAAGGATTGCCGATAATTAAAAGCGGTATTTCCCGTCCCTCAACCGAAGTGGCAATATTCTCTAACCTTATATAATGCGAGGATTTTGTAATCTGATTTATGAAGTGCATTACATCACTATAATCTGAAGTAGATTTATAATCAGATTTTTCGGCTATAGTCTGAAGATTGACCTGTCCCAATACATTTGCAGCAGTTATTAATAATGTCAGCCAACAACTAAAAGATCTTTTCATGATAGCGGTTATTAACAAATAAGTCGATAAAAGTAAAAATATTTTTGATGCTTTTTTTAAAACCAGCATAACTCTTAATCTCAGCATTAATATAGTTGGAAGTCCGAAGTCGGAAGCCGAAGTCGGAAGCCGATAGCCGGAAGCCGGTAGCCGGATTTCGGTTAAACGTCAGAATATTATAAATTTATTTAGATTATTTCAAATTAATTATGTATCTTGCGCCATTAATTTAAAAACAGAATAAAATGAACAAAGGAACGGTAAAATTTTTTAATGTATCAAAAGGATTCGGATTCATTAAAGATGCAGATTCGGATAATGAATATTTTGTACACGTATCTGGTCTGAAAGATCAGATTAAAGAGAATGATGAAGTTACATTTGAACTTCAGGAAGGTAAAAAAGGAATTAATGCAGTAGACGTTAGACTAGCTTAGTTTATCCATACAAAGATTTATTATTCAATCCCGGTCGAATGACCGGGATTTTTTTTACCACTAAGGTACACGAAGGTTCATACGAAGGTACACAAAGGGTCTAACGACTAANATTTGGACAATAAGAGAATAAGAAACCAAGTCCTCCTTTTTACTGTCTTTTCTTTTCTTCTTTTTTAGCCTTTTTTGCCAGGCGTTTCTCTTTCAGACTTTTTGTTGGCTCTTTTTTGTTCTTTGTCTGTTCTTTAGCTTTTTCGTGTGACATGGCTATATATTTTAAGTTGATAAAAGTTATTCCAAATATAGAAAAAATCAACCAATCCTATAAAGATATTACATTCAGATAGTAGTGGTCAGTTATAACAGACCTCCTGCATCCCGGTCAAGAAACCAACTCAATCGTCCATAGATTGGTACAATGTAGGAGGCAGGTAAGTTTTGTGTATCTATACTCTTTTTAAATATTTTTTCTACAACTTTCTCCTTTTTCTTCCCTGTTACAAGGAATGCTATGAAATCTGCATTATTTATAACCCGGCCTGTAAGAGTTATTCGTTTCTGCAAAGTAACAGGATGACAGGCTACATCGCAGATTTTGTCAGAATTAATTAACTCCTCGTGTCCCGGAAAGATAGAAGCCGTATGTCCATCTTCTCCCAGACCGAGAATCATCAGATCAAATAATGGTATTCCATCTCGTTTTTCTGTAAATTTTGATATCTCTTCCGAGTAACGTATTGCCTCATTTTCAGGATACTCCTCACCTTTTATTCTGTGAATATTAGTGGAAGGTATATCAATATTACAGAGTAATTTTCTCCTGGTCATTCCATAATTACTTTCTGAGTCATCAGGCGATACACATCTTTCATCTACCCAGAAAACATGGACAAATTGCCAAAAAACAGATTTAGCATAGTTTTCGCTTAACAGTGTAAATAATATTTCAGGAGTGGAACCTCCGGACAAGGCAACTGAAAATGGTTTGCTTTTTTGTGCCGATTGCTCTATCAAATATATCATTTCCTCAGCAAATTCCTTAGCTAATGCATAAGGATCCCGGAATATTTTAACAATCTTATCCAACTGATTAATAATATTTTATTTATATATATTTTTTACCGCGGAGTAATACAGAGTTATATTCGGAGTCACACTGTTTTGAATCTTCTTCGCCGTTACGCCCTTGCGCCTTTGTGCCGTTGTGCCGTTTATAATTCACAGTACAATTCCTCATCTGCCAGATTTTTGCATGGATATCTCCAGGTAAGTCCCTCCCCCTGAATCAGGTCGTTGGCATGTTCCGGACCCCATGTGCCTGCCGGATAGCCGAATACCTTGATAGCCTTATTATTAGCCCATGCCTTCTGAATCGGTTCGAGAAATCTCCATGCTGTTTCGACTTCATCGTCACGTGAAAACAGAGTAGAATCGCCCAGCATTACATCATGAAGAAGCCTTTCGTAGGCAGAGGGTACCCTGATGTCTGCAAGATCTTTGTAATGAAAATCCATATTTACATTCTTCACGTTGAATCCTGCTCCGGGTTCTTTCATGTCAAACTTAAGTAATATCCCCTCGTCAGGTTGAATCCGAATTATCAGCTGATTAGCAGACAGTTTTCCGAATTCCCGTTGGAAGAGATGATGAGGGGTTTGTTTAAAGTGTATGACTATTTCCGTAACACGGGTCGGTAACCTTTTTCCTGTGCGTATATAAAACGGTACTCCACCCCATCTCCAGTTGTTAATAAAGAACTTTATAGCAATATAAGTCTCTGTACGTGAATCAGCTGCAACACCTTTCTCGTATCTGTACCCGGTAACACACTCACCACGGATAAGTGATCCGGTATACTGGCCCCTGATCACCTGGTCCGGTACATCTTCTTCCCTGATGGGTTGTAATGATTGAAAAACTTTCAATACTTCGTTCCGGATAGCATTTGCATCGAGAGAAGAAGGGGGCTCCATTGCTGTCATTCCGACCATTTGGAGAAGATGGTTCTGGACCATATCCCGCAAAGCTCCCGNAGAGTCGTAATATCCACCTCTCTCCTCCACTCCAATGCTTTCAGCAGAAGTGATCTCAATCCTGTGTATATAATTTCTGTTCCAAAGAGGTTCGAATATCCCATTTGCAAATCTTGTAACCAGTAGATTTTGAACAGTTTCCTTTCCAAGATAATGATCTATTCTGAATATCTGATCTTCTGATATGAGCTCATGCAGGGTATTATTGAGCTCCCGTCCTGATTCAAGATCATATCCAAATGGCTTCTCAATTATTATCCTTCTGAATCCATTCTGCTGATTACACAGACCTGCCTTTGCCAGATTAACCGCAATGACCTCATACATACTNGGAGGTGTTGCCGTATAAAAAATATAGTTTTCTCCGCTATTGTATTTATTATCAAGCTCCTGTAAAACTTTTTTAAGTTCTGAATATTCGTTCTCAGAAACATTATCCATGGAGTGATAATAAAGATTCTGAGTGAAATCTGAAATAAGATTCTGATCTGTAACCTTTTCCTCCGAATTAGAGATGATAGCCTTACTCATCCTTATTCTGAAATCATCAGTTGATATTTTTGTTCTTCCAACACCCAGAACTGCATATTTNTCTGGCAAAAGTTTTTGAGTCTTCAATGAAAATATTGCCGGGATCAACTTCCTTGAAGTCAGATCTCCTGAGGCTCCAAATATTACAATTATAAGGTTCTTAGGATTTTCCATANAAATCTGAACTAATGAGACATTAAAGAAATTGCATTATTATATATGTCTTAAGAACTACAAAGTAACAAAAAATTGGCTGAAACGATAATGGGAGAATGGGAATATTGAAATGGNCGGAAATCATGTCAGNAATTAACAGGATTNAAACATTNTAAATATTTTATACCTATTCGTTAATAATNTTATTGATTTTTACGATAATCTGAAAGAATATGTAGTATATTTGTCGTCTAATATTAAGGGAAATGAACAATTTTAGATCCATTATATCACGCCTCATTAAAAGGTTAATTGGAACTGACTGAGAATGGTGTATGGTATCGGATTAGGGATGACCGTTCTCTCAAAAACAGAGAACGGTTTTTTTGTACAAAAACAATTGAATTATTAAGGTAAACATTATGAAAAAAGAACGCCCAAAGCAACAGGGATTTTATCGTCAGGAGTTTGAGCATGAGAATTGCGGGATTGGATTTGTGGCACATCTGAAAGGGAAAAAGTCTCATTTAATAATCAGGCAGGGGCTTGACATTCTTACAAATATGACCCACCGTGGTGCNGAAGGAGCCGATAGTAAAACCGGTGATGGAGCAGGTGTACTTATACAGGTTCCCAGAGATTTTTATCTTATTCAGGGATATTCGCTCCCTCCCCAGGGACAGTTCGGAACAGGGCTTATTTTCCTTCCGCAGGATAGCAGTGACGCATCTGAATGCAAGGAAATATTGCTCAGTATTTTAAAGGAGGAAGGTGTCAATCTTATTGGTTTTCGGGAAGTTCCGCGAAATAATACGGTAATAGGTGAAATATCCCGGGCTGCGGAACCTGAAATTATTCAGATTCTACTGGGAGCTGATATTCCGCAGGAGGATCTTGAACGTAAATTATACATAATCAGGAAACGTACAGAAAACCTGATCCGAAATTCAAACATTAAGCAAAAAANTTTCTTCTATATCCCGAGTCTTTCCACAAAAGTACTCATATATAAAGGTATGCTTACCTCAATTCAGCTTGGAGAATACTTTCTCGACCTGAACGATGAACGGTTACAGAGTGCAATAGCACTGGTTCATTCAAGATTCAGTACCAATACATTTCCGAGTTGGGATCTTGCCCAGCCCTTCAGAATGCTGGGACATAACGGGGAGATCAATACAATAAAAGGAAATCGCTTCTGGATGGAAGCAAGAGAATCAATCCTTAAATCTGATAAGCTGGGTGATCTTACCAGGCTGTATCCTATTATAGAACCTGACAAGAGTGATTCAGCATCGTTGGATAACGTGCTGGAATTCCTTATAATGAGCGGCAAATCGTTGCCTTACGCAATGTCAGTTCTGATTCCTGAATCAATAAATGATAAAAATCCCATTTCCCCCGAATTAAAGGCATTCTATAAATATCATTCTACTTTCCTGGAACCATGGGATGGCCCTGCTTCACTTATATTCTCTGATGGCCGCTACATTGGGGGGATGCTCGACAGAAATGGTTTGCGTCCGTCGAGATATGTTATAACCACAAACGACCTGATTGTTATGGGATCAGAAGCCGGTGTACAAACTTTTGCACCGGAAGAGATAAGGGAGAAAGGACGGTTAAAACCAGGGAAGATGATCCTTGTCGATACTGAGGCAGGTAAAATTTTCTATGATAAGGAGCTAAAAGCGGAACTGGCTGCTGAATATCCTTACGGACAATGGATCCAGCAGAATATGGTCAAGCTCGAAAAGATTGAGACCGGGCACAAAGAGACAACCGATATGGGAGACGAGTATAATAAATATATTACATCCTTCAATTACTCATTGGAAGATACGGAGAGGATTATCAAGGAGATGGCCGCTACCGGAAAAGAACCTATCGGTTCTATGGGCAACGATGTTCCCGTTGCTGTACTGTCAAGAAAGCCTTACCGGTTATTCAACTATTTCAAACAGTTATTTGCCCAGGTTACGAATCCTCCAATTGACCCAATCAGAGAGGAGCTTGTTATGACATTGTCGGGTTATCTTGGATCTCTACAGCAAAACCTTCTTGAGACATCGCCCAATCANGTTAAAATGGTACGGTTCAGAAATCCGGTNATATCAAATACTTATTTTCAGGTNGTCAAAAACTTAAGATACAAAGGATTTTCAGCTGCAAACCTGCTCCTGCATTTTGATGCCGAAAAAGGAGCTGAAGGTTTGGAGAATGCTGTTGAACAATTGTGCAGAGATGCTGAAAAAGCAGTTGATGATGGAAAAAACTATATTATACTTTCCGATCGCGGTATTAGTAAGAACGCTGCACCAATACCTTCGTTGATGGCCGTTTCTGCTATTCATCACCACTTAATTAAAACCCGTAAGAGAATGCAGATTGATATAGTAGTTGAATCGGCAGAGCCGCGTGAGGTTATGCATTTTGCGCTGCTTTTTGGCTATGGTGCAAGTATAATCAATCCGTACATGAGTCTAGCCGTTATTGACAAACTCGTTAAAGATAAGGCTATCCAGCTCGATTATGAGAAAGCTGAGGAGAATTATGTCAACGCGGTTAACAAAGGAATCCTTAAGATAATGTCTAAGATGGGAATCAGTACCCTCAGAAGCTACCGGTCATCACAGATATTTGAAGCAATCGGCATTCACCCGGATGTAATCAATAAATATTTTGCCGGAACAATTTCTAGAATTGGTGGTATAGGAATGCATGAGATAGCCGAAGAGGTTCTCATACCGCACAGAAAAGCATTTATTGCCGAACAGCAATCCGAGATGCTTACCGAAGGTGTATATTCATACCGGAAACATGGCGAACATCATGCGTGGAACCCGGAAACCGTATCCCTGCTTCAATGGAGCACAGGTACTGCAGATTATAAGAAGTTTAAAGAGTATACAAGACGTGTAGATGCTGATACGACGAGTCCGGGGTTCATCAGAGGTTTGTTAAGGATGAAAAAAAATCCTATACCCATTAATGAAGTTGAGCCAGTGGAAGAGATAATGAAAAGGTTTGTTACCGGAGCAATGTCTTATGGATCAATCAGTCGTGAAGCCCACGAGACATTGGCTATTGCCATGAACCGTATTGGCGGACGAAGCAATACCGGTGAAGGAGGTGAAGATCCGGTACGCTTCATACCTTTGGAAAATGGAGACAGTGTACGGAGCGCTATAAAACAGGTTGCAAGCGGCCGTTTTGGTGTAACAACCGAATACCTGGTAAATGCTGACGAGCTCCAGATAAAAATTGCACAGGGAGCAAAACCCGGGGAAGGTGGTCAGTTGCCAGGCCATAAGGTAGACAAGATAATTGCCAAAACCAGGTACGCAATACCGGGAATAACACTTATCTCTCCGCCACCACATCATGATATTTATTCAATTGAAGACCTTTCGCAGCTTATCTTCGATCTGAAAAATGTTAATCCAAAGGCTAAGGTCAGTGTTAAGCTGGTTTCAGAAAGCGGAGTTGGCACAATTGCTGCAGGTGTTACCAAGGCCGGTGCGGACCTCATAACTATCAGCGGATATGAAGGTGGAACCGGGGCCAGTCCCTCTTCATCGATTAAACATGCAGGATTGCCCCTTGAACTGGGTCTGGCTGAAGCACAACAAACTCTGGTAATGAATAACCTGCGCAGAAAAGTGATCCTTCAGGCTGACGGACAATTAAAAAGCGGAAGGGATATAATTATTGCTTCGCTACTTGGTGCCGAGGAATTTGGTTTCTCAACATCTGCTCTTATTGTAATGGGTTGTGTAATGATGCGAAAATGCCATCTCAATACTTGTCCTGTAGGAGTAGCGACTCAGAACGTCGAATTGAGAAAGCGGTTCAGAGGAAAAGCTGACAATGTTGTGACATTTTTCCGGTTCATGGCAGAAGAAGTACGTGAATACCTCGCTGAACTTGGTTATAAAAAAATGGAAGATATAATTGGCCGGTTTGATCTGTTGGAAAGAAATCCTGAAGTCAATCACTGGAAAACTAAAAATCTGGATCTCTCAGGATTCCTGTCATTACCTGCCGAATCGGCAGAAAATGCCATGCATTGTGTTGCTAATCAGGATCATAAAATTGATCATGTTCTTGACATAGAGCTGATTACAAAAGCTGAAAAAGCTATTTCAGAGAGACAACCGGTAGTAATCGAAAGACCGATACACAATACTGACAGGACTACCGGAGCTATGCTGTCGGGAAAGATTGCAATGCTCTATGGTTCAGCAGGATTACCTGACGGAACGATCAGTGCCGGTTTTCCGGGTCGGCTGGTCAGAGCTTTGGTGCATTTCTTTCTCCTGGTGTTGAATTGTATCTTGAGGGTGATTCAAATGATTATCTGGGGAAAGGACTCTCAGGTGGAAGGATTATTGTTGTTCCCCCTCCTGGTTCTACATTTGAACCCGATAAGAACATAATTATAGGCAATACTGTTCTTTATGGTGCAACAAGAGGTGAAATATACATTTCAGGTGTTGCCGGTGAAAGATTCGGAGTGCGTAACAGCGGTGCGAACGCTGTAGTTGAAGGCGTGGGAAACCATTGCTGTGAATATATGACAGGCGGACGCGTTGTTGTTCTCGGAACTACAGGAAGCAACTTCGCTGCCGGTATGAGCGGTGGTATTGCATATGTATTTAATGAGAATGGGGATTTTGATTTTTATTGCAATATGGGAATGGTAGAGTTATCTCTGGTCGAGGATCATGGAGATATTACCGAACTTACCGGACTCATCTCACGTCATTATCAATTTACCAAAAGCAAAAAAGCAAAGATGATACTTGATGATCTTTACAAATATATCCCGATGTTCATCAAAGTTATACCGTACGATTTTAAAAAGGTGCTTCAGGAACAGAAACTCGAAGAGATCAGAAAGAAAATTGCGGATGTTGAGCTTGATCTTGAGATAAGTGCAAGCTAAGAAATGTATTATGTATTATAGGCGATGTGACACGGAGCTAACAAAACGAGAAACGAGAAACGAGAAACAATTTATAAAAAAATATTATGGCTGATATAACCGGATTTCTGAAGATAAAAAGAAAGGAAGCTGGAAACAGACCGCTNAATGAAAGGATCTGTGACCACAGTGAAGTTGAGCAGGTACTTAACAGCGAAGACAGGATGTTGCAAGCCTCCAGATGTATGGATTGTGGCATTCCATATTGCCATTGGAGCTGCCCGGTAGATAATTTAATCCCGGAATGGAATGATCTGTTATTCAAAGGTGACTGGAAAGCGGCTTATACACGTCTAGAGGCAACAAATAATTTTCCGGAATTTACTGGAAGGATTTGTCCTGCAAGCTGTGAACATGCCTGCGTACTGAATATCAATCAGGAGCCTGTGACAATAAGGGAAAATGAAGTGGCTATTGCTGAAAAGGCTTTTTCAGAAGGCTATGTTAAGCCGCAGCCTCCAAAAGTCAGGACAGACAAAAAAGTGGCCGTGATTGGAAGTGGTCCTGCAGGAATGGCAGCCGCCGATCTCTTAAATAAAGCAGGTCATCTGGTAACCCTCTTTGAAAAAGATGAAAAAGCAGGTGGATTGTTGAGATTTGGTATTCCCGATTTTAAACTAAGTAAAGCCATTCTCGACAGGCGCCTCAACCTGATGATTGAGGAAGGACTTACTATCAGAACCGGAATAAATATAGGTAAGGATATTACTGGTAAAGAGCTACTTGAACAGTTTGATGCAATTTGTATTGCTATTGGTGCTACACATCCACGCGATCTTATTGCAGAAGGAAGGGAACTTAACGGTATAAATTTTGCAATGGATTTTCTTTCGCTTCAAAACAGGGTGAATTCAGGTCAGATCCAGACTTCAGCTAGTAAAATAAATGCTGAAGGGAAGAAAGTCCTGGTGATAGGAGGAGGAGATACAGGTTCTGATTGCGTGGGAACTTCGATACGGCAGAAAGCTGTTAGTGTAACACAGATTGAGATTATGCCGAAACCGCCTCTGACACGGACGGCAAACAATCCATGGCCATATTTTGGAAAAGTCCTTAAGACATCCACTTCACAGGAAGAGGGTTGTGAAAGATACTGGAGCATTGCTACAATTAAATTCATCGGGTCGGATAACCATGTTACAGGAGTTGAGGTGGAAGATGTGGAGTGGAAGGTAAAAGACGATCATTATATAATGGAAGTTATNCAGGGAACACANAGAATTATTGATGCAGATCTTGTATTGCTTGCAATGGGGTTTGTACATCCTGCTCTCGAAGGATTGATTACTGAGCTTGAATTGGAACTTGATCAGAGAAGAAATATCAGGGTCGATAAAAACCAATTTACTAACAGGCAAAAAGTATTCGCAGCAGGTGATTCGATAAGTGGAGCAACCCTGGTAGTAAGTGCGATTGCGTCAGGCAGAAAAGCAGCAAAAGAAATTGATAAATTTCTGCGGAGCCAATTATAATAATTCAAGGTCATTACTGCTTTACATTAATACTACCCCATTCCCGATCGAAGGTGTTGAAAAAGTCCTATTTAACCGCAAAGTACGCAAAGCAGATCTTAGCAGAAGCACAAAACAATGATTCAATCTCTGAAATCAGGCCTGCGGCCTTCCGGCAGTCATCTAAGGATAAAGACATTGCCCCAACTGCAGCAGTTCCTGCCAGAGCTAAAACTTTTGCCGGGTTAAAAACATCAGGGAGGGTACTTTCATCTGAAGATAATCTCCCGGTTCCGGGAGCTAATATTTTAAAAAAAGGGACCAGTTCAGGAGTCATTACGGATGCAGGAGGCAATTTCAGTATTACTTTACCTGATACGAATAACCGGACTCTGATTGCAAATTTTATAGGTATGGAATCAAAGGAGTTTGATGCAAAGAGAGATTCACAGGTCCAGGTAAAGCTCGATCCTTCAATATCAGCCTTGAGTGAAGTTGTAGTTGTGGGATATGGTACGAAGAAGGCTAAGTCTGAAAAAGAAGATGTTTCTACAGGCTATGTGCCTCCCAGCCCGGTTAACGGAAAATTAAATTTTGATAAATATATTAAGGAGAACCAACATCGCCCTGATTCAATAACCGCTGGTCAGAGGGCTGTTGTTGTGGTTAGATTTTTAGTCCATATTAATGGGAGCATTGATAGTATGAGGATCGTAAGAAGTCCGGGTAAAATATTTTCTGACGAGGCAATCAGACTTATTAAATCAGGACCTTCCTGGAAGCCTGCAGAGGATAACAGAAAACCAATCGAAGATGAAGTAAGGATCAGGATCGTTTTCAGGTGACTTTTTCATGGTTACCTTTTCCGGAAAGGAATTTAGTAGAAA
>JGI24134J36421_10000319_pt1 | contig 14518 bp, 12 predicted proteins | sample BarGraNGADG00312_FD_36421 | JGI IMG/M metagenome (IMG submission 36421) | reverse complement strand
TCTCCGCGCCCAACGTGGCCAGCAAGTCGATGTCGGAGAAAGAGAGCCTCATCATCAACGACCCGCAGTCCGAGGCGCTGATCGACCAGAACTGGATAAAGGACTTCGACCTGGCCGCGCTGCTGGTCCTGCCGGTGGTGGTGCGCGACGAGGGCCGCGGGGTGATCTTCGTGGAGCGCCGCGCAGGGATGAAGAAGACGTTCCTCGATCGCGAGGTGAAGATATGCAACACGATCCTCGCGCAGGCCTCCGCCGGCCTGGAGAACGCCATGTCCTACGCCGAGGAGCAGAGGAAGCGCAGCGAGGCCGACATCCGCTACAGGACCACCCGCGAGCTCGCCTCCACGCTCGACATGGACCGGGTCGTCGAGAACGCCTGCAAGCTGGCCATCCGCTCCATCGGCTCGGCNGGCTGNACCGTCTTCCTGCTCGAGGAAGGCAAGGATATCCTCGCCCCGATGCTGTCNATGACCGCGGCCGGTGCCCGCGCCTCCTCGTTCCCCAAGGNGGCCGCCATCGATGTCCAGCTCATGGAGGACCTCTACGGGATGGCCGACAGGCCCCCGGCGCTGCGGATCGCGAGCCCGTCGCAGAACGAGGCGATGCCCGCATTCCTGCGAGACGAGGGATGCTTGCTCGCGGCCCCATTTTTCCTGCACGGTCGTATGGCCGGGCTGATCTGCTGCACGGACGCGGAGGGAAGACAGTATAGCGACGCCCAGGTCTCCCAGCTGGCGGCGATCACGGGAGAGACCGCGCTGGCGGTCGTGAACGCGCGACTCCACGAGAAAATAAAGTCCGACGCCTCCCAGATGGCGAGCCTGGTGCAGCTCGCCAACGCCATCGGGTCGTCCGCGGATCTGGCCACCATCATGAGCCTGGCGCTGGAGACCGTCAGGCACCTCTTCGACTGCTCCTCCGGGCTCATCTACCGGATCGACGAGACGGAGGAGCACCTGATGTGCGTCGAGTCCTTCGGCTACACCGACGAGATAGTCCAGCGGCTGCTCTCGCCGCCGTACCCGAGGGTGGACGAGTGCTGGACCGTCTCCGAGGACAGGCTCATCGGCATCGACGACCTCTCGCACACCAGGGTCGCGTGCCGCACGCTCGAGCGGATAGGTTCGGGCTCCACGATCTGCGTGGGCATCCAGGCCGAGGGAAAGACGCTGGGCGTGCTGCACATCCGCAGCGAGCGCCCGAGCGCCTTCGGGGAGCAGGACCAGCAGCTGGCGCTGGCCATCGCCGACCAGGTGGGCCTGGCCCTCCAGCGAGCGCTGCTGTTCGAGGAGATCAACCGGCTCGCCGCGACTGACCCGCTCACCGGCGTGTTCAACGTCAGGCGCCTGGAGGCGGTGCTGTCCGAGGAGGTCAGCAGGGCCAGGCGGTACCAGAGGGCCGTCTCGTTCCTGATGGTGGACGTTGACAACCTCAAGGTCTACAACGACACGCTGGGCCACCAGCAGGGCGACGTCGCGCTTTCCCAGATCGCCTCGATCACGGACAGCGCCACCAGGGACGTGGACAAGGTCTTCCGCTACGGCGGGGACGAGTTCTGCGTGGTCCTGCCCGAGACCGGCTCGGAGGAGGCCCTGGTCGTCGCCGAGAAGATCAGGCGCGCCATCGCCGATTTTCATTTCGCGGGGGAGGAGAGGATTCCCGGCGGGGCGCTGACCATAAGCTTGGGCCTGGCTTCTTTCCCCCAGGACGCGAGCGGCGAATCGGAGCTGGTGGGACAGGCCGACATAGCCCTTTACTCAGCGAAGCAGCACGGCCGCAACTCTGTGGCGACCGCCGGCTAGCCGTTCTCCAAGCCTTTCAAGCCCATTTCGAGGCCGCTCAGGCCTCGGCCGGAGTCCCCGGAAAACAGCCTGGGATATTCCTTGCAAACCTCCAAACCGGTGAGTATAATGCTACGCACGGTTTCGGCAATTCGCGGAACTACCCGCTCTCGAAAGAGAGTTTGTTTGTTTTGGGGGAAAGGACAAAATGGAAACGATCGACACGGATTCCAAAGGCGACGTATTCCTGACGGAGGACGGCCGCAAGAAGCTCACTCGTGAGCTCGACGAGCTCAAGAACGTGAAGCGCAAAGAGGTCGCGGAGCGGCTCAAGAACGCCATCAGCTACGGCGATCTGATGGAGAACTCGGAATACGACGACGCCAAGAACGAGCAGGCCCGCGTCGAGCACAGGATAGACCAGATCGAGACCATGCTTTCCAAAGCCAAGGTGATCGACCGCAGGCACGTCAAGACCAAGGAGATCGGGGTCGGGTCCCTGGTGGAGATCAAGCAGGTGGGCTCGGGCAAGAAGCAGGAGTACCGCATCGTCGGCCCCGCCGAGGCGAACCCCGAGAACCACATGGTGTCGTTCGAGAGCCCGGTCGGCCGCGCGCTGATGGGCCTCAAAGTCGGCGACATGGCGCTGGTGTCGGCCCCCGCCGGCCAGATCAAGTACCGGGTCATCAGCATCAAGCGGTAGGACCCCCCCCGCCACTGACCCCGAGCGCGTTTATGATATCCTTCTGCAATCAATCATTCTCAACCAACCACAAAACGGACGGAAGACATGCCCGACGAAGAGATCGAGAAAAGCGGGAGCGAACCCGAGGAGAGCGAGCTCCTGCGAGTGCGCAGGTCCAAGCTGCAGAAGCTGCTCGACGCGGGTGAACAGCCTTACAAGCCGGTCTTCGGCAAGCCCGGCGAGGTGGTCCACGCCGCCGCGCTGGCCGAGAAGTTCGCCGACCTCGAGGCGGGCGCGTCTTCGGGCGAGACCGCCATGGTCGCGGGGCGCCTGCTGGCCAGGCGCGAGCATGGCAAAGCGACTTTCGCCGACCTCAAGGACTCCAGCGGAAAGATACAGTTGCTGTTGCGCCACGACGCGCTGGGCGAGAAGCCCTTCCAGGACTTCTCCGAGCTGGACGTGGGCGACTGGGTGGGCGCTTCCGGTGAGGTGGTGAGGTCCCGCAGGGGCGAGCTCTCGCTGGCGGTCACCGCCTACGAGCTGCTGTCCAAGTCTCTGCGCCCGCTTCCGGAGAAATGGCACGGCCTCAAGGACAAGGAGCAGCGGTACAGGCAGCGCTACCTCGACCTCATCATGAACGACGAGGCACGCTGGGTGCTCGAGTCGCGGGCGAAGATGATCAAGGAGATCCGGGCGTTCCTCGACGAGCGCGGCTTCATCGAGGTCGAGACCCCGATGCTCCAGCCGATGGCGGGCGGGGCCACGGCGCGCCCCTTTACCACCTACCACAACGCCCTGGGCATCGACCTTTACATGCGCGTCGCCCCGGAGCTCTACCTCAAGCGCCTGCTGGTGGGCGGCTACGACAAGGTCTACGAGCTCAACCGCAACTTCCGTAACGAGGGAATCAGCCCCAGGCACAACCCCGAGTTCACCATGCTCGAGGCCTACCAGGCTTTCGTCGACTACCGCTACCTGATGGATTTCCTCCAGGAGATGATCACCCGCGCCATCCTCAGCGTGCGGGGCGCCGACGAGTTCGAGTTCGCCGGCCATCAGATAAAGCTGGCCGCGCCGTGGGAGAAGATGACCATGGTCGAGGGGCTGGCCAAGTACGCCGGCCTGCAGTACAGCGGCATCGAGGACGCCGACCGCTGGAGGGCCGCCGCGGTCGAANACGAGATCGAGGTGCCGCCCGCCGCGGGCATCGGCTGGATCATCAACGAGCTCTACGAGAAGCTGGTCGAGCCGCGGCTCCTCCAGCCGACGTTCGTGACCGACTACCCCGAAGAGGTGTCGCCGCTGGCGCGCAAGAACCCCGATATGCCGGGCTTCACCGAGAGGTTCGAGATACTGATCGCCGGCCAGGAGATAGCCAACGCGTTCTCGGAGCTGATCGACCCGATCGACCAGCGATCGCGCCTGGAGTCGCAGGCGGCCAAGAGGGCCGCCGGGGACGAGGAGGCCCAGCCGCTGGACGAGGACTTCCTCACCGCGCTGGAGTACGGCATGCCCCCCGCCGGAGGCATCGGCGTCGGCATCGACAGGCTCACCATGCTCGCGACCGGATGCCAGAACATCAAGGACGTCATCATCTTCCCGCACTTGCGGCCGCAGCAGGGTAGGTCAACACACCCCGGCGTCGAATAATTCACGAGGGTCGCATTTAAGGCGGCCCGCTGGTCTATTGACAGAAATCATCAACAGTTCTGGGTCGGCGGTGTAGTATTCAAGAGGACCAGCCGCCCTCGGGTGGCGGGGGGTGGAATGAACATCTTCTGTGACGAATGCAAAAAGAATATAGCTACTGTGTTCCTTACCAAGATCTCGGGCAACGAGGTCTCGAGGGTACAGCTGTGTGAGGACTGCGCAGAGCGCATGGAAGAGACGACCGAGGCCGCGAACCTGCTCGCGTTCCTTCCCCAGATACTCTCCGGGCTCCACGGGGCCGAGGAGCCGCTGGTGGAGGACGTGCTTTCCTCGGACCTGGTCATATGTGATTTCTGCGGCACTTCTTTCAACGATTTTCAGAAGATGGGCTTCCTTGGTTGCGCCAACTGTTACGAGGTCTTCGGGGACTCCCTCGACGGGGTCCTGCTCGACTTCCAGGAGGCACCGAGCATATCGGAAAGATACCCGGCAAGGCATCAGAGAGCGCCAGGCTGCGCAAGCGCCTGCTGGAGCTCGAAAGGTACCTCGATCGTCAAATAGCAGAGGAAGAATACGAGGCCGCGGCCGCGGTGCGCGACCAGATAAAAGAGATAGAGGGAAAGCTGGAGATGGAGGCCGAGAGTGGCACGGAGTAAAGCGTCCGCACCAGGCGCGGACTGGATGAGAGAGCATGGCCCGGGTTATCCCCTGGTCCTCTCCTCGCGCGCCCGCGTTGCGCGAAACCTCGAAGGCCTCCCGTTCCCCATCGCCGCCGGTGAGGAGGAGCTGGAGAAGGCGCGCGGGATGGTGCTGGAGGCCGTGTCCCGCCGCGTGGCCGANGACAGGGACTGGGAGGTCTCCTTCGCCGAGGAGCTCTCCAGGAACAAGCTCGAGATGATGGCCGAGGAGCACATCACGCCGGCCGCGTTCTCCGACCGCATCGGCGGCCGGGCCGTGGCTATCGGCCCCAACGACGGGCGCAGCGTGATGGTGAACGAGGAAGACCACGTTCGCATACAGGCGATCCTCCCCGGCGCGCAGTTCATGAAGGTATGGAAGGCGGCGGACGAGATAGACACAGCGCTCGAGACGGAGGTGCAGTACTGCTACGACCAGCGCCTCGGGTACCTGACCTCGTCGCCCAGCAACGTGGGNACCGGCCTGAGGGTGTCGGCGATGCTCCATCTGCCCGCGCTGGTGACCACCGGCGAGATCGGCAAGACGATCTCGGCGCTGGCCCAGGCCGGCATCTACGTCAGGGGCCTGTACGGCGAAGGGTCCGGNGTGGCGGGCAACATTTTCCAGATCTCCAACAGGCAGAGCCTGGGCCGCACGGAAGAGTTCATAGTATCGAACATGGACATGATAGTCCGTCAAGTGGTAGACAATGAGAGGACGGCGCGAAAGATGATGCTCCGGGAGGCCGAGCTGGACCTCGCCGACCGCGCCTACCGGTCGCTCGGTGTGGTCGAGAGATGCCGCCGCGTTTGTTACTACGAGGCGCTGGAGCTGATATCGCTGATAAAGCTCGGCGTGGACACCGAGGTCCTGCCGGTGAGCGACTTCAACATCCTGGAGGTGGGGGTGGGCATAAGCCCTTACCACCTGCGGGAGTTCCTCGGCGGCGAAGCCGGCGAGGAGGACGTGGACAGGGAAAGGTCGGTCCATCTGCGTAAGATGTTGGACCTTTAGGCCTTTCGAACGTTAGAGCTANTGCAGGCTTCAAGCCTTAGAATAAAGACAGGGGGAGTTAGAGTTGTTCCAAAGGTTTTCAGACAGCGCGAGACGGGTTGTGGTCCTGGCCCAGGAAGAAGCCAGGAAGCTCAACCATAATTACATAGGCACAGAGCATCTACTCCTGGGGCTTATCCAGGAGGGCGAAGGGGTTGCCGCAAAATCCCTCGAGACTTTCCAGGTCAACCTGGACGCGGTCAGGAGCCAGGTAGTGGAGGTCATCGGCCGGGGCTCGAGCCCGCCGAGCGGCCACATCCCGTTCACTCCACGGGCCAAGAAGGTGCTGGAGCTGTCCCTGCGCGAGGCGCTGCAGCTCGGCCACAACTACATCGGCACCGAGCACATCCTCCTCGGCCTCATCCGTGAGGGCGAGGGAGTCGCGGCCAAGGTGCTCGTCAAGCTCGGGGTCGACCTCGAGCGCCTGCGCAACCAGGTGCTCAAGAGCCTGACCGGAGGCGCGGCGGCCGGCGAGCTGGCGGCGGGCGAAGGCGCCCCCGGCACTCTGATGCTCGACCAGTTCGGCCGCAATCTGACCGACCTGGCTGCCCAGAACAAGCTCGACCCGGTCATAGGGCGCGAGAAAGAGATCGAGAGGGTCATGCAGGTTCTGTCCCGCCGCACCAAGAACAACCCGGTCCTGGTGGGAGAGCCTGGCGTGGGCAAGACGGCGATAGTCGAAGGCCTGGCCCAGTGCATAACCTCTAACGAGGTGCCCGAGATGCTGCGGGGCAAGCAGCTCTACACGCTCGACCTCGGTGCTCTGGTCGCCGGCTCGCGCTACAGGGGCGACTTCGAGGAGCGCCTCAAGAAAGTCATCAAGGAGATCCGCGGCAGGGGCGACATAATCCTGTTCATCGACGAGCTGCACAACCTGGTCGGGGCGGGTGCCGCCGAAGGCGCCATCGACGCGGCCAGCATACTCAAGCCGGCGCTGGCGCGCGGCGAGCTGCAGACCATCGGCGCGACCACCATGGGCGAGTACCGCAAGCACCTCGAGCGGGACGCGGCCCTGGAGCGTCGCTTCCAGCCGATAACCGTCGAGGAGCCCACGGTCGAGCACACGATTGACATACTCCGCGGACTGCGCGACCGCTACGAGCAGCATCACAAGCTCCAGATAACCGACGGTGCCATGGTGGCGGCGGCGAGGTTGGCGCACCGGTACATATCCGACAGGTTCCTGCCCGACAAGGCGATCGACCTCATCGACGAGTCGGCCAGCCGGCTGCGCATGCGCGCGATGACTGCCCCGCCAGACGTGCGAGAGCAGGAGGACGTCCTCCAGCGGCTGCGCCAGGANAAGCAGACCGCCATCGCCGCGCAGGACTTCGAGAAGGCNGCCGCGATCCGCGACCAGGAGCAGGCGACCATACTGGAGATAGCCGAGAGCGAGAAAGACTGGAAGGCGCCCCACCAGAGCCACAAGCTCCAGGTGACCGCCGACGACATAACCGAGATACTCTCCGCCTGGACCGGCATCCCGGTCTACCAGCTGACCGAAGCGGAGAGCGAGAAGCTGCTGCGCATGGAGGACGAGCTCCACAAGCGCGTCGTCAGCCAGGACGAAGCCGTCATCGCGATCTCGCAGGCGATGAGGCGCACCCGCGCCGGCCTGAAGGACCCGCGGCGACCGGGCGGCTCGTTCATATTCCTGGGCCCCTCGGGCGTCGGGAAGACCGAGCTCGCGCGCACGCTGGCCGAGTTCCTCTTCGGCGACGAAGACTCATTGCTGCAGATCGACATGTCCGAGTACATGGAGAAGCACAGCGTGTCCCGCCTGGTCGGCTCGCCTCCGGGCTACGTCGGCCACGAGGAAGGCGGCCAGCTTACCGAGGCCGTGCGCAGGCGCCCGTTCTCGGTCGTCCTGCTGGACGAGATCGAGAAGGCCCACTACGACGTGTTCAACGTCCTGTTGCAGATACTCGAGGACGGAAGGCTCACCGACGCTCAGGGCCACCAGGTCGACTTCCGCAACACGATCATCATCATGACCTCAAACCTCGGCACCGCCGAGATACACAAGGCAGCGCCGCTCGGGTTCCAGTCCCTCGGCGAGGGCGGAACGCTGCAGTACGAGGACATGAAGGAGAAGGTCACCAACGAGCTGAAGCGCACCTTCCGGCCGGAGCTGCTGAACCGCATCGACGACGTGATCGTCTTCAAGGAGCTGTCCGCCGAGAACGTCAAGGAGATCGCCGATCTCATGCTGGACAGGGTCCGCGAGCAACTGGCGGAGCAGGACATCAAGCTCGAGGTCACGGACGCGGTCAAGGACGTACTGGTCAAGGAAGGGTTCGACGCGTCGATGGGCGCGCGACCGCTGCGCAGGTCCATCATGCGGCTCATCGAGAACCCGATATCGGAGGCCATACTCCGCGGGACCTTCACCGGTGGCCACGTGATACTGGTCGACGTCAAGGACGAGCGGCTCGACTTCGAGGTCCGTGAGGACACCGCTCCCGAGACCGCTCCGGTGGGCGCCAACAACTGAGATCGAACGAAACGACAAGGCCGGGCTTCTGATATCCTAATCCCAAGCCCGGTTTTTTCTTGGCGGATTTCAGCAATCGGCGCCGAATTCCCTCGGGAGCAGGCAGGCGCGACGCGGGCTATCAGGTGAAAGGGGAGGACGCGGGTGAGGACCGAGACGCCCAGGCAGATGCAGGAGAGGCTGATAGGGGTGCTGGACAGGGTGTCTCCGGGCACCGAGCTCCGGGAGGCGATCGACCGCATCCTGCAGGTCGGCTCGGGAGCGCTCATCGTCATCGGCAACGTCAGCGACCTGCGACACATCATGTCCGGCGGCTTCAATATCAACACCGAGTTCAGTGCGCCGCGCCTTTTCGAGCTGGCCAAGATGGACGGCGCCGTGGTCTTGAGCCAGGACCTCAAGACGATACACTCCGCGAACGTCCACCTGGTGCCGGAGGCGTCAATCCCCACGCACGAGGCCGGGATGCGCCACCGGACGGCGGAGCGGACGGCCCGCAGCCACAAGAACGTCTTCGTCATCGCCATCTCCGAAAAGATGAACACGGTGTCCATCTACGTCGGCGAGGAGCACTTCACCCTCGAGAACATCCCGCTGGTGCTGGCCAAGGCCGACCAGGCGCTGCAGACCCTCAGCCGCTACAGGGCCAGGCTGGAAAAGGAGTACGGCCACCTCAACACTCTGGAGGTCGAGGACATGGTCACCCTGCGCGACGTGGTCAAGGTCATGCAGCGCAACGAGATGGTGGTCCGCATCGCGTCCGAGGTGAGGTTCCAGGTGAGCGAGCTGGGCAAGGACGGGCGGCTGGTCAGCCTCCAGCTCAACGAGCTGATGGCCGGCGTCGAGAAACTCCAGCGGCTGCTGGTCAAGGACTATTTCATGCCCCGCGACGACCGGCGCGTGGAGCACGTCATACAGGACCTCGGCAACCTGAGCGGGGACGAGCTGATGGACGACCTGGTGGTCGTGCGGGTAATGGGCTACCGCAGCTCAGCGGAGCTCATGAACAAGCTGGTGAGGTCCAGNGGCTACCGGATGCTCTCCATGATCCCGCAGGTGCCGTCGAACGTGGTGGACAAGGTCGTCGCCAGGTTNGACAACCTCAAGAACATCATGCGGGCGTCTCCCGCCCTGCTGGACGAGGTCGACGGGGTAGGGGAGCGCAGGGCGCTGGCGATAAAGGACGGCCTCGACCGGATAGCCGAGTCCATCATCATGGAAGGTTATCTGTAGGCGGCGGGTCGGCTCAGGTCAGGCTGTAGAAACCCAGGGTCGAGATGCGGTCGTTCTCGCGCTTGATGACCGAGTAGAGGTCTATGCCGGTCAGTGTGCAGATCGCCGCGAGGAAGAACAACGACTTGCCCATCTCCTCCTCGATGATCTCCGCGCAGTTGGGGCAGAGGTGGCCTTCGAGGTGTGTCTTGACGTACTCGCTCATCTCGCTGAGCGACGTGTCGGCGGGCAGGTCCTGCTTCTCCGCGTTGACCTGGAGGCACCCGCAGCTGGTGACGGACTTCGCCAGCGCGCGGTTTACGCGCGAGCACGCGTCCTGGTACTTGGTCATGACGTCGAGGATGCTGCGATGGCGGATCAACGACAGCGAAACCGTCTGCTGGAACTGGTTGCAGGTCTTCTCGATCTCTCTCGGCATCTGACCACATTCCCAAGGTTGGACTACAATCTCTTCAATCCTGTTCCCATTATATTTTCACGGTTCCAAGAGTGTCAAGAATTCCCGTCATCATGCGAATATTGCCGCATGGCGACTTTTGTGTTACTATTTGAATGCTTCATCTTTGCATGAGACGAGTGGTTCTCCGTCAAGGACAAAAGAAGATTCCCCTCGGCGTACTTATGGGCGGACTTTGTTCCGAGCCTGAAAATAAGGGCCTGACTCTGAAGGGAGATGCTGCAAGGTGTTCAATGTTGGGGACAAAGTCGTTTATCCACATCACGGGGCGGGCGTCGTAGAGAAGGTCGAGACCAGGAGCATCGAGGGAGAGCGGAAGAAGTACTTCGTCTTAAGTCTTTGTAGGGGCGACCTCAAGATAACAGTCCCCGCGGAGAGCACCGGTGACGTCGGGCTCCGCAGTGTGATCCCCAAGAAACAGGTCAAGTCGGTTTTCGAGGTTCTCAACCAGGAGCAGAGCCAGATGCCGACCAACTGGAACCACCGCTACAAGAAAAACCGCGACAAGATTAGAAGCGGAGACGTCTACGAGGTGGCGGAAGTGGTACGGAACCTCTCTATACGTGAGAGGGAGAAGGGGCTCTCGACGGGCGAGAAGCGCATGCTCAACCAGGCCCGCCAAATCCTCCTCTCGGAGATCATTTTCGTCCTTAACATAGACGACGAGAAGGCCTCGAGGATGCTGGACGAGGTCTTTTCCGTCTGACACCATCGGGCGATACTCGCACCTTGAAATCGAAACAGGGAGGCGTCGAGCATGGTCGTCGTCATAGTCCGCATGCTCAGCATGCTCTTATGCTCGTATGGCGGATACAGGATCTCCCTCCTGCTGAACGACAACTACATCCTGAAGGCCCCACAACAGGTTCTCGCAATCATCGTAGGTATTATTCTGGGGCTCCTCATCGGATATGTTGTCGGCGGGCCGGTCGGCAGATTAACAGCAAACATACTCGGTGATTTCGAGTCCGTCTTCTACAAGGTCTCGGGCGCCGACATAGTCTTCAGTGCGATGGGGGCCTTCCTGGGGCTGCTCATCGCGATGCTCCCATCCGTCGCCTTATTCCACTTCGGATACCCGGGGTATATCGCCTCGCTTGTTCTGTTTGTGCTGTTCGGATTCGCGGGCGCCCGGGTGGGGGTGATAAAACGCTCCGAGCTTTCGGTCGTCTTCAAGCTGGGGCCGAGTTTCGGCACCAGCGCGTCCAGCCAGGCGGTGATCCTGGACACCAGCGTGATAATCGACGGCAGGATCGTCGACATCGCGAAGGCGGGGTTCATCGAAGGGACCATGGTGGTCCCGCGCTTCGTGCTGACGGAACTCCAGGCTATCGCGGACTCGGGAGACACCCTCAAGAGGAGCCGGGGCCGGCGCGGCCTGGACATCCTCAACGCGCTTCAGCGCCAGGAGAACGTGCGCCTGGAGATCACCGACGAGGACTTCCCCGATCTCATGGGGGTCGACGCCAAGCTGACAGCGCTGTCCAAGCTCACCAACATGTCGCTGGTCACCAACGACTACAACCTCAACAAGATCGCGGAGATCCAGGGCGTGAAGATCCTCAACATCAACGAGCTCGTCAGCGCGCTCAAGCCAGTGGTGCTGCCCGGCGAGGAGATGCACGTGAAGGTGATCCGCGAGGGCAAAGAGCCGGGGCAGGGAGTCGCCTACCTCGACGACGGCACGATGGTCGTCATAGAGCACGGGAAGAAGAAGGTCGGCTCCGAGGTGACCGTGGTCGCGACCAGCGTACTGCAGACACCGGCGGGCAAGATGATCTTCACCGAGCTCAAGGAAGAGCGGCTGGAGGCCTGAGTGCACCGTTCCACGAATTCGCCTGCATTCGAGCGCAAATACAGCCACACCTGCTGCGTTCCGCTCCTTCGCCGTACTCATGGAACGATGCACTGATGGCCTTCTCGATCATCGCGGCGGGGGGCAGTGGCGAGAGGATGGGCGCCGGCGGCGCCAAGTTCGCAGAGTTGCTGCTGGGACGCGCGATGGTCTCCTACTCGCTCGACGCTTTCCAGAACGCGCCCTCGATCGAATCCATCATCCTGGTCGTGCCGGCAGCGTTCGTCGAGCAATGGAGCGCGGAATCGCTGCGGGGCTCGGGCTTCTCCAAGGTCGCCGCGACCGTGGCGGGGGGAGAGAGGAGGCAGCAATCCGTGAGGTTGGGGCTGGAGGCGATCGGTTCGCGGGAAGGCATAGTAGTGGTCCACGACGCCGCCAGGCCGATGGTGACCCCGGAGTTGATCGAGTCTGTGGCTGCCGTGCCGGAGGGGATGGACGGGCTCATCGCCGCGGTGCCCGTGACCGACACGATCAAGCGNGTCGAGACCTCGTCGGTCTCGGCGACGGTNGAGCGCGCGGGGCTGTTCTCGGTGCAGACGCCACANGGCTTCTCGCTGGGNGCTCTGCTCGATGCCCACAGTGAGGCGGCCNGCGCGGGATTCGAGGCTACGGACGACTCCGCTCTGGTAGAGTGGCGCGGCGGCCGGGTGGGGGTCGTGCCAGGGAGCCGTGAGAACATGAAGGTGACCTACCCCGCCGACCTGCTGATGGCGGAGGCGGTGCTGGGAGGGAGGCGGCTATGAGGACAGGAATCGGGATAGATGCCCACAGGTTCGCCGCGGGCAGGGCTCTCTTCCTAGGCGGCCTGGAGGTGCCCCACCCGATGGGGCTGGCCGGCCACTCGGACGCCGACGTGGTGCTCCACGCCCTGATGGACGCACTGCTCGGTGCGTCAGGCGGGGGCGACATCGGCGAGATGTTCCCCGACAGCGACCCGGCTTACGAAGGCATCTCCAGCCTCGAGCTCCTGGGGCGGGTGATGGAGACCGTGCGCGGGCGTGGCTACGGGGTCCTCAACGCCGATATAGCAGTCATATGCGAGGAGCCGCGCATCGCTCCGCTCTCGCAGGCCATGGCGGCGCGCATAGCCTCGGGCCTGGGGGTCGACGACGGGGCCGTGGCGGTCAAAGGGACCACCACGGAAGGGATGGGGTTCACCGGGCGCGGGGAGGGCATCATGGCGATCGCCTCGGTGCTCCTGGACGAGACGGGATAGTTGATGGCTGACAGGCTCAAGCCCGACAAAATACCGGTCAGGCGCAGGCCGCCGGAGGAGAGGACGAGAGACTTCGGCGAGGTCGCGCTCGGCTACGACGCCGCCGAGGCCACGGCCGAGGCGGAGCGCTGCCTCGCCTGCAAGAAGCCGCGCTGCGTCAAAGGCTGCCCGGTGGGCATCGACATCCCGGCTTTCATCGCTGAGATCAAAGGGGCCGGCCCGGCGTCGGCGCTCGCGAAGATCAAAGAGGAGAACCTGCTGCCCGGCGTCTGCGGCAGGGTCTGTCCGCAGGAGCGCCAGTGCGAGGCCGAGTGCGTGCTGGGCAAGAAAGGCGACCCGCTCTCGATCGGAAAGCTCGAGAGGTTCCTGGCCGACTGGGAGGCGGGCCTGGATGAGGCGGCGCCGGCCGTGAGCGCGAAGAGCACAGGGCTGCGGGCGGCGGTGGTGGGCTCGGGGCCTGCCGGGCTGACCGCAGCGGGCGAGCTCGCCAAGCGAGGCCACGCGGTGACGATGTTCGAGGCGCTGCACGTCGCCGGCGGCGTGCTCACCTACGGGATACCGGAGTTCAGACTGCCGCAGTGGGTGGTCGACCGCGAGGTGGGCTTCCTTCAGAAGATGGGCGTCCGCCTCCAGCTGGATTTCGTGGTGGGGCGGACAGCCACTCTCGAGGACCTGGCAAGGGACTTCGACTCGGTGTTCATCGGGATCGGNGCGGGGCTGCCGATGTTCATGGGAATACCGGGCGAGAACCTCAACGGGGTCTACTCCGCCAACGAGTTCCTCACCAGGGCAAACCTGATGCGCGCACGGAGCTTCCCCGAGTACGACACNCCGGTCAAGCGGGGCGGAAGGGCGGTAGTGGTCGGCGGAGGCAACGTGGCGATGGACTCGGCGCGAACGGCGCTGCGGATGGGGGCCGATGTCAACATTGTCTACAGGCGCTCCCGCGTGGAGATGCCTGCCCGCAAGGAAGAGGTCGACCACGGGGCCGAGGAGGGCATTGTCTTCCACATGCTCACCAACCCCGTCGAGGTGCTGGGCGAGAACGGCGCCTGCCGGGCGGTGGTGTGCCAGCGCATGGAACTGGGAGAGCCCGACGAGTCGGGCAGGCGCAGGCCCGTGCCGATTGCGGGCGACTTCTTCACTGTCGATACCGACACGCTGGTCATGGCGATCGGCACCCGTGCGAACCCTCTTCTGACCTCCACCGCTCCCGCACTCGAGCTCAACAAGCGCGGCTACATCGATGTCTCACCGGATACGTTTGCGACCAGCGTTGAAGGCGTCTACGCCGGCGGCGACATTGTCACGGGGTCGGCGACCGTCATCGAGGCGATGGGGGCGGGCAAGGTCGCGGCTGATCAGATGGACGGGTTCATGAGGAGCTCGGTCGGGGCCTGAAGCCGAGGGTCAGTC
>JGI24134J36421_10000316_pt1 | contig 14575 bp, 14 predicted proteins | sample BarGraNGADG00312_FD_36421 | JGI IMG/M metagenome (IMG submission 36421) | reverse complement strand
GAACCACCCAGTATCTGCAACGGGGAAAGCGTTTCTATTGTGTTGTTCCTTATGAACATCAATAATCCTGACAAGAGAGTTATTGAATCAGTTCAATGTGCCGTGAAATGGTTCAACGATTCAAAGATTTATCATACCCGGGTTAATACAGTGCCGGCTCCACCTGAAAAGTCAGAATGGAGAACAAGTAGATTTGATCGGGTTGTAGTGTTTGATTCACTTGCACCTCCAATCTGGACGCGTTATTATGAACTCGGAACAGACAAACCCTTGTTTAGTGACCGTAACAGAAAATTCCTCTATTCATTGGCTGAAGTTAGTCGCGAGCGACGAAGCGGATATGGCTGGTACACTTATGCACCTCAGGAAGTATTGGATAAATATCCCAAATGGCAAAAAAAATGGGCTTCCGACAAGAGGTAGTGCAGATGAACAAAACCCTGTTGTTTCTTAAAATCTGTTTGAAAATAAGAANGNTTACAAAGATTTAAACAACATTATTTATCCATATTTGTATGTTTTGAATATCAAAATAGAATGAGTAATATGACAAATTATGAGAGTAGACCTGGTAACTTAACCGGCACCGCAGAAGAGGTATATAATTTTGTAACGGATATTAGGAATTTTGAAAGGTTTATACCAAAAGGGGTCATAAATAACTGGGATGCAGAAAAAGATTCGTGCAGTTTCGGAGTGTCAATGCTTGGAACGGTAACAGTACGGCTGGCTGAAAAAGAGAAATACACTAAAGTCGTTTATACCGGAGATGCGCTGAAGGAAAATGATTTTTCACTTGTATTATTTATCTCAGATAAGGTTAAAAATCAGGCCCAGGTAAAGGTTACTCTGAGCGCGGACCTAAATCCAATGATGAAGATGATGGCAGCCAAACCTATAAGCCAGTTCCTGGAAATGCTTATTAAGGAAATGGAAAACTTCAGGAGTTGGAAAGACACTAAAGAATAAATTCCACCTCTTTAAACAAATACTCTCTTAGTCTCCCGTTTTGGTTTTCAATCTGTAAACGGCCATAATCGGCAATAGTCAATATGCGTCCAGTATATATACCACTGACATCTTTGAATTTAAACCATTTATTCAACCGGTAAAGTTTTGAAACATACTCATCCTTGATATGGGCGAATTGTCCGGCAATTAACTGTTTGTACCTTTTATCGAGATCTGTTCCCAGCTTATCAAGACAGTTATTAAGATCATAACTCAGTCCGGATAATAAACGTAGCGACACCGGATTTGGCAAAGTACCTGAGAATTTTTCCTGATTAATATTTAAACCTATTCCTACAATAGTATATTCAATCTGATTACCCGTGATGGAGCTCTCCAGTAAAATACCTGCTATTTTGTCATTATTAACATATATGTCATTCGGCCATTTTATAGAACAATCAGGAATAAATCTTAACAAAAAATCACAAATTCCAAGCGAGATTGCCATTGAAATATTGAATTGATCAGCCGGATTTAAAAAAGCAGGGAATAATACAATGCTGATTAATAGGTTTTTACTATCTTCGCTATCCCACCTGTTTCCGGTTTGACCCCTGCCTGCCGACTGATAATTGGTATATACAATTGTTCCTTCAGGAAGGTTATTTTTTTTAAAATATTGACTGTATGAGTATTTGTTGATGGCAGGTTTTCAAAAAACAATAAATTTGAACCTATTATCATGATTATAAGTGATTTAATTGAAAACAAGTCATTTTCACTATCGGTTTTTTCAATCCTGTTAAGATTGGCATTGAAATTGCAAAAGGGTACAACAGTAACAAAAATACAGATTAAAGTGGTACTTTTGCCACTTAATTTCAAACTGATAAAAATTGATGAAGAAAAAATCTGACGGAACTGAAGTCCTTTTAGGGAGTGTATTAAAAGGTATTTTTGAAAAGAAAGGGCAAAATGTTCTGAAAATTGATTTAAGAAAACTTGAATACAGAATTGCGGATTATTTTGTGATATGTCACGCCTCTTCCGGAACACAGGTTAGCGCTATTTGTGATTCAGTAGATGACATTGTGAGAAAGGAAGCAGCAGAAAAACCATTACATGTTGAAGGGCTTGACAATTGTTTCTGGGTACTTCTCGATTACGGTAACATAATCGTTCATATTTTCCTTGAGGAGTACAGGAATTTTTACAGCCTGGAATCACTCTGGGCTGATGCAACTATTGAAGCCGTAGTAGATAAAATACAGTAAGTTAAATATTTATGACAGAAAATTCAAATAATAATCAGGTGCCGGGGAAAAAACCTGATAAGAATATCAAACCACGTTTTAATACAAACTGGATTTTTGCAGTCCTTGCATTATCATTGATTGTTTTTTCGTTTTTCAACAACGGCAAATCAGTGCAGCAAACAACTACTAGTGAAATAAAATCTATGATTGCAAATCGCGATATAGAAAAAATAACTGTGGTCAATAAGGATCAGGCTGAGATATATCTTAAAAAGGAAGCAGTGGAATCAGGCAGATATCCTAAACTTTCAAAGCCCGGAAACGGTTTTGGTATATCCTTGCCGAAACCAAACTTTACTTATAATATTGGTGATATAAGCAGCTTTGAACCTTTCATATTGGAGGCTCAAAAAAGCTCAGGTTACACGGAGAAGGAACTTATATATCCTGATTATCAGACACGTAAAAACTGGTTTGGTGATATACTCTCATGGTTATTACTACCGGTTCTGTTAATTGGTTTCTGGCTGTTTATGATGAAACGGATGTCTGGAGGCGGTGCCGGTGGTGCAGGAGGAATTTTCAGTGTTGGCAAATCAAGGGCACAGATATTTGATAAGGATACTAATGTTAAATTAAACTTCAATGATGTTGCCGGTCTTGAGGAGGCAAAGACTGAAGTTATGGAGATTGTTGATTTTCTTAAGAATCCTAAGAAATATACCAATCTCGGAGGTAAAATTCCTAAAGGTGCTCTGCTGATAGGACCTCCCGGAACGGGTAAAACTATGCTTGCAAAAGCAGTTGCAGGTGAAGCAAACGTACCATTCTTTTCTATTTCAGGTTCAGATTTTGTGGAAATGTTCGTTGGGGTAGGAGCCTCAAGAGTAAGAGATCTTTTTAAACAGGCAAAGGAAAAAGCTCCCTGTATTGTTTTTATCGATGAGATAGATGCTGTGGGTCGTGCAAGAGGACGTAATGCAAATTTTGGATCAAACGATGAGAGAGAAAATACTCTTAACCAGCTTCTTACTGAGATGGATGGTTTTGGGACAAATATGGGAGTGATAATTCTTGCTGCCACAAACAGGGCAGATATACTCGACAGAGCCCTGATGCGTGCCGGCCGTTTTGACCGTCAGATCCATGTTGAGCTTCCTGACATCGTAGAAAGAGAAGCTATATTTAAAGTTCATCTTCGTCCCATTAAACTTGAAAAAAGTTTTGATGTAGGATTCATGGCCAAACAGACTCCCGGATTCTCAGGAGCGGATATTGCAAATGTCTGTAACGAAGCTGCTCTGATTGCAGCAAGAAAAAATAAATCTATTGTTGAGAAACAGGATTTTCTTGATGCTGTCGACCGTATTGTTGGTGGTCTGGAAAGAAAAACCAANATCATTTCCCCAGGGGAGAAAAAGACAATTGCTTATCATGAAGCAGGACATGCAACTGTCAGCTGGNTGCTTGAANATGCCAGCCCACTGCTAAAAGTTACAATAATACCNCGCGGAAGGGCTCTTGGNGCAGCCTGGTATCTTCCGGAAGAAAGACAACTTACCACANNCGAACAGATTCTTGATGAAATGGCGTATGCTCTGGGAGGCAGAGCCTCTGAAGAACTAATCTTTGGCAGAATNTCAACCGGAGCACTTAATGATCTTGAGAAAATTACCAAACAGGCCTATGCAATGGTNTCTTTTTTCGGAATGAGTGATAAGGTAGGTAATATNAGTTTCTACGATTCATCGGGGCAATCTGATTTTGGATTCACAAAACCATATAGTGAGAAAACAGCAGAATTAATTGATGCAGAGGTTAACCTTATTATTGCAGAATCGTATGCAAGAGCAAAAGAGGTTCTTAAAAATAATATGAAAGGATTAACAGAGCTCGCAGAACTCCTTCTTGAAAAAGAGGTCATTTTCAGTGAAGATCTTGAAAGGATCTTCGGTAAGAGAAAGGCTGACTTATTGAAAGAAGAGAAAGAGGCTGAAGAAGCTAAAAAGACTCTTTCAGCAGCCGGCAATGACGATACAAAAGAAGTCAAAAAAGGTAAAAAATCAGTCAGGCCTTTATCCGGTAAAAATAAAGTCAAAGCAGAGCAGAAAGTAGCCGACTCGGAAAGTACAACTCCGAAAAAAACTGTGAAGAAGCCAAAGTCAAAAAAATAGAGAATAATATCCTGAAGTTTTGAATACTTTTTACAGACGGACCTTAACCGGAGCATGGATAGTAATATTCGTAATGGGAGGTTTTTGGCTTCACCCATTCTCATTTTTTCTTACCGGCCTTATTATGTTAATTGGTACACAGTACGAATATTATCTGATGATAAGGAATACAGGTGCGAGGCCACAATTGGTGCCCGGCATTCTTACGGGTATTACCGCGTATGTTATTTCAACTCTCATTGCTTCAGGGGTGATTCCAAAAAATTCTTTCCTCGTTCTTATTCCAATTATGTTGATTATAATGGTTATTGAATTATATAGAAAACAAGATAAACCATTTGATTCCCTGGCACATACGTTTTTTTCCGTACTTTATACTGCAGTACCTTTTTCGATGTTCCCTTTTTCAGCATTTGCAAGAACAGGGCTAAACTCATTACTTCCTCACGACAACATAATTTTCTCGCCCGGAATAATTATTGGTTTTTTTATTCTTATATGGGCAAACGACACAGGGGCATATCTTACCGGTATGTCCATAGGCAGGCATAAATTGATGGAGCGTATCTCACCGAAGAAAACGTGGGAAGGTTTTATTGGAGGTATTATAATTGCCTCTCTGATAGCCTGGTTTCTATCGGGCTGGCTGGGTGTTGTTGATAAGATCCATTGGATTATTATAGCCCTGATTGTTTCTGTTACAGGCACATATGGGGACCTGATCGAGTCAATGCTGAAAAGAAGTATTGGTGTTAAGGATTCCGGAACAATAATGCCTGGTCATGGAGGATTTCTCGACAGGTTCGATAGTGCAATAATATCTTTCCCACTTGTATATCTTTTTATATCTCTTTTTGGATGATTGACAGGACTTGATTAGTTTTGTGCAAATTTTAAACAGATGAGGATTCATATTCATAAGGAAGGATATAAAATATTAGCTTATGGTTTAATAGCTTTGCTGATTCTGAATATCATTGTTAATATTCTCTGGGCAGAATTCGGAATTGTAAGGTGGGCTTTTTTCATCAGCTCTTTTATGCTTTATATTTTCTTACTTTTTTTCTTCAGACTTCCTATACGACATCTTGAAACTGATCCCGGACTTATTTATGCCCCTGCCGACGGGAAAGTTGTTGTTATTGAAGAGACAATGGAAAATGAATATTTCAAGGATATGCGTTTACAGGTCTCGATTTTTATGTCACCTTTCAATATGCACAGTAACAGATATCCCGTTTCGGGATTTGTCAAATATGTATGTTATCATGCCGGTCAGAATATGGTTGCATGGCATCCTAAATCTTCTGAACTGAATGAGAGGAGTACGATTGTTATAGAAACCAGCGAGGGAACAGATGTAATGGTAAGACAAATAGCCGGGGCTGTAGCCCGAAGGATTGTAACCTATGCAAAAGAAAATGTTAACGTACTGCAGGGAGACGAACTTGGTTTTATTAAATTCGGATCGAGAGTTGATATTTTCTTACCTCTGGGTACTGAAGTTGAAATCCCTATACTCCAGCAGGTGAAGGCCAATAAAAGTATCATTGCCAAAATCTGAAAATAACAGATATTATGAGCATAATTGATGATAAAATAATTGATATCACACGTGACGTCAAATGGATTGGAGTGTTGGATTATGACATCAGGACATTTGATATAGTGATGCATACCGATTTCGGGACGACCTATAACTCGTATTTTATTAATGCAGATAAGAAAGCTATTGTCGAGGTTGCTAAGGAAAAGTTCAGTGAAACATTTTTTCACAAACTAAGAAAGGTTACTGATCCTGCAGAGATTCAATATATTATTCTCGATCATACCGAACCCGATCATTCAGGCAGTCTGAGGCTTCTTCTTGATCTGGCACCTTCAGCAACTGTTGTTGGCAGCGGAAATGCAATCAGGTATCTGGAAGATATTGTAAATACACCTTTTAAATCACTGATTGTAAAAGATGGCGATACCCTAGACCTGGGGAATAAAACCCTCAGGTTTTTTTCAGCACCAAACCTCCATTGGCCCGATTCGATGTTAACACTGCTTTCTGAAGACAAGATATTGTTTTCCTGCGATGTATTTGGAGCACATTTTTGTTCTTCTGAAATGTATAGCAACTTCAATGAACAATACACGGAATCATTCAAATATTACTTTGACATCATAATGAGTCCTTTTAGCAGGTTTATGCTGAAAGCAATTGAAAAAATTAAACCTCTTGAATTGGATTTTATTTGCCCCGGTCATGGACCAATTCATGAAAAGAACATCACAAAAGCCATAAACCTTTCAGAAAAATATGCAAACCAGTATATGCAGATTGTGTCTGAAAAAAGTAAGATGAATATTCTGATAGCTTATGTTTCTGCTTATGGTTATACAAAAGATGCTGCACATCTTATTGCAGAAGGAATACTCGAAACGGAAGGAATCACAGTGGACATTACGGATATTGAAAACATCCCTCTAGGAGAATTGGAATCAAAGTTAATTAAGTCTGACGGGTTACTTGTTGGCTCACCAACAATCAATCAGAATACATTGCTCCCAGTATATAAGTTATTTGCATTGATCAATCCAATACGCGACAAGGGTAAATTAGGTGGCGCTTTCGGATCGTATGGCTGGAGCGGAGAGTCACCAAACTTAATTCTTGAAAACCTCCGGATGCTTAAATTGAAAATATTTGAAGAAACAGCAGCATTTAAGTTTTCTGCTGATAACAACAAAAGAGAGAATTTAATAGAATTCGGAAGGAATTTTGCCCAGAGATATATTCAGGAATGCGGTCATATAAAAAATCCCGGTAATTAGCCGGGATTTTTTTCAAAGATCATGAAATTTCAATCTGTTTCGCGATCCTGGTTTTCTCCTCATCCTGTTTTGGAAGAGATACTGTAAGAACCCCATCTTTATACTTTGCTTCTATTTTTTCCCTGTTTACATTTTCGGGAATATAAAAACTTCTGCAGAATGCCGAATNGCTGAATTCTTTTCTTTTGTATCCATCTTTGCTCTCTTCAGATTCATTTTTGATCTCAGATGAGATTGTCAGAACGTCCTCGTTCATATCAATCTTAAGGTCTTTCTTTTCAATCCCCGGAACAGCAAGGTCAAGAACATAATTCTTTTCATCTTCCCTGATATTTACAGCNGGCATTGAATTGGTTCGGTTCGAGAGTACAGGGAAAAAATCATCATCAAAAATACCAGGCATATAAAAAGGCCTGAAACTTCTTCTTGTAATTGTTGGTAACATGGTTTTGTCCTCCTATTATTTAAGTTAAACATTTATTCATATACGACCATATTTTCAAACTTCATTCCAAATCATAAATCATGACATAATGGCGTATTTATTTGATTATCAGCAGACAACATGGCAGTATGGGTTCTATGAATTCACCTCACAGCCCTTCTCTCTGCTTCTTGAAACCCATCCCCAACCCCTTCCATTCTGTCTAAGGTAAGAGGCTTAACAAATTGTATATCATTGATTTATCCCTTCCCTTATTGTTTAAGGGAAGGGTCGGGGATGGGTTAAGAAATACAGGGGGAAAATGAGAGAAGTAAAAGAGTTCAACCAATGTGAATTCCTCTTCTGCAAATCAATTTTTAGCGAATTCAAAAAATTTGGATTAGGTTTGTGAGAAGAAATGCTTTTTACAATGAAAGCAACGTTAAGAAACATTCTTATCTTTTTTGGAGTTTTACTCCTCTTGGCTTGCGCCTGGTATTTCCGGAATATTGTTGTCTACATTTTGGTATCGGGAGTACTATCTATTATGGGCCGACCCCTGGTTGATCTGTTTTGCAGAATCAGAATTAAAAAATGGTTCTTTCCCCGTTCTCTCAGCGCCCTTATTACACTGGCAATAATATGGGGAATGATCATTTTGTTTTTTGTCACTTTCGTGCCTCTGGTTTCAAGNCAGATTAAATATTTTTCAACCATCGACAGCGAAAAAATTGTTCAGATAATCTCAGGTCCTATTAATAAAGTTGAAAGTCTGTTCAGAGCCTTTAATAAGGATATTGCAAAGGATCTTTCTATTCAGAACTATATTATAGCAAAGGTTGCAGGAGTTCTTAATATTAATTTTATACAAAATTTTATTGGTTCACTTTTAAGTATTCTTGGTAACGTCATTATTGCCGTATTCTCAATCACATTCATTACATTTTTCTTCCTGAAAGATAATCGGTTATTCTTCGAATCTATATTAATGTGGGTGCCCGATAAATACGTTGATAATGTTACCCGGGCGTTGTATTCGGTAAAGAAACTTCTCACAAGATATTTCATTGGAATTGTGATACAGAGCACATGCATAATGATTCTTATTACAATCGGGATGACAATTGCAGGAATAGATTTTCAACAGGCTCTTTTAATGGGACTTATCCTCGGAATTTTAAATGTTATCCCTTACGTTGGGCCCTGGATTGGTTTGTTTATAGCCATTATAATGGGTGTTGCTACTCACATTAATCAGGATTTTACAACTGTTGTGATACCTCTCGTTACATATATGATAATAGTTGAAGCTATAACACATTTAATTGATAATGTTGTATTTCAGCCAGTAATATTTTCTAATAGTGTTAGAGCTCATCCTCTTGAAATTTTTGTTGTGGTACTTGCTGCCGGATTTGCTGCTGGGGTACCCGGAATGATATTAGGAATACCGGCTTATACGGTGATGAGGGTTTTTGCCCGCGAGTTCTTTTATAATTTTAAGGCAGTGCAGAAGATAACTTCCAGCCTGGATCCTGAAAACATTGGAAATAAAAACCATATGCCTTTTCGGACAAATGAGGAACCGGAGAATACATAGATTATTCCATTTTTATTATGATGGATTCAGGAATATGTCAGATTGGGGAAGAAAAGTCTGGATTATAATCATTATTAAGCTTTTTATTATTTTTGTTATTTTAAAAATCTTCTTCTTTCGGGATTTTCTTTATAACAATTACCACGATGACAAACAGAGAAGTGAACACGTCATCGATCAATTAATAAATTCATCAGATAAACATGATTGAAAATGTTGATTTAAGCCTTGTTGANTGGTCAAGAGCTCAGTTTGCCCTTACAGCTATCTACCATTGGCTTTTCGTACCTCTTACCTTAGGATTGTCCTTTATACTGGCGATAATGGAAACCATCTATGTAAGGACAGGTAATGAGGAATGGAAACGAATAACACGATTCTGGATGACCCTTTTTGGGATAAACTTTGCGATTGGTATTGCGACAGGTATTATTCTTGAATTTGAATTCGGAACCAACTGGTCGAACTATTCGTGGTTCGTTGGAGANATTTTCGGTGCTCCACTTGCCATTGAAGGTATTCTGGCTTTTTTCCTTGAANCGACGTTTGTTGNAGTAATGTTTTTCGGATGGAATAAAGTGAGTAAAAAATTTCACCTGGTTTCTACCTGGCTGGTAGCTATCGGAGCCAATCTCTCAGCACTCTGGATTCTGGTCGCTAATGCCTGGATGCAAAATCCTGTCGGAATGATATTTAATCCTGAGACTGCCAGAAATGAAATGGTTAATTTTTGGGCGATTCTTTTTAATCAGGTCGCCGTTGATAAATTTTTGCATACCATTTCATCAGGTTTCCTTCTCGCAGCAATGTTTGTACTTGGCATAAGCGCATGGTTTCTGATAAGGAAAAGGGAAGATCTTCTGGCAAAGAGAAGCATACTGATTGCGGGCGTGTTTGGACTTTTATCTTCTCTGTTGGTCGCATTCACCGGTGACGGATCTGCCAGAACAGTCTCAAAAGTGCAACCTGTTAAGTTTGCATCGATGGAAGCACTATATGAAGGTAAAACTAATGCCGGACTGATAGTTTTCGGAGTCTTAAAAGACACTGATAAAAAAATCGGAAAAAAAAACATCAAAGCATTTGCCTTCAAAATTGAGATACCGGGGCTACTTTCAGTTCTTACCGGAGGCGACAAAGATGCATATGTTCAGGGACTTGCAGATCATATCTCCGGTAATGAAAAACTGGGCATAATTTCTATCCCTGAGAAAATCCGGAGTGGCAAANTTGCCAGGGATGTTCTTGCATCTTATAAAAAAGCGGAACTGGTTAATGATACCCCGCAGATACAGGCTATAAAAGAGGTTTTCAAAGACAAAGAGTTCCGTGACAAATATTTCAGATATTTCGGATATGCATCAATCGATAAACCTGAAGATGTAGTCCCCAATGTGACAATTTCGTTTTATTCTTTTCACCTGATGGTTGTACTGGGTTTTCTGTTTATTCTGATTTTTTCAGTTGCACTTTATTTGCTCTTCAAGGGGACAATTTCCGACAAAAAATGGTTTTTATGGGTAGCTCTTCTATCAATACCTCTTCCTTACATAGCAAGTGAGCTAGGCTGGTTACTTACAGAGATGGGACGCCAGCCCTGGATAATTCAGGACATGATGACTGTATCAAAAGCTGTTTCACAGATAAGTACAGGGTCGGTGATTACAACATTCATTCTTTTTGCAGTTCTGTTCACCGTATTGCTTATTTCAGAAATATCAATTATGGTTAAACAAATCAAAACAGGACCCAAACATTAGGAGGACAAGCTATGACTGCGATGATATCTCAACTGTTTCTGCAACATTACTGGTGGATTATTATCTCGCTTCTGGCCAGCCTACTGGTCTTTTTGATGTTTGTACAGGGAGGACAATCGATGATATATTCACTTCCTTTGAACAACCTTCATAAGACAATGATATTAAATTCATTAGGACGAAAGTGGGAATTCACTTTCACTACTCTTGTAACATTCGGAGGAGCTTTTTTCGCCTCCTTCCCACTTTTCTATTCCACAAGTTTCGGGGGTGCATACTGGGTATGGATCGCAATATTGTTCAGTTTTACCATTCAGGCGATAGCTTATGAATTCAGATCAAAACCAAATAATGTTTTCGGACAGAAAACTTTCGATCTGTTTCTCTTTCTGAATGGTTCTCTTGGACCATTTCTGATAGGAGTGGCAGTTGCTACTTTTTTTACGGGCGCAATGTTCAGTCTGAATTCTATGAATCAGGTACATTGGTCAACTACATGGTACGGCCTTGAAGCCTTATTGAATGTGCGAAACCTTACTCTCGGTTTTGCAGTATTATTCCTTGTAAGAATAAATGGTCTGTTATATATAATAAACACGGTTGACGATGAGACTTTAATTGAGAGATCTGTTAAAAGATTAATCGCCAATTCTATCCCTTTTCTGATCTTCTTCCTGTATTTTGTCATTTCGCTGCTCTTCTCAAACGGGTTTACAGCTAACCCCATTACAGGTAAGATATCTATTGAAAAGTTTAAATATCTTCATAATTTCACTGAGATGCCAGGTTGTTATGGTACTTTTTTTAACAGGAGTAATTGGTGTCTTGTTTGGTATAGGAATAACATTAATAAAAAAGAGCATTAACGGAATTTGGTTCTCCGGAGCAGGAACAGTGCTTTCAGTATTCTCTTTGTTTCTTATTGCAGGTTTCAATGGAACCTCATTTTATCCCTCTTTGTACGATCTTCAGAGCTCACTGACAATCAGGAATGCCTCTTCGAGCCTTTTCACGTTGAATACAATGATGTATGTCTCATTTATTATTCCTTTCGTTGTCGGCTATATCTGGTATGCATGGAAAGCAATTAATAATACTAAAATCACAGAAGAGGAGATGACTTCGAAGGAACATAAATATTAAGGCATGCGGTAACCGGCTACCGGTATGCGGCAGATCTTCTACCGCAAACCGCACACCATTTTACAAACAGACATTAATACTATTAAACATGTACATAAGTCAAATCCTTCAATACCTCATCTGGCCGGGTTTTATATTGTTAACCTGGTTTATAGTAAAAATTGCTTTATCTGCTTACGAAAAGAAATTTCCCCAAAAGGAATAGTCAATCAAAAAATCAGGTAGGTTTGTAGCCTGAAACGATTATGATCTCAATGGAATTTCCATCTTTAAAATCATGGTTCAAAGGGGCGGATAATTATCCTTTTATCATTGCCGGACCTTGCAGTGCAGAGAGTGAGGAACAGGTTTTAACGATTGCAGATTATCTGAAAACTACGGGGAATGTGAACCTTTTCAGGGCAGGCGTATGGAAACCGAGGACCCGTCCCGGGACTTTTAGCGGAGTAGGAGTAAAAGCATTGAAGTGGCTCCAGAGAGTTCAGTCAGAATACAACCTTAGAGTGACTGTTGAAGTTGCTTCTCCAAAACATGTTGAAGCATGCCTGAAATATGGAATTGATGTATTATGGATAGGGGCAAGAACTGTTTCAAATCCTTTTTCTGTTGAGGAACTTTCAGAAGCTTTAAGGGGCGTTGATATTCCTGTACTCATAAAAAATCCATTAAGTCCTGATATAGATCTATGGCAGGGAGCAATTGAAAGGATATTTGCTGTGGGTGTTAAAAGGATTGCTGCAGTGCATCGCGGTTTTTCACCTTTTGAAAGAACGCTGTATCGTAACATGCCAAAATGGGAAATCCCGATCGAACTGCGTCAGCGGATAAGGAACCTTCCTGTTATCTGTGATCCGAGTCACATATCAGGAAGAGCTGATTTTGTTCCCGAAATAGCTCAGAAAGCTCTTGATCTGACTATGAGCGGATTGATGATTGAAGTACATCCAAATCCTTCAGAAGCTTTAAGTGATTCTGCCCAGCAACTGAATTTTGATCAGTTCAGCTCGTTAATGTCAACTCTGATTATCCGTAAGAGTACAATTGATGATAAGGGATTCCTGAATCAACTTGAAGAACTTCGCAACCAGATAGATTCAATTGATTTTCAGCTAATTGAACTGGTTGCATCTAGAATGAATATATCAGAAAAAATGGGGGAGTACAAATTTAAAAATAACGTCGCAGTACTTCAGATGGAGCGCTGGATGGAGATTCTGCGTACACGAACAGAACATGGTACTTTACGCGATCTGGAACCTGCTTTTATAGAACGGATGATGACACTTCTCCATCAGGAATCAATCCGTATTCAGACAGCTATACTTAATAACCTGAAGACCAATAAAGATCACTGGTCAGAAGAATAGTGATAATGCCGAAGCAATAATATACAGAGGTATCACTAAAGGGAATGCATTTATCCTGAAAATAGCAAAAGCTGCAAGTACCAGTCCGATAAGAATATACCTTCCTTCATTTCCCTTCAACTTCAGGTTTACAGCTTTCATAGATAGTAATGGTATCCTGCTGATCATTAATAAGGATAATACGACTGTAAAAAGTATCAGCAAAAAAGGAGAACCGCTAAATGAATTGAACAGGTGGGATTGTGAATTATGTCCGGCAATGACAACTGAAATCACAGCCAGTGCATTTGCAGGAATAGGTAAACCTTTAAATGTCTTGGTCTGTGTTGAGTCAACATTAAATATTGCCAGTCGCAAAGCTCCACACACTGGCATTAGCGCAGATATAAGCAAAAGCAGTAAAGTATTTACACTATTTAAATCTGCATTAAGAGGAGCGTTTAAAGAAAGGGAGTTCTTGAGCAGATGATACATTATTATTCCGGGTGCAACACCAAAACTAACAACATCGGCAAGACTATCAAGTTCTTTACCTATTACTGAATATGCTTTCAATAAACGAGCAGAAAAACCGTCAAGGAAGTCGAAAATCATTGCCGCAAGAATCAACCATGAAGATGTTACTATGTCACCGCTGGAAGCAAAAATAATTGCAAAAAATCCTGATATCAGGTTAAGAGATGTTATAATATTTGGAATATGTTTCATGTTGAATTGAGATATAGTAATTCAGTAGCGGAGTAAAATTAAATAAATTTCAGTAATCTNTGCTTAAGATAGTGCTGATCTGAAGAGATATATTAATTAAGTAATTTTTTTCTCATTTATTATTAGATTTGTATCAAATAATATATTTTGAATGATTGACTTCACTGGTATAAAGATAGCGGTCGATTTTGACGGAACAATAGTTGATCATGAATATCCCGGAATAGGTAAAGAGAAACTCTTTGCCTTTCAGACGCTTAAGGAACTTGAAAAATTGGGAACAAGGCTCATTCTCTGGACTTTCCGGACAGGGAAAGAACTTGATGATGCGGTAGCGTATTGCAGGGATAACGGAATAGAGTTTTA
>JGI24134J36421_10000314_pt1 | contig 14640 bp, 13 predicted proteins | sample BarGraNGADG00312_FD_36421 | JGI IMG/M metagenome (IMG submission 36421) | reverse complement strand
TAAAAGTTCACAAATATGAATACAGTTTCAACTGCATCAGTGCTTAGTTTTGATAATGTATATGAGCAGTACTATAAGAAAGTTTTGAAGTATTTAATTTCACTGGTCGGNAAAAATTATGCTCACGATATTGCACAGGAGACTTTTATAAAAATTCATAAAAGCTTACACCTTCTAAAAGATGAATCCAGACTTTCTTCATGGGTCTTTAAGATAGCTTTGAACTCGGCCCGGGACAAAATGAGAAAANAGTCAAAATGTAAGGCAATAGAATCTAAAGAGATTGATAATCAGTCATCTTTTATGACTGGAGATAAAGCCGGAATAAACCAGATTCATCTTAAAGATTTTAATTCCATTGAAGAAAAGATATACAGAAATGAAATGATAAAATGCTACCTGTCGTTTGTAAAAAAGTTACCTGNAAACTATTATAGAATATACATATTAAGCAGTTTTGAAGACTATTCAAACAAAGAAATAGCAAAAAAACTATCTATCTCAGTTGACACGGTAAAAATCAGATTGCATAGGGCAAAAACCAAATTATATGAGGAATTGAGAACTCACTGTAGTNGTTATCAGAACGAACAGGGAGAATTATGGGCTGAATTAAAAAATAAGATCTGATCAGTAATTCAATTAACCGGTAACTTTATTCCTACTTCCTTTCGTTAGAAGTGAAAACGGAGAAATAGTTTTTTCCAATTCACCGTATCCTTCCCGTTTATACTTTCGTCTTTAATCTTAATTCAGATACCCGGNTAATGCATTTACCCGGAANTAGTAATTAAGATAAATGTTATGATTAAAAGATTTTTGTTATTGGCTTTTCGCAATTTCGTGAAAAATAAAGTTTTTGTAGTTATAAATGTCTTGGGTTTGGGAACAGCAATGGGTTGTTGTATAGTTGCTTACCTCAACTACCGGTTCGAGGCTGATTATAATACTATGCATGTTAACCTTGATAAAATCTATAAAGTAAATGTTAAACAGCGTGTTAATAATCAATTGCTGAACTATAGTATTTCACCGGTCTCATTAGGTCCTGCTATATTATCTGAAATCCCGGGAATTGATCTTATGGTACGATATACACAAGTCAGACTGTCAATCCGGTACAAAGAAGAAGAAAATGACCCGAAGGTATTTACTGAAAATATTGGATTTGCAGATAAAGATTTTTTAAGGNTGTTTACATTTCCCATGAAGTGGGGCGATTCGGCTGCCTTTGAAGACCAAAGCAAAATTTTACTGAGTGAAGAAACGTCTGAAAAAACATTTGGGAAACAAAATCCAATCGGAAAAACAATTACTGTTTTTAATGAAACAGGAAAAGGAGCAGAATTTATTGTCGGAGGTGTTTATAAAACAATTCCTCATAATTCAATTGTCAGGTTCGATGCAATAACTATTTACCCGAACTATATAGCTATGTTTGGAATAAACGAGTTTGACTGGAAAAACTGGACAGCCGCAACATTCATTCAGGTATCTGATCCACAGCGTGTTGTTGAAATTGAAGACTTACTTGTCAGGTATATTGATATTCATAACAAAAATTTGAAAGAATGGGAAATTGAAAAATATTATATCCAGAGTTTAAAAAAATTNACAAAAGATTCCCAGAATTTAAGGTCGAACTGGGTAGGAACAGATTTGCATCCGGCTCAAACAATAACTCTGATTATAATGGCTTTGTTTCTTCTCCTTTTAGCCTGTTTTAATTACATAAATACTTCAATAGCAATTTCTAATAAACGGTTAAAAGAAATTGGTATCAGAAAGGTTGTCGGAAGTAGCAGATNAGGTTTAATTGTTCAATTTATCGGGGAAAATTTTCTGATTTGTATTTTAGCGCTAATTGTTTCTCTTTTCATAGGTTCCTTTCTGGGTACTGAATATAACAAAATGTTATCGTTTGACATANTTGATAGAAACTTTATTACAAATATTCCCGTTTGGAAATTTTTGGCAGCCACATTGATTTTTACCACTGTTCTCTCAGCAGCTTATCCGGCATTATATATCANTTCTTTTAAACCTCTTGAAATTTTAAAGGGAGCAGTGAAATTCAGTGGAACTGATNTATTTTCAAGAATACTCCTCATTTTGCAGTTTAGTATCTCTCTTATTGGTTTAGTTTCAAGCATAGCATTTGCTCAAAATGCAGTTTTCCAGAAAAACTTTAATTTCGGATATAATAAAGATCAGATAATTACTATACCTGTCGGCTCACCTTCAAATCTTGAAATTCTCCGAGAATCAGCAGAAAAGAATCCTTATGTTATAAAAACAGTTGCTACCCTGGATCACATTCCATCAACTTTTACAACAAAAATTGCAAAGTATGTTGATAAATACTTAGAGGTACGATTCCTTAGCACCTACACGAATTATTGCAGTTTTATGGATTTAAAACTGGTTAACGGTCGTGAGTTTACTTCTGAATTTGAATCCTCCGATCTCAATCGATCCGCAATAGTGAATGAAAACCTGGTTAAAGAGTTCAAATGGGATGATCCGATCGGTAAAGAAATTAAAATCGACACTCTTAGTTTGATTGTAACAGGGGTAGTGAAAAATTTTTACCAGAATCTTTACGATCCCATTGTGCCAACTGTAATGATTATTACTCCAAAAAATCATTTAAACAAATTGTTAATCAAAGCTGATAAAAACAAACTTCTATCCTTAAATGATCAGTTTAAGAAGGATTGGGAAAGGTTGATCCCTTATGCACCATACGGAGGAAGAATAAATGATGTAAACTACGAATATTCTCAAATTGATAATAAAAATATTCTTAAGGTATTTAATTTTCTGTCCGGAGTAGCTATTTTCCTTTCATTAATTGCCCTGTATACGCTTGTATCCCTTAATATCATTAAACGTACCAAAGAGATTGGTATCAGGAAAGTATTTTGGGCCCCATCCTTCCGAATAAATAAAATGATCGTTAAACCCTTCTTTTTCATATTGCTTATAGCATCATTCTTTGGAGGTTATGGAGGTTACTTCTTATCACAAACGTTATTAGACAGTGTCTGGAAACATCATATTAATGTTAATGCTTCAACTGTTTCCATACCTGTAATAGTTTTACTTTTAATATCTTTATTTACATTATCCTCCAGAGTGTATTATACTCTTTGGAAGAATCCTGTAAACTCTTTAAGATCTGAATAATAAATCATTCCGGAATTGTTGAGAGATGTTTTGATTCGTTTTTGACTTTGTCGAGCACTGCCCGAAGAAGCGGTCCTCCGTTGGGGAGCAAAAAGTGAACAGACATTTTCATTTTGTTTTTTATTCCGGAATTTCCTAAATTTATACCTGTCTGCAAATAAGACATTTTAGGAACAGGCTTTATTAGCAATCATTGCTAATAAGTCTATGGTTAATATGTTGGATTTAAATCTAAAATCTTAAACATTATGTGTAAAAACCACATCAACCCCATTCATTGCATCATTCCACCTTACATGTTGACGAGACTGATGGAATCGACCAATAAAAAGATTGCTGACCTGGCAATTAATTCTAATTTCAGGAGCTTCCGGTTCTTCAATGACAGGAGTTTTTTCCAGAAAGCCAGCCTGCACGAAAAAACCATTCTTGGTGTGATTACAAAGCAGGCTGCTAAAGAGGCTATGCAGATGGAGGTTTACGATTGCAAGCAAAAAACCGATCTTTCCCGAGCTATATTGCTCTGGGATTCAAAGACCAATCAGAAAATTACTTCCATAGCAGGAAAAAATGTAATTAAGGGGGGTAAGGCTTCCTGGGATTTCTACTGGCAGTTATTTTCCAGGAACTCCATTGATAATAAAGGGTTGCTCATCAAACAATATGTGCATTATGATAAGGGACTCGACAATGCCTACTGGGATGGCAGGCGTATGGTTTATGGTGATGGTGACGGATTAGTCTTCACCAGTTTTACCAGTGATATTGATGTTATAGGCCATGAGCTTACACATGGGGTTACGGAAAATGAAGCCAATCTTGATTACGAAAACCAGGCCGGCGCCATGAATGAATCATTTTCCGATATCTTTGGTATAATGATAAAGCAAAGATTTAACAATCAGGATGTAAAGAAATCAAACTGGTTGATTGGGGAGAAGGTGATGATCGGCATAAAATATGCATTACGCAGCATGAAAGCCCCTGGTACCGGGTATATTAATCATCCGGAATTAGGAAATGACCCGCAACCTGCCACAATGGATAAATATCAAAACCTGCCGAATAATCAATCGGGCGATTGGGGAGGGGTGCATATTAACTCAGGGATCCCTAATTTTGCTTTTTATGTAACCGCTTACAATATGGGAGGATATGCATGGGAAAAAGCGGGACGTATATGGTACTCAGTTTTAACTGACAGGAGTTTAGCTCAAAATGCTAAATTTGTGGATGTAAAAAACCTGACAATTGTTCATGCTGAAAAGATCTTTGGGATCAATAGTCCTGAAGTAAAAGTGGTGAAGCAAGGCTGGTCAGAAGCTAAAGTTTAATATGACTGATGAAAATAAAGCTTATACGAACCGGTGGATTCATTCCGATAACCAAAGCTGTTGAAGCTGAGGTGAATTTGACTGATAAGGAGTTAAACAGGCTCATAAAATCATTCATTTCAGCCCGTCTGCCCCCCGGGTCAAAGATGGTAACTATTACGAACTGACAGTAGGCAGTAGCAGTACACCGGTCGATCTGGAAAAAGTGCCGGATGAATACAAAGTTCTTTTCAGTAAGCTGAAAAGCGACCTGAAGATAATAAAAAAGGATTGATTATTAAGGTTTCCACAAAGGATGCTCAAAGGATAAATAAGCAAAAATACCTAATTCCCCTTTTGATGTGCCGAGACCAATGGGTACTGCAATGCCGGGTACTATTTGCAGTCCCGATTTGTAATTTATTGCATATCTGAATCCGGGATTTATGAGAAGTGAATTGGTAGTTTTAGTACCTGTATTTTTTGTCTTTATGAAAGTTGTATTTCCGACAGCTTCAAACATGAAATTGAAGTTTTTATTTAACAGTAAAATTATACTTAAGCCATAATTGTATATTACCTGGTCGAATTGCGAACCATCCGCTTTTTTTGCATTGGGGGTAAAAGTCACGCCAAGGTTATAGTGAGTAACAATTTTTCTGGAGAGCAAATAGCTGAACGGGAGGCTCAGCTGGTAGCCCGGAACTCCTTCCCCCAAACCTTTTTTATAATTTCCGGAAGGTAACAGCAGTGAAAATCGTGGAGAAAAAGCAAAGCGTTTTTTAAAAACAGCCTGATAACGATAGTTTAATGCTATATCCCCTAATCCGGTTTCACCGTTGTTCAAAACAGGAATAGTTGTTGAAAGCTGATGGTTCCTTCCTGGTACAGGCCATTCATCAGTGAAAGTATAGAGCCATGTTTTATCTTTCATATACTGAAATGCTGAAATATGCTGAATTACTCCAGGATCCTGATTGTAGGCTTCTTCAATTAAAAATGAATTATCTTCAATTCTCTCAAAATCAAATTTATTGGCAGTTTGTGTGAATGCTGGGTTAATGTAGAATAGAGCTAAGCAGCTGCTTAATATTAAATATTTAATATTTTTCATAGGATTGTATCTGATTGATACAACAACCATAAACAACTAAAGGGGGAGATGGCTGCGTCAGCTGAAAGAGGGGGTTATATACCAGGCGCATAAGTTTTATAATCGATAGCGTGAGGATAACACAAGTTTTATAGCTGTATCTGCGATTTAGTGTTCGTTTGATCTTCGGCCAAATGACTCTGGTCGTTCTGGAATTGTATCTTCATATTGTCAGGTTCCTTCGCAGGTAATGTGAAATAAAAGGATGAGCCCTCGCCTTCAATGCTTTCTGCCCATATTTCACCGCCATTTTTTTCTAAAAAGCCTTTTACCAATAATAAACCGATGCCGGCTCCTTTATTTTCTTTCCTTGCATTTGAAAGTGAGACCATTTGGGGTGTAAAAAGCTTATCCTTTATTGCTTTAGACATTCCGATACCTGTATCTTTTACCTCAACGATAATTTTATCCTCATTTCTTATGCCTGAAACGGTGATCTTTCCTCCTTCTGGAGTGTGTTTTATGGAATTTGAAACTATGTTTTGAAGTATGGAAAGTAACATTTTCCCATCAGCGAAGACGGTTANATTTTCTTCAATTTCATTATGAAGATTAAGATTCTTTGCAGCAGCATTTTCATTTAAAGTTTCAAAAACCTTTTTCACATATTGGACAAGTTCAATATTTTCAGGAGAAAATGCTTCCGACGCGTATTTTATTCTTGCCCATTCCACCAGGGAGTCCAGCATATTTAATTCATCCGTTGATGATTTATACAGGAGTTCGAGCATTTCCTTTACCGTACTGTTTTCAAAAGTTTCAAAGTTTTCTTTCAGCAGATCAGCCAGTCCGATAATTCCGGCCAGAGGGCTTCTTAAATCGTGTGAAAGTGTGGCAAGAACCTTTTCTTTATGAATGTTAAGTCCTTCCAGCTCTTTTACGTCTGTTTTAGCAATACTTAACTCTTCTCCACGTTTTTCTTTTTCTTTAATTTGAAAGGCAAGTTCTTTATTTGTGCTTTCGAGCTCTAAGTTTTTATCTTCCAGTTGCTTAGTCCTTCGTTTTAATCTTTCCTGATTTTCATTTTGAATAGTAAGATCTGTAATAATAATACTTAAAACAAAGTTATTATGCAACATGAAAGCATTTACGGTCATCAGTACAGGTATATGCCTCCCATCACTTGCATAAATTATAACTTCTTCTTTTAAAGCATTGACGGTCTCTTCTTTATTAAGCAGGGCTTCAAAGCGTTTTTTTAAAGAATCGCCAATATAATTTTCGAATATTGTTCCTATTACTTTTTGTAATGGGAGGCCCACCATGTTTGCAAAATAGGAATTGCAAAACAGAATAGTTCCNTCTTCACTCAAAGTAACGGCTCCTTCATGCATTTTCTCAACTAAAATGCGGTAGGGCTGATCAGCCGTTATTTCTGTATAAACTTTCAGCGCTTTTTCATTGGCAATAACCAACGCATCTATTTTGTCAGATTTGAATCCCTCAATTGATTCCAAAGCATTTCTCAGCAGTTTCTGAAGAACGGCATTTTCTTTGCTCAACTTTTCAGTCTCTTCTAAAAGTTCTATGATATTTTTTACCATTAGATTGAGAACTTAATTATTTAACAAGGGAAAGTCCTTTGAGAACCTCTTGAATATTTGACAGATCGCCAAGCATCTTTTCTTCCGGTAATGGAAATTTCTTTATCAGGACTGGTACTGCAATTAATTCTTCAGTAAGGGCCAAAGATGGTTGCTGGTAAATATCAATTATCTCTAATTCATACCTGCCTTTTAAATATTGATCACAAATTGCATTTATGTTTTTTATTGCACGGGCAGAGTTAGGTAAAATGCCGGAAACAAATAACCTGAGAATATACTTTGCATTCCCGGGGCTTTCAGCTTTTACCTTAACTTTTGACTCTTTTTGTACTTTATTTGACATTATAACAACTTGTTTTTAAAATTGAATGTTTTATTAAAAAAAAGACCTGACCTATTAACGGGCAGTTTCTTTCAGTCCAAATGATTCTTTAGATGTGGATAAATTCTGATGCTCCTTAATTCTTCTTTTGGATTCAGAAGGAGTTGTTTTTTTGTTTGTACTGGCAATAGGCATTAAAATGATTCCCTTATTTGAGATCTTAAACATTCTTACCTCGCTTGAATGCACCATACCCCTTGATTTTTAATCAACGGAGCTAAATCGATTCCTATCGATCCCATATTCCTTATTACCTGGTTTGGTGCTTCTTTAAATGCACAAAAAAGGCAACTTTTTTTAGCTTTACAGACACTATATGCGAATGAAGTCGCCAGACTCGTTTTTCCAGTACCGGCCGTTCCTGATATCAGAATGCTGCTTCCCTCGTAAAAACCTTTTTTACCCAGCATTTCATCCAGGCTTTCAATACCCGAAGATATTCTTATTGAACTTGATTCCTGCTGGACTACTTTGCTTATAATTGGATATACAGATATCCCTTTCTCATCAATAATAAACGGATATTCATTGTTACCATGAATAGAACCGCGGTATTTTACAATCCTTAATCGCCTGGTCGCAATTTGATTGGTTACACGGTTATCCAGTGAAATAACACAATCGGCTACATATTCTTCTATTCCCTGGCGCGTAAGAAAAACATCTCCTATTTCTGAGGTAATTATTGCGGTCACTTCCTTTTCTTTCAACCAGGATAAAAGCCTTAGAAATTCCGAACGTAGTATTTTAGAATCGAAATCATTGAAAAGTGTATCCAGAGAATCAAGCACCACACGCTTTGCCATTACTTTATAAATTGCCTGTTCGAGCCTCACAAATAACCCTTCAAGATCATACATACCGGTTTCCCGCATTTCATCCGGATTAATCAGTACCTGTTCAATGTATATTTTGTTATTCGCAATATGTTTATCGAGGTCGAAACCTAATGATTTGACATTCAGCACCAGTTCATCCTTTTTTTCTTCAAAGGCCATGAATACAGCAGGTTCATCAAACATTTCAATTCCATTTACAAGGAATTCTATTGCCATAGTGGTTTTCCCGCTTCCGGTATTCCCTAACAACAGCGTAGGACGGTTTTTAGGCAGCCCTCCATTTGTAATCTCATCCAGACCCTGAATACCGGTTGGAGATTTTGGAAATTTAAAATTATTTTTATCTGATTTTTTTACTCTTAGTGGTTTCATAATAAAGAGCTGTTAAAATTTAATTACTATAGAAAAGTTCTGATTTCATACTACTTTTTACTATAGAACTTCTGACTATAGTTTCTTGTTTTGAAGCAACAAAGATAAGTCTGGGTAAAGAGATTACTTTACACAATTATTGAAAAGAATTACATACTTTACAGTTCTATTCCCGTGATATATTATCCAATAACAATGAAAGTTGGTCAGGAACTTTCCTTATGATATGTCGAACCTCGCCCGAAAAGGAAAATCAGGTAATGGATTAAAATTCGGTAATAAAATAAGTCTGCAACGTGTAATATTATATTCTTACTAAATTTAGCATCAGCAAACTTAAGTATGAGTTTGTAAGCTGAATTTTAATTATCTTAGTTACCTAGAAAAGAACCAAACAAATGACTGACAACAAAAATTCGATTTCTGAAGGCGCTCAATCAGTTGCTGCAGACAAGGTTTTTAGCAAATCAGACGAAAAGCTCTCATTGGTTGAGAAAGTAGGCTACGGCCTTGGGGATACAGCTTCCAACATTCTGTACCAGGCATGGAGCTTTTTTCTGATGATATTCTATACTGATGTCTTTGGTATCGATGCAAAAGTGGCAAGTTTTATGTTTCTGATTACGCGATTCTGGGATATGATTTTCGATCCTATAATTGGAATGGTAGCTGATCGTACCAATACCCGCTGGGGCAAGTTCAGGCCTTATCTTTTATGGATGGCGGTTCCGTATGGATTATTAGCTTTCGCTATGTTCATTACTCCGCCATGGAGCCAGAATATAAAAATTGTTTATGCCTTTGTTACTTATATTCTTGCAACTACAGCGTATACTGCGATTAATATCCCATATTCCTCTTTGATGTCAGTGATGACACCAAATCCAAAAGAGCGAACAACTCTTTCACAGTATCGCTTTTTCTTTGCGTTTGTGGGGATGTTATTAATTACCACTTTTACTCTGCCATTGGCCAAATTATTTGGAGCCAATCCAGCCCATCCTGGCTATAACGCAACACTAGGTTACAGCCAGGCGTTGGGTTTTCAGGTAACAATGGGAGTTTTTGGTTCAATTGCTATTGTTCTGCTGATCATTACGTTTCTTACCACCCGTGAACGTGTAAAACCCCACAATGAACAGAAGAGTTCTGTCAGGGGAGACCTTCGGAATGTATCCAGGAACCTGCCCTGGATAATAATATTTGTTGCATCGGTATTTTGGCTTATTCATAACATGATTAGAAACGGAATGGTTGCATACTATTTCAATTATGTCAATGGCGAAGGCAGTAAGATACTTCTGAGTCTGACATTTGGTTCTCAGAAACTGGATTTCGATCAGACGACAACGTTCATGACTATTGGAACAATTGGTATGATGGGTGGAGTCTTTTTCAGTTCATTTCTGAAAAAACATTTTGATAGAAAAACAGTAGCGATTTTTCTGTCATTTGCCAGTGTGGTTCTGGGAGGCTCATTCTATTGGCTTCCTCAAGACAATTTCGTATTGCTCAGCATTATGAATTTCATCTGGTCCGTAGTGGCCGGAGCAATACCGGTCTTCATTTTTGCCATGTTTGCCGATGTTGCCGACTTTCATGAATGGAAATTCAGGCAGCGGGCCACAGGATTAGTGACTGCCGGTGTAATGTTTGCTATTAAAATGGGTGTGGCAATAGGAGGATTTTTAGCTTTGTTTTTGCTTGGACTTTACGGTTACAATAAGCAGGAACCAATAACACCCGAAGTAGTCAATGGGATTAAAATATTATTTAGCATCATACCGGCCTGNTTTATAATGGTTTGCGGCATCATGTTCTACTTTTATCCCATTAATGATAAACTTTTGTTGCAGATAGAAAAAGATCTTAGCGAGAGGAAAAAGTCTGAAGAATAATTGAAAATAAACGAAAGAAGCATACTACGATATTTCCTTCTTTAATGAAAAGAAATAATCGATAATTAAAAGACAAATATGGCTGANAATAAGATGATTAAAGGGGACTTTACTTTGCCCGGAGAGGCTGGTTATGAAGATTTAACCCTTGAACTTGCAGAAAAATGGGGAGCTGACGCCATCCGCGACAGTGACGGCACAGTCTTGTCCGACAAGATTATATCCGCGGATTATGATATCTATTCCACTATCTGCCTTGTTAGGGCTGATAATGAGTGGGCCAAAGCCAACAGAAATAAACTACAGCAAAATTATCTGATGAGTGAAGCCGTTGTGGCAGAAGGCGATAAGGTAGAATTGAATTTATTAAAAGGTTTTTTTCGCGAGCAATTTGAAGTCAATTTCAATGATGATCCAAAGATGTGGTGGCAGGTATTCGACCGGACGACAGGAGAGGAGGTATCTGAAAATTTGTGGATGTTTGATATGGTCAAAGGTACTGTCACTGTAAATAAAGTTAAAAAGTGGCACAGATACACCGTCAATTTTTTGGCCTATCAAATATGGGAAGGAATTTCCATGTACAATCACACAACCAACAATTGGGGCGACCGTGAGCATCAGCTGCCGGTGGATCCGATCTACCCTGAAACCCAAAAGTTCATGCTCGACTATTTGCATAAGTGGCTGGTTGAGCATCCAGATACTAAAATTGTAAGATTCACCTCCCTGTTTTATAATTTTGCCTGGTTCTGGGGTGATCCGGCGATACAGCGTTTTACATATGCTGATTGGGGCTCTTATGAAGGGACGGTCAGTCCGCTCGCTATGCGTCTTTTTGAGGAATCAAGGGGATATAAAATGACGAGTGAGGATTTTGTCAATAAAGGTGCCTACTGCACAAGCCATAATGTGCCATCTGAACGTTTATTGGACTGGATGGACTTTATGAATGAGTTCGTGGTAGGTTTTGGGCGCAAATGTATCGACCTGATACACGCTTCTGACAAGGTCGCCTATATGTTTTACGATGATCATTGGGTTGGGACCGAACCTTACGGTAAGCGCTTTAAAGATATTGGTTTCGACGGCCTGATCAAGTGTGTATTTAACGCCTTCGAGGCCAGGTTATGCGCTGGGGTTGAAGGTGTAGGGTTAAAAGAACTCCGCCTTCACCCTTATTTGTTCCCAACAGGACTAAGAGGCGAACCCACATTCATGGAAGGTGGCGATCCTGCACTTGATGCCAGACAGTTCTGGGCAAATATCCGGAGAGGTTTGCTGCGTGCTCCGATCGACCGGATTGGCTTGGGTGGATATTTACATCTGGTGCAAGACTTTCCGGATTTCGTGAAAACCATCGAAGATATCACCCGGGAATTCCGCACAATTAAACTATTCCATGCCGGTGGCGGTCCTTTTACTGCACCGCTGAAGGTGGCAGTTCTTACTGCCTGGGGAAAGCTTCGTTCCTGGGTTTACGTTGGTCACTTCATTCATGGGATGGAGCTATACGAGGTTACTGAATCACTGGCCGGTTTACCTGTTGAGGTTTCGTTTATTAGTTTTAGAGACATTATGGAACATGGCATCCCACAGGACGTTGACGTGATTCTCAACGCAGGTAAGGTAGGAACTGCATGGTCAGGCGGCGAACATTGGAAAAACATAAAAATCATCGAGATGATTACCGGTTGGATTGCCGGTGGCGGAGGATTTATTGGAATAGGAGAGCCTGCGGCTATTCAATATTCGAATCCATACTTCCAGTTGTCGCATCTGTTGGGAGTTGACAGGGAAATTGGTCTGACATTGAGTAAAGTGAAATTGGAATGTTTCGCTTCGGGAAAGAAGCATTTTATTCTTGAAGATATTGAAGGTGAGATCGATTTTGGCAAAGATATTGACAATGTTTTTGTGACGGGTAGAGAATGCAACGGTTCTCGCGGAAAAAGACGGGTTCCCGAAAATTGTCATTAATAATTTCGGTAAGGGTCAATCGATTTATCTGTCGGGCTTTAAGTTCTCCCCGGAAAATACACGCCTGTTGCACCGATGTCTGTATTTCGCATCCGGACGACAAAGTGAATTCGGGCCATGGACATGCAGCAATATCCGCACCGATTGCGCCTTCTATCCTGATACAAAGAAACTCGTAGTTATAAATAATAGTGACACTGCTGAAAAAACAAAAGTTTTCGATGCAGATAAGAGATCGCGTTATGTCAGCCTTCAACCCCGCGGTATTGAAATTATCGATACGACCCCGGGCCGTCTGAGGATAATAAAATAGGGGCAATGATGTCAGTATATAATTATATTAACACCAGCCCCTTCATGCAGATTGCATATAGTCTCTTACAATGCAGGTTCCGGACTTGATTTAAGTTGCTTAATTAATACAACCTCCTGTTTTATTTCTTAAGCGTTTTTAAATGCTTTCTTACCTGCAAATTTGGAGTATTTACCTAATTCATGTTCAATACGCATCAGCTGATTGAATTTTTCGATCCTTTCACCCCGGCAACCACTGCCAGTCTTTAAATGTCCTGCATTTACAGCTACTGTCAGGTCAGCGATAAAGCTATCGGGTGTTTCGCCACTCCTGTGGGAGACAAATGCATTGTATTTATTCTTGTAGGCAAGTTCGATTGTCTCGAGTGTTTCAGTAACCGTACCAATCTGGTTAAGCTTAATGAGGACCGAGTTTGCGACACCTTTTGAAATGCCTTCTGCAAGGATTGCTTTGTTGGTGCAGAAGAGATCATCTCCAACGATCTCGATCTTATTGCCTAATAGATCTGTCATGTTTTTCCACCCTTTCCAGTCGTTCTCGGCAAGACCGTCTTCGATCAGTACAATGGGATATTGTTTTACCCAGTTCTCCCAGAGTTTTATCAGATTATCACTGGAAATTAATTTGCCAGTGCTTTTAAAAAGCTTGTATTTTCCCTTTTCCCACATTTCACTTGCAGCCGGGTCAAGGCAGATGCTTACATCGTTTCCGGGTTTATAACCTGCTTTGGTAATGGCCTCCAGGATTACTTCAACTGCTTCATCATTTGACTTCAGGTCAGGAGCAAAACCACCTTCATCACCAACACCGGTGCTGTATCCTTTTGCCTTCAGGACTGATTTTAGTGTATGGAATACTTCAACTCCCATTCGAATAGCTTCAGTGAAGGTTGCTGCTGAATGAGGTGCTATCATAAATTCCTGAAAATCGACATTATTGTCAGCATGCTTGCCGCCATTTATAATATTCAAACACGGGACAGGCAAGAGATGGGCGTTGGTTCCGCCTAAATACTGGTACAGCGGGATCCCTGCACTTTCGGCTTCTGCACGTGCATAAGCCATTGATACAGAGAGAATAGCATTTGCTCCGAGTTTTGATTTATTGTTTGTCCCATCCAGATCAATCATGATGTAGTCAAGTTCACGCTGACTGTTTAAAACTTTACCTTCAATTGCTTTTGCAATAATTTTATTTACATTCTCAACAGCTTTCAGGACGCCTTTTCCTCCATAGCGTTTTTTATCACCGTCACGCAGTTCACAAGCTTCCCGTTCGCCTGTGGAAGCACCACTGGGTACCATTGCTCTTGATTTTGTTCCATCTTCAAGTGTAACATTTGCCTCGACTGTTGGGTTCCCTCTTGAATCAAGGATTTCCAGTGCAGATACTTTAATAATTTTCATAGCTATTTAATTTAATTAGTATTTTTTTTCCTTTTTTGTTCCTCGTTAGCGAAGTACATTATTAGCCGTCTCAACAGTACTCATGGCGCTTTTAATAATGGCTAACTCCATCACCGGACAATAAAAGTAATAATTATTTATTTTAAATTGACATCCAGGATTATGTTAATTGTCTTGCTTTATTCGAACTGTTTCATTACAGTAAGATGGTGCCTGCGTAAAATGTCACGCTGTTGCGCCGTCGC
>JGI24134J36421_10000313_pt1 | contig 14643 bp, 15 predicted proteins | sample BarGraNGADG00312_FD_36421 | JGI IMG/M metagenome (IMG submission 36421) | reverse complement strand
TGCTGGCAGGTTTCATTTTTTCGATGCCAATTGCAGGTCCTATCAGCATCCTGATTACGACTAATGCACTCAAAGGGAGGTTACGTTTCTGTAACCTGGTAAATATCGGAGCATCTTTTGCAGATTTTGTATATGTATTTATTGCTGTTTTCGGATTGACTAAACTATATTCTTTGTACAAACCGGTAATTCCTTATATATTTTCATTTGGTTCATTACTGCTTTTTTATCTGGGCTATAGGATTTACAGAACAAAAATCGATATTGAACATCTTGAGGATAAAACCCATATTATCGAGAAAATAAAGAAAAGAGAGAAAGGAGCTTTTTATACCGGGTTTATGATTAACTTCTTTAATCCGACTTTATTTTTGGGATGGTTAACATCATCCTTATTAGTGATTTCGTTTATCGCGGCTCTTGGCTTTCATACTGGTGGATTGGCTGTAAAAATTGATCAGAATGCAAAAGAAATAGGTAATATTGAAGGTAAAAAAATTGATAATTCCAAGGATTTAGCACTTAAGAAACTTGATAATATTTCAATACTTAAAAACAGAGATCACCANGTGGACCAAACCGTTTTTCCTGCTTCTTTTCATCTTGCTATCAGCATTTGTTATGCATTTTTCATCTCAGTTGGCAGTATAATCTGGTTTTATCTCCTTACATTCCTGATCGTGCGATTCCGTAAACGCATAAATATTAAGATAATTTCGGCTTTTGTTAAAAGTCTGGGTGTTGTACTTTGCCTTTTTGGACTGTACTTTGGTTACCAGGCTGTCAGAATGCTAATCAATTTGAAAAATTGACTTATTTCCAAATTATTCCCTGTTGCCAGTTTTATGCATTAATACTGTAGTTTCATCCAGTGTGATAATATGACCTTTTCCTGATTTTTCAAAGAATGGTTTGATATGTTCGAGAAACGGTTCTATAAATGATAAGGTTGCAAAACAATGGAACACAANAATAAAATCGGTCTCTTTGGGATCGGACTCGATACAATCCATAAATTAGCAGAACTTTTCAACCTTGATTTTACAAAAATATGTTGAAGACCGGAATATTCATATTAACTCTTTTATATNGTTATTTGTGTCAGGCTCAAAATGACTCAATCATTAAAACCCCTGACCGTCATTTAAATTTTAAACTTTCTTATAATAGTTCTTTGATTTACCCTGGTATTAGCACCGGTATAGAGTTTCCCCTTAGCCAGGTGAATGTTCAGAGATTAAAAAAACAGAGATATATTAAATCTTTTACTAAAGGACGGTTTATTGCAGGAAATTTAAACTGGTACCATCACCCTGATTTTCATGATAATTTATATCTGACAGCGGAATGGGTTATGAGAAGGACAAAATTAAATGGTTTTATTTCTGAATTTTCCGNTGGGCCCGGTTACAGCAGGACATTTATTGGTGGAACCACTTACAAAGTAGATGACTCAGGGAATATTTCTGTTATTAAACTTGCAGGCTATAATTATGCACTTATAACAATTGGAGGAGGTTTCGGGTATGATTTTTCGATGAAAAAGCAATTGCCATTTTCAGTCGTCGGGAAGATGAATCTTATCTCAATGTTTCCATATAACAGCACAATTTACTTCAGACCGGTTCTTGAGCTTGGATTCCGGTATATNCCAGGCAGGGTAAAGAGGAATCTGAACATGCAATAACTTTCATTATCAAAATAAAAAATGAGAAAATTATTTCTCTTTGGCTTTATAATGTTGTTCTCCGGATGTCAGAAGGAGAAAATTACTTTCTCCGAAAATGTTTCCGAAGCATTCTATGTTGACAATGCTGGAGCTTCAATGCGAGTTCTGGTCGAAGGAAATACAACAAGCAACACTTTCATTATCATTATCCACGGTGGACCAGGAGCCAGCTCATATTTCTATGACACGAAATATATCAGCCGGAATATTGGGGACAAATATGCAGTGGTTTATTGGGATCAAAGAAATGCTGGGGCCTCACAGGGGACAAGCAATGGTGCAAATCTGCATCTTGATCAGATGGTTGAAGATCTGAAAAAAGTGATCGAGGTACTTAAGTTCCGGTATGGACAGCAAATAAGTCTGTTTTTAGTCGGACATAGTTTCGGTGGTCTTTTAGCGATAGATTTTGTAACCAGTTCAGATTATCAGAATATGGTAAAAGGATTGATAAATGTTGACGGCAGTCATGATTATCCATTGAACGACACGCTTACAAGACAGATGTTACTTAATGTCGGACAATACCAGGTTTCAAAAAACAGACATGTTGACAAATGGCAACCAATTATCAACTATTGCATTGCTCATCAGGGCAACTTTAGCTTCGAGGAATCACAACAATTGGAATCATATGCAACTGAAGCAGAAAACTATATAGATAGCATTAAGCAAGTAAGTATTGTTTCCGAGGTATTTAAATATGCAATTACTGATAAATATCCTCTTTCAGCAATGCTAAGTAACCTGCTCTATTCAGAAGATTCAAATTTTAACAAGGAGTTAGCTAAAACACNATTTTCATCNTCGCTTTACAAAATCACAATTCCGGTTCTGGTTTTATGGGGCAAATATGATTTCACCTGTCCGCCGGCACTAGGTGAAGATTTTTATGACCATATTTATTCAAGTGATAAGAGAATGATTATTTCACCGAGTAGCGGGCACAATATTATTTTACAGGATAAAAAACTATTCTGCAATGAGATAAATGCATTTGTTCTGGGACATAAGTAATTATTAATTATGGGAAAACTATGATAGTTAAACTTATACTTCTGGCAATATTCGGAATTGCGATGGCTCACTTCGAAGGAGTTGTAGTTGTATATCTGAGAAAAGTTCTGGGGATGCTCGATTCGGAATCAAATAAGGAATCGATTGAAAAATTTCCCAGGCGTTATCTCAAAATTGAAATGACCCGGGAAGCCGCAACAATTATCATGCTTGTGGTAATAGCATATATTACTCCGGGATCGTTGATCGAAAAAGGAGTATTCTTTTTGTGGACCTTTGCATTCTGGGACCTTTTCTATTATGTATCTCTTTACATTCTGATAAAATGGCCCCCAAAGCTTACAACCATTGATGTTCTCTTTCTTATTCCAAGACCGTGGATNGCCCCTGTCTGGTTCCCGATAGGAGTGTCAAGTCTGACAATACTGATTATTTCTGTCCTTGCCTTATTAAGGATCTTATAAACTTTCTGATGTTAAGATTGTTAATAGATATTATAAATGAATTTGGTATTTAATAATGATGAATACCAAGTACCAGGAATAATTTGCGGGATTGAACTGTCAGTAAGAACAAGTTATTTCCATAATCTCACTAAAAGTATAAAAAAATGAAAAGATCATTGGTTTTTGTCAGTTGTTTGTTAATCCTTCTTTCAGGATCAAAACTCGGGGCGCAAAATGCAAATTCGGAGTACAGTATCATCAATAAAATCCATTTGCCGGGGGATGGTGGCTGGGATTATCTCAGTGTTGATGAGCCAGGAGCAAGATTGTTCGTTTCGCATGGAACANTTGTTCAGGTGGTGGATCTGAAAACCAGTCAGCTAGCCGGAACTGTAAATGAGACTCCCGGAGTACATGGTATTGCCATTGCCCAGGATCTGAACAAAGCTTTTATAAGTGTTGGAAGAAATGCATCGGTAAAAGTGATCGATCTGAAAACTCTTGCAGTAATTACAGATGTTAAAGTGACCGGTGAGAACCCCGATGCTATAATGTATGATCAGTACTCAAAAAAGGTGTTTGTGTTTAACGGAAGAACAGCAAATGCAACAGTTATTGATGCAGTCACAAATAATATTGTTGGAACTATTGTTTTGGAAGGCAAACCTGAGTTTCCGGTTTCAGACGATAATGGGAAATTNTATGTGAATATCGAAGATAAGAGCTTGATTTCTGTTATCGACGTTAAAACACTGAAAGTTGAGAAATCATGGCCAATCGCTCCTGGAGAAGAAGCAAGCGGGCTGGCACTTGATAACGAAACCCATCGTCTCTTTGCAGTATGTGGTAATAAACTTATGGTAGTTGTTGACGCCTTTGATGGTCACATNGTTGCAAATTTGCCAATAGGAGAAGGTTGCGACGGAGTGAAGTTTGATCCGGGAATGAAAAGAGCTTACAGTTCAAACGGAGTAGGGACTATGACGGTTGTTCAGGAATCAGATAAAGATAGTTTCAAGGTTATTGAAAATGTTGCTACCATGGCAGGTGCAAGAACTTTAGCTGTCGATACCAAAACCCATCATATCTATATGCCTGCAGCAGAATTCGATCCGGCACCGGCAGCTACTGCTGATAATCCGAGGCCAAGACGGACACCCAAACCTGGTTCATTCTATATAATCGATATAGCTCCTGTAAAAAAATAGAATATATTTTGTTAAATTCGTTAGGAAATTGTAAGGACATGCTATGGCATGTCCTTACATTTAGGATAAAAATTGATGAACAAGGGTGTTCCCGGCAAAAACAGGGATAAATTCAAAATTGTATTCCGGTCACTTCAATACAGGAACTACCGGCTGTTTTTCAGCGGTCAAAGCATTTCCCTTATCGGTACATGGATGCAGCGGATTGCTATGCCATGGCTGGTATATCATATGACAGGTTCCACTCTGCTCCTTGGAATTGTCAGTTTTGCAGGCCAGGTTCCAACTTTTTTGCTGTCACCAATTGCCGGAGTTCTGACAGACCGGTGGAACCGGTACCGGGTTTTAGTGGTGACTCAAATATTGTCTATGATTCAGGCTATTATCCTTGCATGGCTGTGTCTTTCAGGGGTAATTCAGATTTGGCAAATAATTGTTTTAAGTATTGGTCTGGGGTGCGTAAATGCATTTGATGTTACTTCCCGTCAATCTTTGGTGGTTGACCTGGTTGAAAAAAAGGAAGACCTGGGAAATGGTATTGCCCTGAATTCGCTGATGTTCAATGGTGCAAGAGTAATTGGGCCATCGATAGCCGGCATTATGCTTGCATCAACAAGCGAGGGAATCTGCTTTCTGCTTAATGCAATCAGCTATGTTTTTGTGATCATATCCTTATTAATGATGAGAATTAAACGCAAAGTTGTAACGAAGAAGCATATCACAATATTCAAAGAACTACGGGAAGGACTAAATTACACTTTTGGTTTCTCACCAATAAAACATCTTATAATTTTGCTGAGCATCTCAAGTCTTATGGGAATGTCATATTCTGTTCTGATGCCGGTTTTTGCAAAAGAGATTCTTCATGGGGGATCAAATACTTATGGATTTCTGATGGGAGCAGCCGGCCTTGGAGCTATGTTGGGAGCACTGTTCCTGGCTTCAAGAAAAACAGTTCTGACACTTGGAAGAATAGTTCCTGCATCAGCATTTCTCTTCGGGACAGGTCTTATTGTTTTGTCGTTTTCCAGGATCTTTCCCATATCTCTTTTCATGATGGTATTTATTGGTTTGGGAATGATGATGCAAACCGCTGCAAGCAATACTGTTTTGCAAACAATTACCGATGATAGCATGCGTGGAAGAGTAATGAGTTTCTATGCTATGGCGATCATGGGGACCGCTCCTTTTGGAAGTCTGATGTCAGGATGGCTGGCAAAGATTATAGGCACACCGGGTACAATGTTAATTGGAGGAATAGCTACTGTTGTCGGTTCACTGATTTTTTTGAGAAAACTACCAGAACTGAAAAAACTGGTTCGCCCTATTTATATTAAAATGGGAATTATTCCGGAGGTGGCGGAAGGTATTCAGCTAGCATCAGAACAATCAGCTGAAACGGGGCTGTAAAATTTTAATATATAATTGTAGATACGCCCAATTTGGACGTCTCTACAATACATTGATTGATACATTATAATGTAAATCATTCTGTTATCTCGAATACCGCACTTGAAAGTGCAGCGCCCGAACTAACATTCAAACCTATTTTCATAAGGTAATCACCGGTATAACTCCTGCCGCTTTCAGACGGACCAGAACGTCTTCCTTCAGGGGAAACATTTATCTCCTGTATTTTATAGGTTTTGGCTGGATCCAGCCCCCGCAACCTTACTCTGTTGAATGTCTCTCCGAATCTGGAATTGAGAGTATATGAAAACAAAATGGCTTTAGATCTGGTGTCATTTATATACATTAAAACAGCTCTGTTTTCATTGTATGGGGAAATAAGTCTGTAAAGGTCTCCATGCCAGATAATATCACTGATCCTTTTATACGTAACGATCGCTTCCTGGCTGAATTTTAACTCCTTTTCAGTAAGTTCATTAACCTGAATATCATATCCCATCTTCCCCATCATGGCAACATCCGTTCTGAATTTGAGGGATTGTTTGCCCCATGAGGTTATATGATTACAGACAGATATTGCAGGGAAAAAATATGAGTAACCCCACTGTATGTAGACCCTTTCAAGAGGATCTGTATCATCGCTTGCCCAGAACTCTGTGAAATACTTTAGTGCTCCGTAATCTACCCTTCCTCCACCTCCTGAACATAACATTATAGGAAGATGAGGGTACTTCTGACGTAAACGGTCAAGGACGCTATAAAGGCTGTTTACATAATCAACATAGAGGTGAGATTGTTTATCTTTCAGGTAAAATGAATAGGGATTTGTTATCATACTATTGCAGTCCCACTTTATAAATGCTATCCCCGGATTCCTGGTAAGCATACCATCAACAATGTTATAAACAAACTCCTGTACTTCAGGATTTGTAAGGTCAAGCGTCAATTGATTCCTGTAATAAATTTCGGGTCTGTTTGGAAATCTCAAAACCCAATCAGGATGGTTTTCATAAAGTTCACTTTTGGGATTAACCATTTCCGGTTCAATCCAGATTCCGAATTTAACGCCTCTCTTGTCTGCTTCTTTTAAAAGGTAGCCCAGGCCATCAGGCAATTTTGCTTTATTTTCCTGCCAGTCGCCCAGCCCTGCCCGGTCATTATTCCTCGGATATTTGTTTGCAAACCATCCATCATCAAGAAGAAAGAGATCGAGGCCCATTTTCTTTGTGTCATCGAGTAATCCTGTCAGTTTTGGTTCATCAAAACTAAAAAATGTAGTTTCCCAGTTATTAAGGAGCGTAAGCCTTGATTTATTCCCATCCAGGATTCCATAATTTCTGGCCCAATGATGAAGATTTCTGCTGGCAAGCCCTTTCCCCTTATTTGAATAAGTAAAGAAAANCGAAGGAGTTTTAAAAATCTTACCTGGTTCCATTGAATATTCAGATGCATATGGGTTGATTCCTGATATAACGCGTAAAGAACCCTTTTCATCTATCTCAAAGAGGAACCGGAAATTACCTGACCAGCCCAAAGTTCCGGCTATAAGTTCTCCGTTATTCTCATCAGCTTTCTCATTCAACGAAANAAAGAAAACAGGAGTCTGGTACATATGCGCACGTGTTCCCAACTTGGAATCTATTATTTTAATGCCGCTTGTAAGTTCATTCTCCTGCATTTTCATCTCTTCCGCCCAGTCACCATGAAACTGGGTCAGCCAATATTTTCCGGCATCAAAATGAAGCATTGATGAGGCATAATTAAAAATAGTAACCGGTTTTGACTCTTTCTGAACTATCTCAACCCATTGTTCAATAACATCTTCTTCAGAATATGACTTGATATTTAAAGTTACTTCGACTGGATATTCTTTGTCTTTCAGGAGAATACGTGTAATTGATACATTGCCATCAACTTTTACAGCATTATGACTTACATACTTCAGCTCAAGTGAGGGATTGCCATCACTGTGAGTCATGCGGATGGCAGGTTCGAAAAGATTATCGGTACCGTAAGTCGCATAAGCAGGATGTTCAGTATCTCTGATCTGCTTTAAACCGGCAATATTGTCAAGNTTCGTACCCAGATATGATTGATAGAGCCTTCCATCCCTGCCACTGACTTTATAAACCAGATCGGTATTTATTGTTGAAACCTGAATATAAACATCCTGGGCCTGGTTTCCCGGAGGAGGCCCCATCGGAGATTGTCCTGCTGATACATAACTGATTGTACAAATGACAATTACTAAAAATAATAGCTTCTTCATAACTTGCTGAAATTTATATGTACTGTAAAATGATATTTTATAATTCACNCCGAATATAAGAAGATTTATTTTTTAAAACATTTCCTGCAATGAGTTTTTCTTATAATTTTGAGGCACTAACCAGTTTAAACCTGTTATTGTCTTTTGAAATGAAACAAACTCAAGCTGTTATAGAAATCCTGTCGGTGATTATTTTTACTACTCTCGTGTCTTCCCGATTATATTCATATCCTTCTGATGTGGCATTTGGAAATCTGCAGGATACTGTTCATACACAAAATTCTCCAAAACAACCTGTCTATACTACTTCACGACTTACCACGGCAAAACCGGTCATTGACGGAAAACTCAATGACGAATGTTGGAAAAATGGCTCATGGGCAGGAGACTTTCACCAATGGATTCCAAAAGAAGGGGCAAAACCGACCTACCCGACCGAATTAAATATTCAATATGACGATAAGAATCTATATGTCGCAATTCGTGCATATGACGGAGAACCAAAAAAAATTCTGANACAGGCCGGCGTCCGGGATGAGCTCGCAGGCGATATAGTNGGTGTAAACTTTGATAGTTATCGCGATTACCGGACAGGTTTTGAATTTTCAGTAACTTCATGGGGTCAGAAGGTTGATCTTGTATTATTTAATCCGATGAACTGGGATTTTAACTGGAATCCTGTCTGGAAGGTAAAAACCGGTTTGGAAGATTCTGCCTGGGTGGCTGAATATGAGATTCCTCTCAGTCAATTGAGGTACAGCGGTAAAGATGACCAGGTTTGGGGGATGCATGTGTGGCGATGGATTGCNCGACTCCAGGAAGAAAGCGACTGGGAGATACAAAGCAAGACCGGCCCGGGAATGCTTTATAATTTCGGCGAGTTACGTGGCATAAAAGGTCTGAAGAAATCACATCGGCTTGAAATAATGCCATACACTCTCGGCGATTTAAAAACAATGAAAAAGNAACCGGGGAATCCTTTTGCAGATAAGGGTAGGGTTTGGGGTGGTAATGCCGGACTTGATGCAAAGATTGGCATTTCAACCAACTTCACTGTCGACCTCACTGTGAATCCCGATTTCGGACAGGTTGAGTCCGATCCTTCTGTTATGAATTTAACTGCTTTTGAAACATTTTATGAAGAGAAGAGACCTTTTTTTCTTGAAGGGTTAACTATTTTCGATTATAAATTCGATAACCAGAGCCTGTTCTACTCAAGAAGGATTGGACATGCACCTTCNAGACCTGTTTATCCGAATGATAACCTTTTTGTTAAATCGCCAGATAAAACTTCAATACTGAGTGCCGTTAAATTCAGTGGAACAACTTCAAAAGGACTTTCAGTAGGTTTGATACAAAGCGTTACTGCAAATGAATTTGCAACCCTGAGCGACAAAGATGGTAACCGGACCAGTACAAAGGTTGAACCTCTTACCAGTTATACAGTAGCACGTATCCAGAAAGGTTACAAAGCCGGAAATACTGTTGTCGGAGGTATGTTAACATCAACAAACAGGGTCATTGAAGACAAGAACCTTGAGACTTTAAGCAGCGATGCTTATACTGGAGGTTTGGATTTATTACATCACTGGAAGGATAAAGAGTTTTATCTTGATGCAAGGTTGATAGGGAGCTATATAAATGGTGGGAAGGAAGCAATTACCCTTCTGCAGCAATCATCTGCCCGTTACTACCAGAGGCCGGGAGCATCCTATCTGAAATACGATACGAGTGCTACTCATCTGAGTGGTTGGGGAGGCAAGCTTATGATAGGAAAAGGATCCAAGGGGTTATGGAAGTATTCAACCGGGGTTACCTGGCTTTCTCCCGGACTGGAATTAAATGACCTTGGTTACATGAATACTTCTGATGAGATCAACCAGGAAAATGTGGTTTCTTATCAGATCAATCAACCGGTTTCGATATTCCTTACATACAATATAAGCCTGGAACAGTTCAATACCTGGAACTTTAATGGCCAATACCTTGGATCAGGTGCTCATTTTTCTTTTTCATCAGGATTTAGAAACCAGTGGGGCTTTTCAACAAATCTTATCTATCATAACAGGGCACTTGACACTAAAATTTTACGAGGAGGATATGACATGATAGTGCCCTATGCTATCACAACCTTTGGGAATGTGAATTCTGATCCTTCAAAGAAATTTACAGGTAATTTTGTTTATAGCTATGAGTACAAGGGTAATAATTCGGCTGTAAATTATCAGCTTGAACCGGGAATAACCTATCGTCCGATTAATAACCTTAAAATAGGATTGACTGTGAATTATATTGATAATCGCGACAATTTGCAATACATAGCCACAAGTTATTCAGTGCCCGGCAACAGATATATACTGGGGACAATAAATCAGAAGACCCTGGGGCTGACATTCAGAGTTGATCTGAACCTTACTCCGGAGTTTTCAATTCAGTATTATGGAAGCCCGTTTGTTTCCCGCGGGAGTTATTCACGACTGAAATACATTACAGATCCGAAGTCAAACATTTATGGAAACAGATTTGAGTTTTATGAGGATCCTTTACTTTCAGAAGGAACCTACCAGCTGTACGATTACAATAATGGAACAAGAGCTGATTATTCAATTAACAATCCTGATTTCAACTTTCATGAGTTCCGTTCAAATCTTGTTGCAAAATGGGAATACCGGCTTGGGTCTTTCATTTATCTGGTCTGGTCATCGGAAAGGTCAGGTAATACAAATGCTTCACATGCATCTTTAGGAAATTCATACAAACAGCTAAAAAGTATATTTCCCAACAATATTTTTCTTATAAAATTGAATTACTGGTTCTCACTCTAAAAATATGAATATCACCTTCAGGCCTATTGAAGAAAAAGACAATAAGGAGATTGCCGATCTTATCCGGACAGTCTTCAGGGAATTTAATATTCACAGACCGGGTACAGTGTACTTTGATCCGACTACCGATAATCTTTATAAGCTCTTCAGGACACCCGGATCGGAATACTGGATAGCTGAGGAGGATAAGATTATTATTGGTGGCTGTGGGGTTTATCCTACCCCTGGATTACCTGAAGGGTGCGCGGAACTTGTAAAGTTTTATCTTTCTGCATCGCAACGCGGAAAAGGGATCGGGTGGCAGTTAATGGAAAAAACCTTCGAATCAGCTAAAAGAAATGGATACAGACAGTTATATCTCGAATCACTTCCGGAATTAAGCAAGGCGATCAGTTTATATGAAAAGGCTGGTTTTAAATTTATCCCGGAGCTTTTAGGTGATTCAGGTCATTTCGGCTGTAATATCTGGATGCTTAAGGATTTATAAGAATTAGAAATCAGTTGATGCAAATTGCCCAATTCTGTTTTATTCTTAGCTACGTTACAATACAAATTAGGATAAACCATTCTGTCAGATTAAATAAATATTGATTTATCCTCAGAAATTTTTTATACTTTCACATAAATTTAATTTTGGACAAATTGACTTTAAAATATGGGATTAAAAATGAAAAGATTACTTATTATTGGCGGAGTGGTTGTTGCAATTACAGCTTTAATTGTCTTCAACAGCATGACATCAAAGAGGGGAAACATCAACACATATGCTGAAGTAAAAAAGGGGCTATTTGAAATAACCGTAACAAATTCCGGTGAATTGATCGCAGAAAGATCGATTGATGTGAAGGGACCTGAGATAGGGATGGGAAATGATCGTGGAGGAAATCGGGGTGGCGGAGGTGGTCATGATATGCATGCTATGGATCTTAAAATACAGGATATTGTGCCGGAAGGTACTGTAGTAAAGGAAGGTGATTATATTGCACAACTCGACAGATCATCTTATGCCAACACGCTGAAAGACGAGATTGAAAATCTCAAAACAATGCAAAATACCGTGGATATGAAAATTCTTGATACTGCGGTTGTGCTAACGAACCAGAGGGATGACATAAAGAATCAAAGATTTGTTGTGGAAGAGGCTGGAATAAATCTTGCTCAATCAAAATATGAACCACCTGCTACTATTCGTCAGGCAGAAATATCTCTGGATAAGGCTAAGCGGACACTTGAACAGAAAATAAAGGGGTATTCCCTGATTGTGGCGCAAACTCTGGCAGATTTAAACCACCAGAAAATGCACCTTACCCGGCAGATAAGATTGGTTGATGATCTTGAAAGTTTTTTAGCAAAGTTTACCATAATAGCACCTGCCCCAGGAATGGTAATTTATAAAAAGGACAGGAATGGCAGTAAGAGAAAGGCAGGATCCACAGTTAATCCTTTTGACAGAGTGATTGCCACCCTTCCCGACCTGTCATCAATGATCTCCAAGGTTTTTGTAAATGAAATAGAAATAAGTAAAATCAAATCAGGTCAGAAGGTTAATATTAATGTTGATGCTTTTCCTGAAAAAACTTTTGTAGGCACCGTTTTAAGTATCGCAAATATAGGTGAACAATTACCCAATTCCGATTCAAAAATGTTTGAAGTACAGATAAAAGTCGATGGTTCTGATCCTGCCCTCAGACCTACAATGACAACAGGGAACAAGATAATTATTAAAACTTATAATAATGCCATGTACATTCCGACAGAGTGCGTTCAAACAGGTTCTGACAGTATCCCTTTCGTATATGGAAAAAACAAAACCAAAGATATTGTTATTCTGGGTGAATCGAACGAAAAGCATGTAATCGTTGAGCAGGGACTTGAACCCGGAACAACCATATATCTTACTCCACCGGAGGATCCGGATAAATTCAGACTGGTAGGGGAAAATCTTATACCCGTTATTAAAGCTCACAAATAAAAGACTCTGTTTCCTTTAAAAAAGAAGTTAAAATCATATTTACATTATCCGGATAGAATTCCGGATGTGAAATGTATTTTGAACTCAGTTTGGGATTCATCAAATGAATCTTAAAATTATTTTATGATGAATGCTTATACTCTTAAAAAAAAGAAAGATACTGAAGAACATCATCTATTTGGAGGCAGCATGACAGCAGAGGGTTGCACTTCAAAACAGTTATCATTATGTGAAAAAATGGATAAGTCAACCAGTGCCGGCAATGTTTTTGCTTGCGAAGAAGAAGAAACTGCAAGGAAAAAATGTGCTAAAATCGGCAGAAAAGTCTGCAGTATCTGTGTTAGTCATTTATATACAACTTATTAATTTTAAAGTTGTTATATTGAATGAACTCAAAATCTATACACTTTAGGTTTCAAACAATATTAATTAACAACAACTGAAGCAGTCATTGAAGGATGAACCTTGCAATAGTATGCGAAAGTACCTGCAGCCGAGAATGTGTGGCTATAGATCCCGTTTGTGCCTACAGATCCGCTATCGAAAAGGCCTGAAGTACTTGTAACCGTATGAGCAACAGCATCTTTGTTCGTCCATGTAATAGTCGTACCAGCTGCTACAGTGATGGTAGAAGGGCTGAATGCAAAGGACTGAATAAAGACCTCGTTAACACCAGGTCCGCCTGTGCTGCCTGTGCCACCAGTACCACCTGTTATTCCGGTCATACTATTATAAGAAGATTTGCTGCAACTGTTCGAAATGCTGAGAATTGCAATGAGTACAGTGATACCTAATAATAACCTACTTTTGGAACCAATCAAATTTTTCATAATCTTATTATATGTTTATTTAGACTAATTAAACATAACGAAATAGAAAATGTTCAAAACAGATGGAAATAATTTATTCATTTTAAAAATTTAGCATGTGACACAATCGGAATATTAAATCAAAACAGGATAAGTATGAAATATAAAACCCTTTCATGTTTCAGAAAGGGTTTGTACCCGGAGCCGGGATCGAATAACTGCTTTGAATTTCTTCGTACTACATCTTAAGATGCTATAAATAAAGCATATAAGATGTTGTTTCTTTTTATACGAAGCTAAGAAAAGCAACGAAAAGATGAAAATGTTTCAGCCAGGTTTCAGCCAGAAACCGATATATGAATTATTTTATCTAAATTTATAAACTATAATTTAATTATGGCATCATTTAATATTGAGCTAAGTAGTAAGCCAATTAAGGGTAAAAAAGAGCATTTATTAATGCTAAGGATTACCGTCGAACGAAAACACTCACGAGTTGCATTATTATATAGTGTAAAACCGAGTCAGTTTAACAATAATGCTTCTGATTTTAATTGTGTTAGAGCTAATCATTCTGAACATAAAAAAATAAATTCTTATATACATGACAAAATTGCACTTGCAAAAGAAATTGTAGAGAAGTTTGAGAAGGAGAAGAGGCCTATCACTTCAAATTTAATAAGAACTGAACTTTCTAAGAACAATACAACGGATTTCATTGCTTATATAAATGTGCACGTTGCAACACTATTAGAAGAAAATAAGATTAGAACCGCAAAAAACTATAGCACTATATCTTATAATCTGAAAAGATATACAAAACGAGAAACATTATTCTTTCATGAGATAGACATTTCCTTCTTAGGTAAATTCCAGGCATTTCTACTTGAAGAAGAACTTAGCCAGACATCAATTCATGGCTATCTTTCTAAAATCAGGGCTTTATTTAATAGGGCTC
>JGI24134J36421_10000307_pt1 | contig 14781 bp, 11 predicted proteins | sample BarGraNGADG00312_FD_36421 | JGI IMG/M metagenome (IMG submission 36421) | reverse complement strand
GAAAGATACTCTGGGTGTGAGAATCGACCGTAAAAGGCGGCAACCGGTGACGGTGCTCTTGCGCGCCCTGGGTTACGAGAACGATGAGAAACTTCTCCGGCTTTTTGGCTCGGCGCCGTCGATCGCGGCCACCCTCGAGCGCGATCACACCAGCAGCAGGGAAGAAGCCCTTATCGACATCTATCGGAAACTGCGCCCCGGTGAGCCTCCCACGGTTGAGAGCGCGAAGGGCCTTCTCGATAACCTGTTTTTCAACGAGCGGCGATACGATCTTGCGCGGGTTGGGCGATACAAACTTAACAAGAAACTGGGTCTTAAGGTTCCGCTGAGCGTGACGGTGCTCACCAAGGAAGACATCCTTGAGTCTGTGTGACGGTGCTCACCAAGGAAGACATCCTTGAGTCTGTCCGCTACATCGTGAACCTGCAGGAGGGCCAAGGCGGAAATATCGATGACATCGATCACTTCGGCAACCGCCGCATCCGCACCGTGGGTGAGCTTATCCAGAACCAGATCCGCATCGGCCTCTCCCGGATGGAGCGCGTAGTGCGGGAGAGAATGACCACACAGGACGTGGACTCGATCACCCCGCAGACTCTCATCAACATAAGGCCGGTGGTGGCTGCCATTAAGGAGTTCTTCGGCTCGAGCCAGCTGTCCCAATTCATGGACCAGACAAACCCGTTGGCCGGTCTTACCCACAAGCGCAGGCTTTCGGCACTGGGACCAGGTGGATTGTCCAGGGAGCGCGCGGGGTTCGAAGTGCGGGACGTCCACTCATCTCACTACGGCCGCATGTGTCCCATCGAGACCCCGGAGGGTCCCAACATCGGACTGATCGGCAACTTGTCGACGTATGCCAGTATCAACGAGTTCGGCTTTCTCTTGAGCCCATATCGAGAGGTAAACAAGGGTCTGGTAACCTCCAAAATCAAATACCTCACCGCGGACGAGGAGGACCAGTACATCATAGCCCAGGCTAACGCGCCCCTGACCAAGACTGGCAGATTCAGGAACGACCGCGTACTCTGTCGCGCCCCGAAGCTGGGTGAGGAGGTTTCCATGGTCGACGCCAAAGAGGTCGAGTACATGGACGTGTCCCCGCGACAGACGGTCAGCGTGGCGACGGCGCTGATACCGTTCCTGGAACATGACGACGCCAACCGAGCGCTGATGGGCTCCAACATGCAGAGGCAGGCGGTGCCGCTGGTGAAGCCGGAGGCGCCCCTGATCGCAACTGGTATGGAGTTCCGCGCCGCGAAGGATACCGGCGACGTCGTTTCGGCCAGGAACTCCGGTACGGTTACCAACGTTGACGCCCATGCAATCGAGATTAGGAAGAAGGACGGAAAGCGTGACATATACCGCCTGGAGAAGTTCGAGCGCTCGAACCAGGGCACCTGCATCAACCAGCGCCCGATTGTCTCGGAGGGCGAACATGTGGTCAAGAGCCAGGTCATCGCGGACGGTCCTTGCACGGACGAAGGGGAGCTTTCGCTGGGGCGCAACCTGCTGGTGGCGTTCATGCCCTGGGAGGGCTACAACTTCGAGGATGCAATCGTGGTCTCTGAGAAGTTGGTGAAAGAAGACATACTCACGTCGATTCACATCGAGGAGCACGAGGTCGAAGCGCGCAGCACAAAGCTGGGTGAAGAGGACATAACCGTGGACATACCCAACGTCCAGGAGGAAGTATTAAAGGATCTGGACGAGGAGGGCATAATCCGCATCGGCGCCAAGGTCAAGGCTGGAGACGTACTGGTTGGCAAGGTCACACCAAAGGGTGAGACCGAGCTTACCGCTGAGGAGAAGCTCCTGCGGGCGATATTTGGCGAAAAAGCCCGCGAGGTCCGAGATACCTCCCTTAAGGTTCCCCACGGAGAATCGGGCAAAGTCATTGACGTTAAGATGTTCTCGCGGAGCAAGGTGGATGTAACCCTCTATTCCTACGGTGAGAAGAAGGACCCCGTTACAAGAGCGGTTATGGCGGTGACCAACCTCGAGTATAGAGAAGCAAAGTCCATGGTCGAGGAGGCGCCCATAAATATCGCTGAGAAAGTCAGCAAGGAGCGGGCCAACGAGATCAGAAACGCCATCGAGAAAGCTGGCGGCGTGGTTCTCATTAAGGAGGATGAGCTGCCTCCCGGCGTCAACGAACTGGTTCGGGTAAACGTGGCCGAGAGGCGCAAGATCCGTGAGGGAGACAAGCTGGCCGGTCGTCACGGCAACAAAGGCGTCATCTCAAAGGTGCTTCCTGTCGAGGATATGCCGTTCATGGAGGACGGCACCCCGGTTGATATGGTATTGAACCCACTGGGGGTTCCCTCTCGAATGAATATCGGACAGGTACTTGAGACTCATCTCGGTTGGGCGGCACGAGAGGGCTTCGACGGCGAGGGCCCGGACTATGTGACAACGCCGGTCTTCGACGGCGCAACCGAGGAAGACATAATCAAGTCCCTTAAGAAGGCCGGCCTGCCCGCCACGGGAAAGACAAAGCTCTATGATGGCCGGACCGGGGCACCCTTCGAAAATGAAGTTACCGTTGGTTACATATACATGATGAAGCTCATACACCTGGTCGACGACAAGATCCATGCTCGCTCGACCGGTCCTTACTCCCTGGTTACCCAACAGCCCCTCGGGGGCAAAGCCCAGTTCGGCGGCCAGCGATTCGGCGAGATGGAGGTCTGGGCTTTGGAGGCCTACGGCGCGGCCTACGCGCTGCAGGAGCTGCTCACCGTCAAGAGCGATGATGTAGTAGGCAGAGTCAAAGTCTACGAGGCGATCGTGAAAGGCGAGAACATCCCCGAACCGGGAATACCGGAGTCCTTCAAGGTTCTGGTCAAGGAGATGCAGTCCCTGGGTCTGGACATCCAGGTGCTTAACGAGGAAGGCGAACCCATCGAGTTCCAGGAGACCGAGGAGGACGTGTTCCGTACGGCGGAGGAACTGGGCATTGACCTGCGGACCAATCAGCCCATAGCTGGTACAGAGGAAGACGAGGGCGCGGGAAGCCTTTACTAGTAAAGGAGTCGGTACTTGCTCGACGTTAATGAATTCAGCAGTATTAGAATAGGCCTGGCAACGGCCGACCAGATACGAAACTGGTCGAACGGCGAGGTGAAGAAGCCCGAGACCATTAACTACCGCACGCTCAAGCCGGAGAAGGAGGGGCTCTTCTGTGAGAAGATCTTCGGCCCCACCCGCGACTGGGAGTGCTCCTGCGGCAAGTACAAGAAAAGGGTCCGTTTCAAGGGCATGATATGCGAGCGCTGCGGTGTGGAGGTCACCCGCTCAAAAGTTCGCCGCGAGCGGATGGGACACATCGAGCTGGCGGCTGCGGTATCTCACATATGGTTCTTTAAAGGCGTGCCCTCCCGTATGGGCTACCTGCTCGACCTGCCGTCCAAGAGCCTGGAGCGCGTTCTCTACTTCGCGTCGTACATCGTGGTCGACGTGAAGAAGGACAAGCGCGACAAAGACATGCCGATATTGCAGGAGCGCTTCGACCAGGAAGTCGGCGAGTTGGAGGGTGAGCTTGCGGCACGCCATAAGGAACTGATCAGCGAGAACCTTCCAGTTATGACCGAGTGCCTGGAACTGTTCCTCAAGAGGACGGGCTTTCCCGAGCGGCTGAACGGCTTTCAAGCGCGTCTTACGGAGGTTACCGACCAGCTGCAGTCGATGGAAACCCTCGAGAGGAAAGAGTTTGAAAAGAAGATAAAGGAAATCACAACGGACCGCGACAAGCAGATCAAGGCCATCGAGAAGGAATCCAAGAAGAAGGCGGCCGGTGTACCAAAAACCAAGGAAGAGCGTATCGCTCTACTGACGGCGCGGTTCGGAACCCGCATCCGGGAAGAGAAAGACGCCTACTCCAAGATGATACAGAAGATGGCGGATTCTCCAGAGAAGGAGATGGAGAATCAGCGCGAGCGTATGGAAAAGGATAAGGAGAAGCTGACCGATGACCTCGAGGCGGCGCTGCAAAACGTGGATATGCGCCTGCGGGAGATCGAGGTGCCACTGGGCAAGGCCCCGGAGGAGACAGAAGAGGAACTCACCTTTAGCGAGCGCATAAGCGCCTTGAAGAAACGCAGGGACAGGATAAAAAGACTCGTCGCCGACAGGCGGACCGACGAGAAGGAAGAGCTGGATAAGAAGACTGAGGAACTCGAGGCAGAACGAGACAAGCTTATTCGGGCTATTGAAAAGGAGTCGAAGAAAAAAGCCGCTGAGTACCCAAAGACCAAAGAGGAGCGCATCGCCGACCTCACCAAACAGTATGTCTCAAAGGTTGCGAAAGAGGTCGCAGCTTTTGATAAGAAGGCAAAGAAGCTGCGCGACGGTTTGGTCAAGAAGATGGCCGATAACAAAGAACAGTTGAACGGCCAAGTGGAGTACCTGCGCGGCGTCTTCGACGACTTCAAGAACCTCGAGGCAAAACAGCTCATCGACGAAGATCAAAAGTTCCGCGACCTTCGTGAGCGTTACGCTGATTACTTCCGTGGTGGAATGGGCGCCGAGACGGTGCGAGAGCTCCTCTTGAACCTCGATCTCAAGGGCGAGGCGGAGGAGCTGCGCGAGACGATTCGCACATCGAAAGGTCAGAAACGCAACAAGGCCACCAAGAGGCTCAAGGTGGTGTCGGCGTTCCTCAAGACAGACAACCGTCCTGAGGCGATGATACTCGACGCCGTCCCGGTCATCCCGCCGGATCTCCGACCGATGGTGCAGCTCGATGGCGGCCGCTTCGCCACTTCCGACTTGAACGATCTTTACCGCCGGGTGATCAACAGAAACAACAGGTTAAAGAGGCTCCTTGACCTTGGAGCCCCCGAGATCATCGTCAGCAACGAGAAGCGCATGCTCCAAGAGGCCGTGGACGCGCTTTTCGACAACGGCCGCAGGGGTCGACCGGTCACGGGCCCGGGCAACCGCCCCCTCAAGTCACTATCCGACATGCTCAAAGGCAAGCAGGGCCGCTTCCGCCAGAACCTGCTGGGCAAGAGAGTTGACTACTCCGGGCGCTCGGTCATAGTGGTAGGCCCCGAGCTCAAGCTGCACCAGTGCGGCCTGCCCAAGCAAATGGCGCTGGAGCTATTCAAGCCGTTTGTGATGAAGCGCCTGGTCGATCTCGGTTTTGCCCACAACATTAAGGGCGCCAAGAGGATGATAGACCGAATGGTACCCATCGTTTGGGACGTTCTTGAGAAAGTCATTCAAGAGCATCCCGTTATGCTGAACCGCGCGCCCACCCTTCACCGCCTGGGGATACAGGCGTTTGAGCCGCTATTAGTGGAGGGCAAAGCGATCCGGATACACCCGCTGGTATGCACGGCGTTTAACGCCGACTTCGACGGAGATCAGATGGCGGTTCATCTGCCGCTCTCCTCAGAGGCACAGGCGGAGGCGCGTATACTCATGCTCTCGGCACACAATATTCTGTCGCCGGCCCATGGCAAACCGATAGTGAGCCCCACTCAGGATATGGTACTCGGCTGTTACTTCCTGAATGCGTTAAAAGAGGACGAGCCCGACAAGGGTAGGGTCTTCTCCAACCCCGATCAGGCGGTGCTCGCCTACGAGTTCGCCAAGTTGGACCTGCAGGCACCCATAAAGGTCCGTATGGATGGTGAGATAGTCGAGACCTCGGCGGGGCGCATCATATTCAACAGGGCGCTTCCCGATGATTTCCCCTTCCAGAACCGAACTGTTGGCAAGAAAGAGATCGGGGAGATAATCGAACAGATAGCGGACTCTTACGACTCAGCGGTGATAGCGAAGATCCTTGACCAGGTCAAGGAGATCGGCTTCCATTATGCCACCAGGGCGGGGGTTACCATTTCCATCGAGGACATCGAAGTCCCTCCCGAGAAGCCGAAGATCCTGGAGGACGCCGAGAAAAAGATCACCAAGATCGAGGAGGAGTACGGGGGCGGCTTCTTGACCGAGGCGGAGCGCCACAGCCGGGTTGTTGACGTCTGGCACGAGGCAACCGACATGGTTGCCACCAAGATGGAGGAGAATTTTGACAAGTTCAACCCCATCTACATGATGGCACGCTCCGGCGCTCGCGGCGACCTGAAGCAGATCAAGCAGCTTGCGGGGATGAAAGGACTAGTTGAAGACCCCAAGGGCGAGATCATCGCTTCTCCCATTACTTCGAATTTCAGGGAGGGCCTAACCGTGCTGGAATACTTCATCAGCACGCACGGCGCAAGGAAAGGTCTTGCCGATACAGCCCTGCGCACCGCTGACTCGGGCTATCTGACCCGCCGCCTGGTGGACGTAGCCCAGGACGTTATAGTGCGTGAGGAGGACTGCGGCGCCGATCGTGGCATACCCGTAAAGTTACTGGTAGATGGCGACATAAATCCAAGTGTACTAGGCCGCAAGTTGCTGGAGAAGGTAAAAGGAAAGAACAAGAAAGTGCTCCTTGAGGCAAGCCGGGACATCACCAAAGCCGAAGCCCGAGCGCTTGCCGACGCCGAAATCGAAGAGGTACGCGTAAGGTCCGTGCTGACCTGCCGCGCAAAGCAAGGAGTCTGTGCAGCGTGCTACGGCCGTAACCTCGCTACCGGGGGCAGGGTCCCAATGGGCGAGGCCGTTGGCATAATCGCAGCCCAATCGATCGGCGAGCCTGGCACACAGCTGACAATGAGGACGTTCCACTTCGGCGGTGTATACGCTGGCGCCGGCCGCGATATTACACACGGTCTACCGCGAGTGGTCGAGCTTTTTGAAGCCCGCAAGCCGAAGGGGCAAGCGTACCTGGCCTGGAGCCGCGGCAAAGTCGAAGTCAAGAGGGGAGAGAAGTATCACGAGATAGTACTCCACGGCGAGGAACTCGACGAAGAGGGCAAGACCCACTCTCGCGACTACGAGTACCAAATACCGGTGAGCCTGGAACTGCTGGTGAGTGACGGCGACGAAGTTGCCGCCGGTACTCAAATAACCGAAGGCTCGGCCGACCCCAAAGAACTCCTGGAGATAGTGAATCGCGAGTCGGTCCAGCTCTACCTGGTAAGCGAGGTGCAAAAGGTCTACAAAGACCAGGGCGTCGACATCCACGACAAACATATAGAGATTATCGTGCGGCAGATGCTCAAGCGGGTGACCGTTTCCGACCCCGGCGACTCGGAGTTCCTGCCCGGACAGTTGGTCGACTATATGGAGTTCGAGAAGGAGGTCCAGCGAGTGGTAGACGACGGCGGTGAGGCGCCTCGGTTCAAAGAGGTGTTGTTGGGGATAACCAAAGCGAGTCTGGCCACGGATTCATTCCTTTCCGCGGCTTCCTTCCAGGAGACAACAAGGGTGCTGACCGACGCTGCGCTATCCGGGAAGGTGGACAGGCTCGTTGGCCTGAAGGAGAACGTAATAATCGGTAAGCTCATCCCCACCGGCTCGGGCATGAAACAATACCGCCGCATTAACGTCAAGCCTATCGGTGAGGAGTGGGAGCCCCTTTATACAGGTGAGCAGCTGCCCGAACTCCAGCCGCCACTTGATGCTATGGATATTTTCAGGATGGGCGGTATGCGCCCGGAAGAGCGCGACCGCAGTGACACGAAGGACGACAATCTTACCGGGGGCGGGCCAAAGAAATCCAGGGCAAGCCGTGCACTAAAGGGCAAGGCGACCGGTAAAGACGTTGACAGCGATGACCACTGATGGTACATTCACCACTCGGCGCTAGTTGCGCCGTTTTTCGTGTTTACTTACACCGACCTCAAGGGCGGGGTATGTTATTCGGTTGAGTGATTGGGGCGTTTAGTGCCGACGATTAACCAGCTAGTTCGCAACGGAAGAAAGCGTAAGGTGAAAAAGACCTCGGCTCCCGCACTACAGGGGTGCCCGCAGAGGCGTGGAGTATGCACGCAGGTGAAGACCACGACGCCAAAGAAACCAAACTCCGCCCTCCGCAAGATATGCAGGGTGAGGCTGACCAATGGGATCGAGGTGACCGCCTACATACCTGGGATAGGGCACAACCTGCAGGAGCACTCGATTGTTCTAGTGCGTGGCGGTAGGGTCAAGGATCTTCCCGGTGTCAGGTACAAGGTGATCAGGAGCGCGCTTGACGCGGCCGGCGTTGAGGACCGGTCGCAGGGGCGCAGTAAATACGGAGCCAAGAAGGCCAAGTCATAAAGTGGGAGATTAAATGCCTCGCAGGGGACCTGCAGTCAAAAAGGCGACACAAGCCGACTCTGTATATAACAGCGTTGTGGTTCAGCAGTTCATCAACCGGGTGATGTTGGACGGAAAGAAGAGCACGTCTGAAAAGATCGTCTACGGCGCGCTCAGCATAATAGGTGAAAAAGAGGGCGTAGATCCTGTGCAAGTTCTGCAGAAGGCAGTCGAGAACGTCAAGCCTTTCTTGGAGGTGAGGTCACGCCGGGTTGGAGGTGCGACCTACCAAGTGCCAGTGGAAGTCAAGACGAGGAGAGGCCGCACGTTGGCTGTTCGCTGGATTGTAACGTTCGCGCGGCATCGTAGGGAAAAGACCATGGCGGACCGATTGGCCGGCGAGGTGCTGGATGCATCGAATCGGGCGAGCGCGTCGGTCAAGAAGAAGGAGGACCTCCACAAGATGGCCGAGGCCAACAAGGCATTCGCCCATTACCGGTGGTAACAACGATATGGCAAATGCAGCGACCAAGAGAAAGGTTGCCCCGATCGGAACTGTGAGCAATGAGATGGAACGGGACTTTCCGGTAGAGCAGGTCAGAAACATAGGGATAATGGCCCACATCGACGCGGGCAAGACTACCACCACTGAGCGCGCGCTTTATTATACGGGCAAGACGTATAAGATCGGTGAGGTTCACGACGGCGCGGCGGTTATGGACTGGATGATCCAGGAGCAGGAGCGGGGGATCACCATTACATCCGCGGCTACAACCTGCCAGTGGGGCGACATTCGGATTAACATCATAGATACGCCCGGACACGTGGACTTTACGATTGAGGTTGAAAGGTCGTTACGGATACTGGACGGAGCAGTAGCGATATTCGACGCTGTTGAAGGGGTGGAACCACAGTCGGAGACGGTGTGGAGGCAGGCAGACCGATACAGCGTGCCCAGAATATGTTTTATTAACAAGATGGACAGAGTTGGAGCCGACCTGGAGCGGTGCAAACAGATGATAGAGGAGAAACTGGACGCCAAGCCGGTCGTGCTGCAGATGCCGATAGGAACGGAAGAAAAGTTCAGCGGGGTGATCGACCTCGTAAACATGAAAGCGGTCAGATGGTACGACGAGCTCGGAGAGGAATGGGGACACGAGGAGATCCCAAAGGATCTGGAGGAACAAGCTGAAGAAGCCAGACACGACATGATAGAGGGTGTCGCTGAGTTCGACGACGAGGTGCTTGAGGCTTACGTCCACGGATCCGAGATCAGCCAGGAGATGATTCGTCGAGCCATCAGGAAAGGGACCATCTCGGCAAAAGTGGTCCCGGTGCTTTGCGGATCGGCGCTTCGCAACCGCGGCGTTCAGCCACTGCTCGACGCTGTTGTGGATTATCTGCCGTCGCCGCTCGACGTTCCCCCGGTTACAGGAGAGAACCCCTACACTAAAGAGCAGGAGGAAAGACCCCCCTCCGACGACCAACCGTTTGCAGCCCTCGCCTTTAAGATCATGTCAGATCCGTACGTTGGAAAACTTACTTACTTCCGCGTCTACTCTGGAACGCTTCATACGGGGACTTTCGTCTTGAATTCCACCCGCGGCCACAAAGAGCGGATCGGAAGGATACTACGAATGCACGCCAATCATCGTGAGGACGTCAAGGTGGTATGCGTGGGGGACATTGTCGCGGGTGTGGGTTTGAAGAAGACAACCACCGGGGACACCTTGTGCGACCCGTCGCACCCGGTCCTTCTGGAGCAGATGAGTTTCCCTGAACCGGTCATATCGGTGGCAATCGAGCCTAAAACAAAGATGGACCAGGACCGCTTGACCGAATCGCTCAACAGGCTCTCCGACGAGGATCCCACGTTCCGGGTGTCGTACGATGAGGACAGCGGCCAGACCATAATCAGCGGCATGGGCGAGCTTCATCTCGAGGTGGTTGTGGACCGGCTGCTGCGTGAGTTCCAGGTCGACGCGAACGTTGGCAAACCTCAGGTTGCTTACCGGGAGACCATAAAGGTTCCCGCGAAGGGAGTGCGTGGCAGATTCGTCCGGCAGAGCGGCGGCCGCGGGCAGTACGGTGACGTCGTGATAAACCTGGAGCCGCTGAAGAGTGGGAAAGGCTACGAGTTCGAGAGCAAAATCCACGGTGGGGAGGTGCCCAAGGAGTATATACCCGCGGTGGATAGAGGCATCCAGGAAGCAGCCTCCGGGGGCATGCTTGCCGGGTACCCGCTGGTTGACTTCAAGGCGGAGCTCGTGGACGGGTCGTTCCACGCGGTAGACTCCTCGGATATAGCGTTTAAGGTCGCCGGATCGATGGCGCTGAAGGAGGCCGCGCGTAAGGGCGGGCTGGTGCTTATTGAGCCCATTATGAAGATGGAGATCTCCCTCCCTGAGGCGCACGTCGGAGACGTAATATCCGATATCAACAGCCGCAGGGGAAGGATTGAGAACATCGATACGGAGGCCGGGCGTCAGACACTCACGGTGCTGGTGCCCCTGGCGGAGACGTTCGGTTACGCGACAGACCTGCGGTCGCTTACACAGGGAAGGGCAACCTATCATATGGACTTTTTCAAATACGCTGAGGTCCCGACGGGGATCTCGCAAGAGATAATCGCAAGAGTAAAAGGACACTGAGCAGCCACAGGAGGGCGCCATGGCCAAGCAGAAGTTTGAGAGGACCAAACCCCACGTTAACGTGGGCACCATCGGTCACGTGGACCATGGCAAGACAATGCTGACCGCTGCCATAACCAAGGTCTTGAACGAGTCCGGCCTGGACGTGGAGGTGCGCTCCTTCGAATCGATCGACAACGCTCCTGAAGAGAAGGAGAGGGGCATAACCATCGCCATCTCCCACGTGGAATACGAGACGGCCAACCGCCACTACGCCCACGTGGACTGCCCGGGCCACGCCGACTACATCAAGAACATGATCACCGGCGCCGCCCAGATGGACGGGGCCATACTGGTGGTAAGCGCCGCCGACGGACCCATGCCCCAGACCAGAGAGCACATCGTGCTGGCCCGCCAGGTGGAGGTTCCCTCCATGGTGGTTTTCCTTAACAAGACCGACATGGTGGACGACCCCGACCTGCTGGAGCTGGTGGAGTTGGAGGTGCGCGAGCTGCTCACCGAATACGAGTTTCCCGGCGACGACATACCGGTCATATCGGGGTCCGCCCTGAAGGCCCTGGAGTGCGCCTGCGCCAAGGAGGACTGCCAGTGGTGCAAGCCCATCCAGGATCTGATGGACGCGGTCGACTCCTACATCCCCACCCCCATCCGGGACGTGGAAAAGCCGTTCCTGATGCCGGTGGAGGATGTCTTCTCCATAACCGGCCGGGGCACGGTGGCGACCGGGCGAGTGGACACCGGCAAGATACACGTGGGTGACGAGGTAGAGGTAGTAGGCATGACTTCCGAGACCCGCAAGACGGTCTGCACCGGGGTGGAGATGTTCCGCAAGATCCTAGACGAGGGGCAGGCCGGAGACAACATCGGAGTGCTGCTGAGGGGTATCGGCCGCGAAGAGATAGAGCGGGGCCAGGTCATAGCGAAGCCCGGCACCATAACCCCGCACACTCGCTTCCGNGGCCAGGTCTACGTGCTCTCCAAGGAAGAGGGAGGCAGGCACACCCCGTTCTTCACCGGATATCGCCCCCAGTTCTACTTCCGCACCACCGACGTGACCGGAACCGTCACCCTGTCCGAGGGCGTGGAGATGGTAATGCCCGGTGACAACACCGAGATGGACGTGGAGCTCATAACCCCAGTGGCGATGGACGAGGGGCTGCGCTTCGCCATCAGGGAAGGCGGAAGGACAGTCGGAGCGGGAAGGGTTATCAAGATAGAGAAATGAGAGTAATCGTCACCATGGCTTGCACAGAGTGCAAGCGCAGAAACTATACAACGAAAAAAAGCAAGACGAACGATCCGGATCGGATCGAGATGAAGAAGTACTGCAAGTGGTGCCGGAGGCACACCCTACACCGGGAGACGAGGTAGACGAGTTTAGGCTAAACAGGCCCGTAGCTCAACTGGAAGAGCGCCGGTCTCCAAAACCGGAGGTTGGGGGTTCGAGCCCCTCCGGGCCTGCCAGTTGTGGGGGCCGGGTCTGTAGCAGGCAGAAGAGGTAAGTATGCTCAATCGCGAGTTGCGGCGGGTTCAGGAGCGGAGCAAGCAATCCGCTCAGAAACAGAGACAGGTCGCCCAGCGCAAGAAGGCCGCCGAGAAGAAGAAGGCGGAGAGAAAAGGCGTTTGGAAGACCATCACTCAGTTCCTGCGCGATGTCCGCATCGAAATGAAGAAGGTGATCTGGCCCAGCAGAAAAGAGGTCATCAACTACACATGGGTGGTCGTGATAACGGTGTCGGTAGTGGGGACGTTTATTTTTGTGCTGGACCTTATCCTATCCAAGTTATTGCACCTTATCATCGCCTGAAACATTCGTTTAACGCCCCGGACGGACACAAGCGCTATGTCCGTATCGGAATAATTGCAGAGGAGACGTAAGAAGATATGCCTCGGAGAAACGAGAAGTGGTACGTGGTACACACTTATTCCGGGTATGAGAATAAGGTTAAGAACAACCTCGAGCACCGGATCGAGTCAATGCACATGCAGGACGAGATCTACGAGGTTGTGGTGCCGGTCGAGGACGTGCTCGAATACAAGTCCGGCAAGAAGCAGCTTATCCAGAAGAAGCTGTTGCCCGGATACCTGCTGGTGCGCATGCAACTCGATGACGACTCCTGGTACGTAGTGAGGAACACCCCGGGCGTTACCGGGTTTGTGGGCACCTCCGCCCGACCCACGCCTATTTCACTTGACGAGGTTGACCGTGTCCTGGCCCGGCAGAAAGCCGAGAAGCCCAAGGTATCAGCGGAGTTCTCTGAGGGAGAGGGCGTTAAAGTTGTGGCGGGACCGTTTGCGGACTTTACCGGTATCATCAGCGAGGTAAGTCTGGACCAGAGCAAGCTAAAGGTCCTGGTGTCGATATTCGGGCGGGAGACGCCGGTGGAATTAACGTTTGACCAGGTTATAAAGCTGTAGGGAGGAACGAGAGAGCCGTGGCCAAGAAAGTAAAGACCGTGATTAAACTCCAAATACCGGCCGGCCAAGCGAATCCGGCGCCGCCGGTAGGTCCCGCTTTGGGCCAGCACGGCGTGAACATAATGGAGTTTTGCAAGGCGTACAACCAGCAGACAATGAACCAACTGGGCCAGATTGTCCCGGTGGAGATAACCGTATTCGTGGACCGCTCCTTTACTTTTGTGTTGAAGACACCCCCGGCCGCCAAGCTTCTACTTGAAGCGGCCGGCCTGGAGAACGGAAGTGGCGAGCCCAATCGCCAGTCCGCTGGCAGCATTTCGCGCGACAAGGTCCGCGATATCGCAAAGGTAAAGATGTCAGATCTCAACACCAACGACCTTGAAGCGGCGGTTCGCGTCATCGAGGGGACTGCCCGTAGTATGGGCCTGGAGGTCGTGGGAGATTAGTACCGGCGCGGCATTAGCGCCAAGTGGATTATTATCAGAAAGTGTGTGCTGGCGGGTGTCAGGCATAAGGCGAGAGAGGTAGAAGGTGAAGAGGAAGAGCAGAAGATACAGGGAAAGCCTCCTGAAGATCGAGCCCGGAAAGCTTTATTCTCCCAATGAGGCGGTGCAACTGGTCAAAGACATGGCAGGCACCGGCTTTGACGAGACGTTCGAGGCCGCCGTCCGGTTGGGCGTCGATCCAAGACGCGCGGATCAGATGGTAAGGGGCACGGTTATGCTGCCCAAAGGGACCGGCAGGGAGATAAGGGTCGCTGTGTTCGCCGTTGGCGACAAGGCCGCAGAGGCCGAGCGTGAAGGTGCGGATTTCGTCGGTGGAGAGGAGATGGTGGCAAAAGTGCAGGGCGGCTGGACCGACTTCGACGCAGCGATCGCCACACCTGACATCATGAACATGGTGGGCAGGCTCGGTAAGATTCTGGGCCCCCGCGGTCTGATGCCCAACCCGAAAAGCGGTACCGTCACGTTCGATATCGAGAAGGCGGTGCGGGACGCCAAGGGAGGCAAGATCGAGTATCGCGTTGATAAGCAGTCCAACGTCCACCTGGCATTGGGAAAGGTTTTGTTCCCGATCGAGAATATTCTGGAGAACTATCAGGCCGTGCTTGAGGAACTCATCAGGGCGCGGCCGGCCGCGGCCAAGGGCCGCTACCTGAGGAGTATAACCTTCTCCAGTACCATGAGTCCGGGAGTGCCCGTTGATCCTGCCGTGACCAGGGACTTCTTGCCGGAGACCGTCTCGGCCGGAGCCTGATTTTGACAGGGGAGCACCCTCTCTGCTAGAGTCGTTGGGAATTTAGATTGGGGTCAGACCCCGTTTTGTGCATTATGGCCCGATAGTGATTCTGGCTGGTACAACAGCAAAAAACGGCGTCAGACCCCAAAGAAGAAGAATATGCCCGAGACAGCAGGTGCCGAAAGGCTTAATCCAATCGCCTGCCGAGGTAATGCTTTGGCCTCTCGGGAGGCCTTTTGTTTTGGAGGTACTGCCAGTGCCGAGTCAGGAGAAAAAAGAGAAGGTCAAGAAGATAAAGAAGTGGTTCGAGAAAGCCGATTCACTGCTGGTCCTTCAATAC
>JGI24134J36421_10000306_pt1 | contig 14792 bp, 11 predicted proteins | sample BarGraNGADG00312_FD_36421 | JGI IMG/M metagenome (IMG submission 36421) | reverse complement strand
CGTCTCCGAGCCGACCCAGCCGTACGGTTTTGGACTGGACCCGACCCAGCGCATGACTCACCTCCTTGGGGACGGCCTCAGTGCGCCGGGGGGAGGAGTGGGTGAGTCCCCTGGGGTGGTCTTCCTCGCGTTGCGGTGTTGAGCTCCGATCGGCCTTGGGCGCACTGACGACTGCTGCACATGGAACCAACTGCCGCACATGGAACCGGGGCGGAGGTCGGACCTTATCGTGATCATCCAGGACCTTGGCGTCGCATGCCACATCTCAGATTGAGACAGGAAGTGCTGCTGCTCCTCAGTACGGTCGCAACCGGAGTTCGATACTACTAAGCCCAGTTCTGTGGACCATCGAACTAGGCCCAACCAGGAGCAGCTTGGGCAGGAACACCTGCGCAAGCCCCCGGCGATGCTCGCATGCGTTGCCTCGGATCGATCGTTCCTTCTCAGACCGCCGCAGTCTCGAGCATCACCAACTCTCGCTGGGTCCAAGGCAGAGACGTCACCAACCGCAGGGACATCGCCCGTGCTTCAGTCAAGGAGGCCAGCCCGAAGACTGCGCACGCTCGTTCCGGCCTGCATGGCTGCCGTCGCGTATGTCGACCCGGGCAACTTTGGGGTCAACGTCGCGGCCGGCGCGAACCACGGTTACGCGTTGGTCTGGGTGGTCGTGTTGGCCAGTTTGATCGCGACACTGGTTCAATACCTCGCCGCGAAGCTCGGTGTAGCCACCGGTCTGAGCTTGGCCGAGAACTGCCGCGAGCGGTTCGGAGCACTTGCCCCGGTGCTCTTGTGGCTGCAAGCCGAGCTCGTTGTGGTCATGACTGATCTGGCGGAGCTGGTGGGTGGTGCGATTGCTCTCAACCTCCTGTTCGGTCTGCCGCTGGCGGTCGGTGCCTTGATCGTCGCAGCGTTCAGCTTCGTGGTGCTCGCCTTGCGTGTGCACGGCCACGACGGTTTTGAGCCAGTGGTCCTGACGTTGCTCGGCATCATCGTCGTTTCCTTGCTATATCAGACGGTCATGGCCGGAGTCGACCTCGGGGCTCTGCTAGCTGGGGTTGCACCTGGACGGCTAGACGACTCGGGCATCCTGTTGTCCGTCGGGATCATTGGCGCGACCGTGATGCCGCACGCGCTGCACTTCCACTCGGCGGTGAGCAGGTCCGCCCCTCACTTGCCGTTCCACGAGCGGGACAGGCTCGCTCGGCTCGCCAGGCTCTCCAAACCGCTGTGCTCTCGAGCCAGCCACAGCACCCGGCGTAGCGTCATCGTGGCAATGACCCTGGCCGGGCTGGCAAACGTGTCCATCGTGGTCTTTTCAGCCCGCCTGCCTCCGGGCGCCGCGGACAGTCTGCCGCTGGCTCAGGAGCACTTTATTCGAGTTGCGGGCAGGCTGGCGGGGGTGCTCTTCGCGGTCGCTCTGTTGGCTTCCGGGCTGGCGTCGACTGTGGTTGGGGTCTACACGGGGCAAGTCGTGATGGAGGGGTTCCTCCATCGATCAGTCTCGTTGTGGCTGCGCCGGCTGGTGGCCAGCGTTCCCCCGTTGGTGCTGCTCGGCCTCGGGCTCAACGCGACCCAGGCGCTGGTGATGAGCCAGGTCGTCCTCTCTTTCGCCTTGCCGGGAACGCTGATCCCGCTGGTCTGGTTCACGGCTCGGCGCTCGGTCATGGGGGAGATGGCGAATCGGCGGATCACGTCGCTGCTGGCTATCGCCGCCACCTCGGTGATCATCGGCCTGGATGGTTACCTGCTGAAGGTGACGTTCTCGTGACTCCGAATGCCGTTTCAAAGGGGCATGGGTCGCAGCGTGACGTGTTCGTGTGCTGCGGGTTCACCCGAACTGAAGCCGCCGAGGACACCCTTAAGGTGATCCTCGAACTGGCCGGCCAGGGGGAGAATGTCGGCACAACCCTGCTTGCCCAGGTACTCGACGTCACGCCGCCGACATCCTCGGCGATGGTGAAGCGGCTGGCAGTCCACGGCCTCGTTCACCGTGGTCCAGGCCGCGGCCTGTCGTTGACGAGTCACGGGCTGATGCACGCCCGGCAGATCGTTCGTCGCAATCGTTTGCTCGAAACCTTTCTTGTTCGTGTCCTGGACGTGCCCTGGGACGAGGTTGCCGCCGAGGCCGAGCTGCTCGAGCATGCGGTCTCGGACCGCCTGCTCCTGCGCATCGACTCGGCGCTTCGACATCCGACCACGGACCCGCACGGAGACCCGATTCCCCAGCCGGAGGCGAGTCATCAGGAGGGGTGGGGGCAATGTCTGGCGAATGCTCCGACTGGCACCCATTTCCAGGTCGAGCGGATCCAGCACCGTGATGCGGCTGCACTGCGGTACCTGGCCACGCTTGGGGTTCGGCCGGGGGTGGTCCTGGAGCTCGTGGACCGGTCACCGTTTGGTGGTCCGCTCTGGGTGCTGCTCGAAGGTCGAGCCCACGCCTTGGGCGTCCAGCTGACCGTGCTCGTACACGGCAGTTTGACGCCGCCGGACTCTGGATGAGGGTGCCGCCTGTCGGAGCGAACGGTCAACACGAGCCGGCCCGACACCGGCCCGGCGGATCGCTTGGCCGCGGCGACAGCGCCGTCAATGCTGGGCCCTGAGTGCCACTGGTCAGCGCGGTGCCGGCTCTTGCCACTCAGAGGGGGTTGCCTGGTCGAGTGCCCACGTGATGCCGTATTCGCGGATCTTGCGGTAGATCGTGGCCCGCGACATCCCGAGATCCTTGGCCGCGCGGTCCTTGCTACCGCGGTGTGTGACCAGGGAGGTGCCGATCGCGTCTCGCTCGAGGGCCTCCATCTGCGTCAGCTGGCGACGGCTGATGGCTCGGCACTCGGCCGGCAGGTCATCGACGTTGATGACTCCCGTCCGGCGCTGCTGGGCCACCCGGACGAGAACCCGGCGCAGGTGCTCGACGTTGCCCGGCCATGGCAGCCGCATGAGCTGGTTCATGGCGGCCGTCGACAGCGTCAGGGTGTTCTCCCGGTTGATGCGACCGAGCAAATGGGGAACGAGGGTGCGTAGGTCGTCCATGTGGTGGCGAAGCGGGGGAACCTCTACGGTTCGTGGAAAGTGCGGGAGCAACTGAGCATCCACCTGCGGGTTTCGCGGGTTGACCCCCATGGTCATCGTCACCCAGAGATGATCACCGGTGGTGTGCTGGGCGGGGACCTCCAGCAGCATCGCGGAGAGCTGGTCGACAGCCTCGGGTGGAAGAAGGTGAACCCGCCTGAGGACCAGGGTCCCTCGATCGGCGGCCAGCTCCTCATCGACCATGTCGAGCCAGGCCTCGATGTCTTCTGCGTCCGCGGCGTCGATCACCCGGAAGTGCCCGGACGGATTTCGCAGGTGGTGGACTCCCTGCAACAGGGCCAGCTTGCCCACCCCTGCCTCCCCCTCGAGGACCACCCACTCAGCTCGACGATGGCTTTCGACGACGATCTGGCCGGTGCGCTGCCAGATCGCGCTGGTCCCCGAGACGCCGGGAAAGGGGAGCGCCATGGGCCGGATGGCGGCAGACCGGGCCGGCTGTTCGCCCGGCTGGACGCGGAACACGCCCCCTGCCAGGGCCTCGCTCGTGAATGCCGGCCGGTACTCCATCCGGGCGGTGAGCCCGCTGGGAAGGTCGGCCAACAGGGTCATCGGCTTCTTGGTGCCGGTGGCATCGGCCGCCCGGGCCAGCAGCGCGGTCCGGTCGGCCGCGTCGAAGCTGCGCTGGGTCTGGGTGTTCATCATGACCAGGTCGTCGCCGAGGGCCAGGACCGGTCCGCCGCCGTGCTTGCAGGCCGAGAGGTAGTCGGTGAAGAGGGCGAGCTCGCCCGCGCTCGCCTGCGAGAGCAGCTGCTGCTGTATCCGGCGTGCCGTCGACTTGGCGACGACGAGCAGCAGCGAGTTCGAGTCCGCTGTCAGTGAGGTGACATCGAGGACGCCCAGGAGGGTTCCGGTGATGGGATGCAGGATGGGCACGCCGGCGCAGGTGAAGGTGCCGAGCCCGCTGGCGTAGTGCTCGCAGCCGTCGACCAGCGTCGGTGCCCGACACTCCAGCGCGGTGCCGATCCCGTTGGTTCCCACATACTCCTCGGCATAGTTGAACCCAACCCCGAGGTGCGCGCAGTCCAACGAGCGGGCGAGGCCGGGATCGGAGCAGAGCCGATGCAGCACCAACCCGTTGGCGTCGGTCAGGATGATGCCGACCGGCTCGTTCGTCAGCTCGTCGGCAAGGTGCCGCAGCACCGGCGCGGCAGTCAGCGCGAGCGGTGCCTCTGTGTGGGGTGGGTCGACATAGGCCGGGTCGAGGTGGTCGGTGTCCACCCGCAGGCTCAGCGATCGCAGCCAGGATGCCTGGATGGCGTCGCCCACCAGGTCGGGATGGCGGACCTCGCCGGAGGACAGGAAGTCCTCTCGGGCGGGAGCGAGGCGGGCGAGGCGGTCGAGGCGGTCGAGGCGGTCGCGCGACGGTGCGCTCACGGCCCCGGCGTTGGGTCTGGTCACAGGTCAAGCCCTTCACCGATCGAGTTTCAGACTGCGTTCCCCTCGTCCGCGCGCCTCTTAGCCAGCGACGGCCACCTCAGTCCGGGATGCCCGCTCGAGCCAGTGTAGGTCGCCCTTACTTCGGGCGTCGTCTCACATTGAGACAGGTATGTATAGCCAAGCGGGGTGTGATCTGTGGCACGGCGACGGTGGTCGCCGCCGGAGCTTGGGCTGGGAACGCAGCCCCAGGCCCACCGAAAGAGGAGGCAGACGTTGAGTAGGCAAAGTCTCACCAAAGCGCACCAAAAGATCACCGAACTCTCCTGGGAACCCACATTCGCAACTCCCGCGACACGCTTCGGAACCGACTACAAGTTCGACAAGGCACCGAAGAAGGACCCGCTGAAGCAGATCATGCGCTCCTACTTCCCGATGGAGGAGGAGAAGGACAACCGCGTCTTCGGTGCCATGGATGGCGCTATTCGCGGCAACATGTTCCGTCAGGTTCAGCAGCGCTGGATGGAGTGGCAGAAGCTCTTCTTGTCCATTATCCCGTTCCCGGAGATCTCGGCGGCGCGGGCGATGCCGATGGCGATCGACGCCGTGCCCAACCCTGAGATACATAACGGGCTGGCTGTGCAGATGATCGACGAGGTTCGGCATTCAACGATCCAGATGAACCTCAAGAAGCTGTACATGAACCACTACATCGACCCGGCGGGGTTCGACATTACTGAGAAGGCGTTCGCCAACAACTACGCCGGCACGATCGGCCGTCAGTTCGGTGAGGGCTTCATCACCGGTGACGCGATCACCGCGGCCAACATCTACCTCACGGTCGTGGCCGAGACGGCATTCACGAACACGCTGTTCGTGGCCATGCCTGATGAGGCGGCGGCCAACGGCGACTATTTGTTGCCGACGGTGTTCCACTCGGTGCAGTCTGATGAGTCTCGGCACATCAGCAACGGGTACTCCATCTTGTTGATGGCACTAGCTGATGAGGACAACCGGGTTCTGCTCGAGCGTGACCTGCGCTACGCCTGGTGGAACAACCACTGCGTCGTGGACGCCGCGATCGGCACCTTCATCGAGTACGGCACCAAGGACCGTCGCAAGGACCGGGACAGCTACGCCGAGATGTGGCGCCGGTGGATCTATGACGACTACTACCGCAGCTACCTGATCCCCCTGGAGAAGTACGGCCTGAAGATTCCCCATGACCTGGTCGAGGAGTCCTGGAACCGGATCTACAACAAGGGGTATGTGCACGAGGTCGCCCAGTTCTTCGCCACCGGCTGGCCGGTGAACTACTGGCGGATCGACCCCATGACCGATCAGGACTTCGACTGGTTCGAGTACAAGTACCCGGGCTGGTACAGCAAGTACGGCAAGTGGTGGGAGAACTACAACCGGCTCAAGTACCCGGGCAGGAACAAGCCGATCGCCTTTGAGGACGTCGAGTACCAGTACCCCCACCGGTGCTGGACCTGTATGGTCCCGGCGCTCATTCGTGAGGACATGGTCACCGAGAAGGTCGATGGGCAGTGGCGCACCTACTGCTCGGAGACGTGCGCCTGGACGGACATCAAAGCGTTCCGGCCGGAGTACGAAGGCCGGGCGACCCCCAACATGGGTCGTCTGACCGGGCACCGCGAGTGGGAGACCCTGCACCACAACAGGGATCTGGCCGACATCATCCAGGACCTCGGCTACGTCCGGGACGACGGGAAGACCCTGATCCCGCAGCCTCACCTGCATCTGGATGACCCCAAGAAGCTGTGGACCCTCGATGACGTTCGCGGCATCAACTTCGCCAGCCCGAACATCCTCCTGAACGAGATGTCGGACGCGGACCGCGAGGCACACGTCGCGGAGTACAAGCGGGGCGGACCGGCCGGGCGACCGGCCAAGGTTGCCGTCTGAACCGAGCGCTTGCTGAGCGGCAGACAGTGCCGGACGGCTGCTCACCCAAGGGCTGGTCGGTGGTGGCGACCCTGGAGTACTCGCCACCATCGGCCGCCCAGGCCACCATCCCCAACTTTGTGAACTCAGGAGCAGACACCATGGGCGAAAAGCACCTCGTCAAGTTCGACCCGGTTGACCTCGAGATGGAGGTCGACGAGGACGAGACCATCCTCGACGCCGCGTTCCGCCAAGGCGTTGCTCTGATGCATGGCTGTCGGGAAGGGCAATGCGCCGCCTGCAAGTCCTTCCTCCTTGAGGGCGACGTGCAGATGGACAAGTACTCCACGTTCGCTCTCGCCGACTATGAGAGCGACGAGGGCTACATCCTCCTGTGCAAGTCCCATGCGTACAGCGACCTGACGGTGGAGCTCATCAACTATGACGAGGAGGAGCTGCGCAACGCTGTGCCGCTGCAGCACCTGCGCACGACGATCGCCTCCATCGAGAACGTCACACATGACATCGTGTCGCTGCGCCTCGACCTGGTCGAGCCCGACAGCTTCGCCTTCAAACCGGGCCAGTACGCCGACATACAGCTACCCGGTCACGGTCACCGCTCGTTCTCCATGGCGATGACACCTGCCTCGTCGACAGTGCTGGAGTTCTTGATCAAGAAATACCCGGGTGGGCACTTCTCGGGTCTGCTCGACGGCGTGCTCAAGGTTGGTGACGAGCTGGAGCTGGACGGCCCCTACGGATCCTTCACGCTGCGTGAGTCTTCTGACCGGCGCATCGTGTGCATCGGCGGCGGTGCCGGCATGGCTCCGATCCTGTCGTTGCTGCGGCACATGGCCGAATCGGAGATCGACCGCCCCGTCACGTTCTACTACGGTGCGCGCAACCCCTCGGACCTGTTCTATCTCGACGAGATCTCGCAGCTGGGCAAACAGCTGACCGATTTCAGGTTCGTCCCCTGCCTGTCCGAGACCTGGCCCGAGGACTGGTCCGAGATCGGCGTGGCAGGGGAGAGCGGCCTGGTCACCGAGGTCGTCGACCGCCAGGAGAGCGGTCTGGCCGGCTGCGACCACTACCTGTGCGGTCCGCCCCCCATGGTTGACGCAGCCATCGCCCTGTTGGAAGCGAACGGAGTTCCGCATGAGCACATTCACTACGACAAGTTCACCACCTCGGTCGCTGAGTGACCGGGCACGTCGCATTGTTCCTACGAGACAAGAGAGTTGACTGACATGGCAGAGACAATCGCCAACAAGGAACGTAGCTTTCCCAAGCAAGAGTTCACGGACTCTGAGGCGGGCGCCCTCGTGTTCCCGAGCTCCAAGAGTCGCAGCTACAACTACTTCAAGCCGGCAAAGCTGCGGGCGACCATGTATGAGGACGTCACGTTCGATGTCCAGCCCGATCCCGAACGGCACCTGAGCCAGGGCTGGATCTACGGCTTCGCAAACGGCCCCGGTGGCTACCCCAAGGACTGGACCAAGCTGGTCTCCGCCGACTGGCACCAGTTCCGGGATCCCAACGAGGAGTGGGAGAAGACGATCTTCCGGAACAACTCCGCGGTCGTCCGCCAGATCAGCCTCAGTCTGGAGAACGCCAAGCGGGCCAAGGCCTACTCGCAGTGGAACGGTGCCTGGGTCCACTTCATCGAGCGCAACGTCGGTGCGTGGATGCATGCGGAGCAGGGGCTCGGGATGCACGTGTTCACGGCCGCACAGCGGTCGGCGCCGACCAACATGATCAACAACGCCATGGCGGTGAACGCGGCGCACAAGCTTCGTTTCGCCCAAGATCTGGCTCTGTACAACCTGGATCTGAGCGAGTCCGACATCGGCTTCGATGGCAGTGTTCATAGGGAGGTGTGGCATAACGACCCGCTGTGGCAGGGCGTTCGTGAGAACGCCGAGCGACTCACCGCCGTCGGGGACTGGGGCGAGGCTCTGTTCGCGACGAACATCGTGTTCGAGTCGCTGGTCGGGGTGCTGTTCCGCAGCGACCTGCTGATGCAGATCTCGGCGCGCAACGGGGACTACATCACCCCCACGATTGTCGGTACAGGAGAGCACGACTACAACCGTGACCTCGCCTACACTCGGTCCCTGTTCGCGATGCTGACCAGGGACGAGCAGCACGGTACGGCGAACAAGGCGGTCATGAACGAGTGGATGTCCACCTGGGTACCCATGAGCCTGCACGCAGCCCATGAGCTGCAGCCGATATGGTCCCAGCCCCACGAGAAGGCGGTCACCTTCGCGGACTCTCTCGAGTCGGCCAAGGGCACCTTCCGCAGCGTTCTCAGTGATCTTGGCCTCGACGTCCCGAAGGAGCTGACCCCATGAGTACGACGAAGACGTTCGGCGCGGTCGACCGCAGTTTCTCCAACATGTGCGGCGTGACCCTGATGAACAACCAGAACGGCTCGGTGGTCGCCGGGATCATGGGCGCCAAACCCAACGTGGAGATCACCGAGTACCCGTCCATGATCCGCGTCGACGGGGTCGGCAACCTCAGCTTTGACTTCGCGGAGATCACCGAGGCCCTTGGAGCGGACTTCGACCAGTCCGACTTCGAGGAGATCATGTCCACCCACTACGGGCGCATGGTGCATTTCGACGACAAGACGATGCTCTTCTCCAGCCCGGAGGAAGCCGCTGAGTACATCGACTTCGATCTCAAAGTTGTGAGCTAGCAACACGGTTCGTGCAGTGAAGGTTCGGGGCCGCGAGACGGCTTGGGGGGTTCCCGGCCCCGAACCAGCAAACCAAGAAACCAAGAAACCAAGAAACCAAGAAACCAAGAAACCAAGAAACCAAGAAACCAACAAAACTGTCTGCCAGGAGGCACACCATGTACGAGAAAGATGGCCAGAAGTACTTCGTCGTTGACAGCCACGTCCACTACTGGGACGGCCGGCCCGAGAACAACAAGAACCGCTTCGGCGCAGGCTTCACCGCCTGCTTCTACGACTACCACAAGAACCTCTCCCCCGAGGAGTACGTCTGGACCCCGGAGAAGTTCGGCGCCTATACCGAGCAGGACCTGGTGCACGATCTGTTCGAGGAGGGCTACGTGGACAAGGCCATCTTCCAGCCGACGTACCTGAGCGACTTCTATGTGAACGGCTTCAACACCACTGAGCGCGACGGTGCGGTGATGGAGAACAACCCGGGCAAGTTCATCACCAACGGCGCCTGGGACCCGCGCGACGGTGAGGCGGGGCTGAAGAAGCTCGAGGAGCTGCACGCGCGTTGGAACCTGCAGGGCGTCAAGCTGTACACGGCTGAGTGGCGGGGTGAGTCCCGCGGCTACAAGCTGTCCGACCCCGAGTGCGTCCCTTACCTGCAGAAGTGCATGGAACTCGGGATCAAGAACATCCATGTCCACAAGGGCCCGACGATTTACCCCCTGAACAAGGACGCCTTCGATGTTTCCGACATCGACTATGCGGCGACGATGTTCCCGGAGCTGAACTTCATCGTCGAGCACGTCGGCCTGCCACGGTTGGAGGACTTCTGCTGGATCGCCACCCAGGAGTCCAACGTCTACGGCGGTCTGGCCGTCGCGATGCCCTTCATCCACACCCGTCCGCGCTACTTCGCCCAGATCATCGGCGAACTGCTGTACTGGGTCGGCGAGGACCGGCTCACGTTCGCCAGCGACTACGCAATCTGGCGGCCCAAGTGGCTGATCGAGAAGTTCGTGGACTTCCAGATCCCCGAGGACATGCAGGCCGAGTACGGCGTCTTGACACCGGATATCAAGCGCAAGATCCTCGGCCTGAACGCGGCCAAGCTCTACGGCATCGAGGTGCCCGAGGAGCTGCAGATCAAGGACGTGTCCGCCGAGACCCAACCCGTGGGATCCTCCCCGGTTCCGGTGGCGTGATGTCCGTGCAGGTCGCCCAACACGCAGGAGTCGAGGCCGACGTCTGGTCGGCGCTCGACACCGTGCGCGACCCCGAGCTGGACGAGTCGATCGTCGATCTCTCGTTCGTCACGGAGGTGGAGGTGGACAGCGACGTCGTCTCTGTCCGGCTGCGGCTTCCCACCTACTTCTGTGCGCCCAACTTCGCCTACCTCATGGTGTCCGACGCCTTTGACGCGGTGACCCGGGTGGCATCGGGTCGGATGGTCAGGATCCGGCTGGAGGACCACTTCGCCTCGGAAGAGATCAACGGCGGCGTGTCCTCAGGAGCCGGCTTCGAGGGGTCCTTCCCCGGACAGGCCCGGGAGGATCTGGCCGAGCTGCGTCTGACATTTCAGCGAAAGGCCCACACGGCCTGCCTGGAAAGGGCAAGCGCACAACTGCTCACGAACGGATGGACGATCGAGTCCCTGGCGCAGTCCCGGCTGTCGGACCTGCCGGATACACCACAGCGCGAGAGCCTGCTTCGTCGCCGCGCAGACCTCGGCCTGTCGATCGACCCGGCGCAGCCGATGTTCGTCGATGGTGAAGGCCGGCCGGTGGGCAAGCCGGACGTGGCGTCATACCTGCGCCTGGCCAAGACGACGCGCGTCAGCATCGAGGGCAACTCCGGCATCTGCCGGGGCCTGCTCAAGACCCGTTACGGAGAGGGAACCACAGCAGGGACCCTGAGCGCAGTGACCAGCGAAAGGACTTCACCATGAAGGCGGTACAGCTCGGCGCATACGGCTCCCAGCCCGAGCTCGTGGAGGTGCCAGACCCGAAGATCGAAGGCCCGCTGGACGTCATCGTCAGGATCGGTGGTGCCGGTGTGTGCCGGACCGATTTGCACATCATCGAGGGCCAGTGGCGGGAGAAGTCCGCAGTCACGTTGCCGTACACGATCGGACACGAGAACGCCGGGTGGATCGAGGCTGTCGGCGAGGCGGTCACCCACGTCCGCGTGGGCGACCCGGTCATCCTCCACCCGCTGGCCACCTGCGGACTGTGCCGGGCGTGCCGTGACGGTGACGACGTCCACTGTGCCAACAGCGCCTTCCCGGGGATCGACAGCGACGGCGGATACGCCGACTACCTGAGGACCAGCGCCCGGTCCGTCGTCAAGCTCGACCCCTCCCTCGCCCCCGCGGACGTGGCCGCTCTGGCCGACGCCGGCCTGACGGCATACCACGCCGTTGCCAAGGCAGCACGCCAGCTGCGCCCTGGCGACAAGGTGGTCGTCATCGGCGCCGGCGGTCTCGGCCACATCGGTATTCAAGTCCTGCGCGCGCTCTCCCCGGCTGAGCTGATCGTCGTCGACCGCTCAGCCGAGGCGCTCGACCTGGCGATGGAGCTGGGCGCCGAGCACACGGTCATCGCCGACGGCAACCAGGTCCAGGCTGTCCTGGAGCTCACCGACGGAAACGGCGCCGAAGCGGTCATCGACTTCGTCGGGGAAGGTGGAGCCGTCGAGGATGGCGTGTCGATGCTGCGACGTGCAGGCAACTACTACGTCATCGGCTACGGGGGTGAGATCAAGGTCCCCACCATCGACATCATCTCCACCGAGATCAACTTCGTCGGCAATCTCGTCGGGTCCTACAACGACCTGGTCGAGCTCATGGTCCTGGCCGCGCAGGACAAGGTGACACTGCACACCAGGACCTATGCGCTCTCCGACTTCGCCTCCGCGCTGGACGACCTGCACCACGGCCGCGTCCGCGGCCGGGCAATCCTCGTTCCCTAGAACCGAAACCGGACACGATCCCTTCCGTGCTCCGGTGCACTCAGGCTGATCCGTTACGTGAGAATCATCTAGAAAGGCTCCCATCATGGCAAAGGACCTGCGCTTCAATGTTGAAGCCCGTCAACTCCTCGAGGCCGGCGTCAACGCTCTGGCCGACGCGGTCAAGGTGACACTCGGCCCAAAGGGTCGAAACGCGATCATCGAGAAACTCACCGGCCCACCCACCATCACCAACGACGGTGTCACCATCGCCCGCGAGATCCAGCTGCGCGACCCCTTCGCCAACATGGGCGCCCAGCTGGTCAAGGAAGTCGCCATGAAGACAAACGGCGTCGCCGGCGACGGGACCACGACGGCCACCGTGTTGGCGCAGGCGCTGGTCCGCGAGGGACTGCGCGCCGTGGATGAAGGCGCCAACCCGATGCAGTTACGCCGTGGCATCGAGGAGGCCGTCGCGGCCGTGGTCAAGACGCTGCAGGAACGTACCTCTGAGGTCGCGGGTCAAGCCGACCTGATGTCCGTCGCGACGCTGTCCGCCAACGACGACCCCGAGATCGGCTCGGTCATCGCAGAGGCGATGAGCCGCGTAGGCAAGACCGGCGTCGTCAGCGTCGAGGAGTCACCGGCATACGGGTTGAGCCTGACCGTGGTCGACGGCGTCGAGTTCGACCACGGTTTCATCTCGCCCTACATGGTGACCGACAAGGACCGCATGGAGACCGTGTTCGAGGACCCCTACATTCTGCTGACCAACAAGAAGATCACCCAGGTGCAGGACCTGATGCCAACGCTGGAGGCGGTGACCCGAGCCGGGAAGCAGCTGGTCATCTTGGCCGAGAACGTCGACGGTCCTGCGCTGCAGATGCTGGTCACCAATAACGTCCACAACACGTTCAAGTCCGTCGTGGTGCGTGCCCCCGGGTTTGGCCACCGGCGCGTGGCGGAGCTGGAGGACCTCGCCGCCGTGCTTGGTGGCAAGGTGGTCAGTGATGACTCCGGCCTTGCCTTCGATGCCGTCAAGCTCGAACACCTCGGCTCCTGCCGCCGTATCACCATCACCGAGAACAGCACCACCATGGTCGGTGGTTACGGTGACAGCACGGCCGTCACGGCCCGACTCCATCAGCTGGAGAGGGAGCTCGAACGCACTGAGAACGGCCACGACCAGGACAACCTGCAGCTGCGCATCGCCCGGCTGGCCGGGCGGGTGGCTGTCATCCGGGTCGGTGCCGCAACCGGGGTCGAGCTGAAGGAGAAGCAGCACCGCGTGGAGGACTCGCTGTCCGCGACCCGTGCCGCGCTCGAGGAAGGCGTGATTCCCGGCGGGGGTTCTGCCCTTGCCCAAGCCTGCGACGTCCTGGATCGGGTCGAGCTCGTCGGTGATGCCCTGATCGGCCGCGAGATCGTCCGCCGGTCGCTGGCAGAGCCGCTGCGCTGGATCGCCATCAACGCCGGCTACGACGGCGACGAAGTGGTCAAGACCGTGTGCGAGCTCCCGGTCGGGAGGGGGTTCAACGCCCTCACCGGTGAGTACGGCGACATGTTCGAATTCGGAGTCATGGACCCGGTGAAAGTCACCAGGTCGGCCCTGGAAAGCGCAGCATCGATCGCGGCCCTGCTCATCACCACCGAGACCGCCATCGTCGAAGAGGTGTTCGGCAACCCGGGCGCGATCATCGCCCCTGGATTCGGTGACCTGGCCGAGGGCATGGTCCGACCCTCGAACATCTACTGACTGCAACCAACCCCAACGGTGGCGTGGCATGAACGGCGTATCGCGTGCACCCCCAGCCCGCGCTCGGGGTGGCATCCGAGTTGCGGCGGGTGCCACCGGCCATGAGCACCACACTGCCAGCCAAGGAGGAAGCAAGATGGCTCACACGCCAACGGTCGCGATGTCATTGCTCCAGGCAGGATTGTTCATGGGGACATTGCTCCTCGCCCGGATAGTCGCCGGGCACCACGTACCGGCAGAGACATTCCCCAGCGAGTTGCGGCCACGAGTCGAGTTGTGGAACCGGCTGTGCCCCCGCCTGTTGCCGGCTGCGTTGGCGATGGCAGGAACTGGCCTCGTCCTTCACCTACTCAGCTAGCGGACAAGTCCGTGCGTGATCGCGCCTCAGTCACTTCCAGATGACACCGCCATGGACGTATTCGTCCGGTGCAGCAACTGCAGTCGCTCGCCCGCGCAGTCCTACGCCGAAGTACCCCAAAATGGAAAACAGCATCTCGACGAACTGCAGAAGGCGTTCAAGGGCCAGGAGACTGTCCAGCAGCCTTGTGACAACCCGGCTCTAGCCTCGTCTGAGATGTTGGGAGGTGCACCAGGGGAGGCCGGTGGCGCTGGAGCGCGAGTGCTCGTCGTCGAGGATGCCTTATGACCCCGACACTTCAGTTGACCATCGACTGCGCGAGTTCGGGTTGTATGACCCGCTTCTGGGCGATGGCGCTGGGCTACCAGATCGAGCCGCCATGACCGGAGGGCTTCGTGGTGTGGAACGACTACTACCGCAGCATCGGCGTCGCCGAGGATGGGCTAGACCCTGAGGGAGACGACGGTCGACTCGTTGTTGGATCCGACCGCGCGCGGGCCGCGCATCTGGTTCCAGGTGGTCCCTGAGAAGAGGATCGTCAAGAACCGGATCCACTTCGATCTCGGTGTGAGCGGTGGCCGCAGCGTTCCCCTCGAAGCGCGCAGGGCACGCGTCGCCGCCGAGGTCGACCGGCTCGTGGGGTGGGCGCTTCACTGCTG
>JGI24134J36421_10000304_pt1 | contig 14822 bp, 12 predicted proteins | sample BarGraNGADG00312_FD_36421 | JGI IMG/M metagenome (IMG submission 36421) | reverse complement strand
GGGTAGAAGCCGGTATCGACGCCGTAGTTCATCGTGGCCAGATTCGTAAAATGGCGCACGAGGTCAAGCTCACTGGTCTGTGGCAACGGTTTCACCGCAGCGCGCGCAAACTCAGGGACACACGCTTCGGCTGCAGCGCGGTCCTCCTCAAAGCCAAACGAGAATGCTGACCGACCTGCCACGCTCTTCTCATATAGAGTCATCTTCCGCCACCTCAGCTCAATGCGCNGAGAACCTGCCCAAGGAGACTATCCTTGAGCATCTCGGTCGCACAGACCAGATACGTGTAAGGCATCCCCGGGACTTCCGGGGCCACGCCACGAGCAAGAGCGAGCGGCGGGAACACCGGCAGACCCGCCAGGCGGGAGCGCATGTCTTGGGGAGCGATCGAACTGGCCAGGACTGCTTCGTTGAACACCGGACTCTGCTTGAAAACGCGGGTGAAGTGCCCGGTCGCCTCGAGTCCACTGACCAGCTTCTGNAGTTTCCCAACGTTCTCACAGGCAAGTGCTCTGAATCCCGACTCGCCCACGCTGCCAAGGTACACGGCCGCCGTCAGTGCATTGAGCGCATGGTTCGAGCAGATGTTGGACGTCGCCTTCTCACGTCGAATGTCCTGCTCGCGGGCTCTCAATGTCATAACAAATGCCTGGCGACCCTTCGTGTCGATGGACTCACCGACGATTCGACCNGGGAAGTCACGGTTGTACTTCTTCAAGGTGGCAAAGACGCCAAGATGCGGCCCGCCAAATGACATCGAGAGACCAAGCGACTGCCCCTCACCGACGACGACGTCTGCTCCAGTGCCGACACCATACTTGAGCAGTCCCAGTGCCATGGCTTCTGTGAAGGATTCGACAAACAGGGCATCGTGGCCGTGGACGGTTGTCCCAATCGCACCAAGGTCTTCGATAATGCCCAAATAGTTTGGACTCTGGACGAGGACTGCGCTGCACGCAGAGGCAGACAGCTGCAACTCCAGGTCTTCCGTGGATACCCGCCCGTTGCCATCCATCCTGACGACATCGACGGCAATCCCATGCGGTTCCAGGTAGGTCCGGACNGTTGCCAGGTACTTCGGGTTCACCGTTGCAGCTACGAGGACGCGGTCAGCCTTCTTGATGCGGTGAGCCATAAGCATGGCCTCAGCGGTCGACGAGGCACCATCGTACATCGAGCAGTTGGCCAATTCCATGTCGGTGAGTTCCACCATAAACGACTGGAATTCGAACAGGGACTGCAGCGTCCCCTGGCTTATCTCGGGCTGGTATGGCGTATATGCCGTGACGAAACCCGGAAGGGATGCGAGGTGTGGGACGACGGCTGGAATGAAATGCATGTATGCCCCAGCGCCCAGAAGAGAAGCCTTCTTGGGACCGGAATTCCGGGACATCATGGTGTCCCAGTACTCGACCATCTGGTCCTCCGTCAATCCTTCGGGCAGATGGAGACCGCCTTCCACGCAGGCGTTGCCAGGAAAACACTTGACAATATCGTCAAACTGCAGGCCGATCTTCTGCAGCATCGCCTGCTGCTCATCACCTGTCGCTGGGATGAACGAAAACCTATTCCTTTCTGTACTCTGCATAGTCAGTGGCGCTCATCAAGCCGTTCAGCTCATCTGGATTCGAAAGCTCGATCTTCGCCAGCCAGCCGGCGCCAAATGCATCACTGTTGATGAGTTCAGGCTTCGCGGTGACTTCGTGGTTGGCTTCGAGAACCTTGCCCGACACAGGCGTATAGATGTCCGAGGCGGCCTTGACCGACTCGACAGAGGTCAGGATGTCTCCCGCCTTCAATGTCGAGCCGACGACGACGTCACCGACAAACACGACATCCCCCAGCTTGCCCTGGGCATAATCAGACACTCCAACGACCGCAACGCCACCCTCGACGCGTACCCACTCGTCCGACTTCGCATAACGTGCATCGTTCTGAATCTTCATGATCACATACCTCCCGAAATGAGATGACTTGGTTTACCGAGAAATTCTACTCCCGATGAGGGAAAAGGCAACACGGCGGGCGCTCTGGACGCCCTCGGTCAGCGTCGAGTCACCCGGGAGACCGCCCGAAACAAGTCGATGAACTCCGAGGGCGTGAGGACCTCCGGGCGAAGCTGAGACGTCTCGGCGAACTCACCCATAAGCGGGACGCCGAGTCGTCGGAAGAAGTCGGCCAGTTTCTTGCGCCTGTGCAGGAACGACTGCTGAACAAATCGCATGAATGGCGCGACTTCGGCATCCTCCAATCCGCTTGGACGTCTAAGAAACCCCAGCAAGGTCGAGCTGACCCCCGAACGCGGGAAAAACACGTCAGGCGAAAGCTCGAGCAGCCGCTTGATGTCGAAGAACGTTTGGGCCACGACAGACAGGGAGCTGTAGTCCCCGTTCCCGGATGGAGCGGCAAGACGAGTTGCGAACTCCCGCTGGAACAGCAGGCAGGCCTGCCCGATGCAATCGCTTCGAATAAGCTTGAGAACAATCTCGGAGGACCGAAGATACGGGAGATTCCCCATGAGCACCAGGGTTTCGCCCTCGTGTCCCAGAGCACACCAGTCTGCCTCCAGGGCATCCTCGTACCTCAGTTCAATGCGCGCCCGGAGAGGGTCATCGGCCAGAAGAGCCTCATGCACCTTGCGAAGACGTTCGTCAATTTCGTACGCGACCACGCGTTTGCCACGCTCGGCAAGAATCCCGGTCAGAGCAAGCGCCCCGGCACCTACCTCAACGAACACCACGTTCTCATCTGAAGGGAACAGTGAAGCCATGGAGGCAAGAACGTTGCCATCAACCAAGAAGTTCTGCCCGAAGCGTTTGGACAAAACAACGCCCGTCCGGTTCAGCACGTCACGAAGAGCGGTTGGCGTGAGCGCGTTCATGCTGTGGACTTCCTCCTCGTCATTCCAGAACGAACACACGAACCGAGCGCCTTCCCCATCTCGCCGTCTCGCCAGACGAGTAGAAGAACACGTCGATCCGATTGCCCTTGATGGCGCCGCCCGTGTCACCGGCTATGGCGTACCCGTAGTCTTCCACATAGAGCTTGCTGCCGAGCGGTATGACCTTCGGGTCGACTGCCACCACGCCACGTCCAGACTTCATCCCCGAGGCCGTCATCCACGGATTGCCGTCCGTCTCCTGAACCGTCGGCGAATAGGCGGTAGCCTCCATGTAGAACTCGTTCGTCGCTCCACCGCGATAGACGGACTTCCCGACAGCTAATGCGTCACCGGCGGGTAGCCCGAGCAAGGAGTCGGAAACCAGGACCCGCGATACCAATGCACCGTCCTCGTAGAGAAGGCGGAATACACGCTGGCGCACACCACCCGTGCCGGATGTCCACACGACCACCTGTCCCCTGGCTGCAGACTGCTCGGGTACATACCGGATGTCATACGGAATCCGTTCCCGTATCGCCACCCTTTTCTCGCTTACCTGGACAAATCTCACTGGACCGATAGCTCGCAGCACATCCCATGTTCCATCGGAAGATGATCCCTCCCGCAACACGCGGATTATCTGTTGACGACGCGTCACCAATTTGATGCCGCCGCCCACGCACTCAACCACTACAGATGCTCCGGGGCCAAAAACAATACCTGCGTCGTTGGCGATCTGCACAGCGCCCGGAGATGCCGCCTGAACCGCCCGCAGCCCCAGAGACTTCATCGACATGGGCAATCGAGCCGACAGGAGCAATGCTCCAGAGATGATGGCAGCCACAGCGACGGTCAGGTGCCGCGCGCGACCGGTCCTCACTTCGATGAGATCTTCTCCAGCAGCTCGCGTATGCGAGCAAGGTTTCGGTTGATGTCGCTGAGCACGGCAAGTACGGCGCCGTCGCCTGCAAAATCGAACTGGTCGAACGAGGTAGTCGGAACCCCTGCAGAGACGGACGAGTCCAGCACTCCCTGCGTATCTGGCTGACCAAGCTGGACGACGGCATCAACGAAGTACTCTTTGCGCGTGTCCTCATCGGCTTCGGTGCTGTTGACCTGGGAGACAAGAGATGCTCGTTGCAGTGCAGCCCGCTCGTCTGTGTCGCGCTCGCTGCCAAACACGGGGCTCAGGATGATCGTCGGAAAGGCATACCAGCTGTTGCCGCGGCCGGTCGTGAGTCCCATATACTCACAGAACCCCATCAACGTCGCAGGGCCGATCTGGAGAAATCTTCCCTGTTCGTCCACAAACACCAGGATGCTCGACGCCGTGCCGTGTATCGGCAGCTTCCGAGTGGCGCCGATAGCGGCAGAAAGGCCCTGTCTGGCGAGCCTTACACCTCGCGTCCAGCCAATCTGCTTCGCCAGCTCGGGGAAAAGGCCCCCGAAGTCGACATAGTCCTCACTACGGAGCAGACGCGTAATGTACCACGCCTTGTCCGTCGCAAGCAGCCCATAGGTCTTGTCGAGTTCACTGGAGTACGTCACCGTCTCCCTGTGACTAGCGACTATCTTGCGCTGCACAGCGCGCAGCGCTCCACGTACCGTCTTAATCTTCATCTGATAGGTTGTCTCCCGAGATGACAGTGTATAATGTCAGTCTCACGATGTCAATCGGCCGGTTGCGGGAGAAATACGTCTGAGCGCCCGTCCTGGCCAAGTTCCTGCTGTCCCATGAGGCCCGTTGCCTCCGGATCCTTGTAACACGTTTATGACGCAAGTATACTGGACACGAACCCGCAAGCATGAACGAGCACATCAGAAGGAGCTGCCAATGAAGATTGGAATAATCGGTCTGCCTCAAACGGGTAAGACCACACTGTTCGGCGCACTGACCAGAGGAACCACGCAGGTATCACAATCCAAAACGAACCTGGCGGCCGTTGGCGTCGTCGACACTGATCTGGACTATCTGGCCGACGTCTTCAAACCCAAGAAAACGACGCCCGCCAGCGTTGAGTTTGCTGATGTTCCGGGCATACCGTCGGGCCAGGCAAATGCTTCACGACGTAACGAACTGCTGAAAGACGTGAAGAACGTCGAGGCGCTGGTCGAGGTATTTGACGCATTCACGCAGGTGCCTTCTGCCACAAGCATCAGGGATCAGATAGAGAATTTCGAACTAGACCTTGCCCTGGTGGACCTGGAAATCGTGGAACACCGGCTCGAGCGTATGAAGAAGGAGAAGATGACGCCTCTACTCGAACGGGAGCGAGACCTCCTCTCGAGTGCCCAATCATGCCTTTCGGGAGGAAAGGGGCTGCGCAGCCTCGATCTGTCCGATGAAGACAAGAGGCTACTCACTTCCTACGCGTTCATCACGCTGAAGCCGGTGATGTATGTCATCAATATCACCATGACGGACGAAACCGCCGCCAGAAACCTCGAGGCGGCCCTCACAGCTGCTGCAGACCAGGTAGACGCAACGGTCATGGTGCTGGATACAAAACTGGAACGCGAGATCGCCGAACTTCCTGCTGCCGAACAACTCGAGTTCCTCCAGGAATTTGGTCTGTCCGGATCGGTCATCGACACGTTCATCGGGAGAGCATATCAGCTGCTCAAACTCGAGACCTTCTACACGGCGGGAGAAGACGAGTGCAAGGCCTGGGTCATCGAGGCCGGCACCCGTGCCCGGGGTGCTGCAGGGAAGATCCACACGGATATCGCGCGCGGATTCATCGCAGCCGAAGTCATCTCGCTGGATGACTTCCGTAAAGCCGACAACTCCTTCAAGGTTGCCAAGGAGAAGGGGCTGCTGCGGATAGAGGGTGAGAGTTACATCGTGAAAAACAAGGAGATCACCCACTTCCGGTTCAACGTTTCTCACTGACAGGGGACACTCATCGCCACCAGCCCCAGCCTTGATGGCCGGGGTTTTTGCTGTCCTCAGAGGAATGCCCCGGCCACGAGGTTGTTCAGTTCGAGGCCCTTCTGTGTACATACAGCCCTGTCTTCCAAGACGCTGATGAGTCCATTGCCCATGAGCCGGGCAAGAGCGTCACGAAATATGATGCGCGCATCTTCTCGAAACAGGTCGCCAAAGGTCGCGAAATCGAGGCCGGCACCGGGCAAGCGCATGCGCAGCATGGCATACTCGCCTTCCCGGAGACGACCCTCGAGCCGTTCTTCGCTGTCGACAGGCAACCTGCCGTTCAGAACGGCAGCGAGGTACGTTGCCATGTTACTGGCATTCATCCATCTTCTGCCTGACACGAATCCAGACGCTCCCAGGCCGAGACCGACGTAGTCGGTGAACAGCCAGTAGCCGAGATTGTGTTGCGAGACAAAACCGGGGCGGGCGAAATTGGAGATCTCGTAGTGCTCGAATCCGCTCGCCACAAGCAGACCCCATCCCTCCCGCATCGTTGCCAGGACCGTGTCGTCGTCAGGCATCACCTCACGACCTTCAGCCATGGACTTGGCCAACGGGGTGCCATCAGCCAGGGTCAGGTTGTACCAGGAGATGTGCTCCGGAGATAACTTGATGGCGTGTCTCAACGAGGCAACCTCTTCACCAGGCAAAGAGCCGGGAAGTCCGTACATCAGATCTAGAGACAGGTTGTAAATCCCCGCTTCCCGCGCTTGCCGAAGTGCGCGGTCGGCCGCGGCCGAATCGTGCAGGCGTCCAAGTCTCTTCAGCGAGCAATCGCTAAAGCTCTGGACTCCAACACTCAAGCGGTTGATACCCGCGCCGGCGTACGCCCGGATTCTCTCAACATCGAGGCTGTCCGGATTACTTTCCATGGTGATCTCGCAATCCGGCATTGTCGGCACACCAGACCTCACTGCGTCGATCAGCCGCCGAAGCTGGAGGGGCTCCAACAGGGAAGGTGTGCCGCCGCCAACGTAGATGGACCGCACACCGAGGTCCTGGCGGCGTAATGTATCAGCCCACAGGCCCCACTCGGAAAGCAAAGCATCCACATACTCGTCGGGAACACCCGTTGCCCCTCCTGTCGACAGGAAGTCACAATAATTACACCTTCTGCGACAGAAGGGAATGTGGATATAGACGCCGACCGGTCTAGTCGTCCGACTCACGCTTGAGGATAGAGAGAAACGCCTCCTGGGGGATGCTCACCTTGCCAATCTGCTTCATCTTCTTCTTGCCCTCTTTCTGTTTCTCCAGAAGCTTCCGCTTTCGCGTGACATCTCCGCCGTAGCACTTGGCCAGGACGTCCTTGCGCAGCTGGACGATGTTCTCGCGCGCTACGATCTTTCCACCGATTGCGGCCTGCAACGCAACTTCGTACATCTGCCGGGGAACGTACTTGCGCAACCGCTGCAACATCGACCTTGCGATGTGTTGGACTTCATCTTCGTGGGCGATAAACGAGAGTGCGTCGACGGGCGTTCCGTTAACCAGGACATCGACCTTGGCGAGCCGTTCCTTGCGGTACCCTGCCAGCTCGTAGTCAAGCGTCCCATACCCCTTCGTGATCGACTTGAGCCGATCGAAGAAATCTGTGATGATCTCGGACAACGGGAGTTCATACTCCAGAACGCACGCCGGCTCTCGGGGTAGGACATATTGATGTAGATGCCCCTGCGCTTGTTGGTGAGTTCCATGACGTCTCCGATAGCTTCATGCGGTACGACAATCTCGGCTTTGACGAAGGGTTCCTCGATGCGTTCGATCTCTCCCAGTGGGGGAAACTTTGAAGGACTGTCGGCAAGAACTTCCTCTCCGGTATTGCGCTTGATAATACGATACCGCACATTCGGAACGGTGACGATAATGTCCTGGTTGTACTCGCGCCGAAGGCGCTCCGTGATAACCTCCAGATGCAGGAGTCCGGAGAACCCACACCGGAACCCAAAACCCAGAGCCCCCGACGACTCGGGTTCAAACGTGAGAGAAGCATCGTTCAGTTGCAGCCGCTGAAGTGATGACTTGAGCCCCTCATAGTCGTTGGCGTCGATAGGGTAGAGCCCGGCAAAAACCATTGGGAGCACCGGCCTGTACCCCGGTACGGGCTCAGCAGTCGGCCGGACTGCACTCGTCACGGTGTCCCCGATATGAACCTCGGCAGGAACCCGGATCACCGCGGCAAAGTAGCCGACCTCCCCGGCTGTCAAGACATCGGTCACGACGGGCGTAAGCTCGAAGTACCCTACCTCGACGACGTCGAACTCGGTGCCAGTAGCCATGAACCGGACACGGTCTCCCTTCTGGATGCTCCCTTCGAAAACCCTGATGTGAACAACCACACCCTTGTAGGTATCAAAGTGCGAGTCGAACACGAGACACTTGAGAGGAGCGCCGGCGTCACCGGAAGGACTCGGAACCTTGTCCTCGATAACGCGAAGCAGCTCGTCCACTCCGAGCCCCGTCTTTGCGCTGACAAGAGATGCATCCGAGGCATCGAGTCCGATGATTTCCTCGATCTCCCGTTTCGTCTCGTCCACGTCGGCGTTTGGCAAATCAATCTTGTTGACAACAGTGATGATCGTGAGATTGTGATTCAGCGCGAGGTAGGTGTTGGCGACAGTCTGCGCCTCGACACCCTGTGTCGCATCTACGACAAGCACTGCTCCTTCGCAGGCGGCTATGCTGCGCGAGACTTCGTAGGTGAAGTCGACGTGGCCAGGCGTATCAATCAGATTGAACACCACTGGTGAACCGTCTCGTGAAGTATAGGTCAGTCGGATGGGATGTGCCTTGATCGTAATGCCGCGTTCCTTCTCGATGTCCATCTGATCCAAAACCTGATCACCCTTGTTTTTCAGGATGAAGCCGGCTCGCTCAAGAAAACGGTCGGCGAGCGTGGACTTGCCATGATCGATATGGGCAATGATGCAAAAGTTCCGTATGCTTTTCGGGTTCATGACTCCTGCCTATTCTGCTGGCGCAGGCTCTCTCAGTGCTGACTCGAAGACCACCTTCTGGCCATCGCTCGTCACGACGATGGTGTCGCCATGCTTGAACTCACCTTCCAGGATCCGGTATGACAGCTCGTTTTCCACTTCGTGCTGGATCAACCTCAGCAGCGGCCGGGCACCATACTCGGGGTTAAAGCCCTTGTGTGCAAGATACGACACGAGCTCGGGGCTGAATTGGAGGTGCATGTCCTCCTCCTCGATCTCCTTGGTTACTCTCTTCAGCAGGATCGCTACGATCTTCTCGATGTCCTCGACCGTCAACTGGTTGAACACGACGATCTCGTCGACCCGGTTCAGGAATTCCGGCTTGAAGCTGTGCTTGAGCTCATCCATCATGGACGCCGTGTGGACTTCTGCCTCACCAGCCTCGCCGGGAAGCTTGAACCCGAGGCCACCCATCCGATTGAACCCCCCTCCTATGTTGCTCGTCATGATGATGACGGCGTTCCGGAAATCGACCGTCCTTCCACTCGAGTCGGTCAGACGTCCATCGTCCATAATTTGAAGCAGAATGTCGAAGACGTCCGGATGGGCTTTCTCGATCTCGTCGAACAGGACGATGCTGAATGGGCGACGCCTCACGGCCTCTGTCAACTGTCCACCCTCTTCATATCCTATGTAACCGGGGGGGGCTCCAACCAGGCGAGACACAGCGAACTTCTCCATGTACTCGCTCATGTCGAGGCGGATGAGCGATGACTCACTACCAAACAACTCCTCGGCCAGGACACGTGCCAGCTCGGTTTTCCCCACGCCTGTCGGGCCAAGAAACAGGAACGACCCGATGGGCTTTGTAGGATGCTTAAGCCCTGCACGAGAACGCCTCAGGGCCTCAGCCATGAGCCCTACAGCCTGATCCTGCCCAATAACCCTGGTTCGGAGAGTGTCCTCAAGGTGCAGGAGCTTTGCTCGTTCATCCTCAGCAAGCCGCTCGGCTGGGATGTTAGTCCACAGGGCCACAACGGCGCGAATGTCATCCGGGCTCACAACGGCTTCCCGTGCAGCCGATGCCACACACGAGGTGCCTTTCATCGTCTCGATCTTGTCGTGAACGTCCCGCTCCTGGTCTCGCAGACCCGCCGCCTTCTCGAACTCCTGATTGCGAATGGCGTCGTCCTTCTCTCGCTCGATCTTGTCGAGCTCGTCCTGCAGTAGACGGTATTCGTCGCTCGGAACGGTACAAGCAAGCCTTACCTTGGCGCTGGCTTCATCCATGAGGTCGACTGCCTTGTCCGGCAGGAACCGGCTCGTGATGTACTTCACAGAGAGCCTGACGGCAGCCTCGATGGCCGCGTCCGTAATGCTTACGTGATGGTGAGCCTCATACTTGTCGCGTAGTCCCTTCAGGATTTCGATCGACTCGGGTACAGTGGATTCGCTGACGACGATCGGCTGGAATCGGCGCTCGAGTGCCGGGTCTTTCTCGATGTATTTGTGATACTCTCCCAGCGTGGTGGCTCCAATCGTCTGTAGCTCGCCTCTGGACAACGCCGGCTTGAGGATGTTGGCCGCATCGATAGAGCTTCCTTCTGCTGACCCTGCCCCCACAACGTTGTGGAGCTCGTCGATGAACAGAATGACACTGTTGCCGGCCGTCTTCATCTCGGCCAGAAACTTCTTCATCCGATCCTCGAATTCGCCACGGTATTTGGTCCCCGCCACAAGGCTTGGAATGTCAAGCGAAATGACACGCTTGTTCTTGAGAAGTTCAGGCACTTCGCCCGCAACGATTTTCCGTGCCAGTCCCTCGACGATGGCCGTCTTGCCTACGCCGGGGTCACCGATGAGCACGGGGTTGTTCTTGGTTCGTCGCAACAGTATCTGAAGCAGCCTCTCCGTCTCCTTGTCACGGCCGATGACAGGGTCGAGCTTGCCCTGACGAGCCATCTCTGTCAGGTCCCGACTGTACTGGTCGAGCGTCGGCGTTTTGGTACGCTGCCGCGGCTGGTGACCAGGGCGCTGGGGCTCCGTCGTATGCTCGGTCCCACGCAACGAGAGAACCGTGTTCACGACCTTCGAAACATCGACCCCTTCATCCTCCAGACTTCGAATACCCACGCCGCCGCCCTCGTGAAGAATCGCCAGCAAGATGTGTTCCGTAGAGATATACCCGTCCCCAAGATTAATAGCCTCGCGCTCAGCCAGGTCCAAGACCTTCTTGGCCCTTGGCGTGAGGATGATCTCATCATTCCTGCCGAGGAAGTTGTTGTGCTTGACCCCTCGCACCTGATCGGAAACGTAGTCGACCAGTTTGTGAAGATCGATGCCACTGGCAACCATAGCCTCATATGCTATACCTTCTTCCAGTTTGGCAAGACCAATCAGGAGATGGTCGGTGTCGAGGAAATCGTTACCCAGCGAGCCAGCCGACTCCTGTGCCATCCATACGGCCTTTTGAGCGCGTTCTGTCAAGTTTGCCCAGTTCATGGAATAATGCCTCCGCTTCCGGCGCTGCATGTGACGCCAAGGGGGGCCGGACCCCCGCATATCTGTTTCTATGATAGTTTACCGCGCCCATGGCTTTCGTCAAACAGCCGACTGTGGCGAAAGCGGGCCGGCGTCATGGTTTGACTTGTACTACCACCACATGTAGAATTCATAGGGTAGACTCTTGGAGGCAAAGGGGGATGCTATGGATGACAAGGTCGATACAGGAAGTACGCCGTGTAACTGGTTCGCAGAACTGACAGCTCGCATCCCGAATTTTGTGGGCTATCAGGTCAAAGACCAGCGCCGCATTGCCGACAAGACGGTGCGAGATACTATGGTGTTCAAGCTGGACGACCTCAGGGAAATCCTTTCCGACGTCATCGAGAAGGCAAACGACGCAGAAACGTCGGTCGTCGATGACATCTCCAAGATCCTTCGAACAATGAACGAACTGCGTGACAAGGTGGAATTCGTCGGATATGGTGATACGATGTTCTTCACCGATGAACAGCTCAACCCCGATTTCCTGTCGAGGATCTATCAACTGGAAACACACATCTATGATAATCTCGATGAACTCGAGACTGCGTTCGAATCGCCCAAGGACCTTGGCCGGCGAGATACCCTGAAAGACATCCGCAAGCGTCTAGAGGTCATCTCACAGGACTTTGCCGCTCGCAAGGAGACACTGAAGTCACCACGGTAGCACCGTACACGTTCCGAATCGAAACGCAGGCATCCATGTCTGCTCTTCGCAGAACCCGGCCTACCGTCACTCCGTGTCGACAACCAGGAGGCACTACTTGACTATGGAACACGCCAACTCACCCAGACATCGGGCTCGACCGCGGCTTAAAGTCGTCCTTGGATGGCTTCTTGTCGCGATACTGGCAGTCGGAATTGCCGGGAGCGCCATTGTCGCTCTCCTTTTTGCACACTACTCCACCCAGGTACCCCCTGTCGGCGCACTGTTCATCCAGGCGCCCAAGGCTTCGCAGGTGTTCGACCGCAACGACAAGCTTCTCTCGTCGGTGTTCTTTGCTGAGAATCGCCTACCCAAACAGCTCACGGAAATCTCAGAGAAGGCCATCAAAGCTCTGATCGCGTCTGAAGACGAGCGCTTCTTCAGTCATGGTCCTATCGACCTGCGGGGTCTCGTCGCCGGGCTAGTCGTGGACCCGCTCCTCGGCCGTGGCATTCGCGGAGCGAGCACACTCACCCAGCAGCTGGCACGTCAGGCTATCCTGCATGACACCGATGTCACCGTCGCGCGCAAGTTCAAGGAAATCATCGTCGCATTTCGCCTGGAAAAACAGTACACGAAGGAAGAGATCCTCAACATGTACCTCAACTACGTGTACTTCGGCAACGGCCTGTATGGCATAGAAGCCGCTGCGCTGGGGTACTTCGGCATCCCGGCAAGAGATCTGGACGTCGCTCAGGCAGCCATGATTGTCGGTGTCCTGCCGGCACCTTCCGCCTTCAACCCCTACGTAGACCTGGAGAAAGCAAGACAGCAGCAGCAGCTTGTGCTCCACAAGATGGTACGAAACCACTACCTTTCCCAGAAAGAGGCCGATACTGCCTTCGCCGAGAAGCTCACACTCAAGAATGGCATGCGGTCGCCATATGGAAGCATCGGCTGGTTCGTCGACTATGTCAAATCCATCGTCGAGAAGCAGTATGGCCGGGAGATGCTCTATCAGGGCGGCCTGCGTATCTACACGACGATCGACCCCAAGCTCCAGGAAGCGGCACTGGCAGCGGTCCGGAAGGTCTGGGACCAGGCTAAGAAAGACAAGGTGTTCGTCGAGAGCGACCGCGATTCCCTTGGGGTCTTCCAACCCCAGGTGGGCTTGGTGAGCGTCGACCCCAAGACTGGCTACATTCTGGCCATGGTAGGTGGAACCAACTACGACGAGACGAACTTCAACCGCGTGCTGGCACCTCGACAACCAGGTTCGACCTTCAAGCTCTTCGACTACACGGCAGCACTCGACAATGGCACAACCTTCCCATCCGAGCTTGTCACTTCGCAACCCACGGACTTTGGCGGGTGGAGTCCCCCGGAATGGCTGGGGGCCAACCAATGGTTTGGCCGGATCTCCGTGGCCAATGCCATCAAGGAATCGTCCAATATCATCGCTGCCAAGACAACACTCAGGACTGGCCTCGACAGAGTCATCTACTATGCCCGCAAGATGGGAGTCACGTCTCCTCTGAAACCCTACGTGTCTCTCTCCATCGGCAGCTTTGAGATCTCGCCGCTGGAAATGGTCGAGGCATACTCGATGATCGCCAATGGAGGCCGTCGTATCACACCCTATCCTATACGTCGCATCGAGACACAGAACGGGACGACGATCGAGGCGCACAATTTCGCCGCGACCCAGGTCGTACCGGCCTCCACGGCCTGGATTGTGCAGACAATGCTGAGGGGCGTATACGAAAACACCTCCAACGCGCGCATCAGCGGACTGCAGGCTGCTGGTAAGACAGGCAGCACCAACGATTGGCGCGATGCCTGGTATGATGGCTTCACTCCCGAGCTCTGCACGGTGATCCACATCGGAGCCGACGTTGCGCGGGCACAGATGTCTGCCATCCGGAACGCAGGCTCGCGGTTTCCGGCCATGACATGGAAAGCATACATGCAAGAGGCTATCAAGCTTCAGAAACAAACATACTTTGCCCCCAAACCCGAGGGAGTGTCAGTACGCACAATCTGTGACGCCTCAGGATTGCTCGCTACCGAGGCCTGTCCCGCATCCTCGACTCACTCCTCGTACTTCCTGTCGAGCCACGTACCCACGCAGACATGCACGGTTCATCCACCAATTCTTCAGACCGTACGACTCGCGATCGAGGATCCGACCAAGCTGGCTCCGAGCGACTGGCCCGATAGCAGAGTCGTCGTCAGGACTATGCTCCGGGANCAGNTCCCTACGGAAGTATACCAGGAGCCGATTTCGCCCGGGCCGATTCCTCCCGGGCCGATTCCTCCTGGGCCGATTCCGCCCGGTGGTGAACTCAGTGTGACTGCATTCCCAAAGCAGTTCAAGGTCGGACAGCAGATGACGCTCAGTCTCGACGTGGCTCAGCCCGCCGGGTCAGCAGCCGTATCGTTTGACGTGTATATTGGAGGGTCACTCGTCACTTCAGCTTCATCGCTGCCCGCGACAGTGGCCTATGTGCCGACTTTGGCAGGTCCTCTGGAGATCGCGATCGTGGGTCGATCGGCTACACTTGATACCGTGTTTCAAGCAGCGTCCACCGTCCAGGTGCAACCTTAGAGCTCAGACCTTCCCTCTCAGGTGCGGTCTTGACGCCCCCCGCGTATGCAGAGGCTCCCGGTCCCGACGCGATGCGTACGTGTGGAGATGGACATGATAACGCTCCTCCACGAGATCCTCCTCCCCCGAGGATGTTGTTGTATCCGAGCGGTGTATTGGCCAGGACCGACTGGATAAGATCACCAAAAGAAGACAGCAACTGGTGATCAAGAAACGTGGCAGTTATGCGACCATTTCTGGTGAGTTCACGACCTGATGATTCATGTACATTC
>JGI24134J36421_10000298_pt1 | contig 14988 bp, 16 predicted proteins | sample BarGraNGADG00312_FD_36421 | JGI IMG/M metagenome (IMG submission 36421) | reverse complement strand
TATCGGCCCCTTGCGGGCTGCCCCGTCGGCTCCGGCTTCCGACTTCAGGTCGCCCTCGAACGCGAGCCTGCACTTCATACAGAACTCGCGCCTGTCAGGGTTGAGAAAGCCACAGCGCGGGCAAGACTTCAAACGGCACCTCCGGGACGGGACGCGGGTCCGCTTTCGAGGCGGCCCGGCGTTCGCGCATACGCGGGACTGGTCAGTCTGCGACGTAAGCATACTATTAAAGGAAGGAGCAGTTAACAACAAATATCAGGCTCCGGCCCGGTGTCGGATAGGGGAGCGCCGGCGCCTCGCCGGCATGGAGTCGAAAGGGAAGCCTGGCGCCGCCACGGATTAGCCCAGCCGCCTGCCTCGTTGATATACTGGCTCGTGTCGCGCTGGATCGAAAGGCTGCCTCTTGGACGACCTCTGGAGCAGGGAGAAGGAGATAGTTTCACTGGTGCTCGAGCTGTGCGCCCGGGTCCGTTCGGCGGTGCAGCCGCACCTGGGGATGTTCTCCGCCAGGGAGCTTGCCGGCACCGCTGTCGGGGGTGACACCACCTTCGGGATCGACGAGGTGGCCGAGCACACGGTGGAGGAGTTCCTTCAGGGTCGCGGCGAGATTGCCTACTACACCGAGGACAGGGGTCTCAAGGTGCCCGCGGGCGCGCGCTACCTGCTGATCATAGACCCGATCGACGGCACTCGGCCGGCGGCGGCGGGCCTCGAGTCCTGCTGCGTGTCGATAGCCGCGGCCGCCCTCGACGGCCGCGACGCGAGCTCGCTCACCATGGGCGACGTCTTCCTGGGAGTCGTCTCCGAGATCAAGGAAGATGCAGTGTTCACGGCGCTTCGCGGCGCGGGCGCGGTCATCGAGATCGCCGGGGAGCGTAAGGAGCCCTCTCTCAGCAAGACCACGCGACTCTCCGATATATTCTGGACGGCCGGCTACCGGGGGAGGCCCGCCGAGCCGCTCACCAGGGTCATCGCCGAGCTCATCGACCTTTCCTCGGTGGACGGCGGCTACTTCGACCTGGGCAGCGCCACGTACTCGGTCACCCGGGTGCTGACCGGGCAGATGGACACCTACGTGGACGTGGGCCAGCGCATGGTCGAGGACGTGCCGCGGGTGAAGGACGCTTTCCTTCAGGTCGGCCACGGCGCGGTCCTCAACAACTACCCCTACGACCTCGCCGCGGTCGCGCTCATCGCCTCGGAGTGCGGGGCCGTCGTCACCGACGCTTCCGGGAGGCCGCTGGATTCATACGACCTCGTGCCCTCGGGGGGCGGCGGCCAGCTATCGTCGCTGGTTAGCTCGAACAGGACGCTCCACGACGCCGTGCTCGCCAGTCTCGATAAGGGGATCGAGCGCCTGGCGTCCTCTTACCGGCCGGGCTAGGAGCTTGCATTGGGCGCTCTGATCGGCATCTTTTTCTCGTCCATGCTAATCGGCCTTTCAGGCGCGCTGATGCCCGGGCCGATGTTCACGGTGTGCGTCGCCGAGTCTTACAAGAAGGGCTTCTGGGCCGGGCCGCTGATGGTGGTGGGGCACGCCATCCCCGAGATAGCCCTCGCCGTGCTCTTCTCCATCGGGCTCAACAAGTTCCTCGACGACAAGACGGTGGTTGGTGTCATCGGCATAGTCGGCGGCCTCTTCCTGGGCTGGCTCGCGGTGAAGATCTTCGTCGAGGTGAGGCGCGGGGTGACGGTGGACCTCACCTCCAAGAAGGACGTCGGATGGGGTCCGCTGGTCGCTGGCATATGGACCAGCGTCTCCAACCCCGGCTGGATCGTCTGGTGGGCGACCATCGGTGCACGGTACATACTGCTCTCGCTGGACCACGGGATCATCGGCGTGGTCTTCTTCCTGGTGGGCCACGAGATGGCCGACCTCGTCTGGTACGGGACAGTCTCATTTCTGGTCTCCCGGGGGCGCGGCAGGATATCCGACCGCATCTACCACGGCGTCCTCTACGCCTGCTCGTTCCTGGTGCTGGTCTTCGCGGTCCTCTTCCTGGTGAACGGCATCAGGTCGGTCATCAAAGGATGAGTGGCGTTATTCTCACGGGCCGGCTTGTGTTATAGAATCCTTGCGACATCCGATGGAAGGAGGCAACTTATGCCATGGTGGGGATGGGTGTTGATCGGCCTGGCGATACTGGCGATAGGGTACATCATCCTGTTGTTCAACAGGCTCGTCAGCTACCGCAACAGGGTCGACAACGCGTGGCACCAGATCGACGTTCAGCTCAACCGCAGGGCCGACCTGATCCCGAACCTCGTGGAGACGGTGAAGGGATACGCCGCACGAGAAGAGCACGTTCGAGATGGTTACCCAGGCGCGCAGCGCGATCATGAGCGCGGGCAGCGTGGCGGAGAGCGCCAAGGCCGAAGGAATGGTGACCGAGGCCCTCAAGTCGCTGTTCGCGGTCGCGGAGAACTACCCCGATCTGAAGGCGAACCAGAACTTCCTGGCTCTCCAGGAGGAGCTCGCGGGAACCGAGAACAAGATTTCCTACGCGAGGCAGTTCTACAACGACTCGGTGATGGCTTACGACGTGGCCAGGCAGAAGTTCCCGGCGCGGATAATCGCGAGCAGCTTCGGCTTCACGGAGCAGCGCGACTACTTCGAGCCCGAGACGCCAGGTTACAAGGAAGTCCCGAAGGTCTCGTTCTCCTAAGGACCGGCCGCCGACCGAGATAATTCGTCGGGCCGTCCCGTCTGCGCTGACGCGCCGGCGCAGGCGGCCTGCGGAGGTTAACAGACTTTGTACGAAGAGATATCGTCGAACAAGTGGAAGTCGGGCCTGATGCTGGCCTTCTTTGTGGTCTTCGTGGTCGCTTTCGGCTACGTGATCGGCCTGGTCTGGGGCGGCACCAGCCACCCGTGGTACGCCTATGTCGGCCTGGCCATCGGGTTCCTCATCGCGCTGGGGATGGGCTTCTCCAGCTACTATTCGAGCGACAAGCTGGCGCTCTCAACGTCGGGGGCGCAGCCGGCGGAGGCCTACCTGCAGGACGCCAATTGGCGGCCGCTGGCCATCCGGTTCGAGAACGCGGTGGAGGGCCTGGCCATCGCGGCGGGTGTCCCCAAGCCCCAGGTGTACATCATCAATGACCCCGCCCCCAACGCCTTCGCCACCGGCAGGAACCCGGCCCATTCGTCGGTCGCGGCGACGACCGGCCTGCTGGCGATGATGACCGATGCTGAATTGCAGGGGGTCATCGGCCACGAGATGTCGCACGTCAAGAACTACGACATCCTGCTGATGACGATGACCATCGTGCTGGTGGGGACCGTGATACTCATCAGCGACATCTTCCTGCGCACGTTCTGGTTCTCCGACCACAACTCGGGAGGCGGCGACGGTGAAGCCGGGCTGATCTTCATGATCATCGGTATCGTGCTGGCGATCCTGGCGCCGCTGATCGCGGTGCTCATCAAGTTCTGGATAGGGCGCAAGCGCGAGTACCTCGCGGACGCCAACGGAGCCCTGCTGACCCGCTACCCGCCGGGGCTGGCAAACGCGTTGCGCAAGATCGGCTCAGACACCAAGCAGCTGAAGCGCGCCAACAAAGCGACGGCCCACCTCTACATCGCCCAGCCGCTGCGGACTAAGGAGGGCCGGGGCAGCGTCATGAACCGCATGTTCGACACCCATCCGCCGATCGAGGACCGCATAGCCAGACTGGACGCGATGGCAGGCCAGTTCCAGGAGATACAGCCCGGCGAGGGCGGGGGCGCGAGGCCGCCGGCGGGCGCTCCGGCCCCACAGTAGACACCGTTCCAAAACCTCCAGAAGACTCATGAGACGCTGTTCTGCTTTTCCTTTTCATAGGGTCCTCTACAATTGTTATCAGGAAAAGAAAATAAGCTGGTGGTTTTCCAATGACCTCGACAAGTAGAAGAGTGATGATCGCGGCGTTGTTCTGCGCGCTGCTGGCGGCGGTGCTATCCGCGGGCTGCTCGTGGTTCTCGAGCGCTTCGGTCAAGCCCAGGGCCACGGCTAAAGTGCAGGCCGCCAAGCCGCCGACCTGCCCGCTGTGCGGCCTGGTTCCCGCCGACCCCACGTTCGTGCAGCGCCGTCCGGTCGCGGTGAAGATAGAGAACGACCCGGCCGCCCGGCCGCAGTCCGGCCTCTCCAACGCGGACGTCGTCTACGAGGAGCAGTGCGAGGGCAACGTGACCCGCTTCATGGCGATATACCTCGACCGCGACACCGACACGGTAGGGCCCGTCCGCAGCGCGCGCCCGGCCGACATAGACCTGGTCTTTCCCTACAACGCCCTGTTCTGCCACTGCGGGGGAGGGGCGCCGATACTGGCGATGGTCCGCTCCTCGGGCGTCGCGGACCTGGACGAGCAGTCGTGGGCGGGGGCCTACTGGCGCGTGCGTGACAGGCGCGCCCCCTACAACCTCTATTCCTCCACCGCCAGGCTGAGGCAGGCGGGCGATAAGCAGTACGCCTACCAGGGGCAGGCGGGACCGGCGTTCAAGTTCCTCACCGACGAAGAGCAGGCGAAGATGGAGAAGGACAGGTCGACCGAGATCGCGCGCGCGCAGGCGAACCAGGCCAACCCCTCGCCTGGTTACGTGCCGATGCTCACCGTGGCCCACAACCTGCACATTCCCTACAAGGGAGGCTGCGCCGCCGACTACTCGTACGACCCGGCCTCGGGGCGGTTCATGCGTTTCGTCGCCGGAGCGCCCCACGTCGACAAGAACACCGGCGGCCAGATCGCGGCGGACACCGTCATCGTCCAGTACGTCACCACCACGTCGTCGGGCTTCGTCGACGTGAACGGCGCCGACACGCCGAACCTGGGGGTGATCGGGACGGGGCGCGCGCAGGTCTTCGTGAGGGGCCGGCTCATCGACGCGAACTGGCAGAAGGTGAACCGCGATTCCTACACGGTGTACACTGACGCCTCCGGCAAGGAGATAGCGGTCAAGCCGGGCTCGACCTGGGTGGAGCTGGTCCCCACCAGCATGCAGGTGACCTTCAACTAGAGACCGCCGCACCTCTCGTTGCAGCACCCCTGCCTCTCCGATATGATGAACGTGTTCCCCGACGGCAAAGGAAGCAAGCAGTGGATAAAAGCGTGGAAAAGGGCACCGAAACGGTCAAAAGAGGTTTCGCCGAGATGTTGAAGGGCGGGGTCATCATGGATGTCACCACCCTCGAGCACGCCAAGATCGCCGAGGAGGCGGGCGCGGTCGCGGTGATGGCGCTGGAGCGGGTCCCGGCCGACATAAGGGCCGCCGGGGGCGTCGCGCGCATGGCCGATCCCACGGTCATCGGAGCGATCATGGAAGCCGTGACCATCCCGGTGATGGCAAGTGCCGCCAAGTGCCGCATCGGGCACTTCGTCGAGGCTCAGGTGCTTCAAGCCATGGGCGTCGACTACGTGGACGAGAGCGAGGTGCTCACCCCCGCCGACGAGAAGAACCACGTCGACAAGTGGAAGTTCAAGGTGCCGTTCGTGTGCGGCGCCATCAACCTTGGAGAGGCGCTCCGCCGCATCGGTGAAGGCGCCGCGATGATGAGGACCAAGGGCGAGGCCGGCACCGGCAACGTGGTCGAGGCCGTCCGCCACATCAGAACGATTTTAAGCGAGGTAGCCAGGCTCACGACGCTTCCCCCCGAGGCGCTGATGAGCGCGGCCAAGGAGCTGCAGGCGCCCTACGACNTGGTCTGCGAGGTCGCCCGCACCGGCAAGCTGCCGGTCGTCAACTTCTCCGCNGGAGGGATCGCCACTCCGGCCGACGCCGCACTNATGATGCAGCTCGGCGCGGACGGGGTCTTCGTCGGGTCGGGCATCTTCAAGTCGGAGGACCCGGCGCGGCGCGCGCACGCCATCGTCCAGGCGACCACCCACTACGAGGACCCGGGGCTCATAGCCGACGTGTCCCGAGGGCTCGGCGAAGCGATGAAGGGCCTCGAGATAAGCGAGATCGGCAAGGAGAACCTGATACAGTACCGTGGCTGGTANCGGGGTGACCATCGGGGTCCTCGCCTTGCAGGGAGCGGTCCGCGAGCACCTCGCGATGATAGAAAGATGCGGGGCCCGGGGGGTGGCGGTGAAGCGCCCGTCCGGGCTCTCTGGCTTGAGCGGGCTGATCATCCCCGGAGGAGAAAGCACCGCCATTGGAAAACTAATTGATGAGTACGCCTTCGCCCGTCCGATACGGGAGATGGCGGCGGCGGGTGTGCCGATCTACGGCACCTGCGCGGGGCTCATCCTGGTCGCGGCCAGGGTCAAGGGAAAGCACGGGACCATCCTGGGCCTGGCCGACGTGACGGTCGAGAGGAACGCGTTCGGCCGCCAGGTGGACTCCTTCGAGCGCGAGCTCGAGATAGCCGGCATCGCCGGGCGGGACAGGCCCTTCCGGGCGGTGTTCATCAGGGCGCCGGTCATCGAGGATACCGGGCCGGGCGTGGAGGTGCTGGCCCGCGTCGAAGAAGGCGTGGTGCTGGCCCGCGACGCCAACGTGCTCCTGGGCGCGTTCCACCCGGAGCTGACGGACGACGAGCGGTTGCACCGCTACTTCCTGGAGATGGTCGATGGGGCGGGCGGCGCCAGCGGCACGGAGGTTTGAGATGTCTGGACATTCCAAGTGGCACTCGATAAAGCACAAGAAGGGCAAGGAGGACGCCAAGCGGGGTCAGCTCTTCAGCAAGCTCTCACACCGCATCACCATCGCGGCGCGTGAGGGCGGGGGAAGCCCCGAATCCAACGCGACCCTCGCCAACGAGATAGAGACCGCGCGCAAGTACAGCATGCCCATGGACAACATCAAGCGCGCGATCGCCAAGGGGACCGGCGAGCTCGGTGGCGGCCAGCTCGAGCGCATGAACTTCGAGGGATACGGAGAGGGCGGCACGGCGATCATCGTGGACGTCCTCACCGACAACCGCAACAGGGCCGCGGCGGACGTGCGCAAGGCCTTTACCAGGGCGAACGCCAGGCTGGGCGAGACCGGATCGGTGGCCTGGATATTCGAGAAGAAGGGCGTGTTCCTCATCAAGAAGACGTCCGAGCATGACGAGGACGAGCTGCTGGACATCGCGCTGGAGGCGGGCGCCGACGACCTCAAGGACGAGGGCGACTACTGGGAGGTCGACTGCGACATCGAGGAGTTCGGCAGGGTTCGGGACGCCCTGGTGGCTCATGGCATCGAGACCGAGACCGCTGAGCTCACCATGGTGCCCAAGAACACTATTGCGCTCGACGCCGATGGCGCCCGCAAGGTCCTGCGGCTGATCGACGCCCTCGAGGACCTCGACGACGTCACCGAGGTGTACGCCAACTTCGACATTCCCGACGAGGTGCTCGAGGAGGAGGCCTCCTCCATATAGCGCGGCCCGCTTGTCCGCGCTGAAAGGAAAAGGACAGCCGTTGGCGCCAGAATTCAGGGTCCTGGGAATCGACCCGGGCATAACCAACACGGGCTACGGGCTGGTGGTGGAGGTGGCCAGGACCATCACCGCCGGAGGCCACGGGGCGATCAAGACTTCATCCTCGGCGGACATGTCAGACCGGCTTGATATCCTCTACACGGAGACGAAGAGGGTCATCCTCGAGCTCGAGCCCGACGTGGTGGTGCTCGAGCAGCTCTTCTTCAACACCAACCAGAAGAGCGTGTTCGCAGTGGGCCAGGCGCGGGGCGTGCTGCTGCTGGCCTGCAACCACGCGGGCGCGAGCTGGGCCGAGTACACCCCGCTGCAGGTGAAGCTGGCCGTGGTGGGAAACGGCAACGCCACCAAGGAGCAGGTACAGTACATGGTCAAGACGCTGCTCGGGATGGCCAAGCCACCGGAGACGCTGCACGCGTGTGACGCCCTGGCGATGGCCATTTGCCACCTCCAGTCGAGGCGGTTCAGAGAGCTGACCGGGACCTAAGGACGCATATGATCTCTTACATCAAAGGCTCCGTGCTGGAGAAGAAACCCGACAGCCTCCTGGTGCTGGTCGGCGGGATCGGGTTCGAAGTGCGCGCTCCCGCTGGCACCATCGACAGGGCGCCTGACCCCGGGGGCGAGATTTCCCTGCACACCTGCCTGGTGGTGCGGCAGGACCTGATGCAGCTCTTCGGGTTCGACTCGCCCAGGGCTCGCCAGCTCTTCGTCAAGCTGACCTCGGTGTCCGGCTTCGGCGCGGCCAAGGCCCTCTCGGTGCTCTCCATCTTCCCGCCGGACAGGTTCGAGGCGGTCATCAGGTCGGGCGACGCCGACGCCTTGACCATCATCCCCGGNGTGGGGAAGAAGAGCGCCGAGCGCCTGCTGCTGGAGATGAAAGACAAGTTCGAGCCGGGCACCGAAGAGGGCCCCGCGATGCCCGANGGCGAGAAGTTCGTNTTCCAGGAGGCGGCCGAGGCGCTGGTCGCGCTCGACTTCACCAGGCTCGAGGCGCACGACCTGCTCAAGAAGTACCCTCGCGACAAGGGAGAGCCCGGCATCGAGGACTTGCTCCAGTTCGCGCTGAGGCAGAAAGGCTAAGAGCACCACTGTCCTCAGGCGCCAGTGGTGCATTTTCAGGAGAGAATTTTGTCAGGCGAAAACGAACGCGAAAGCATTGCCGCGGAGTCCCTGTCCGCCGAGGACAAGGCGCTCGACCTCACCCTGCGGCCCAGGACCCTGGCCGAGTTCGTCGGCCAGGCGGCCAACAAGGAGCAGTTTCGCATCTTCATCGAGGCAGCGAAGAACCGCGGCGAGGTGCTGGACCACGTGCTGCTGTCGGGCCCGCCGGGCCTGGGTAAGACCACTCTCGCGGCTATCATCTCCAACGAGCTGGGCGTCAAGACCCGCTCGACCAGCGGCCCCGCGCTGGAGAGGCAGGGAGACCTGGCCGCCATATTGACCAATCTCGAGCCAGGCGACGTCCTGTTCATCGACGAGATCCACCGCCTCCCGCGAACGGTCGAGGAGATACTCTACCCCGCGATGGAGGACTTCCAGATCGACATCATCATCGGCAAGGGGCCGGCCGCGCGCGACGTCCGGCTGCCGCTTCCCCGGTTCACCCTCATCGGCGCCACCACCAGGGTCGGTCTCATGACCGCCCCGCTGCTCACCAGGTTCGGTGTATCGTGCCGCCTCGATTACTACCCTGTCGGCGAGATGGTGCAGATCGTCCACCGCGCCGCGGGCATCCTCAAGATCGAGATCGACGAGACCGGGGCGCACGAGATCGCGAGGCGCTCGCGCGGCACGCCCAGGGTGGCCAACCGGCTGCTCCGCCGTGTGCGCGACTACGCGGAGGTCGAGGCCGACAGGGTCATCACCGGCGACGTCGCGGGGCGCGCGATGGTCATGCTCCAGGTGGACGACATGGGCTTGGACGTGCTGGACCAGGCCGTGATGGAGGCCATCATCGACAAGTTCTCCGGCGGGCCGGTCGGGCTGAAGACGCTGGCCTCCGCCGTGGGCGAGGAGCCCGACACTCTGGAGGAGGTCTACGAGCCGTACCTGATGCAGATCGGCTTCCTCAAGCGGACGCCCAGGGGACGGGTGGCGACGCCGAGAGCCTTTAAGCACCTGGGGCGCGAACCCGCGAGTGCCGGCGAGGGGGAGAGCCTCTTCTGATGGGCGACACCTCGGCGAAGGTCCTGCTCCACACCTGCTGCGCTCCGTGCCTGATCCATCCCTACGAGCTCTTGACCGCGCGAGGCTTCGAGGTCATCCCGTTTTTCTACAACCCCAACATCCACCCGTTCCGCGAATACCGGCAGAGATACTTCGCGGTCGTCGATTATTGCGCAGAGCTCGGGCTCGAGCTGAAGGTCGGGCCTTACGAGATGGAGCGCTTTCTCTGTGAGGTGGCCCCGGCCCAAGCCGGCCTGGAGGGACCGCAAGCGCCCGGGCGGTGCGCCAGGTGCTTCTCGATGCGGCTGTCGAGGACGGCCGTCGAGGCCTGCCGGCTCGGCGTGGCGAGCTTCACCACCACGCTGCTGGTGAGCCCCTACCAGGACCAGGAGCTCCTGCGCGAGGCGGGCGAGTCCGCCGCGATGGCCTACGGGCTCAACTTCATCTTCGAGGACATGAGCGCCGGTTTCGGCGAGGCCTCCTCGAGGTCCCGCGAGTCGGGCATGTACCGCCAGTCTTACTGCGGCTGCGTCTACAGCGAGAAGGAAAGATACCAGAAGGGCGACCCACCGCGCCGATGAAGACCGACACCTTCGATTACCACCTCCCGGCAGAGCTCATCGCGCAGGACCCTCTGGCCGTGCGCGACTCGTCCAGGCTCCTGGTGCTGGACCGCGCCAGCGGCGAGATCTCGCACCGGGTGTTCCGCGAACTGCCGGAGCTACTGCGGCCCGGCGACTGCCTGGTCCTCAACACCACCCGCGTCCTTCCGGCGCGCCTGAGAGGCCGCAAGCTGCCGACCGGCGGCTCGGTGGAGCTGCTGCTGCTGGAGTGCCTGCGGGACTCACGCTGGAAGGCCATGACGGGGGGAGCCTCGCTGCGGCCCGGCGTGCGCGTGGCTTTCGCCGACGGCCGGCTGGAGGCGAAGGTGACCGAAGGGCCGGCGGAGGGGATCGCCGTCGTCGAGCTTTCCGCCGCGGGCGGCGACGTCGAGCGCGCCATCGACGAGGCCGGACGCGTCCCCCTGCCTCCTTACATAACCCACGAGCTCGCCGACGAGGAGCGCTACCAGACCGTCTACGCACGCCGGGAGCTGTCCGCCGCCGCGCCGACCGCCGGGCTTCACTTCACCGACGCGCTGCTCGACCGCGTCAGCGCGGCCGGGGTCGACGTCGCTCGCCTGGAGCTCGCAGTGGGCATGGACACGTTCGTCCCGGTGCGCGAGCAGAACGTCGAAGACCACCGCATCCACCAGGAGTGGTTCTCCCTCGACGATGAATGCGCCCACGCCGTGAACACGGCCCGCGAACGAGGAGGCCGGGTCATCGCCGTGGGTACGACCTCGGTCAGGGTCCTGGAGACGTGCGCGACGGCCGACGGTGTCGCGCCCCGGCGCGGTCAGACCGGGCTGTTCATCACCCCCGGTTACGGCTTCAGGGTGGTCGACGCGCTCGTCACCAACTTCCATTTCCCTCGCTCGACGCTGCTGATGCTCGTGTGCGCCTTCGGGGGCACCGAGCGCGTGCTCGGCGCCTATGCCGAGGCCGTGCGCGAGCGCTACCGCTTCTACTCCTTCGGTGATGCTATGCTGGTGACATGACCGCGTTGCGCACGACCGAAGGATTCTCTTTCACGATCACCGCATCCGATCGCCGTACGGGCGCGCGGACCGGCATCCTCACCACGCCGCACGGCGAGGTCGCCACCCCTTGCTTCATGCCAGTGGCGACCCAGGCAACGGTCAAGGCGATGACGCCGGACGAGGTCGCCGACCTCGGCTACCGCATGGTGCTGGCCAACGCCTACCACCTCTGGCTGCGCCCGGGCGTCGAGGTGATATCGGCGGCGGGAGGGCTGCACCACTTCATGGGCTGGGACGGCGCCATCCTCACCGACTCGGGCGGCTACCAGGTGATGAGCCTGGGCAAGGACGTAAAGATAACGCCCGAGGGCGCCTCCTTCCGCTCGCACCTGGACGGCTCGAAGGTCTTCCTGAGCCCGGAGGATTCCATGCGGATCCAATCGGCCCTGGGGGCCGACGTCGCCATGGCGCTCGACGAGTGCCTTCCCTACCCGGCCGAGCGCGGCCGCCTGCAGCGCTCCCTCGATCTCAACCTGGACTGGGCCCGGCGATGCCTGGCCGCGCACGACAACCCGCGGCAGGCGCTCTTCGGGATCGTTCAGGGGGGCTCGTCTGCGGACCTGCGCGCGAGCAGCGCCGCCAGAATGGCCGAGCTCGACTTTCCCGGCTACGGACTGGGAGGGCTGTCGGTGGGGGAGCCCCGCGAGCTCACGCTGGAGATGATAGAGCTGAGCCTGGCCGAGCTGCCGCAGGACAAACCCCGCTACCTGATGGGGGTCGGCGACCTGCTGGGTCTCGCGGAGTCGGTCGCGCGCGGCGTCGATCTATTCGACTCGGTGTTGCCGACGCGCATTGCACGCAACTCTTCGGCTCTGGTAGCCTCGGGAAGGATGAACCTCAGGAATGCGGCTTATCGAGAAGATCCGCGGCCTGTCGACGAGACCTGCGGCTGCTACGCGTGCAGGAGCTTCTCCCGCGCGTACCTGCGGCACCTGGTCATGGCCAAAGAGATCCTGGGCTTCCACCTGCTGACCGTCCACAACCTCTTCCAACTGGAGAAGCTGACCAGGGATCTGAGGGCGGCGGTGGCCTCGCAGAGCGTGGGCGCGCTGCTGGACAGCCTGGCGGCCCGGGAGGTCGAATGACAAAGGGAACGCCATCCTTTATGATAGTTGAGTTTCCATTTGACCGGTTTCATGTCCGAAGGGACGGGTGAAAAATGACGCTTGTGTACGGGCTGATTGCCACACACTTCCTGGCGGCGACGAGCACGCCGAGCAAGACGACCACGACTTCCGGCTTTGGCGCCTGGGGCCTGTGGGTCATCCTCGGCCTCATGTTCATCGTGATGTACTTCGTGCTGTACAGGCCGCAGCGCAAGAAGGCGCAGGAAGCACAGAACATGCTTTCGACGCTGCGCAAGGGTGACCAGGTGGTCACCATCGGCGGCATCCACGGAACGATCGTGAAGCTTCTGGAGGACAGCGTAGTCGTCGAGGTCGACAAGGGCGTCCGCATGACTTTCTCGCGCTCGGCGATCGCCCGGACCCTCACCGTTCACGAGGAGCGGGAAGAGGAAGAGGACACCTCCGCCGACGAAGAGGTGGAGCCCGAGGATTCCGAGGAGTACGAGGAGGAGGAGTACGAGGAGGAAGGCGAGGAGGAGGAGTACGAGGGCGACGAGGAAGAAGAACCTCCACCCCCGGACAAGGGAAAGAAGGGCAAGTAGCGCCGAACCGGCGAGCGCGTCCTTCCGTCCAAATCCGTGAACCCTCATGTGCGTTCACACCTCCTTGAGAACCGTGGCGCGGCCATGAGGTCACTATTGTTCGCATGACCGGGCGCCAGGCGAGGCGTCCGCCGGGACTGGAGAGCGAATGACCAAGAAAACTAAGAACATCCTGTCGATCTGCATGGTGCTGCTGATACTCGCGGTGCTGTTCGCGGTCAAGTTCACGCTCGACATGCAGCCGCGCCTGGGCCTGGACCTCCGGGGCGGAGTCAGCCTGGTGTACCAGGCTATCCCCGCCAAGGGCACGACCATCGATCAGGACGTTCTGAACAAGACCGTCGAGAAGATGCGCAGCAGGCTCGATAAACTCGGTGTCGCCGAGGCACAGATAACGACCCAGGGCGCCAAGAGCGTCATCGTGCAGCTTCCCGGCGTCCACGATCCTCAGAGAGCCAAGAGTATCGTGGGCCAGACCGCCCAGCTCCAGTTCCGCCTGGTGACGGAGTCCAAGTCGGCGTCGGACGCCGCCAAGGACCCCAACTGGAAGGTATCCACGGGAAGCCAGCTCCAAGCTGACCAGCCGATCACCCTTCAGGGGCCGGCGAAGGACAAGGACAAGACCGTCCTGAAGCTGGGCCCGACACAACTTACCGGCGACGCGATAAAGAGCGCCGCGGTGTCAGTGCAGAACAACTCTCCCCAGGTCGACTTCACGCTGAACGACGCGGGCGCCAAAAAGTTCTCAGACCTGACTACGGCGAACGTCAACAAGCAGCTCGCCATAGTGCTGGACTACAACGTCGAGTCGGCCCCCAACATCAAGGAAGCCATCACCGGTGGCAGCGGCAACATCTCGGGCAACTTCACGGACCCGGAGGCCAAGGACCTGGCCATCGTGATTAACACCGGCGCCCTGCCAGTCGAGCTTAAGCCTCTCACCGAGAACGACGTAACCGCCACGCTGGGCCGTGACTCCCTCAAGAAGGGCCTCATCGCCGGCGCCGTAGGGCTCCTGGTGGTGGCGTTGTTCATGCTCCTGTACTACCGGATGCTCGGCGTGATCGCCTGCCTGGGCCTTGGTGTCTTCGGTGGCCTCATATTCGGGGTCATATGTGTGATGAGCAACTTCTGGACGCTCACGCTGGCGGGTATCGCCGGCATAATTGTGTCCATCGGTATCGCGGGTGACTCGAGCATCGTCTTCTTCGAGCGATTAAAAGAGGACATCCGTGCCGGCAGGAGCATGCGCTCCTCGGTCGACACCGCGTACAAGTCCGCTCTCCGCACCATCATCGCCGCCGACACGGTGTCGTTCGCGGCCGCGGCCATCCTCTACCTGTTCGCGGTCGGATCGGTGAAAGGCTTCGCCCTCACGCTGGGCATAGCGACGATATTCGACGTGTTCATCTCCTACTTCTTCGTCCACCCGCTGACGTCTCTGCTGTCCGGCTGGAAGTTCTTCGAGAAACCGGTCGCCATCGGAGTGAGGCTCGATGCAGTCGAGGAAGTGGGTGAGGTGAAGTGAGGTTCATCCCCCAGCGCAAGCGGACTTTTGATTTCGTCGGCTACAAGTGGCTCTGGTTCACCATATCCGGCGTGGTCATGACCATCGCCATCGTGGCCCTCATCGTGAAGGGCCTGAACTTCGGGATCGACTTCACCGGGGGCACCGAGCTCGACATCAAGGTCAAGGCGGGCACCAGTCTCAGTACCGTGAGGGACGCGGCCGGCTCGGTAGGTTACAGCACGGCCCAGATACAGTCGTCCGGCAAGGACACCTACATAGTTCGCGTGCCCAAGCTCGANGACGCGCAGAAGACCAAGCTCAAGGACGCTCTTTCCTCCAAGGCCAACCTGGTNCAGGTGCTNGGCATCAACGACGTCGGGCCCGGCTGGGGAGGGCAGGTGAGCCGCCAGGCGATAATCGCGCTATTGGTGTTCATCGCCGCGGTGCTCCTCTACGTCAGCATACGTTTCGAGTTCAAGATGGCGGTGACGGCGGTCATCGAGATCGTCCACGACTCCATCATCACGGTGGGGGTCTACGCCCTCACCGGCAGGCAGGTGACGCCTGCAACTGTCATCGCGGTGCTGACCATCCT
>JGI24134J36421_10000289_pt1 | contig 15104 bp, 9 predicted proteins | sample BarGraNGADG00312_FD_36421 | JGI IMG/M metagenome (IMG submission 36421) | reverse complement strand
CATATCGGCAGTACACGCCGACAAACAAGGTTGACAATTAGGTGGCGCAACATATCTTGGAGAGTACTCCGATATGGATGAAATGCGTATGCATCCGGGGGGCAGCGGCGACATAGTTTCCGGCCGTCGGACAACCGCTCGATCTTCCTAGTTGTTCGTTGAGCTGGGCCAGCAGGCGCTATGGAGCAGGAGGGCAAGTGCTTATGAGCAAGAAGAAAGCAGAGATCAAATCGGCCGATCTTGACCTTTCGGCTCTTTCCAGTTACCTCTGGCAGGCTGCCTGTATTCTCCGTGGCCCGGTAGATGCTGCAGACTTCAAGACGTATATCTTCCCACTCCTGTTCTTCAAGCGAATCTCGGACGTGTATGACGAGGAGTACTCCGCTGCCAGCAAGGAATCTCCGGAGGATCCCGAGTACGCGCAATTCCCCGAGAATCACCGCTTTCAGATTCCCGAGGGCTGCCACTGGCAGGATGTGCGTGCCAAGACGACCAGCGTCGGTCATGCGCTGCAGACCGCAATGCGCGGGATTGAACAGTCCAACCCGGATACCCTGCACGGCATTTTCGGCGACGCGCAGTGGNCCAACACGGATCGTCTCTCTGACGCGTTGCTGAAGGATCTGATTGAGCACTTCTCCAGCCGCACGCTGGACAACGCGCACTGCAAGGCCGACATCATGGGCCAAGCCTACGAGTACCTCATCAAGAAGTTCGCCGACCTGACCAACAAGAAGGCCGGTGAGTTCTACACACCGCGTCCCGTTGTGCGTCTCATGGTCCGTATCCTCGCTCCCAAGGCGGGAGAAACGGCATATGATCCTGCCGGTGGCACGGGTGGCATGCTGCTCGAGGTGCTGCACGACGTCCAGGAGCATGGTGGCGACCCCAACCTCATGCTGGGCAAGCTCTACGGCCAGGAGAAGAACCTGACGACGTCTTCCATTGCGCGTATGAACCTCTTTCTCCACGGTCTTGAGGACTTTCACATCGAACGTGGCGACACACTGAGACGTCCCGCCTTCTACACTGGGGACAGCCTCGCCCAATTCGACTGTGTCATTGCCAATCCGCCTTTCTCACTTGAGGATTGGGGCGATGACCTTTGGACCAACGATCCCTACGGGCGCAACTTCGCCGGGCTCCCTCCCGCCAAGAATGGTGACTTCGCCTGGGTGCAGCACATGATCAAGTCGATGGCACCCAAGACGGGTCGGATGGCCGTCGTCGTTCCGCACGGCGTCCTCTTCCGCATGGGCAAGGAGGGCGAGATCCGTCGCAAGATCCTTGAGATGGATATGCTCGAGGCGGTCATTGGCATGGGTCCCAATCTCTTCTATGGCGCCACGCTTGCAGCGTGCATCCTGGTGTTCCGTGAGACCAAGGCCAGAGAACATCGGGGCAAGGTGCTCTTCATCGACGCATCACACGAGTTCAAGGCAGGCCGCGCCCAGAATGAGCTGCTGCCNGAGCACGTCGACACGATCTATGGTTGGTATGAGGAGTACAAAGATGTCGAAGGCGTGTGCCGCGTCGTTTCCCTTGATGAAATCCGTGCCAACGACTTCAACCTCAATATTCCTCGGTATGTGGAGCCGGTGACAGAGGAAGAGACGATGACCGTCGACCAGGCTCTAGCCAATCTGAAAGAGTCGCTGGCCAAGGCGTACGCCGCCGAAGACCATCTGCTCGAGCTGCTGAAGCGGGAAGGTCTGGCATGATGAACCCAAACGTCGTGTCACAGTCTGAGCTTGAATCGTATCTCTGGGGCGCCGCGATCCTCCTGCGGGGCTATATCGACGCCGGCGACTACAAGCAGTTCATCTTCCCGCTCCTCTTCTACAAGCGCCTCTGTGATGTGTACGACGAGGAGGTCACACATGCGTTGGAAGAATCGGGGGGTGATAAGGACTATGCCCTGTTGCCTGAGCAGCACCGATTCTGCATCCCCGAGGGAGCTCACTGGAGTATCGTTCGCACCAAGGTCAAAGAGGTGGGAAAGGCCATTCAGGACGCACTGCGCGACATTGAGAAAGCGAACCCCGATGCGCTCACTGGCATCTTTGGCGATGCTCAGTGGACCAACAAGGATCGTCTTCCTGACGCTATGCTGCGAGAGCTCATGGAGCATTTCTCGTCCTTGACGCTCTCGCTGGCCAACTGCCCCGAGGATGAGTTGGGTGTTGGCTATGAGTTCCTGATCAAGAAGTTCGCCGACGACTCTGGCCACACCGCCGCGGAGTTCTACACCAACCGCACCGTTGTGCATCTCATGACCGAGATCCTGCAGCCCGTGCCCGGGGAGTCGGTGTATGATCCGACCAGTGGCTCGGCCGGCATGCTGCTTTCGTGTGTAGCGCATCTCAAGGGCCAAGGCAAGGAGTGGCGCAACCTCCACCTGTACGGTCAGGAGCTTAACCTGCTGACGTCGGGCATCGGGCGCATGAATCTCTTCCTCCATGGCATCGAGGACTTTCATATCGTGCGTGGTGATACCCTGGCGCATCCAGCCTTCGTCCAGGGCGATCGGCTCATGCAGTTCGACATCGTGCTGGCCAATCCGCCATACTCGGTCAAGCAGTGGGATCGTGATGCATGGTCGACTGATCCATGGGGACGCAACATCTATGGCACGCCGCCACAGGGTCGTGCTGATTATGCCTTCCTGCAACACATTATCCAGAGCCTCAAACCGAAATCGGGCAGATGTGCCATCCTTTTCCCGCACGGTGTGTTGTTCCGCAACGAGGAGCAATCCATGCGTGAGAAGCTGATTGCTCATGATGTGGTGGAGTGTGTGATTGGCTTGGGCTCCAATCTGTTCTACAACTCACCGATGGAAGCCTGCATCCTCATCTGCCGTATGAACAAACCCAAGGAGCGACGGGGCAAGATCCTCTTCATCAACGCGGTCAATGAGGTTTCTCGGGAGCGAGCGCAGAGTTTCCTCACTGACGAGCACATCGAGCATATCGTGGCTGTCTACCGGGGTTTCAAGGAAGTCGAAGGGTTCGCCAAGGTGGTGAACGTCGACGGAATACGAGAGAAGCAGTGCAAGCTGAGCATCCCGCTGTACGTTGAAGTAGCCAAGGGAGGCACTGCCGGGGGCCTTGGTGACGATGCCCTGAAACAAGCTATCGCACAATGGCGGAAGAGCTCAACAGCGCTTAGAGACTCGATGGGCACGATGATCGTAGGTTTGGAGGATGAGTGATGAGTGTAGCCGATGAACTCGCCCGTTGGGTTGAGAAGAGACCTCTCGTGCTTATCAGACTTGACGAGAATGAATCCGAACATCTATATGAATCCAGACGATGGCCGCAGCGATTCACGCTTGTGAGACCGCACACCTCCTTCGAGGGTTGCCGAGTGCCAACAGCGTGTCTGATCGAGATGCAGGAACAAGGGGCTACGGTACTTAACCTGGGCATTGTAAAGCAAAGGACAGCGATCAGCACGATGGATTCGCGCATGACGGTCCTAAGGGTAAGATCGCTGAGCCGACACACACTCGAATCGTTGTGCGGCCTCATTGACGATCATCGTTTCTCCAGCATGATGCGAACTCGGCTCTCCCAAGCAGAAAGCGTGTTGACTCTATCACCAGAACTGAGCGCCTCGGTTATTTATGCGTTGGCCAGGGACGAACTTAACCTTGCGGCCATTGAAACCGCTGTCGCGGAGATCACCGCTGAAACCAGTGCGCTCTCAGGACGTGGAGTGGTGTGGGCGCAAGCAGATGCCGTCAAAATGGCGACGACTATTTTCGGGCTTGACGATATGACTCCGCCGGCCAACTTGACAGTTCGCCATGGCTCCCAGACAGCACTGAGCCTCGTGGGCATGCGTTATCTCGAGGACAACGTCATCACAGCAGACTCTGTGGACATCCCAGACTTCAAACGAGGGAAGAAGGATTGGACGGGCCGAGCTATCTTCAGAAGAGGCGACGAGCGCCTCGTGGTGTACACCGCAAATAGGGGCCCACTTGAGAAGATGCTGGGCGTCGATCTCATCTACGTTAACAGTACGCGCAGCAGCATTGTCATGGTTCAGTATAAGATGCTGGAACAGAAGGAGGGCAAACTAAGCAGCGGTGACTGGGTCTTCAGACTAGACGAACAAGCGAAGAAGGAAATACGCAGGATGAAACTCCCTGAGGATATGTCAGGGCTGATCAAGAGTGGGCCGAAGTCGCTGAAGGCCAACTCAAAGTCGCATGATTATCGACTGAGTTCGAATCCATTCTACTTCAAGTTCGTGAAGCGAAGGCGCGTGAACGGATCGCTACCCTCTTTAGTAATGTCGTTGGAGCACGTGAACCAGCTGTTCCCGACTTCAGTCGTCACGAGAGCGAAGCAGAGTGTTTGCATGAGTTTCAGCTCTCTCCAGGGGAACTACCTCAGGGAGTCAGATTTCATCGGACTGATTCGTTCTGGCTACATTGGCACGCACCGGGTTGAGTCTGAGTGGTTGAAGCGTATCATCGATAGAGTGGCGAAAGGCAACAGTGCCCTGGTTCTGGCGTGGCAGGAGCAGATCGAAAGCGAAGGCAAGTAGCTATGGATAATAAACTCAAGCCTCACTGGAAGATGGTGAAGTTCGGCGACGTCGTAAGGAATGCCAATCTCGTTGAGCGTGATCCGGAAGAGGCCGGAATCGACAAGATTGTCGGTTTGGACGACCTTGATTCAGGGAACCTCCATATTCGCCGCTGGAATGATGCCAGAGAAGGAACGTCATTCACACGCAAGTTCATGCCAGGGCAGGCACTGTTCGGCAAACGTCGTGCCTACCAGCATAAGGTGGCCTATGCAGAGTTTGAGGGCATCTGCTCGGGCGACATCCTAACGTTCGAATCGAAGGACAAGGACGCTCTGCTTCCAGAACTGCTGCCGTTCATCTGTCAGACCGAAGCTTTCTTTGAGTATGCCTTGGGAACTTCTGCGGGTTCGCTCTCACCGAGGACCAGTTGGGGAGCACTCAGCGACTTCCAATTCGCGCTTCCACCCATCGAGGAGCAGAAGAGCATCGCCGAGATCCTCTGGACGGCAGACGAGCTGGTGGAAGAATATAGAGCGATCGACCGACAGATGAGACTGCTTGAGAAGGTAACGCTACTACGCTCACTCGATGGATCACATGAATGGCCACTGAAGAAGGTCTGTGAGATCGGTAATGTGCAGTTGGGCCGCCAAAGAGCCCCGAAGTACACAACAGGAAAGTACTCCAAGCCCTACTTGAGAGTCGTCAACGTCTTGGACGGAAAGCTCGATTTGTCTGATGTCGAGGTGATGGATTTTGACCAGAAGGATTCGGAGCGATACGGGCTCCGAGCTGGAGACATACTGATCACTGAAGGAGACATCACAAGTCCCTATAACGTTGGTCGGAGTGCGATTTTCAGGGATGAGATCGAGGACTGCTGTTTCCAGAATACTCTGATTCGTCTGCGTTGCTCAGAGCGCGTCACCCCAGAATACGTGAACCTGTACCTAAGATACATGTTCTACAAGGGAGTTTTCGCCGGTGTCGCAAATACGACAACTGTGACGCACCTGGGCGGCACTCGATTCGCCAGTTTGAAACTGGCTGTTCCCAGTTTGGAGAGACAGAAGAACATTGCTGATCTGATGAGTCAAGTCCAAATGCGGGTGAGTCTGGTGCACCGTCATGTTGAGTACTCAGAGATGTTGCTTCATGCACTGAGGGAGAACCTGAGCACGGTTTGCGAGGCGGCCCATGTTTAGCGAAGAAGACACTGTTGAACAGCTGGTGGTCGATACCCTGACCAAGGGAGCCGTCGCGGGTGTAATCGGAGAAGATGGAGGCCGCTACGCTGCCGGTCGACCTGCCTGGCGGTATATTGTAGCCGAAGCGCTCCCGCGACAGCACTCTGATGTGCTCGTGGACTCCATGGTACGCGAGGCGCTCATTCGCCTGAACCCGTCCATCAAGGCCCAGCCTGACCGAGCCGATGAGGTCATTTACAATCTACGAGCCATCCTCCTGAGTGTTCAGGGCGAGGGGTTGGTGCATGCCAATCAGCTGTTTGCTGCGTGGCTGCAGGGGGACAAGACCATGCCTTTCGGTGAGCGGGGCGACTACGTGCCCATCCGGCTCATTGACTTCGATGATCTTGCCAACAACGACTACGTAGTCACCAATCAGTGGGTGTTCCCAACGCAGGAGGGTGGACGCCGGTTTGACATCGTACTGCTTGTTAATGGTATCCCTTTGGTCATTGGTGAGGCCAAGACCCCGGTGCGTCCTGCAGTTACCTGGGTCGACGGCGCCAGCGACATCCACGATGGGTATGAAAAGAGTGTTTCACAAATGTTCGTCCCCAACGTGTTCTCCTTTGCCACCGAGGGCAAGTGCTACCGCTATGGCTCTGTGCGCATGCCCATCACCATCTGGGGGCCATGGCACGAGGGTGAGAATGCGGCTGAAGGCACGCTGGCCGACGTCCAGCGCTCCGTGCATGCGATGCTTCAACCGCGCGTGCTGCTCGATATCCTGCAGAACTTCACCCTGTTTGCGACCGACAAGCAGCACCGGGGCATCAAGATCATCTGCCGCTATCAGCAGTACCAGGCGGCCAACCTCATCGTCGACCGTGTCGTGAAAGGCTCCCCCAAGAAGGGATTGATCTGGCACTTCCAGGGTTCGGGCAAGTCTCTCCTCATGGTGTTCGCCGCCCAGAAACTGCGCATGGATGAGCGTCTGCAGAACCCGACGGTCATCATTGTTGTCGATCGTATTGACCTCGATACACAGATCACAGCGACCTTCAATGCCGCCGACATCCCCAACATGATTGGTGCCTCCTCGCGTGAGGAGCTCCAACACCTGCTGGCCGTCGACACCCGCAAGATCATCATTACGACGATCCACAAGTTCGCCGAGGCCGAGAGCCGTCTCAACGACCGCTCCAACATCATCGTGATGGTCGATGAGGCACACCGCACGCAGGAAGGGGATCTGGGACGCAAGATGCGCGCAGCACTCCCCAACGCCTTCCTCTTCGGTCTCACGGGTACCCCAATCAATAAACGTGACCACAACACGTACTGGGCCTTTGGCGCCGATGAGGACGAGCACGGGTACATGAGCCGGTATTCGTTTCAGGACTCCATTCGCGACAAGGCGACCTTGCCCCTGTACTTCGAGGCCGTGGAAGTGCGACTGCACATTGACCAGGTGGCAATCGACGAGGCGTATGCTCAGCTGACCGACAATCTGACCGAGGAGGAGCGCGACGACCTGACCAAACGGGCGGCCAAGATGGCCGTGCTCATCAAGTCGCCAGTTCGCGTCGATGCAATCTGCAAGCACATCGTGGACCATTTCCAGAGCAAAGTGGAACCCAATGGGTTCAAGGCTCAGGTGGTGACCTTCGACCGTGAGTGCTGTGACCTCTACAAGCATGTCCTGGATGAGCTGATCAGCCCTGACGCAAGCGCTATCGTCATGAGTGTTCAAGGCGACAAGGGCGACGAGTATGCACGGTGGAAGCTCTCCAAGGACGAGGAAGCGAAGCTGCTTGACCGGTTCCGTGATCCGACGGATCCGCTCAAGCTCCTGATCGTCACCTCCAAGCTGCTCACGGGTTTTGATGCTCCCATCCTCCAAGCGATGTACCTGGACAAACCGATGCGAGATCACAACCTCTTGCAGGCAATCTGCCGGACCAACCGCCCGTTTCCCAACAAGACGCACGGGCTGATCGTGGACTACCTTGGCATCTTCGATGACGTCGCACGCGCACTGGACTTCGACGAGAAAGCGGTCCAGAGAGTGATTGAGAATCTGGACCAGCTCAAGAAGCAGATGCCTGACCAGGTTGCCAAGTGCCTCTTATTCTTCCCTGGTGTTGATCGCACGGTGGGAGGGTATGAGGGACTNATTGCAGCCCAGGATTGCCTGCCGGACAATAAGGCACGCGANGCGTTCGCCGCCGAGTACTCNGTCCTCTCCACGCTCTGGGAAGCACTGTCTCCTGACCCTTGTCTGACGCTCTATGAGACAGACTACAAATGGCTCAGCAGGGTCTATGAATCGGTGAAGCCGAGCACAGTGGCAATGGCAAGCTCCTCTGGCACGCGCTAGGGGCAAAGACGATCGAGTTGGTCCACGAGAACGTCCAGACTGAGACGATTCGTGACGATCTCGACACGCTCGTGATGGATCCCGAGGTCCTCCAGGGCATCCTGAACAGCAAGAATCCAGATACCAAGTCCAAGGAGCTCCAAATCAAGCTCATCGCCCGGCTACGCCTCCACAAAGACGACCCCAGGTTCGTTGCGTTAGGCGAGCGCCTAGAGAAGCTCAAGGAGAAGCACGAGCGTGGCTTGATCAATAGCATCGAGTTCCTCAAAGAGATCCTTGCGCTCGCCAAAGACGTGGTGGAAACTGAGAAACAGGTAGATCCCGTCGATGAACAAGCCAAGGCCAAGGCAGCTCTGACCGACTTGTTTACGTCCGTTAAGACCACCAAGACGCCCGTGATGATCGAGCGCATCGTGACCGACATCGACGAGATCGTCCGCAACGTGCGTTTCCTTGGATGGCAGAATACCAAATCCGGCGAGCGCGAAGTCCAGAAGGCCCTACGTCACATCCTTTACGTGAAATACGAGATGAAGGACCAGGACCTCTTCGACAAGGCCTACGGGTACATTGAGCAGTACTACTAGGGGGAGGAGCTGGACATCCGGCAGATGCACGACTCTTCCGGCGGGAGTGATGCGACGAATGGAATGGGTACCAAGGTCCTGAGCCGAGATTGGTCCTGATCGAATCTGGGTGCAGGACGGGGTCGGCGAGGAGGATCGCGAATGAGTGGTGAGAAGAGATATCAGGTTTTTGTCAGTAGCACGTACTTGGACCTCGTGGAGGAGCGTCAGGAGGTCATGCACGCCCTACTGGAACTGGACTGCATGCCTTCCGGAATGGAACTCCTTCCGGCGGCAAATGAGTCTCAGTGGTCACTCATCAAGAAGGTCATTGATGATTGTGACTACTACATTGTAATCGTGGCTGGCCGGTATGGATCTATCGGGCCAGACGGCCTGAGCTACACCGAGATGGAGTATCGCTATGCAGCAAGTCAGGGCAAACCGATTATCTCATTTGTGCATGGGGCACCGGGCCAGATTGCAGCGGACAGGTGTGAGCCAACAGACAATGGCAAGAGTAGGCTGGCTGATTTCAGAATGCTCGTTGAGCAGAAATTGTGCAAGCAGTGGTCCTCGGCGGCGGAGCTCGGGTCCGTAGTTAGTCGGAGCCTCATCCAGCTGATGAGGTCAACCCCAGCAATCGGCTGGGTTCGGGCAGATGAGCTTCCCGAAAAGGATGCGACGTTGGAGCTGCTCAGGCTTCGAGAAGAGGTCGAGGAGCTCAAGACAGAACTTGCTCACGCCCGGACCGCGGCACCCAAGGGAACAGAGGATCTTGCTCAGGGCGATGAAAAGAAGGAACTGAGGTTTGCCTTCCACTACTATGATAGCCAACGTGGCAGAGACGTCGAGGTTAGCGACTCATTCTACATGACTTGGAACAAGCTGTTTGGCGTTGTTGCTCCATTGATGATCAATGAAGCGCCTGAGCGTGATCTGAAGAGCATATTGGACACGACCGTGGGAAAAGTCAACAGAGCACGGTTGGAGGAAGAGAAGGCCTTCGAGAAGCGCGAACTGAGGAACTTCTCGCTAAGGTATGAGGATTTCCAGACTATCATCGTGCAACTGAAGGCACTGGGGCTGATTGTCCAGAGCGCGAAGCGTCATGGAGTCAAAGACACAGACACCTACTGGACGCTCACGGCATACGGCGACAAGACCATGACCCAGCTCCGTGCGATAAGACGCTCGCCGACGACGGAACAGCAGCCAGACCCAAGAGCACCCTGCGTGCCCGGAGACGGTTGACGTCTTCCTCGAAAAGACATAGAAGTCGCTGATTGCAAAGGTTCCACGACGCTCCACCTAGCGGATCGGTGACCGAGCGGACGAAGGCAGCACCAGCAGAAAAACAGGAGGGACTGTGAGTCGAGATGACATGTCAGGCAGTCTGATCCATTTTACCAAGGGTGCGACGGCGAAGGACGACGAGGGTGCGTTCTCGCACCTTCTGAGCATCGCCAACGAAGGTGTCCTTCGGGGTGGCGACGGCAGTGGCTTCATCAAGGGAGGGTATGTATGCGTCTGCTTCACTGAAGCGCCACTGGCCTCAGTCCGGCATGGCTTGGTGAATTCGTCAGATTTTGGCCGATACTCCCCATTTGGTGTGATGTTCAACAAGGAATGGGTGTTTGCTCAAGGCGGCCGACCAGTCATATACGAACCTGAGGCAGAGTATGAGCCACTGCCCGAATCACACCGCTGGCGGCACGTGAGATACGAACCGATGGCTGCTGATCATCCAACCGACTTTACGTGGGAGAGAGAGTGGCGCATTCGTCGTCCCGAACTCAAGTTTGAGCCGACAGATGCAATCATCGTTGTCCCGAGTCGCCACTGGGCGGATCAACTTTCTCGAGAGCATCAGGACGATCTGATTAGGCAGTACTCCACGATAATGGATGACTACGCCGCTGAGTACTATGGACTCTCAGTCTTTCCCTGGCACATCACGATATTGAACGAGTGAGGAAGTGCGGTCAGCTGGCAATTGCGGGTGCAACAGTAACCATGGGCGATCAGATTCATCTGGCCGTTGGCCACAATGAGCGGGGGTCGAGGACTGGATTCCCACCTACGCGGGAATGTTGGACTAGGGCAGTCATGCCCAGAGGGGAATTCGGACTCAAATGCCTTGGCATTGTCTGTAGGGATTCTTGGGCCCAAATGGTGACGGAGATGGCATAAGGCGCTTGAAAAGCGGGTTACATATGATATCTTCTGACATGGGAAGTGAATGCGCAGTCTTCGGATGGAGTCGGGAATGCACGAAGAAGGCTTGGAAGCGATTCATGACACTTGGTGAGCCGTTGATCGTGCTATGGGGAACAACGGTAAAAGGATGCCTTTGCATACAGGGCTGTTAGCCTCTTGAAAGGCTCCATGGACACAATTCCCTTGAGTAATGGGTTGGCAACCGAACTCATACAACGAGGATGTGTGAAGAGCGATGAGCTGGAGGACCACACAATGGCGAGAGCAGATTTGTTATGTGAGCTGATACAGGATGGCCTTCGTGGCGACAATATGAGCTTCAGAAAGGCAGCTGAGGCCATTTGCGTGGAAGAACGGGCAAAGCAGCATGGGGTACTAGCTTCCAGAATTGAGGAAATGCTGAGGACTCATGAACACGGCCACTTCAACAAAAGTGAGACTGGCAACAGCATCCAACCGAGTGCTGCAAGCAATGAAGCACAACTCTTTCACGAGAAGCTGCCGAGGAAGAAGTTGGACGATTTGATATTGCCAGAGAAGCTTCTGCAGTCATGCCGCGATCTAATCGAGGAACAGACGAGGGCAGACCTATTGCGTTCGTACGGGCTGGAGCCAAGGAATAGGATACTGCTAGTAGGGCCTCCTGGTAATGGCAAGACCTCGTTAGCAGAGGCCATTGCGGAAGCACTGATGATACCGCTGCTCACAGTGAAATACGAAAGCATTATTGGAGCCTATCTCGGAGAAACTGCGGTAAGACTTGCGAAGCTCTTCGAATACGCGCGGACAAGGCAATGCGTGTTGTTTTTCGATGAGTTTGAGACTCTAGGCAAAGAGCGTGGAGATCAGCATGAGACTGGAGAAATCAAGAGAGTCGTTAGCTCTCTACTGCTGCAAATTGACGCGCTACCCAGCTACGTTGTTGCAGTAGCGGCTACCAATCATGAATCGCTCTTGGACAAAGCGGCCTGGCGAAGATTCCAGCTTAGGCTTGAGTTGCCCAAGCCATCACGAGCGAAGCTAGAATTATGGTTTTCCAAGTTTCAAGAGAGGACGGATTTCCGATTCTGCCTAGAGACAAGCACGCTGGCAAAGGGGCTACTAGGCAGGAGCTACGCGGATGCAGAGGAATTTGCCCTCTCAGTCTACAGGCAATATGTCTTGAGACTTCCCGATGCAGATGCCAGAGCCATAACGTCGGCTCAGCTGGAGTTGTACAGTGCTGAGGGCAATGGCATTTCGGATGACGGACGTAAAGGCTAGATAGATGCCCGAAAGACCCCTGATACTGTTCCCCAACCCGGTAGGCACCGAGAAAGTCAGACGGTTTGGGGGTGGCCCTGCGATTCACATCCCATCGTATCATCGGCAAGTCGAGCGGCTGCAGCCAACGTTAGATGAATTGGGAAGACTGGTCATCCAGTGTCATCCCGAAGGGATTGAACCCGAATACACCCTTGTCTTCGAGACCACTGATGGCGTGGATGGGCTATATACAGCCATGAGGCATCTCAACAAAGACGGTGGAGTTGCTGACTTGTTTGAGTTGCCAGAAGAGGACTTGCCTAGCGACGACGACTTCTATCAGGAGAAAGAAGCCGCAGACACTGCAGAGCTGTTTCCTTCAGACGACGACCATGGACAGATCTCATGCAAACTATTCTGCGTTTCGACGAACGTCGCGACACTAACCAAAATCTTGTCGCTGTGGAAGGGCTATTCGCAGAATGAATCCTTCAAGTTTCCCAGAGGAGAGACAGGATTGAGAAGCGTCTTCCAGCATCTGAGAGACGTACACCGTTGGGGAACAGAGGAACGGCTGAAAGAGACTGGAATCATTGAGGCTTGGAGGGAGGACCTGCTAGACCCCGAGGCATCTCAGGTGAGATGTGAGATTGAGTTGCACTTCAGAAACTCGGCGGAAACGAGAACTCAGAGTGAACAACGCGTATGCTCCTTGGTCACATCGACCGGCGGAGAAGTCATCCGCAAATCATGCATAGAGGCTATCGCATATCATGCCTTGCTGGCCACGATTCCTCGCCAGTCTGTTGAGAGGATACTTGAGGACAGCAGCGAGGTTGACTTAGTGCAATCTGACGAAATCATGTTCTTCAGACCTGCAGGCCAAGCAATCATGCTTGGAACCAATGAGTCATCCGAAATTGGAGATACGCCACTTCCCGTAGGCATTAGTGATGAACCCATAATCGCCCTGTTCGATGGCTTGCCCCAGGAGAACCATCCATTGATACGGGATTTCTTGATTGTAGATGATCCTGAAGACTACGCGGGCTCCTACTTGGTACAAGATCGCCTGCACGGGACTTCGATGGCTTCGCTGATTGCGCGCGGAGACCTTGGACCTACGAGCAGCATGGTCACCAGGAAGATATACGTTCGCCCCATAATGAAGCCATATCAGGAGTCTCCAGACAGCACTGGAGAGCACACGCCTGACGACGTCCTGCTAGTAGACAAGATTCATGATGCAGTACGAAGGCTCTACGAAGTTGATGCAGGTGCCGTAGCTCCCAGTATCAAGGTCATCAACCTGTCGATCGGAATTCGAGAACGGCAATTTGACGGGACGATGAGTCCCTTGGCTCGCCTGTTGGATTGGCTGAGCTGGAAGTACAAGGTTCTCTTCATTGTGAGCGCAGGGAATCACCCAGAAGATATCGATCTTGGCATGGACTTTGACACGTACAAGTCCTTGCCACCGCTTCGCAAAGATAGCACCATGGTCGGCATACTGGCGAACAACTCTAGAAGGCTGAGACTGCTGTCTCCAGCTGAAAGCATGAACTCCCTGACCATAGGCGCCCTGTTCAGGGACAAATCGGACTGCAACTCAAGTCCATTCTCGTACTTGTCGCTGCCCTGTTCCCCGGGACTTCCCAGCCCAATCAGTTCCCTAGGAAGAGGGCTGAATCGGTCCATCAAGCCGGATTTGCTCTATGATGGCGGCAGAGACTTCATCCGCCGGGGCATCGTAGCTGGGAACGCGGCGAGTTGGAGGCGCGGAGGAAGCCGAGAGCCTGGCGTTTGTTCTGCAGCCCCGACAGACGCTGCCTCAGGAAAGACGGCTGTGACATATAGCAGCGGAACGAGCAACTCTGCCGCGCTGATCTCGCATGAAGCCTCTCATTGTTTCGATGTGTTAGGTGACGTGTTTCGCAATCAGAAGGACGGTCAAAGGATAGTCCCTCCGGAGTTCTCTGCCCTGCTTCTGAAGGCCATGTTGGTACATGGCGCAGAATGGGATGAATCCGTTGCCAGTCTCATTCGAGGTACTCTGAGCCTAAATGGCCGAGGCGGGGACCATCTGCACAAGTGGCTAGGTTACGGAATTCCCGACGTTTCTCGGGTGCAGGAATGCACAAGAAACAGAGCTACTCTGATTGGGTACGGCGAAATGAAGGCTGATTCAGCGTATTTATACGAGCTGCCCCTGCCTTTTGACTTCCATGGGCAGAGAATGGTCAGGCACTTGACGGTAACACTTGCCTACTTCACGCCGATTATGGCAAACATTCGAAAGTATCGTTCGGCTCAATTGTGGTATGACATAGGAGACGAGGGCAGGAAGGTCGTTCCGGAGCGCATTGACGCGAGCGATAAGGCGGTGGCAAGAGGAACCATTCAACATGAGAGATTCAGGGGTGATGGCGCTATTCCTTGGGACAAAGATGATGGGTTGTCCATTACTGTGAATTGCAGGAGAGATGCTTGTGAAGATCTTCAGGATCCAATACAGTACTCCCTCTTTGTTTCTTTTGAGATCGAAGAAGGAGTAGACGTTGATGTTTATCAGAGCGTTGCAGCAAGAATCCGGGAGAGAATCTCTACTGAGAGAGTCCCAGCAACTGTTGTGACCGAGTAGTCTTCTCCCAGTAGGTGCCAAGAGAGTCACTGGTTGCTCCTGCCCTCCGGCTGGGGGCGTTCTGCTGTTCAGAGCAGATCGATCTCTGTGATGATCAGTGCCTCTTCCTGCGCCCACCACGGCACGACGTCCTGCAGAACTATGCTATTTTAGTGTTGATTTAACTGTACAGATACTGTAGACTGCTCATAGAACAACGGGTTTGAAAGCAATTTGGAGGTGCCTGCTATGAAACTGTTTGAAGAATACAAAGTCAAAGGTATGACTCTTAAGAACAGAATCGTCATGCCGCCGATGTGTATGTATCAGGCAACATCTGA
>JGI24134J36421_10000284_pt1 | contig 15180 bp, 15 predicted proteins | sample BarGraNGADG00312_FD_36421 | JGI IMG/M metagenome (IMG submission 36421) | reverse complement strand
TATCTGCGCGGACTGTCCAACAAGGCGCATGCCATCCTCCGGGGGAGGTTCGCGCCCGTCGTTGGTCGTGTCAGTATGGATATCTGCGCCCTCGACGTCACAGACATCCCCGCAGCGGTGCCCAGCGACCCTGTGACCCTCATCGGCGAACAGGATGGCCTTTCCGTCACCGCCCAAGAACTCGGGGAACTCATGGGAACGATCTCCTACGAGGTCTTGACTGGAATCTCGAAGCGCGTGCCGCGCGTCTACATNGACCGGCGTACCTGAAGTTCCACACCAGGACATGACAAAACCCCTGCCTGCAGGCAGGGGTTTTGTCATGGTACCAGGGCTATCGCCTCATGACGGCCCGGGATGAGCCACCTCCCCCGTGTTCCTGGAGGGAGGTCCGCATAGCCGCGGAAGGAAACCAGCGTCCGGGGCACACCGTAAAGCCGGGGATGCCGGTCCTCTCGTCCGGGACCTCGCGGTGAAGTATGAGACCAGAGAGCGGAATACTGTGGTGTGCGGACAGTGAACGCACCAGCTGAACACCGCCCGCGTACTGGGCCGCGGGCATATGCGCTACCTGGAAGTTGCCCAAGAAGCACACGGCAATACTCACAGCGTTGAGCCGCGCATTGCCACAGTTGAATGCGACCATGGCAAGCGGTTGCCCGGCGAACACGATGCCGGTGGGTCCGACGCCAAAATGATAGTCGCATATGTAGCCGGAGACGGTTTTCGCCCAGTGCTTCTGGTGATTGCGTTCAATCGCGGCCCANAGCGCAGCGCCCCCGGGATCGCCGCTCCCGAGGGTCGCATCCGTCGCGCTNTGGTGCAGGACAATATGTGAGAGGGACCTCATCAGGGNGTGACAGCCGAACCATTNATGCGNAAAGCGGTCTCGATGANGTCGGCCAGTCGGTCCAGGCTCGCCTGCATCCGGTCCAGCTTGCCTCCGAATACCGTCAACAGGTATACGGAGACGGCGATCGGGAAACCGATGTTGCTGATCAGCGTGACAAGCTCGTCCATGTCGTGCCTCCTTGGCAGGGGGTCACCCTGCCCTCCTGTTATGGAGAAGCACGTATACCGAACGGGCTTTCGGCGTCTCCCTGGCGGGAGAAACGGNGTCAGACGAGCTTCAGAGCGTGGAAAAGAAGGGCATACAGGACGGCGAAGATCAGGCCGGGAAGAAAGTTGGCCAGCTTGATCTTCTTCAGTCCCAGCAGGTTGATGCCGATAGCGATGACCATAAGGCCGCCCGCAGCGGTCAGCTCGTTGAGGATGTAGGGCTGCATCAGGAACCCCGCCGCGGAGCCCAGCAGGGTCAGAGTGCACTGGACGATGAACAACGGGATGGCGCTGAACGCCACGCCGCTGCCAAACGCCGCGGCAAGCGAAATGCTGACGACCAGGTCGAGGATGGACTTCGTATAGATGAGCGCGCCATTGCCCGTCATCCCTTCCTGGATGGAACCAATGATGGTCAGCGGGCCGACGCAGTAGATGAGGAAAGCAGTGACAAGCCCCTCTGCCCACCGGCTGCCAGACGCGACATGGAGCCGCTTCTGAAAGCGCTCGGCCGCCGAGTTGAGCCGGTCTTCGAGCCGCAGGAGCTCCCCCACGACGACACCACTCACGATGGCCATGACCATGATGACGGCATTGCCCGTCTTGAGAGCCATGCCCGTCCCGATGGAAGCCACCGCCAGCCCGTTCGCGATGAAGATGGCGGTGCGGGTGTCCTCGTTGAGAAACTTGCCGACAAGCATGCCGAGCATGCTGCCGATCACGACTGCGACGGCGTTGACCGTCGCGCTCAGAGGGAACCTGAGCACAAAACCCGCTGCCGCCCCCGAAGGGGCGGCAACCAACGTAGTAATTGCCGAAAGAATACTCATGAACAGATGATGTTCCTAGACCTTGAGCCCCATGACCTCATACATCGAGAGATACGCCTCGGCGTCGCCGAGTTCCTCGATGGCAGTGATCACGGCATTCTTTGTGTCCGCGGGCAACGCGCGGAATGCGTCCGTGTCGGTGAGCTCGACGCCGGCCATGGAAACGGATACCGTACCGATGTAGTCGTCTTCCATCAGTTCGCCGGCCAGGGCACGAGCCTGGTCCCCAGCTGGCATGAACAGAGCCTGGCCAAGATAGATGACCTCGGACTCCTCACCCTCGTCGTCCTCGGCTTCCTCGTCCTCGCCATGTGCGGCGTCATCTCCACTCTGGCAGCAGCAGGACCCACCCCCGGTGCGCTGGTGGCCGTCTTTCCCACAATCGCCGCCGCACTCGCAGTTGTCGTCGCCGCCGCCACAGGAACACCCTTCGCCGTCCTCTTCCACCTCGTCAGCCCACGGATGGAACCCCGAGATGCGAACGGTGACGCCGTCGACGTCATGCTCCACGACGACGTGAGACTGATCCTCGTCAAGGTGGTAGTGCCATTTCTTGAGAATCTCTTCGCCTTGCTCAATGCTTTCGATATTGTTGATAGCCACCTGGATCAGCACGGGGGAACCTCCAATGAAATCGTATGAAGTTCATTGTACACGTGTTTGTGTGAGGCGCAAAAGCCTGTAGACTTTTGTTATGAAGAGTGGATTCGTATCGATTTTTGGCAAGCCCAGCGTCGGGAAGTCGTCGTTGATGAACACCATCCTTGGTACTAAACTGTCCATCGTGTCGCCTAAACAGCAGACCACATGGTACAACATTCTTGGCATCCTCAACAAGAAGGACACCCAAGTCTGTTTTGTGGACACGCCCGGATATCACAAGGTAAGCAAGAGCAAGCTCAACAAGTACCTTGTCGAAACAGCGCTGCAGTCGCTGGAGGACATCGAGGTCGTCTACTTCGTCATCGACCAGTCTGCCTATCTTGACGCCGAGTACGAGGAGATGATCCCCATCGTCACCAAGCTCGGCAAACCGATCTTTCTCGTCGTCAACAAGTTGGACCTGGACACGGCCAAGCGCCATGAGATGGTGGCTGCTCCCTTCGTGGAGAAGCTTCACCCGACCGCCGTCTTCCACGTTTCGGCAGCGACTGGCGAAGGCATCTCGCCACTGGTAAAGGCGACCATCGACGCAATGCCGGTCGGTGAGCCCTATTTCGACGACAAGACCCTGACGTCCCATCCAATCGAACTCATCGTTGCAGACACCGTGCGTGAACAGCTGTTCAGCCGCCTCCAGGACGAGCTCCCCTACTCGACGGCCGTCGTCACAGACGACATCACCGAGTCCGCCAAGGGTATCCGCGCCATGGTCAGCGTCTACGTCGCCAAGGATTCTCAGAAGGGCATGATCATCGGCAAGGGCGGTGAACTCATCGCGACCATCAAGGATGTCGCCCGCAAGAACCTNGTCCATTTCCTGGGCGAGCGGGTCGAACTCGACGTCCGCGTCAAGGTCGAGAAGAACTGGAACCGCAAGCTGGTGACTATGAAACACTTCGGACTGGTGGTCAGCAGAAAGTAGCCTGTCCACCCTCTATCGAACGCACAAGCGCCGGGCTCACGCCCGGCGCTTTTCCATACGCCTGTTGCTGAGAGCTCGTCCCCTCAAGAGGAAATCTGAAGAACGGACCGTCTACGACGGACCCGGGTTGGCCGCGACAGCCTCACCCTCGATAAGGTCTGCAGGCTCCATGACGATGGTCCCTCCGGTCACGTACTTGACCGTCCCCTTGCGCGCGACCAGTTCCTTGAGTTCCCAGGGGAAGTTGAGTTCGATCGCGCTGACGCCCCGCAGGAAATCTGAACGCATGCTGAACCGGACTTTGTCGCCCAAACGCTGCATGCGTACAGACAGTTCGCCGAACGTAGACTGCAGGCCATGGACGTCGATGCCGTCTCCAGCAAACAGCTCGGGCGTCGGCACCGGGATGATGCTCAGGTAAGTGCCGCGTTCGACGAAGATGAGGCTGGTCAGCAATTCGAGGGCGAGCGCCGTGGCGACGGCGCTGTGCCGTGGACCGGCGAGAGCCCTCCTCGTGTGCAAGTCGACATAGTCGGGGAGTGCGTCGGACACCCCAAGGTGCTCGAGGGCCTCCTGCATCAGACCGTACTCGCCACTCCCACGGCGCAGGACCAGAGCTTTGGCGCACAGCAGTGACAGACGGATGTCGCCGAGGGAGCCGAGGGAGGGGTTTGCGATGAAGCCGTCGCGCAGCCAGTGCTCGGCGATCCAGCTCATGCTTCCGGTCAGGATGGCGTCTTCCGTGCCATGCGCGCCGAATAGAGCGTAGGCCGCGACCGGCGCTATGTCGGCAAAGGTCGGCTTGCCCGGGCCGACATCGCTGCCAGCCGCATCCACCTGCTTGAGCAGCCGCAGCTGGAGGTCGTCACACAGTCTGAGCCGCACGTCGTCCTTTTCGGAAAGCATGCCCTGATAACTCTCAATAGCCTTGCCCAGCACCAGATGCAGCATGGGGCCGGAACGCCGCAATGGTCCAAGCAAGCCGATGGCGACGGGATCCAGCGTTGTCTGCGACTGGCCGAGCCAGGTGACGAACTGGTCCACGACGGGAAACAGCTGTCTGCGGAGCTGCACCTGGCGCGCCGTCTTCAGATGCCAACCCAGTGCAATGACGAGACTGGCGTACGCCAACACTGCATCCGCCGACAGGGCGGGCCCTGCGGGCAATTGCGCCGCATAGGAGCGCAAGAGGCCGGAAGCCGTGTCGACCTCGCCCACTCGGTCATACGCCTCGACGAGCGCCGGCAAAGCAACGGCATCTACGCCGTCGTCAAATGCCGAGGCAGCAGGAGCCTCGAGGGACGACAGGTGAAGCAGCTGGTTGGCGGCAAAACGGTTGAGGCGCTCGTCGCCCGTGCGATATCCTACATGCTTCTCCTGCGTCACGACGAGCCGGTGCTCCTGCTCGAGGATCCCGGCGCTCTGTCCCAGGAGGAGCGTGAGTTCCTCGTTTTTGTAAGCGCGGTCCCTGTCGACGAAGAAGAAGAACGTGACCTCGGTGTCACCGCCAGGTTCGAGCTGGTGATCGAACGCAAGCCGCAATTGCATAAGGCCCGTCGGCGAAACGACTTCGCCACCGGCATCGGCGTCGACCATGCTGCCAGTCCGGGGATCGTAGACGGTGACTGTGGTCCTGCTCGGTCGTTCACGGGCAAACGCGACGCGCTGTCCGTTGAGCATGATGAGGTTCTCACGGGAGAAGCTGAACCGTTCCAGACTGGTGATGCCCACCTCGTCGAACGGCTTGATGAGGAGGGCGAGGGTCACAGCGTGAAACTGGTCACTGGTATTGCGAAGCCGGAACGTGACTTGAACAAAGGGCAGGTCCATCAGTCCATGAGGAAACGCACTCCTGGTCACGGTGAGTTCGGGTGCCGTCATGACGACGCGGTGGATGCCATCTTCGAAGGAAGCCATCGTCGCCCTCGGATCATACGCTGCAGAGGAGCAGACCTCACGCCCTTCCACCTGCGCCACATAATCGATGGTGGCGGGCACCAGCGTCAGGATGAGCGTCCCGCTTTCGTCCGCCCGCACGCCCTCTGGATGACGGGGCAGACCCAGATGCGTCAGGCGCTCGCCGGTCAGATTGTCCCACGANGGGATGCTCCCGGTCTCACCGGCAAGCTGNACCTGCAGGTAGCGTGGCAGCTCCTCGGGCTTGAACAGTGCCGAGGCCGTCTGCGTCAGCACCGTTCGCAGGTTCGCCTCGGATTCCGTGCGCACCTGTCCCGCGCCGCCGATGACCTGCAGCCGGTCCAGCATATCGCTCGCAGCCTGGCTGACGGTGAGAGTGCGGACCCGCTTTCTACCTCTCATGTGCCAGCATGGCCTTCACGAACGCCACGAACAGGGGACCGGGCTGGAGTGGCTTGGACGAGAGCTCGGGGTGAAACTGGACGCCGATGAAGAATGGATGATCCGCGAGTTCGAGGGACTCGACCAGGTCCTCCTCCGGGTAGACGGCAGCGACGCGCATACCATGTTCTTCGAAGGCTGCACGATACTCGTTGTTGAACTCGTAGCGGTGACGATGGCGTTCGGAAAGCGTGGATGCCCCGTACGCTTCTGCCACCCTGCTTCCCGGTGTGATGGTGTTCTCGTAGACGCCCAGCCGCATGGTTCCGCCCAGCTTCTGCACGCCCTTCTGCGACGGCATGAGATAGATCACAAGATCCTTGGCATCGGGCCTGAACTCCTGGGAGTTCGCGTCCGCAATGCCGAGCACGTTCCGTGCAAACTCGATGCTGGCAACCTGCATGCCCAGGCAGATGCCCAGGTAGGGCAGATTGTGGGTTCGTGCGTATCCCGCAGCCAGGACCATGCCTTCGACGCCGCGTTTCCCGAAGCCCCCCGGGACCAGGATGCCGTCGTACCTGCCCTCATCCAGCAGGCGCGTCCCCTGCTTCTCGACCTCTTCGCTGTCAACCAGGTCGATGTGCAGGTCACACCCGGTTGCCCATGCGCCATGGTGAAGCGCTTCGCGAAGGGACAGATAGGCATCATTCAGCTGAACGTACTTGCCGACGATGGCCAGCCTGCGCGGCGTCTTCGCCTGGTCGATCGTCCACGTGAACCGCACCCAGGGCGTCTCGGTCTCGGCCGTACGGGGCGCCATGCCGAATGCTGACAGGACGAGGTGGCCGACATGTTGTTCCTGCAGATAATTTGGGACCTTGTACACCGAGGCCAGGGTGGGCAGCGAGATGACGTGATCGGCGGGGACACCGCAAAAAAGAGCCACTTTGCGCTTCTGGTCAGTCGGCAGTTCCTTCACCCCACGGGCCACGACCAGCGTGGGCTGGATGCCGATCTTGCGCAGTTCGCCGACACTGTGCTGGGTGGGCTTGGTCTTGAGCTCGTCCGTGGTCTCGAGATAGGGGACGTACGTCAGGTGTGCGAAGATCGAGTTGGCAGGATCCTCNGCCCAGAACTCCCGGATGGCTTCGAGGAAGGGCAGGCCTTCGATATCGCCGACCGTGCCACCGACCTCGACGATCACGAAGTCGGCCTTCGACGCCTCGGCGACCTTCGTGACACGGCTGCGGATCTCCTCGGTGAGGTGCGGGATGATCTGCACCGTGTGCCCCAGGTACTCACCCTTGCGCTCTTTCTCGATGACAGACAGGTAAACCTGCCCGCTGGTGATATTGTTCATGCGGTGGAGGTTCTGGTTGAGGAAACGCTCATAGTGTCCCAGNTCCAGATCGGTCTCCGCCCCATCCTCAGTAACAAAGACCTCGCCGTGCTCAAACGGGTTCTGCACGCCGGCGTCGACGTTGAGATACGGGTCCATCTTGAGAATNGTCACAGAGAAGCCCTCGTCGAGGAGGATGCGTCCTAGAGAAGCGGAGAAGATGCCCTTGCCCAACGACGACATAACNCCACCGGTGACGAAGATGAATTTGCTCATGCTGCCTCCGCGATTGACTGGGGTATGGGACTGCGCGCCATGGTCACAGACACGCCGTACGTACGCGACAATTGACGCGCCGGCTCCTCAGCCGGCGCGGGGTCAGGACTGTCTCACTTGCCATGCCTGTTCCTTGTTGGACGGGCTTCGCGGATGTATGCGATAAATGCATGGACTGCCCGGATATCCTGGGAACTGAGGTCTCCCTGGTGACGCAGCGCCACCTCGAGTTCATCGCCAGGAGCAGAAAGCGTCTCGTCGCGCACCAGATCCGCGACCTCGAGGCCGAATGCGGCTGCGATCTTGGTCATTGTGACCAGTGTGGGCGACGTAGGGTTGGAGAGAATTTGAGAGATCCTCCCCGAGGAGATGCCGGCAGCAGCAGCCAGCTCGCGCTGGCTCCAGTGGCTCCTTGACAGCAGTAGCTCGACGTTCTCTTTGAACCCCATGGTTGCTCCTCATTCATTGTATATGGAAACCGCCGGCCGCCAACTGCGCCGGCCGGCGGTGCATGCTGCTGGTCCCCCTGACAGTATTATTTCTGAACGGAGAGCACTCTCAGGACCTCACGCATGAAGTCCGGCAAGTCCGCTGGCGACCGGGACGTGACGAGGTTGCCGTCGACGACAACCGATTGGTCGACCCAGATTGCCCCGGCGTTCGACATATCGTCCCTGATAGCGCTGGTGCTGGTGAGCTTGCGCCCCTTGACGATCCCTGCGCTGATGCCCACCCACCCAGCGTGACAGATCATCGCCACCAGCTTACCCTTATCGTTCATCTCGGCAACCAGAGAAAGCATAGCCTTCGACCGGCGGAGGAAGTCCGGCGCATATCCGCCGGGCACAACCACACCGTCGAACTCTCCGGGGGTAACGTCCGCGATGAGCATATCCGGCGTGAAGGGAATACCGTACTTGCCCTTGTAGACTCGTTTTTCCGTCGCAACGCTGACCGACTCGAACCCGGCTTCCTTGAGACGATAATAGGGATAAATAAATTCATGCTCGTGCACCATCTCGTCCAGCAGAACAGCAATTTTTTTTGCCATACCGGCCTCCTTTGGCACGCTTGACTTCTATTTATATTTTAGCCAAGTAGAGGAAAAATGAAACGCGGACATTCGACGCCGGTCAGCACACATGAGCGGGCCTTATGAGCCGATTCACGGTGAAGGCCGCGCCCTCCGCGTCTTTGCTGCTATACTACAATGATGAAACAACTCGGCGTGGACATAGTGGCCGTGGCGCGTATCCGGACTCTGGGGGAACGGTATGGAGAACGCTTTCTGAACCGTGTCTACTCCGCCTCCGAACTCTCGACATGTGATCGCCCCGACCGCTGGCAGTGTCTGGCAGGCCGCTGGGCCGCCAAGGAGGCCGTCATCAAGTTGCTGCCTTCGAGGGACCTTCCGACGCTGCGCGAGGTCGAGATCGCTCCAGGCCCGGAAGGCGCGCCGATTGCCGTCATCCGCGGGATACCCTGGTTCAACTGTTCCCTCAGCATCAGTCACGAACGCGAGTACGCGGTCGCCGTGGCCATGGTGACCTTGGGAGAATATGGGAGCATGTATGAGAGCGGCGACGCGTAGTCAGATCCGCAGTATCGAGAAGCACACGTTCAACGAATATGGTATGCCGTCGATCGTGCTCATGGAGCGCGCCGGCCAGGCTGTCGCGGACGCCGCACTGAACATCGCGGACGAGGACGCAGAAGAGGGACTGAGGCCACACTTCGTCGTTCTGTGTGGCACGGGCGGCAACGGAGGCGACGGCTTCGTCGCAGCGCGTGACCTCCTGTTCGCGGGCTTCCCCGTCACGGTATTCGCGGTCCCCGCCAAAGGACGTCCCAGCGACGACGCGGAGACGGAACGCGCATTTCTGGAGCGGGTCGCCCCCGAAAACACGTTAGTCGACGTCACGGACGAAGAGGTCCTGGGCAAGATCGAGGAATCGATCGACGAGGACGCCATCGTCATCGACGCCCTGTTTGGCATCGGCCTCGACCGCACGGTCTCAGGGATGGCCGAGGATATCATCGAGATCGTCAACGCAAGTCTCGCGCATGCTATCGTCGCTGTGGACATCCCATCCGGCATCGACTGCGACACCGGCGTGGCGCTTGGGACTCCCGTCTTTGCCAGCGATACCGTCACGTTCGGTCTGCCAAAGCTGGGCCTGTACATGGGTGCAGGCGCAGAAGCGGCAGGCGAAGTCCACGTCGAACAGCTCATCTACCCCGACATCCTGCTGGAACAGAGTGCGATCCGTGCTCAGCTGACCGAGCCCCCCGTGTTCCCGGAACGGATGCGGACCATGCACAAGGCCACGTATGGCAAGGTGGCCATCATCGCCGGCTCTCCCGACTACACGGGCGCCCCCGTCTTTGCCGCCGAGGCTGCGCTCACCGCCGGGACGGGCACCATCCACCTCATCGTGCCTCAGAACATCGCGGACGTCGTCCGTGTCAAGGTCGACGGACCGGTCGTCCATGCGTTCGCCGGCGACGTCCTTACCGTCGAGGCGCTCCCCCATATCCTGGAACTGCTGGAAGATACGACTGCGGCACTGATAGGCCCAGGCCTGGGGCGCGATCCCCGGACGCTGGAGGCCGTCCTGCTTCTTGCCGGTGCCTTCAAGAAAACACTTATCCTGGACGGCGATGCATTGTTCGCTTGCGTTGGTCATCTCGACGTCCTGTGGAAACGCGACGCTCCGACGATCCTGACCCCGCACTCCGGCGAATTCGCCCGTCTGGTGGGCCTGACACCCGAGGACGTCGAGAAGGGTGGAACGCTGAGTCCGGCACAGACACTTGCTGCTCAGGCAAGTGCCGTCGTGCATCTCAAGGGACACCGCTCGCTCACCGTGCTGCCCGACGGCTCGCTGTACATCAATACAACCGGCAATCCCGGTATGGCCAAACCCGGCATGGGCGACGCTCTTGCGGGCATCATCCTGTCGCTGGTTGCGCGCGGAGTGGCACCTGACCTTGCAGCTGCGCAGGGGGCATACATCCATGGACTTGCCGGAGACGCCGCAGCCGAGGTCATGGGCGAGGAATCGATGGGGACGCCGGAGCTCATCATGGCTCTGGCCGCTACGATCAAGGAATTGAACGCCGGGTAGCATCACCGGCAGACCACCCAAGAGGGAAGGTCAGCGTCACCGACCGGGCATAGCCCGGCAGACCGCACGCAGCGGTCAGAGAGGATCCTGTCATATGAACACCGAAAACGAATCAGTCACATCGGAAGACCGCGAGGAGTGCCTGGAGGCGCTTTGCCGTCTGGAGCAGGCGCACCACACATCGACAGCCGCAGACCTGGCCGCAGAACAGGACCTTGCCGGCAGGCGGCTTGCCGACCTCCTGCTCGACCTGGTGATGTCCGGCGATGTCACGACCGAGGGGGCCTCGTTCAATCTCACGAAGAAGGGACGGGCAACGGGCAGACGCATCGTGCGTCGGCACCAGCTGGCCGAGCGTATGCTGTGCATGCTTGGACTGCGGAAGGACGCCGCCCACCGAGAGGCATGCAAGCTGGAACATGTCCTGACCGACACTGACGCCGCGGACCTCGAACGACGTATGGCAATGGTGATCAGCATGGTCGACCTCGGGGCGGTCACGCTGGACCAGGCAGACACGGGCAAACCCTACCGCGTTCGCTGGATACGCGGAGGCCAGGTGGTCCGGAGGCGGCTGGAAGACATGGGGCTGGGGCAAGGTTCGACCGTGACGGTCTGTAACCGTCAATCCGGAGGACCTGTCGAAGTCGAAGCCCATGGAGCGTGTGTCGCCCTCGGGCGCGGCGTTGCCCTGAAAATCCTCGTCACACCCGAGGACCGGTGATGGAGTGCTGTGAGGTCACGCCACGCATCATACGTGGGGAACGTTTCGACCTGACCATTGCGCTGGCGGGCAATGCCAACGTCGGCAAGTCCGTCATCTTCAACGCCCTGACCGGCATGAACCAGATCATCGGCAACTGGCCGGGCAAGACCGTCGAGCTGGCAGAAGGTTCCTTCGACTACAAGGGGAAGCACATCCGGGTCGTCGACCTGCCGGGCATCTACTCCCTCTCGACCTACTCACAGGAAGAGGTGATCAGCCGCGAGTTCATCGCCGAGGCCCAGCCGGACGTGGTCGTCAACGTGGTCGACTCGACAGTGCTGGAACGCAACCTGTATTTCACCCTTCAGCTCAGGGAACTGGGCACGCCGCTCGTCATCGCGCTCAACCTCATCGACCTCGCCGCCAGGGAGGGCCTGGTCATCGACGAGTCGAAGCTTTCCTCGCTGCTGGGCGTACCCGTCGTCCGCACGTCGGGGGCTGCAGGCAAGGGACTGGACGCTCTGGTCGACGCATGCCTGGCGACGGCGGACAGACCCCCCGTCACGCCGGTGATCTACGGCAAGGAGGTCGAGGATGCCATCCAGACACTGGAGAAGGAACTCACAACGATCACCCTGCCTGACAGCCTGGTCCATTACGCTCCGCGTTTCCTTGCCATCAAGCTGCTGGAGGGAGACGTCGAGATCATGGGCCGCTGCGGAGGGTGTGATTACGTGACCGCAATGGCCGCGGGACTTGCGCACGACCTGGAACAGATCCACGGGGAATCGGGCGCGAGCATCATGTCCTCGGAACGGTACAGCGCCTGTGCCCGCATTGTCGCCGCATCGGTACGGCGACCCGAACGACGCGACGACGCGCCGGGCGACCGCCTGGACAAAGTCCTGCTTCATCGCGTTTTCGGATGGGTGACACTGGTCGCCGTCATGTTCGCTGTTTTCGGTCTCATCTTCGTTTTGGGGGGCCAGCTCTCCTCTGTCCTGGACGGTCTCTTCGGCTCTCTGCAGAAGACCTTTCTGGCTCTCCCCATCGTCCCTTGGCTGCGGGACTTCCTGTGGGGCGGCGTCTTGCAGGGTATCCTGGCAGGCGTCTCCGTCGCCCTCCCCTATATCATCCCATTCTACATTATCCTGTCGTTCCTCGAGAACTCGGGATACCTGGCACGCATGGCATTCCTGACCGACGCCATCATGCACCGCATGGGCCTGCACGGGAAGGCATTCATGCCCATCATCCTCGGGTTTGGGTGCAACGTCCCCGCAGTCCTGGGGACGCGGATCATGGAACGCGACCGGGATCGCTTCATCGCCGGTGTGCTTGCGACGCTCGTCCCATGTTCGGCGCGCACTGTCGTCATCCTGGGACTTGTAGGCGTCTTTATGGGTTTCTGGCCCGCACTGTCACTCTACGTCATCAGTCTCATCATCGTCTTCGTCGTCGGACGCGTGCTGAACCGGTTCATCCCAGGTACCAATCCCGGGCTCATCATGGAGATGCCCAAGCTGAAGTGGCCGCCCCTGCGCATCACGTTCAAGCAGACCTGGTTCAGGCTCAAAGACTTTGTCGTCTTCGCGTTCCCCATCATCGCAGGTGGCTCCATCGTCCTTTACGTTGTCGACAAGCTGGGGTGGCTGACTCCTCTCACGACATGGGCAGCGCCCTTCACCGAAGGAGTCCTGGGGCTTCCTCCCGTGACGCTGGTCGTCCTCATCTTCGGCGTCCTGCGCAAGGAGCTTGCGCTCATCATGCTGGCCACGCTGATGCACACACCCCACTTGGGGACAGTCATGACACCTCAGCAGATGTACGTTTTCGCCCTGATCGTCATGCTCTATGTCCCCTGCGTCAGTACCATCGCGGCTCTGAGACGCGAGTTTGGCAATCACCGTGCGGCACTCGTCAGTGCAGGAGAGGTCGTGCTGGCGCTCGTCGTTGGCGCCCTGGCCAACTGGGGTTGGAACCTGGTGTCGCTCATTCGCTAGGTGGAAACGGCAGCGTGCTGCCGTCCTACAGCATGTTACCGCCCCGCAATACTTTGACAAAACAACTCCCGCGACAATAATGAGCGAGGAGAGGTGGCACAATGACACAGGAAGACCTGAGCGACCGACTGAATCTCTACGAAGCGCTGTCCGAACGCAACCCGCACGATGGGCTGGTCAGCGTTGGCAAGACGTATCTATTAATCCTTTCCGGCCGGCCGCAGGATGCACTCAAGTCCGCCCTGGAAGCATCGCTGTCGGTTTCCTCCAAGAGCCTGCGTGTCCAGCTGGCCATCGCGCTCGGGTACTACCTTCGCAACAAGCCCAGCGAAGCGCTCATCGAGAGCCGATACGCGCTCAACATCGATCCTGCCGGCCCCCTCTGTCATCTGGTCAACGCGAGCATCCTGCTGGCTCTCCGTCGCACTGATGAAGCCAAACTCGCATTCCTGAAGTGTCTCTCGCTCTCCTCCGACAATACCTTCCTCACCGACCTCAGACTCCGCAACCGCAGGGCCATCTGTGCCGCCCAGCTCCAGAACCAGCTTCTCGCAGCATACAGCAACCTCAGACTGCGCGTCCCGGACATGACCGAGGCCCATGCGCAGCAATTGGTCGAGCAGAACCCGACCGACCCAGTGCTGAAGACACTGTTTGCTTCTCTGCAGCGACGCAACGGCAAGATCCGCGAGGCCCTCGTCCTGCTGGAGAGCGGTCTGGCAAATTATGAAGCATTCCCTGAGAGACTCTATCTGCTGTGGAAGACATACGACGACCATCTCGGCAACCAACAGAAAGGGGATCTCTTCATCCGGCGCCTGCTCGAGGTCGATCCGCTCAACGACCGGGCCATCGGGCTGGGCTATGCCAACCTCGACGAGGAGACGCTGCGCCATATCAACTTCATCAAGTCTCTCGAGGACCTTCCCGATTCCATCTTCGCCATGGTGCTGCCCGTGCGAGAGCTGGAGAACCTCATTGGAACCACGGAAGCGGATGCCCTCGACATCACGGCCCTGACGAGCGAAGAGCCGGCAGCAGTACCCCCACAACCCGTCATGGCCCACATGGCCGGCATGCTGGAACAGGCACAGCTCATCGCGCACGACTTGCGGCCGACACCCGCTCATATGACGATGCGATATGCCAACAGTCTGCTGGAAGATTCACGATTCGAGGAAGCACTGCAGGCTTTCCTGGAGCTGAGCCATAAGAGCTAGCCTCCAGCCGGAGTATGACTGCTCCCGCACTGTGAACAATGTCGGAGCATTTGCCGTCTAATGGCGGGTGATGTGATGAGAAGACTGAGACTGATTTCATGCCTGATCGTGGGCATGCTGTGTGGGTCACTGCTGGTACCGATCGTCAGTGCGGCATCGACGTTCACGGCCGACCTGAGTCTCTACAGGACCCGCAACAAGACGACTTCGGACGCTGCGCGCGAGATGTCGGCCTACGTCACCAGTGAGCTACTCTTTGCGCGCTCCCTCAAGCGGACTGCTCCACAGTCCCCTGTCCTCGTCCACACCTACCTGATCGCGCTCAACCAGGCAAACAGCGCAACCCGACGTATTGTCCGGGACCAGCATGCCAGCGACCGCGTGCTCGCCGACGTGCTCGCACTGGCCGGCGAGAAACGTATAGAAGCCGCATGGATACTTCTGAAGAGAGGTACTGCGGGACAGGAGCGTTTTCTCACAACCATCACACGGACCCGCCTTCTTGTGGCCAGGTGCGAGCTCCTGCATACCCAGCTGACGGGGATGGGGGGTAAGGAGGGCAGATGTTCGGCATCATTCCGGGCCTTATTACGGCTCGACTGACCGGACTGCTGGGCGGAGTCGTCGTCGCACCATTTGTCATGCTGTTTATGGTGCGCTACGATGCGTACCGTCTGCCCGTCAGGCTTTCCTGGTTCAAGGCATTCCTGGTGTCTGCCATCTCGTTTCTTCTGCT
>JGI24134J36421_10000281_pt1 | contig 15221 bp, 12 predicted proteins | sample BarGraNGADG00312_FD_36421 | JGI IMG/M metagenome (IMG submission 36421) | reverse complement strand
ACTTTTTCTTGGGCTGATTGTATATTCAATGATGAAAAAACAATACAAATTGTTTGAGAAGTTATCAGCATATCTGTTATTTACATCTTTATTTTTTTATTTTTTAATTTGGCTTCCACAAGGATTGGATATCACCGATGAAGGTTATTCCCTTACTAAAGGCTGGTTTTCTTTGCATGGTGGGTGGAAAGATAATGTCGATATAATCTGGATGTCTTCACTGATAAACGGCTTATGGTTGAGCATCGTAGGCGAGCCTTCTGTCATTTGGGGAAGAATTGGATATGCAATAACTATATCACTGATATCAGTCATTACATTTTCAATTCTCAAACTTTATTTCAAAACTGTAAAAACATTTATTGTTGTATTTCTGGTAACTATCCTTTACGCTATAAAATCCTTTATGTCAATAAGTTATTATATACTTCCAGTTTTGTTTGTTTTATTGTCAATATATCTACTTGTAAAGTTTATTAGTTCAAGGAATAATTTGCTACTGTTTGGTGCAGGTTTTATTATTGGAATTCTTGGATTTGTGAAATGTACATTTTTTCTAACTCCTGTTCTGTATTTATTTTATCTTAAAATATTCCTCCCTGCTGAAAAGAAAGAATTGAAACCTATAGTTTTGTTTTCGTTGGCAGGATTATCTTCCGGCTATCTTTTTGGCATACTTATATTAATATTTACTGGTTCATTAAAAATATTCATTAATGAATTAGCTATAGCTTTTGGATTGATTAGTAATCCATTTCCTTCCTACGGTTTAAAACATTCTATATCTAATTTACTCATATATTATTCTGAAAATTTTTATCAATTATTTTATTTCTGTCTGGCTGGAATAAATATTCTGTTTGTGTTCTTATTATCAATTTCATGGCTTAAGACAGGGTGGTGGAGAATTCTTGTATCGATATTGTTTATCTATTTTATTTATTCTTTCGCCAAAAAAGGCGATTCTCAACAATGGGAATATGTTGTAATGACCTTTGGTTTTACTTATTTGTTTTTGAAAATGTTTGATACAAAATCAAATGAACAACTTAGCCTGATTATTCTTTTTTCCCTTATAATTTTCGTTTTGTCATTTTTAGGCTCACGTGATGGTTTAGTTACTGGATTTCAATCAGGTGGGATGTTATTATTACTATCTGTTTCAGTTTTAATTTGTGATGACATAAGTTTAGACCCATCATCTCTTATTAAGCTACATTCATTTAAGTACCTAAAGTATATTTTCATCGGGTTCCTGGTATTGGTTTTAATATGGAAAAAGTCCGATGACGCTTATCGTGAACGTCCTAGGAATGAATTAAGAGTTGCTTTTCATTCAACTCCGTTATTAGGCTTATTTAGTCATCAGCAAAGAGTAAATTCTCTTGATAGTTTAATTATAGCTTATGAAAAAATTAAAAGGGCTAATTCAACGTCATACCTAAATACTCTGGCAATTAATTCTAATCCAATGTTCTATTACTTAGCTAATAACAAACCCTATCTATCTGAGCCATGGGGATTCTCAATATTAAGCTTTGATAAAACATTGCAGACTAAACCTAAACCTGATATTTTTGTATTTTCCCTGCAAAATCCCAGAAATGCTAGCTGGCCAATGAATAATTCAAAGCCATGTGATGGGCTCGATTCATTAGATTTTAATTATTTTATGAATTATGTTTTGAAAAATAATTACATGTCTGCATACAAAAATAAAATGTTCCAGATATTTGCACAACCAGAATTGCTGTTCAGAATTGAAAACTCAAATATTTTATTGGGAGATAATTACACTCCTCCAAATAAAATAGCAGACCAATGGGAAAAATTAAGACCCAACTGCACAGTAAAATTTGATATTAATAGTTCCTCCGCTATAAATTTTGAAATAGAGAACAGACTGGAAGGAGGAATCGGGGGAATCTTTAAATCGGTTCTAATTCCCGACAGCACTTACTTTGTGACGGCCAGAATTAAATCAGATTTTCCTGCAAAAATTATTCTTCAGGCTGGCGGTGGTATATCTCAAATATCTTATCAGCTCAAGGTTAATACATGGGTAGAAGCGAAGGGATTTCTAAAGTCATCGGGAAATGCGTTTATTATTTATGCAGACAATATGCCTGTTGACGGTAAACTATTTGTTAGTGGAGCTGGTGTATTCAAAACCTCAGGTAAATAGGAATTTTTAAGCAGGTATGCCGGTATGATAGTAGCTTTTATTTTATCATTTAGCGGTACTACGTTCGATTTACTTTCCTGTTATTTCCATAAATATGATTGATTCGTTGGCACTGATTAACAGTTAGATTAAAGTCGAAAATAAATGTTTATACGCAAAGTATTTAATCAAAAATTTGGTATCACGTTTCTTTTGTCAGTGCTTTACGTTGTTTTGCTCTTTCTATATAAAACATATATTATCAAAAATTACTCTTCAGTAGGGTTTGAATATAACCCATCAGTACTTAAGATATCACTTTCTATCATCCTTTTCTTAGTTTCAGTTACTGTTACAAACCTGTTCTCCAGTAATTTTGTTTATGCTGTATCAATATTGCTGAAGTTTTTATTCTTAATTCCATCATTGGTTATTTTTAGTTTGATGAATAACAATTTCCTGATACCTCTAAGCAGTTTCCTGTTAGATATTGGGTTTGTTTTTGCATCAAAAATAAATCTGAAATTTAAGAGTAAGGTCTTTACTCCTGATATTCATCTTTTATTCTTAATTATCATTTTGTCGGCATTATTAATTCCCTTTATTTACACGTATGGTTCAAAAATAAATCTGAATCTGCTATTATTAAAAGATATTTATATTTCACGGTTAGCATTGCGCAAGATTGATACTCCATTTGGTCAATATCCTATGTACTGGATGAGTAAGATAATAATTCCTATACTTTTAATCTTGTCGATATCAAAACGTAAATATTTATTATCAGTTGCGTCAATTTTATTATTGATTTATATTTTTCTGGTAGCTGGTGCTCATAAATCGATTTTGTTCTCCTTATTTGTATTTTTGGGTTTCTATTTCTTTAAAGATTATTATAAAAAAATTTATCTCCTTCTTATTGGTGTTTTGTTTATGATTTTTTTTGGGATCATTTTCTCCGCCAGTATCCCACAAATAAATAATTTATTAGTAAGGAGAACAATCTTGGATCCTGCTCTGCTTGACACTCAGTACTTTGATTTCTTCCATAAGCGTCCTGTCTATTTAGCCCATAGTATTTTAAAGGGAATTATTCATTATCCCTATCCTGTTCAACCTTCATATCTGATAGGAATAGAGTATTATCATAATCCTGCAACAAATGCAGGGAATGGTATTATCAGCGATGGATTTATGAATTTTGGGATGCCGGGTGTCTTTATTGAATTATTTATAGCAATAATCATTCTTGTTTATTTGAATTCGCTAAACCTGAGTCCACGGTTCTTTGGTTTGTGCTTTATAATTATTTATGGTTTTAATGCAACAGGTATCCTGACTAATATATTGACCGGTGGCCTGTTCCTGATGCTCCTGATTGGGCAGTTTATTATTAAAAATTCTGCTGAAAAGATCTGAACAGATGCTTAGGAAAATTCCAAGAAAAGGATTTGCTATCAATGTGCTGACACTTATGACGGGAACAACAATAGCCCAGGCAATCCCACTGGCTTTATCTCCTGTTATTACACGAATATATTCTCCTGCTGATTTAGGTGCTCTGGCTTTGTACATGTCAGTGGTGTCAATTATCTCAAATATTGTCACTCTAAAATACGAACTTGCGATAATCCTGCCTGAAAAAGATGAAGATTCAGCTAGCCTTGTTGTAATATCGTTAATACTATCTTTTATAATCAGTTTGATCTCATTAATAATAATTTTAATATTTAATGATCAAATATTTAAATTATTCATTGATAAAACACCTGGTGCAAAATACTGGCTATATTTTACCCCATTGTCAATACTTTTTATTGGAATTTACAATTCTTTTAACTATTGGTCAAACAGAAAACTTCATTATAAAAGGTTAGCAATTAGCAGGATCTTTCAATCTTCAGGTATGACAGGCACTCAGATTCTAATTGGAATTCTTAAGAAGGGAACTTATGGACTTATAGCTGGAGATATAATCGGACGTATTTCTTCGATATTTGTTCTCGGATATCAGATTCTGAAAGAAGATAGGCAATTCTATTTCAAGGTAAGTAAAAAAACTATTAAAGAGCAGATGGTCAGGTATAGAAATTTTCCAAAGTTATCAATTCCTGCAGATTCAATCAATGTCATATCAAATCAGCTTCCTGTTTTTTATATAGGTAAGTATTTTGGAGGGCAAATTTTAGGTAATTATGCTCTTATGGATAAAGTACTAAGTTCACCAATTGCTTTGATAGGTAGGGCTATACTGGATGTTTTCAAACAGAAAGCAAGCAGCGATTTTATAAAAAATGGAAACTGTAAGGATATATTTGTCAAAACATTTAAAATGCTTGTTCTGATAGCCATTGTTCCTACATTGATAATATATTTTATTCTGCCACGTTTTTTTGGCATTATTTTTGGTCCTGAGTGGAGCCTCGCAGGAGAATTTGCCAAGATCATGGCTTTGCTTTTCTTCTTCAGGTTCATAGCAAGCCCGCTGAGCTATGTCCTGTACATTGCCGAGAAACAAATTTATGATCTTTTCTGGCAAATAGGATTATTTACAGTCACAGTCGGCTCTTTTATAATAGGTACACATATGAATAATGTAAAAGCCGCGTTAACATGTTTCTCAATTTCATACTCTGCTATGTATATCATTTATCTGGGAATTTCTTTTAAATTTGCACATGGAATAAAAAAATGATAGCAATCATCGATTATGGGTTAGGAAATCTGGGTTCCATCCAGAACATGTTGAACAGGATAGGTGTAAGTTCACTGATCACATCAAAAACTGAAGAGATAAAAAATGCAGACAAGCTTATTTTGCCGGGTGTGGGTGCTTTTGATGTAGGAATGAAGAACTTAAATGATTTCGGTCTTTTGGATATTTTAAATGACAGGGTCCTGAATGATAGAGTGCCTGTCCTGGGTATTTGTCTTGGAATGCAGTTAATGGCAGATAGTAGTGAAGAAGGCTTTCGCACGGGGTTGGGATGGATAAAAGGATCTTGTCTCAGGTTCAAATTTGAAAATGGTTCCGGGCTGAAGGTTCCTCATATGGAATGGAATGAGATAACAATAACCAAACCAAATAAACTGATCGGTGAGTTTGAAGATCAACGATTTTATTTTGTACATTCATACCATTTAAAGTGTGCTGAAAATGAAGATGTTATGGCAGAGAGCATTTATGGATTCAAATTCACTAGTGCAGTTTCAAAAGACAACATCCTTGGCGTACAGTTTCATCCGGAAAAAAGTCACAAATACGGGATGCAATTATTAAAAAATTTTATTGAAAAATATTAATTGAAAACAAAAAGAGTTATACCCTGTCTGCTGTTGAGATCTAATGGTCTTGTCAAGACTATAAAATTTAAAAATCCAGTATATGTTGGCGATCCTATCAATGCTGTTAAAATCTTTAATGAAAAAGAAGTTGATGAATTGATCTTTTTGGATATAGATGCAACAAGAAACAGGACGGAACCATCATACCATATTATTAAAAACATTGCCAGTGAATGTTTTATGCCCTTTTGCTATGGAGGTGGTATAAATCGTCTAGATCAGATAGAAAAAATTATTGAGCTTGGTACGGAAAAGGTTTGTATAAATTCTGCTGCATATTTACAGCCCGAACTCGTCAAAGAAGCTGTTGGAAAGTTTGGAAGTTCAACAATAGTAGTCGCTATCGATGTTAAGAAAAATACTTTTGGAAAATACAGGGTTTATATAAACGGTGGAACAAAGGACACTAAACTACATCCTGTCGAATATGTAAAAAGAATAGAATCACTGGGTGCCGGCGAAATATTCTTAAATTCTATCGACCTTGATGGTACAATGGCGGGATATGATCTTGATCTGATTCAAATGGTTTCGGGAACTGTTTCAATACCTGTTATAGTTTGCGGAGGAGCAGGGAATCTGCAGCATTTCAAAGAGGCAATAACGATTGGGGGGGCTTCAGCTGTTTCTGCAGGAAGTTTCTTTGTTTTTCAAGGTAAACGCCGGGCAGTATTGATTACTTATCCTGAATATAATGTCATTAAAGATATATTTTCTGATTAAAAATGAATAAGATATTAAATCAACGCGAATACCAGATATGCAATCGCTGCTTAATGGATACAACTGATCCTGAAATCAGATTTGATGAGAATGGATATTGTAATCATTGCACAGAAGCTCTGGAGGTGGGGAAAAAAGTTTGGTTTCCCAATGAAGAAGGCGAACGGCATCTCAGGGAAATTGCAAAAAAAATAAAGAAAGAAGGTAAGAATAACGAGTATGATTGTATAATAGGCTTAAGTGGCGGTGTTGATAGTTCGTACCTTGCTTATATGGCTATAAAAAATGGCCTGAGACCGCTGGTGGTTCATATTGATTGCGGATGGAACTCAGAATTAGCGGTTAAAAACGTTGAAAATATCGTTAATAAACTCAATCTTGATTTGCATACCCATGTTGTTGACTGGGAAGCAATGAAAGAATTGCAATTGGCATTCTTAAAGGCAAGTGTTGCCAATCAGGATATTCCTCAGGATCATGCTATTTTCGCAGCACTATATAGCTTCGCAGTAAAAAACAGAATTCATTATGTATTGAGCGGAAGTAATTTTGCTACTGAATGTATTCTCCCTCAATCGTGGGGCTATAATGCTTCTGATTACAGACACATTAAGGATATAAACAGAAAGTTTGGAAAATGCAAGTTATCTCATTATCCGCACCTCACATTCTTTCAGCGATATATCTACTTTCAATTTATACACCGGATGAAGATTGTTAAGTTTCTTAATCTAATTCCATACAATAAAGAAGAAGCCATAAATTTCCTGAGTAAAGAATTTGGCTGGAGATATTATGGAGGGAAACATCATGAATCAAGATTCACCAAATTCTTTCAGGTTTACTATTTGCCAACAAAATTCGCCTATGACAAAAAAAGGGCACATCTATCAAGTCTCATTGTTTCAGGAATCGTTACCCGTGAAGAGGCTTTGAAAGAAATGACGTCTGTGCCTTCTGATCCCAATGAACTCCATGCAGATAAGGAATATGTCGCAAAAAAATTAGATATATCCGTTAATGAACTTGATAACCTTATAAAACTGCCAAATAAGACTTATCGCGATTATAAGTCGAATGAAGTGTGGTTTCGTAGAGGTTTTAAAATCAGGGACTACCTTGCCAGATAAAATGAAGCCAAAAATTGCTCATCTGACATCTGTACATCCACGCTGGGATGTCCGGGTGCTCTATAAGGAATGTGTCTGCCTTGCTAAGGCAGATTTAGAAGTACATCTGTTTGTAGCTGATGGTAAAGGAGATGAGATTATAGATGGAGTTGAAATTCATGATTTAGGAGTACAACACAGGAACAGATTCGGACGCTTTCTCCACACTCCAAACGCTTTATTTAGAAAAGCTATAAAGTTTGATTGTACTATTTATCATATTCACGATCCTGAAATGTTGCAGGTGATCCCTAAGCTTAAAAATAAAAAAAAAATTACAATCTATGACATACATGAAGATGTTCCCCGTCAGATTTTGACCAAATCATATATTCCTCGATATCTGAGAAAAATTATATCAGTTCTGTTTGAAAAGTATGAAAATCTTATTGTAAAGAAGGTTGACTTTTTAATTGTTACTACACCTCATATATATAACCGCTTCAAAAAACTCAATGCAAATACTGAGATAATTCGAAATTACCCAATAAATAATTTTTTGATTGAAGGAGAAAAAAGTGTAAAACGAAATGAAATTTGTTATTTCGGAGGCATCTCCTACATCAGAGGCATTAATAATATTTTACGGGCAATCAGTAATATTGATGTAAAATTAAATCTGGCAGGATTTTTCGATTCGGATAAGTACAAACAACAATTGATGTCCTATCCTGAATGGAATAAGGTAATTTATCATGGTATATTATCAAAACAAGAGATGCAAAAATTGCTGGCTTATTCTAAAATCGGACTCGTTACGCTTTTGCCGATGATTAATTTTATTGACGCTTTACCTGTTAAGATGTTTGAATATATGGCCGCCGGTGTCCCGGTAATCGCATCAAATTTTCCTTTGTGGAAAGAGATAGTAGAAGGCAATAATTGTGGGATATGTGTTAATCCGAATGATCCGTCTGAAATAGGAAGAGCTATAAGTTACCTGTTAGAAAATGAGAGTATTGCGCTGGAAATGGGAATGAATGGACGAAAGACTGTTATTCAAAAATATAATTGGGATAATGAAGGTAAGAGACTTATCAGCATTTATAGTAAATTATTAGAGTTGTAGACTTAAGATATAATAATCAAAATATGGATATTCAGAAATTGATCGCACACCTGGATGTTACCGCCAATATTTAAAGCAAAATATAGAAAGAACGAACCAATATAATAAAAATACAAATTTATAGACTTATGACAAATGTTCAAACACAAACAGACCAATGGTATAAAGATTACTATTCTAAAAAAGGTAAAAACAGAAATGATATTTTAACTAATGCAGGTGTTTTATTCCAACAATTAGCATTTCGCAAATCTATTGTTAAAGCACTTAATGTTTTATCTGTAAAAAGGGATTGGAAAATACTTGATGTTGGAGCCGGTAGCGGTGGAAGCTTGTCACAATTTTTGGAATTTGGATTTTCTCCAGAGTGTTTATGGGGGATTGATATAATTCCCGAAAGAATTCAGCAAGGGAAAAAACAATTTCCTAATTTAAACTTAATTTCTGGAGATGCATCACAAGTGAATTTTGAATCTGATTTTTTTGATATGGTTATAGAATCAACAATGTTTATGCAATTGACTGATAGGAGTCTATCAAAAAAAATAGCTGAACAAATGATTAGAGTTGTAAAACCTGGTGGTTATATAATGTTGGTTGATTGGCGATATAGTTTTGGAAATCCTATATACAAAGCATTATCAAGGAAACGTATAGTTGATTTATTCAAAGTTGGAGTAACAACAAGGATCTATAGTCAAAAACATGGGGCGCTAATTCCTCCACTTGGACGGTTGATGTCGAAATATTTTTATCCATTTTATTTTTTGGTACAATTTCTTTTTCCATTTTTAGTTGGACAAATGACAACAGTTTTGCAAAAAAGTAAGAACACTGATTGAATAAAATACTGACGATAACACGTGGTATAAAAAATTGCCGGGTCAGTAGGTTATTCAAGGGTTGTAGCTCGCTTCAACTATCTTGTACCTTGATAGGGAATCGCCCGCAATCGGCACCTTTTCATACCACCACCGATATTTCCAGGGTAACAAATCAGCAATGGTTACAGAGCCTGAATCAAAGAAAGTTCAAAGAGCCTCTAATGAGAACAGAATGGGAGAAAACACATATATTATCATTGAAAGATGTTCGTTTTGCAAAACATTTTTTTATGTCCGGAATATAAGATACTGGCATATAACAAGCTATTTAGGNGCCAATGTACCATTTATTCAACCGGTTTTGAATGCTGTTGATCAGATCCTGTCAAGGATACCAGTAATTCGCCTTATGCATGGATTTTTACATTTGAATTGATTTCTATAAAAAAGGGGGGAAATTGAAAAAGTAATTATCCCCTTAAGCATTATTAAAATTCACTCTAACAAATATTTCTAAAAATGGATTCTGTTTCGATTATTATCCCGACCAGAAATGAAGAAAAATTTATTACAAAATGTCTGAAAAGTGTTCTTAAGTTCGATGGAATAGATAAAATTAAGTATGAGATACTTATAGTTGATGGAAATTCGGAGGATAAAACTCTTGAGCAGGTAAAGCTCGCATCTGAACAATATCCTAAGACTGAAATTCACATTATTCATAATCCAAAGATTTTTCAGGCTTGTGCTCTCAATTTAGGTATTGAACAGGCACAATATGATTATATTTTGAGGTTAGATGCTCATTCCATATATCCTCCTGATTATCTGAATCTGCTTTTTGAGACTGCCTTAAGAACTAATGCGGATAACACAGGTGGAATTCTAACCACTCTTCCATATAATTCAACTTTTAATGCTCAGTTGGTACAGGCACTGACAACTCATAAATTTGGTGTAGGAAATTCCGGATTCAGAACGGGAATGAAAGAAGGTCCGGCAGATACTGTACCATTTGGATTTTTCAGGAAGCAAATATTCACTAAAATAGGTTTATTTGACGAACGTTTGATAAGAGCTCAGGACTATGAGTTTAATCAGCGAATCAGAAAAGAAGGTGGATTAATATGGTTAAATCCAAATATAATTGCTGAATATTTTAATCAATCTTCAGTTTACAAATTTCTAAAAAAACAATTGGCAGATGAGGGGCCATACAACTCGTATATGTGGTATTTAGCCCCTTATACTTTCACATTTCGTCATGCAATACCCGGTGTTTTTACAGCAGGCATAATTATAGGTTCTTTATTATCTTTAGTATCAGCTTTAATATTTTATGTTTTCATCGCAATATTACTCCTTTATGCTTTGCTGGCCCTGTATTCATCATTTCAGCAGGCCAGAAGATACAGGAATCTTTCATTTATATTAATATTACCATTTTGTTTCTTTGGTTTTCATTTTTTCTACGGATTGGGTATACTTACAGGAATATTCAATTTACTTTTTAAGATTTCTCCTGTTCAAATTAAGAAAAGTATTTAGTGCTATATTACTCCTTACTTTAATACTCCGGATAAATGGATAAATACTGTGGCGACACTGCCTGAGCCAATAAACGATAAGAGAAGATATAAATTTGACATAATTACCTTATTTTAATTCAAATGGATCTATCAAAAGATATTATTCTTAAATTGTACAAATCAATGCTTCGCATCAGGCTTTGCGAAGAGAGTCTGGTAAATCCGATCATATCAGGTAAAATAAAAACCCCTGTGCATCTTTATTCAGGCGAAGAAGCTGTTGCTACCGGCCTGTGCAGTCTACTGAACTCGAAAGATTATATATTTGGGAATCACCGGTCCCATGGACATTATCTTGCCAAGGGAGGAGATATGGGCATGATGATTGCTGAAATATATGGAAAAGAGACCGGTTGTTCACATGGCCGAGGAGGATCTATGCATTTAATTGATCCTGAAAATGGAGTCGTTGGGATAGTTCCAATAGTTGCCGGCACAATTTCACTCGCGTTAGGTGCATCCCTTGCTTCTAAAATTAGAAAGGATAAAAGAGTTACAATATCTTTTTTTGGTGATGGTGCAACTGGAGAAGGAGTCCTTTATGAATCCTTAAATTTTGCAGCACTCAAAAAGCTCCCAATCATTTTTGCCTGTGAAAATAATTTATATTCAACTCATTTGCCAATCAGTGAAATTAGAGTTAACGAGAATATTTCTGAAACAGCTATACCATTTGGGATCAAAAGTCTCAGGGTTGATGGAAATAATGTTTTGGATGTATATGAAGCCGGTAAAGAAGCTGTTGAACATTGCAGAAAAGGAGAGGGACCATTTTTTATTGAATTTCTGACTTATCGGTTCAGAGGACATGTTGGCCCGGACGATAACATTCAAGGCTCACATACTGATATTAGACCAAAAGAGGAAGTTGAGAAATGGCTTAAAAGAGATCCTATTAAACTTCTTAAAGAATACTTGAAAAATGAAAAAATCTGCTCTGAAAAAGAGATTCTGGAGATAGATGATAATGTGAAAATGGAAGTTAAAGAAGCTACCGATTTTGCATTGAAGAGCGATTTCCCAAAACCTTCTGAATTATTGAATTATGTCTACAAAGGATAGAAAACTCTCTTATAGCCTGGCTATAAACGAAGCCCTGAGGCAAATAATGGCGATTGATGATTCGGTATTTATCCTGGGTCAGGGTGTGAAAAGCCCCTGGTATGTCGGAAATACCTGCAAAGATCTGATAAAACTATATGGTGAAGAGAGAGTAATAGATACACCAATTTCTGAAAATGCTATGACAGGTGCCGCAGTAGGAGCTTCACTTGTTGGAATGAAAGCTATTATTATGCATCCACGGATCGATTTTTCGTTGTATGCTTTCGATCCGATTATCAATCAGGCAGCAAACTGGTCATATATGAATGGAGGAAGAGCGTCTGTTCCTGTCGTTTTCTGGTTGGTCGTTAACAGAGCTGGAGAGCAGGCTGCACAACACTCACAAGCGCTACATTCCTTGTTTGCTCATATTCCCGGACTTAAGATTATCGCACCCTCCAATGCATATGATGTAAAAGGTTTACTGGTTTCGGCTATAAAGGATCCGAATCCTGTAGTTTTTATTGATGATCGCTGGTTATATGGTAAGGAGGACTCTGTACCGAAAGAAATATATGAATTGCCTATCGGTAAAGGAATCATAAGGTCTGAAGGTTCTGATCTAACACTTGTTTCTTCTTCCTTTCTTTCAACAGAAGCTATAATTGCATCAAAAGATTTAATCGATGAAGGTATAAGTGTAGATTTGATAGATTTAAGATCAATCAAGCCGCTTGATATGGATCTGATAATTAATTCAGTGAAAAAAACCGGACGTCTGGTTATTGTGGACGGATCGTGGAAAACAAATAGTATTGCATCTGAAATATCTGCCACAGTAAATGAGAGTGCATTTGGACATCTTAAGGCTCCGGTATTCAGATTAAATTTGCCTGATGCTCCAGCACCTGCAAGTCGAACCTTAGAAGCAGAATATTATATTACGAATAAAATGATCTTCGACTCAGTAAGAAAAATTCTTAAATATTGATAAAACGTACTGATTTAAAATGAAAAGAATAATTGATTTTTTGATATCACTTTTTGGATTGATTATCTGTTCTCCAATTTTGATTCCAATATTAATAATTGTTTGGGTACAAGACTGGCATTCCCCATTTTATATCGCCCAAAGAGTTGGTAAGGGAGAAAAGACATTTAAAATGTTTAAGTTGCGATCAATGATAATTCATGCAGACAAAAGCGGTGTTGATTCAACTTCAGCAAATGATAACAGGATTACAGGTGTAGGTAGGTTCATAAGAAGATATAAATTAGATGAATTATCACAGTTGTGGAATGTGCTTATTGGTGATATGAGTTTAGTAGGTCCCAGACCAAATGTTAAACGAGAGACTGACCTATATACGAGAGAAGAAAAGAAGTTGTTGACCCTAAAACCTGGAATTACTGATTTCTCATCAATTGTGTTTTCCGATGAAGGCGATATTTTAAAAGATCAGTCCGATCCGGATATAGCTTATAATCAGTTAATCCGACCCTGGAAAAGCAAATTAGGCATATTTTATATTGATAACAGGAGTAGTTTAGTTGATCTGAAACTGATTTATCTAACTGTTATAGCTATTCTTTCGAGGGATAGGGCGTTGCTAAAGACTTCTAAATTATTGAAAATATTAAATGCTAATGATGAATTAGTAAGAGTTTCATTACGTAAGGACATCCTCATTCCGACTCCTCCTCCCGGATCCAGTAAAATTGTTATAAACAGAGAGGGAAAGGTTGATTATTAAATACATGAAGATTAGATTTTAATTCTTAAATTATACACTAATATGCGCACTGTACCTTTTTTTAATTATCCGTTTTTATTTAAATCACGTGAAGATGATTTTGTAAAAATATTTAAAGAAATTGGCTCAAGAGGAGCTTATATTTTGCAGAAAGATCTTCTGGATTTTGAATCTAATCTGGCGAAATTTGCCGGAACAAAATATGGTGTTGGTTTAGCTAATGGAACTGATGCTATCTGGCTGGCTTTAATGGCCGCAGGTATCGGTTCGGGTGATGAAGTCATTTTTGCTTCACATACGTATATTGCAACTGCAGCTGCTATTCATTTTGTCGGCGCAACTCCTGTCCCGGCTGATTGTAAACCAGATCATATGATTGATCCTGAGTCAGTCAGAAAGCTTATAACAAAAAAAACAAAAGCTATTCTGCCTACACAGCTGAATGGAAGATGCTGTGACATGGAAGCTCTAATGACAATCGCAAAAGAGAATAATCTTATTGTCCTGGAAGATGCTGCACAAGGTCTGGGCGCCAGATTTAAAAACAAAGGTATAGGCACACTTGACAAGGGAGCTTCTATAAGTTTCTATCCTGCAAAAAACCTGGGAAGTTTTGGTGATGCAGGTGGATTTGTAACAAATGATCATGAAATGTATGAACAAGTCATGCTTATGAGAGACCATGGCAGGAATGAGGATGGAATTTTTGTCAGATGGGGATTTAATTCAAGATTAGATAACCTGCAGGCTGCAATTTTAAATTATAAACTTGGTTATTATCAGGATGAGATTAATAGACGGAGAGAGATTGCAGCATATTATCAGAAAAATTTAGGGCATCTAAATGAACTTCTTTTACCACCGGCACCTGATTCTGATAAAAATTATTTTGATGTCTATCAAAATTATGAAATCGAAGCTGAGAGGAGAGATGAACTAAAAATCTATTTAAAAGAAAATGGCATCGGGACTTTAATACAATGGAATGGACAACCTGTACACTCCATCACCAGTTTAGGGTTTTCCGGAAAGGGATTGCCTTATACGGAAGAGATGTTTAAAAAATGTCTTATGATTCCTATGAATACTTCACTTCAAAATGAGGATATAGAATACGTTAGTGATAAAATATTAGAATTTTATCAATAGGTAATGTTTTTTTTGAATTGGTTNGAANTCCGTTTNCGGTGTGTTTNGGAATTAAATAATTAAGTTAATCCCTTTTGGAAACTTTTGATAAGATTTTTAATTATGTTTAAATCAATTTACAACTATCACTCTTAATGGAATTTACTGTCGTAAAAAATATAGACAAATCTAAATTTGAAATTTACCTGATAAGTCTTATAACTCTATTGTTTCTATTCAGAACTGAAAATCCAATTTTGAAGTATCCATTCATTTTCTTATACCTTGGTTTTATCATTTATGTTTTAATATTTTACAAGGGGAAGATTATAAGCAACTTAAAAGAATATTTTATTAATTATTTATTAATAATCATTCTTTTAGTAATTTTACTTCTTGCCTTCTTCTTTTC
>JGI24134J36421_10000274_pt1 | contig 15305 bp, 15 predicted proteins | sample BarGraNGADG00312_FD_36421 | JGI IMG/M metagenome (IMG submission 36421) | reverse complement strand
GTAGAGGTCCGGGTTCGTGTCATTGAACGTCGGGATCGCGGGCTGCGAGGGCACAACGGTCGCTACCCCGTTGCGGTGGAAGGTCACCGCATCGGTGGCCTCCTGACCGAACGTGGCGTCGAACGGCTGACGGCGGTTGCCGAGCTTGACACCGCCATCGAGCATGACCGGCGCTGGACGCGCGTCGACCGGCAGAATCTGCCCACAACCAGCGTGGCTGATGGTGTTGTTGTCGGTGCACGCGCCATCGGAGTACCAGACCAGCAGGCCGTTCTGGTACGGAAAGCGCTCGACCCATTTGGGCTTGCTGTTGGCGAATCCGAAATTGTATGGCCCCGTCTTCAGGGTGGCGTCGTAACCCGCGTAGACGCGGTTCTCGGCCAGGTAGAAGTTCGCGACGTCGTTGCTGGTGGAGCCACCCATGCGGGTGAAGCCGGTGGCGGTCCAGCCGTTGTCACCTGACTCGACGTTGTCGCTCCAGATCGAGGCGCCGCCGACGGTCAGTGCCAGGTCGTCAAGGAACGGGCCGTCGTAGTGCACACCACCGTCGGTGGCGTAGCGGAAACGGAACTGCACGCTCTCTCCGGCGTAGGCGGACAGATCGTAGCTGATCGGCGTCCAGACCGAGTTGCCGTAGTCCGGATCCCCGTTGGCGTCGACCGCGCCGCCCGAGACGCCGCTGATCGGCGTGCCGACCTTGCTCCAGAGGGTCCCACCATCGGTGGAGACCTCACCGTAGAAGTAGTCATAGCCAGCTTCGATGTCGTACTTGGCATACGCGGACATCGTCGCCGACGCCGCACCAGTCAGGTCGATCGTGCGGGCCAACGTGGTGTTGAGGTTGTCGGCCGAGCCACCCCACCACTCGAACGCACCGGAGAGCGGGCTGTTGTAGTGGGTGACGATGGTCTTGTCGGGCAGGTTGACCAGGATCGCCTGTGGCGTCTTGCCGGTGCGGTCGGCCGGGCCGAGCTTGACCTGGGCATTCGTCCCGTAGTTGACCTGCTTGTAGTCCAGCCATCCGAGCTGCAGCTTCTCCCACGGGCCCATGTAACCGGGCGTGGTGCCGATCGAGTCGGTGCCGTGGTTCAGCCACGAGCCACCACTCATCAGGGTCCAGAATCCGGTGCCGTTATCGCCACCCGCGGTGTCATAGAGGTCCGGCAGACCAAGGTCATGGCCGAACTCGTGCGTGAAGACACCAAGGCCGCCGTTCTCGGGGTCTGTGGTGTAGTCACCGATCCACATGCCGATGGTGCCGATCTGGGTACCGCCCGCAAGGTTGCGAGTCACACCATTTGTTCGGCGTGGGGGCACTCTCACAGAAAAAAGTGACTCACACAGAAAATTCACGACGTATACCTCTTTGATGTCAAAACTTTACCCCGGGCACCTCAGAATCCGTGACCTCGGACGGTGGCTAGGCTTTGGCCATGGCGCAGATGCGACTGGCCCTGGCCCAGATCAACCCGACCGTGGGCGACCTGAGTGGCAACGCGCAGGCGGTCCGCGAGTGGACCGGCAAGGCGGCCGCCGCGGGCGCCCACCTGGTGGCGTTCCCGGAGATGATGCTCACCGGATACCCCGTGGAGGACCTGGCGCTGCACTCGTCGTTCGTCGAGGCCTCACGTACCGCTCTCAAAGAGCTCGCCATCGTCCTCGCCTCGGATGATCACGGCGACCTGCCTGTGGTCGTCGGCTATCTCGACCACGCGCCATACAGCCTGAGTGAGGCAAACCGGCCGCTCCCCCAGAACTGCGCGGCGGTGCTGCACCAGGGTCAGGTCAAGGCTCGCTACGCCAAGCACCACCTGCCCAACTACGGCGTCTTCGACGAGTTCCGGATCTTCGCCCCCGGCCGGGACCTCACCGTCGTTCGCATCGGCGACGTGGACGTGGCCATCGCGATCTGTGAGGACCTCTGGCAGGAGGGCGGACCGGTCGCCCAGACCCGCCAGGCCGGGGCGCAGCTGTTGCTGGTGATCAACGGGTCGCCGTACGAGCAGGACAAGGACGACGTCCGTTATGAGCTGGTGGCGCGACGGGCCGCCGAGGCCGGATGCACCCTGGCGTACCTGAACATGGTCGGCGGTCAGGACGAGCTCGTCTTCGACGGTGACTCGTTGGTGGTCGACGCCGCAGGCAACGTCCTGGCCCGCGGGCCGCAGTTCGACGAGAACCTGCTCGTCGTCGATCTGGATCTCGAGCCGAGCACGGTTCAGGTGGCCGACTCGTCCGGTGATGGGGTCGTACACGTCACCATCAGTGACACACCCACCCCGGCGTATGCCGCAGTGCCCGCTGCGCTGGCCGCTCGCCTCGACCCGGTCGGCGAGGTCTACCGCGCGGTGCAGCTGGGGCTGCACGACTACGTCCGCAAGAACGGCTTCGGGTCGGTACTGCTCGGTGTCTCCGGCGGAATCGACTCGACCCTGGTGGCCACGATCGCCGCGGACGCCCTCGGTGGCGAGAACGTCGTGGCGATCAGCAACCCCAGCAAGTACTCCAGCCAGGGTTCCCAGGACGACGCCGCCGAGCTGGCCGCGAACCTGGGGCTTGACTACCGCGTCATCCCCATCGAGCCGATGGTCAGCGCGTTCCTGGACACCGTGAAGCTGACCGGGGTGGCCGAGGAGAACCTGCAGGCCCGGGTGCGCGGCGTGATCTGGATGGGGCTGGGCAACCAGGAGGGCCACCTCGTCCTGACCAACGGCAACAAGAGCGAGGTCTCGGTCGGCTACTCGACCCTCTACGGCGACAGCGTTGGCGGATACGCGCCGCTCAAGGACGTGCCCAAGACGATGGTGTGGGAGCTGGCACGGTGGCGAAACGCCGAGGCCGAGCGCCGTGGCGACAAGCCACCCATACCCCTGGCGTCAATCAGCAAGGCCCCCTCGGCAGAGCTGCGGCACGGCCAGCTCGACCAGGACTCGCTGCCACCATACGAGCTGCTCGACGCGATCCTCGACCGCTATGTCGAAGGAACCCAGGACCAGGCCGAGCTGGTCGAGGCAGGGTTCGACGCTGCAGTGGTGGAGAAGGTGATCGGGCTCGTCGACCGGGCGGAGTGGAAGCGTCGTCAGTTCGCGCCAGGCCCCAAGATCTCGTCCCTGGCGTTCGGACGCGACCGACGCCTGCCCATCACGAATCGCTGGCGCGAGCATTATTGACCCACGACCGAGCACCACTGACCGTTTGGCCATGCAGTCCATCCAAGGAGCCTGATCGATGAGTGAACAACCAGCCCCCTACGGCGCCGGAAGCGTGTCGGGATCGGCCACGCCGCCGCTCAAGCGCATCCGAATCCCGCACCTACAGGCGATGAAAGAGCGTGGAGAGCGATGGGCGATGCTCACCGCGTACGACCAGTACGCCGCCGAGATCTTCGACGAGGCCGGCATTCCCGTTCTGCTGATTGGCGATTCGGCCGCCAACAACGTCTACGGATATGAGACGACCGTGCCCGTCACGGTGGACGACCTGGTGCCGTTGGTACGGGCCGTCAGCCGCTCCGCCAAGCACGCCCTGATCGTCGCCGACCTGCCGTTCGGGTCCTACCAGGCCAGCCCGACCCAGGCCCTCGGCACGGCGACCCGTTTCATGAAGGAAGGCCGGGCGCACGCCGTCAAGCTCGAGGGCGGACGTCCCATGGTCCCCGAGGTCGAGCTCCTGGTGCGGGCCGGCATCCCGGTCATGGGACACATCGGCTTCACCCCTCAGAGCGAGCACGTCCTCGGCGGCTACCGGATCCAGGGGCGCGGAGACTCGGCGGACGCACTGGTCGAGGACGCCCTCGCCCTGGAGAGGGCCGGAGCCTTCTCGGTCGTCATGGAGATGGTGCCCTCATCGGTCGCCGCCCGGGTCACCGAGGTGCTCCACATCCCGACGATCGGGATCGGCGCCGGGCCGAGCTGTGACGCCCAGGTGCTGGTCTGGCAGGACATGGCCGGGCTGCGCGGCGGCAAGGCACCACGCTTCGTCAAGAGGTATGCCGACCTGCGCACCAGCCTGGGTGACGCCGCCCGCGCCTACGCTTCCGACGTGGCGGGCGGGACCTTTCCCGCAGCGGAGCACTCGTTCGAGGACTAGCGGCTCAGGCGGTCGCCGGGCCCGAGACGAGCTTCCCCACGACGTAAGGCCATCCGTTCGCCAGGCAGCCGTCCAGCCCGAGGGTCTGCTGCTGCATCACCGGCGCCGGGCGGCCTGGCCCGGGACACGCCTGGTGGCGGTAACCGAGACNGTGTCCCACCTCATGGTTGACGACGTACTGCCGGTACAGGGCGACGTTGCCGCGGAAGTCCGGGACCGCCTCCAGCCAACGGTCGAGGTTGATCATGACGAACTTCCCGGCTCGGCAGGAGACGTACCCACCGGTGTCCAGACCCGCNGTTGCGCACACCTCGTCGACTGTGGCGGGGGTAGCCAGGCGGATGACGAAGTCGGCATCGTCTGTGGGAACCCGCTGGAGCGACCAGCTCCCCTGACCGGCCCAGCTAGCGGGGTCGGCCAGGGTGGCATCCACGGCAGCGGCGAAGACCGGTGCACTCTCCCCCATGCCGGTTTCGACCTCGACGCGGTAGGTCATCAGCTTTCCCGACCCGTGGCGAACTGTGCCACCGGGGGCGCGGGCATACTCGCCGGTCGCCCGGACCAGGGCGCGTTGCGCCGGCTTGTTGACCTGGGTGTCCGAGGTGCTGGCCGCTGTCGTTGGAGAGCCGCCGGTAAAGGCTGCGGCCAGCTGAAAGCCTGTCACGCCGAGCAGCGCACAGCACAAGAGCAACCCTGCCGCCGCGACCTGACGTCGTCTCCTGATGACCCGTCGACTGACCCGGCGACGGGCGCGGATCGGAGGCTTGCGCGTGGGCATCAGCTGACCCACGGTTGCGTGGTCCGGCCGCTGGAGCGCCTCATCCCCTGACGCTACCGCCGGCGAGACCGTGCAACCGGGTCAGCTCACCGGCGACACGCTGACCTCAGATAGTGGCGTGCCCCGGTCGGTCAGTGGACTCGACTCGACCGGCGCGGCTGTCAATGGCGAATCCGGTCGAAACAGCTTGCCGCGCAGACAGATCAGCAGGTACACGACTGCCGCGCCGGTGAATGCTGCCATGATCGCGAAGATGACGTGGTAGTCGAGCAACGTCACGAGCAGAGCGCCGATCGCCAGCGAGACCGCCTGCGGCCCGCCCATGACGGTCTCGACCGCGGCTGACACCCGACCCATCAATCCGTGTGGAGTGCGCCTCTGGAGCATCGTCATGAAGGCGATGAAGGTCAGCGGCAGCCCATAGCCGAGAACCACCACGGCGGCGAGGGTGACCCACAGAGTAGAGGTGAGCGCCACGATCGCCAGGCCGAGCGCCAGCAGTGCCATGCCGACGGTCACGGTCCCGGCCTCACCGAGTCGCCGGACCCACGCAGAAGCGCTGACTCCCCCGACGATGGCGCCGACACCCTGAACGGTGACCACGACGCCGGCAAAGGTCGGCGGCTTGCCGAAGAAAACATGCTCGTAGTCAGGCCGGCGAAGAGCCGGGTGAAGCCCTTCTGCTGAAACGCCTTACACATCGATGATCACGACCTCGAAAGTACCCTGCGCGTTCGTTCGCGAACGCACCCTCCGTGCTGAACAGGCCGGCTGACCCGCCGCTTGGCGATTAACAGGCCGGCAATGCCCCATTACGCCAAAAAGACCCGGCCCGGGGATTGTGCAATCGCCGCCGTCTTGATGTGCTGAGTNTCTGGACATTTCCCCTAGCCGTCCGGCCCGTCCGGACGGAACGGATCGAGGTCGCGATGACAACAGCAACGGAATCCAGCGCGGTTCCAACAGAAGGCGCACAGGGCGCCCCCGTCATCGAGATAAGTCGGGTGGTGCCCTTTCCTATCGACAAGGTCTGGCAGCTCCTGACCACGTCTGCCGGGGCGGAGGCTCTCCTCGGCAAAGGCGCGATGCTCGGCACCAAGGGTGAGCCGTGGCACAGCGTCGACGGCAGCCACGGAGTGGTCCGCAGCTACCATCCGATGGAGCAGGTTCGCCTCACCTGGCACGCCGATGAGCACGCCGCCGCGACGCTGGTTGACCTGCGGCTCACCTCTGAAGGCGGCGACACGCGCCTGGACCTGCGGCACGAGCGCATTGACGACGCCACGCTCGCCCAGAGCCTGCCGCAACACTGGGATGAAGCCCTCGACCGGATCGGCGAGCCAGCCACTTGAGCTAGCCGCCGCCCAGATTGACTGAGTCTCAGGCCAAACGGCTCAGTCCTCAAGCCCCTTGTCGTCCCACGCCTTGTCCTCTGCGTCCCAGCGCTCCGTGTTCTCCCGGGCGTGGGACAATGCCTGCTCCGCCGCCGCCAAGGTGTCGAACGGCCCCATCAGCCGATCCACCGGACTCTTGTTGGCCTCATCCTCGACCGCTCCGGTAGTCACGTTGAACCAGTAAGCCATGGCAACCTCTCTTTGAGTCAACGGTGTAAGTCAGCCGCTCCGGCCTTGCCTAGACTTCACCGTATGTCGATCACCTACGCAAGCGTCGCGCCGGGAGTCCTCAGCGGACGTCGTAGCGTGCCTGCCTCCATTGCGCGACCGGAGTATGTCGATCGGCCGGCACCTGCGAAGTACACCGGTCCCGAGGTAAAGGACGCCGAGACCATCGAGAAGATGCGGATCGCCGGACGCATCGCGGCCCGTGCCATGGAGGCCGCGGCCGCGGCGATCGCGCCGGGGGTAACCACCGACGAGCTCGACCGGATCGCCCACGAGTACATGCTCGACCACCGGGCATACCCCTCGACGCTGGGCTATCGCAAGTACCCGAAGTCGGTGTGCACCAGCGTCAACGAGGTCATCTGCCACGGCATCCCCGACGACCGCCCGCTGCAGGACGGCGACATCGTCAACATCGACATCACCGCGTACATCGGCGGGGTCCACGGAGACACCGATGCCACCTACCTCTGCGGCGAAGTCGACGAGGAGTCCCGGCTGCTTGTCGAGCGCACCCGCGAGGCCATGATGCGGGGCATCAAAGCGTCAAAGCCCGGCCGCGAGATCAACGTCATCGGGCGGGTGATCGAAAGCTATGCAAAACGTTTTGGCTACGGGGTCGTCCGCGACTTCACCGGCCACGGCATCGGCATGGCCTTCCACTCCGGGCTGGTGGTGCCCCATTACGACGCGGCCCCGCAGTACAACACCGTGATCGAGCCCGGGATGACGTTCACCATCGAACCCATGCTCAACCTGGGCACCGTGGAATGGGACATGTGGGACGACAACTGGACCGTCGTCACCAAGGATCGCAAGCGCTCTGCGCAGTTCGAGCACACCCTTCTGATCACCGACACCGGTGCGGAGATCCTCACCCTGCCCTGATCGCACCTTCGATATCACCGGAACTACCCTTCGACGTCACTGCAACCGAAAGGCCTCTCATGCCCACCACGCATCACCCGCTTGGTATAGACATCGGCGGCAGCGGCATCAAGGGAGCGCCCGTGGATCTGGCCAAAGGTCAGTTCGCCAAGGATCGGCTGCGCTGTGAAAACCCCAAGCAGTCCACACCGGACGCGGTGGTCGACATCGTCGCGCAGATCGCAGAGCACTTCGCCGACGACACCGGCGACTCCCCCATCGGCGTGACGCTGCCAGCCGTCGTGACCAACGGAGTGGTCCGTACCGCGGCCAACATCGACCCTGCATGGATCGGCCAAGACGTGCGAAGGCTCTTGAGCGACAGGCTCGGCCGACCGGTCACGGTGGTCAACGACGCTGACGCGGCGGGGGTCGGCGAGCTCGAGTTCGGGGCCGCACTGGGCGTCAGCGGTCTCGTTCTGATGAGCACGCTGGGCACCGGCATCGGGTCCGCGCTGCTCTACAACGGCGTGCTGGTCCCCAACTCCGAGCTGGGGCATCTCGAGATCGACGGCCGCGATGCTGAGCACCGCGCGGCCTCGAGCGTCAAGGACGACAAGAACCTGTCCTGGCAGGAGTGGGCCGAGCGGCTTCAGCGGTACTACTCCCACATCGAGGACCTGCTCTGGCCTGACCTGATCGTCGTCGGTGGCGGCGTGTCCAGAAAGGCCGACAAGTTCCTGCCGCTGCTGCATCTGCGGGCGCCGATCGTTGCCGCTCAGCTCCAGAACTCGGCAGGCATCATCGGGGCGGCCTGGCTCGCCTGCAATGGCTCAGGCCCAGCGCTGCCTCCCAACGCCTGACCCCCATGGTCCCCACGACGCGGTTCGGCTAGCGAATACGGGACAGGTCCGCGAGCAGCTCCGGGGCGCGACGCTCGTAGATCCGGGCGCCCCACCACGTACCAAGAGCCAGCGCTGCGGACCCGAGAACGACGGCCAGCCCCAGGCACAGCCAGCCCATCCAGGCGTGTCCCGCAAGGGCCCCGAGCCCGATACCGATCAGGGGAAGGTTCAGCACGAAGACCGCGGTCCCGGCCACCGCCTGGACGACCACCGTCAAGGCTGACGAGCCCGGCGGCGCCCCGAAAGGGTTCTCGCCAGGACCCGGCACGGGATAGGGCTGCAGTGCGCTCATCACGCTGGCCACGCCGAAACCGGTCAGCAGGAAACCCAGCCCGACTCCGAACAGCGCCGGCCATAGGATCCATCGGCCGGTCAGCGCGCAAGCAAGGGACGCATAGCCGGGCAGGAGAGCTGAAGCCACCACCGCTGTCGGCGCCAACCGGCCAATGCGGTCGGCACGACCTGACACCCCGGTGGCGACATGCGCCCAGAAGGCCGTCCCGTCATACGCGATGTCGTTGTGCATGCTCCAACCAAGCAGGAATCCCGCAGTGGGCGCCATGGCGAGCGACCACAGGTTGCTGCCTCCGGTGAGCGGTGGCAGCAAGAGCCCCAACGGCAGCAGGAGCATCAGCGCGACCGAGGTGATGTAGCGCGGATCCCGCAGCCAGGCGGTGATCGAGCGGGCGGCCACGGCCCCGGTGGGTGTGGCAGGCATCCGGCCGAACCACCCCAGTCCCGTATCGCCGGTGGACGCACGGTCGCCGGAGACTCCTCGGGGATTCTCCAGGGCACTGCGTAACAAGGAGTTCCAGGCCAGCAAGGCCGCCGCCAGGACGACGACTGCCAGGCCCAGACGCAACAGCCCGGACCCGATCGCACCGCCGGCGATGTCGGCCGGGGCGGACCAGGCCAGACCCAGGGGTGTCCAGCCGAGCACGTCAGCCACGTGTGCCAGCAGACCGGGGGTGGAGAGGCGCTTCAGGATCGACGAGCCGACCACCCCGAAGCCCACCGAGAGCAGCAGCATCAGCACGGACGCCGCCTCCCTGCCCCTGCGGTGTCGGGACATCGCAGAGAACGCCGTTGAGGTCACCCGGCTCAGGGCCACGCAGGTCAGGACTGCCACGGCCGCCGCGACCGGGGCCACCAGCACGGCCAGAACAGAGCGCGACCACGTGATCACGGTTGCCAGCCCGAGGATCACCGTGACCGCGGCCGGGACACTGACCAGAGACGACACCAGCAGACCAAGAACTAGCTCACGGCGAGGAACCGCGAACGTGGCGAACCGCGCAGGGTCGAGGGTCTCGTCGATGCCGTAGGCGATGACCGGGAAGAGCATCCAACCCAGGGTCAGCGCGCTGCCTCCGATGATGACCACGGTCCGGGCGACGTCGCTGGGCACTGCAAACCTCAAGGAGATCAGCCCCGTCGCCGCCACCGCGAGCACGCCCAGCCCGTACAGCCCGCCAAGGATCAGACCCACCAGCTGTGGGGTGCTGCGCCGCAGCCCGTTGCGCAGCAGCTGCCATTTCAGTCCGACGATGAGCGCAACCACGCCAGGCCCTCCCCGACATCGGTCGTTCCACCGACGAGCTGGACGAAGCGTTCCTCCAGGGTCATCCCGGACCGGACCTCGTCGAGCGTGCCGACCGCGCGAATCTGGCCGGCATCCACGATGGCGACCCGATCGCACAACCGCTGGATCAGGTCCATCACATGGCTGGACAGGATCACCGTGCCACCGGAAGCGGCATAACCCTCAAGGATCTGGCGGATGGTCGAGGTCGAGACGGGGTCAACCCCTTCGAACGGCTCGTCGAGCACCAGGAGCCTGGGGGCATGGATCAGGGCACAGGCCAGGGAGATCTTCTTCGTCATCCCGGCCGAGTAGTCAACAACCAGAGCCCCACCCTCTTCCTGCAGGCCCAGAGCACCCAGCAGCTCATGGGCCCGCTCGACAACCAGAGCGCGATCCATGCCGCGCAACAGACCCGAGTAGCAGATGAGCTGCAGCCCGGTCAGGCGGTCGAACAGCCGAAGGCCGTCGGGCAGGATGCCCACCAGCTGTTTCGCGTGGACGGTATCGGACCAGACATCGTGACCCATCACCTGAACCGTGCCGGCATCGGGCCGCAGCAGCCCTGTGGCCATGGACAGCGTGGTGGTCTTGCCGGCGCCGTTGGGTCCCACGAAACCGAAGAACGACCCACTCGGGACCTCGAGATCGAGACGGTCGACCGCGAGCGTTGCCCCGAAGGCCTTGGACAGGCCGCGCAAGCTCAGCGCCGCGGAACTCACCCGAGATGGCATGTCGTGACCGTAGCAATCCCAGCGCTCAGATGTTTGCAGCTCGGGTCGGCCCGCTCCGGTCGGTCCATGGAGTGGAAGCCCTGCTCAGGTGAAGTCGGAAGGGGTGCCATCGCAGAGGTCGCGCAGCTCCATGGCCTCCGGCCCGAAGGATCTCACCTGGGACAGGTAGAGCTGGCGGCCGATGGCGCTGAGCAGGGCGTCATGGATCGGGACGCAGACCCGCGGTGAGATCCGCCGAGCGAACGAGATGGTGTCGCGACTGGGCGTCCATGGCGCGTTCAGCGGCAGGGCGAGGATGTCGATCTGCCCGGGTTCGCCATCGTAGGCATCTCCGGGATGGAACAGGCTCGGCTCCCCCTCGGTGCGCAGCACGACACCCAGATTGCCGACGCGGGGCAACGCCTCATTGATCAGCGCATGCTTGTCCCCCACCGATGTGACCTGCACCCGACCAAAGGTCAGCGCCTTCCCCGCCACCATGTGCTCAGCCCCGATCCCTGCCTCCTGCATGAGCGCGGCGGCCTGCGGCTCGGCATACAGCCTTGCCTGTGGGTTGATCTCCAACAACGCCGGAAGTCGCTGCAGGTCAACGTGATCCGCGTGCTGATGGGTAACCAGGATGACGTCGAGCCCGGTCACGTCCGTGAAGCCCGGCGAGAAAGCACCCGGGTCGAGCAGGATGCGTTGGCCGCCGGCCTCAACGAGCAGGCACGCATGTCCGAGATGAGTGATCCGCATGCTCGCAACCTATAGCTCTCCCTATCTGGCTCGCCACCGTTCGGGTGACCCGACGCCCCCGTTCGGGTTGAACCCACGGTCATCGCGGCACCAGTCACCCAATCGCCGGACCACGGCATTTCGCGAAGTTACGTTGAAAGTGCCTGCCTGGAATCTGGCCGGCGACCGCNCGAACCAGCGTGCGGACCGCCAGGCTCGAACCAGCGTGCGGACCACCGACGCGGTGTCGGCGGACAAGAACGGGTGGTTCTGATGCAGATCAACAATCGTCGGGGCAAACACCTCGTCCTGGTGGCGCCGGACGGTGCCGATGCCATGGGCTGTTTCTACGGTCTGGGCACCATCGGGGCGGTCGAAGCCGAGGGCAACCGATCCCAGCGGCGCCAGCTACTTCGTGGAGTACCGGACCAACTCTGGCCGGGACGCCGCCGCCGGTCTCACCCGCTGGAAGCCGGCGTGGGGTGTTCGGGTACTACGGGATGACCCGAAGGCTCCGGTCAGCGCCGGAAGCTACGAGCTTGACGCCACCCCCACCAGCCTCGTCAACGACTACAACCGTGCCATCCCGGTTGGCGGCACCTTCACCGCAGCCTCCGGGAAGCTGACCATCCAGGTCACCTCACAGGACGCCAGCGGAGCCACCGTCTCCATCTATGACGGCGTTCCCCTTCCCCTGGTGCCTCCGTCCAGGACGACCCTGTCCATGCCGACGAGGGCGTTGGTGGGCGCCGCGATCACCGCAGCAACGAGGGTGAGCGACCTGCACGGTGCCGCAGTAGCCAACTGGACCGTGACGCTGCAGAAGATGCAGAAGGGCACAACAACCTGGAAGTCGGTCAAGTCCCTGAGAACGACCTCGACCGGTGCAGCGTCCTATCGCTTGGTCAATGACCTCTCCGGCTCCTACCGATGGATGACCGCGCCGGCGACCGGCGCACCGACCAAGATCAGCTCATCAGTGGCGGTCACCTCGACTGCTCGGGTCATCGGAAGGCGCCCCGCGACGTCGATGATCCACGGACGGTACCTGTCGGTGTACGGATCGGTCTCCTCGGTTCTGGCCCCAGTCGTGTATATCCAGTACCGCTACAAGGGCGACGCATGGCACACCGGTCCCCGGGCCACCGTCAAGGGCACGGCGGTCAGTGGCAGGATCGCGATAAACGTGCGGACGACCGCGTACACCCGCTTGTACGTCAGGTCAGCGACCTCGTACCTCGGCTCGATCTCCAGCTACTACGCCACCGCAGTGAGGTAAAGCCGCTCCGGAGGCAGTCCTTTCAACGCCTGGCCCGCTGACGTCCTGAGCTTCTTGGGCGGCGTTGCAGACAGCCTTGGACGCAAGCCTTCCGCGCGGGATGCACTAGGTTGGGTCGAATGTCCAACGAAATCTTGAGTGACGCCTACGACCGGATCAGCGCGGTTGTTCATTCCGCACTGCACGGCGCAAGCATCGAGATGCTGACATTCAGGGCGGATCCTGGGGCGAACACGATGGCCTGGTTGATCTGGCACCTGACCCGTGTGCAGGACGACCACATCGCGGACCTTGTTGGCGAAGATCAGGTGTGGACCGCCGGAGGCTGGGCTGACCGCTTCGGCCTCCCCTTCGATCCTGAGGCCACCGGCTACGGGCAGGGCTCAACCGATGTGGCGGCAGTGCGCGCCGAGGCGGAGCTCCTGGCGGGTTACTACGACACGGTGCATACCCGGACCATCAACTACCTGCACACCCTGACCGAGGCAGACTTTGCCAGGATCGTCGACACGTCGTGGGATCCTCCCGTAACGCTCGCCGTGCGCCTGGTCAGCGTCCTTTCGGACGACCTTCAGCACGCGGGCCAGGCCTCGTTCATTCGTGGGCTCGCGACGCGCGCCGGGCTCTGAGCCTCGATCCAACGCCTCGATCCAACGCCTCGATGTAACGCCTCGATGTAACGCCTCGATGTAACGCCTCGATCCGACGTACCCAACTGCACGTCCGCCAAGGGACCGTCGACACCGACCAACCAATAGCACCACGTGAGGACCATCACATGAGCACGCTCACCACTACCAAGGACACCAAGCACGACACCCACCCGGATCGCACGGACTCGACTTCTGAGAAGAGCAAGGTCGCCGGAGACTCTGCTCGCGACCGGCACAGCGTCGTCGAGCGGGAGAAGGAGGACTACGGCGGTGTCAAGGTCGGCCTGGCCTTCTTCGGTTGGCTCACTGCCACCGGCACCGCGGTGATGCTGACAGCCTTGGTCGCAGCCGCCGGCACAGCGGTCAGTGTGGCGACCAACACCGACGCCGGCAGCGCCACGACCCAGGCTGCCCAGGACCCGAAGACCGTCGGCATCGTCGGCGCGATCGTGCTCTTGATCGTGCTGTTCGTGGCCTACTACTGCGGCGGGTATGTCGCCGGACGGATGGCCCGGTTCAACGGACTGAGGCAAGGTCTGGCCGTGTGGCTGTGGGCCGTGGGCATCGCCGCCGTGGTGGCGGTGCTGGCTGCTCTCGCCGGCAGCCAGTACGACGTACTGAGCACGTTGAACAGCTTTCCGCGCATCCCGGTGAGCCAAGGAGAGCTGACCACCGGCGGCCTCATCGCCCTCGTCGTGGTCGCGGCCGGCAGCCTGGCCGGTGCCCTGGTGGGTGGCCTGGTCGGGATGCGCTTCCACCGCAACGTCGACAAGGCCGGCCTGGGTGAGTAACGAAGGTAGCCCCCTGTGAACCCGGCCGTTGCCCGGCTCGTTCCACAGTTGTGACAGAGAACAAGTCCTCGTTCACGCTGTCGAGGGCGACCCGCCGGCTGCTGACCGTGACAACAGCAGCCGGACTGGCTGTCGACGCCTACGTTCACTGGCACCTCGCCCCGAACTTTGACACTCTCCGGGGCACCGCGAGCCCGCATATCAGCCAGGGAGAGCTCTTCCGTCTCGAGGCCGCCCTGGCACTGATCGCCATGCTGCTGGTGCTTGCGACCCGTCGTCGCTTCGCCGCTGCTGTTGCCTTCCTGATAGTGGCCGGCGGCTTGGCTGCGCTGCTGCTGTATGGCTATGTCGACGTGGGCGGCTTCGGGCCGTTGCCCGACATGTACGACCCCATCTGGTACGCCGAGAAGACCATCAACGCTGTCGCTGAAGGGGTCGCCGCCGTGGGAGCGCTCTGTCTGCTTCTGTGGCCACAACCGTCTCCACAACCTTCGCCACAACCGTGATCAGTAGGATGCGGGTTCCCTGACCGGGCGGCGAGTCGTCTGCGGGATGACTCGCGGTGGGCAGATACTGCTTGAACTGTGTTCTTGAGTCTGTCCTCTGCGGTAGCAGATGCGTCCCGGTGCCTTGGGGGACATTTCAGGCGTGGATGCACTCCGGTGAACAGAACCACGCTCTGGCCCGGCTTGGTAGAGAATGAACCTCAAGGAGGAACGTTCAGTTGACTGCAAGCGGCAACGTAAAAGTCGAGGACCCCGAGAAATGTCGCGAACCCCCGCGGCAAAAAGCGCCTCGGCCAAGTCAGCGTCGTTTCTGGATGCGCCGCATGGGCGTGCTGATGGCGGTCTTGCTGCTGTGGCCGGCCTGGTCGATCGGTGGTGCCCTGACGGCTCCGGGGACCGACAGTACGGCTGCGCGGCTGGCCGAGTGGGGCCGGTTCAACGGATTGGGTTGGGCGGTCAGCGATCTGGAACAGATCCAGTACAAAGCCAACCCTCCCAAGGTTGGCGGCAGCCTCACCGGCGGCATCCCACGCATCGCCGCGACTCGTCCTGCATCCATCCAGCCCACCAGGCCATCGAGCTACCAGGCACCTCCCGCACCGATCCCACCCCAAGCCCAACCACCCCTGCCCGACGAGGGCTCCTGGCAGCCGCTGGTCAGCCTCAAGGGCGAACCGGCGATCCAGGCCGCCTTCCTGCGTCCGGACGCGCAGCACACCAGTTATCTGGTCGGGGTGGCCTCGATCAACCAGAAGCTGGTCACCATGGTCCTGCATCCCGGC
>JGI24134J36421_10000268_pt1 | contig 15443 bp, 9 predicted proteins | sample BarGraNGADG00312_FD_36421 | JGI IMG/M metagenome (IMG submission 36421) | reverse complement strand
ATCATCGGGCTGAACAAGTCCGCGATCGGGACCCTGGTGGAGCGGACCACCCGGTTCACGATGCTGCTGCACCTGCCCCGCCACGCCGACTACGGCACCGAGCCTCGGATGAAGAACGGACCTGCGCTGGCCGGTCACGGGGCCGAGGCGGTCCGCGACGCGATCGCCGCGTCGATCACGACACTGCCGACTCAGCTGCGCCGGTCGCTGACCTGGGACCAGGGCAAGGAGATGGCCCAGCACGCCCANCTACGCATCGACACCGGTCTGGAGGTCTACTTCTGCGATCCCCGCAGTCCCTGGCAGCGCGGCACGAACGAGAACACCAACGGCCTGCTGCGCCAGTACTTCCCCAAGGGCACCGACCTGACACGCCACGACCCCGACGACCTCGCAGCCGTCGCCCTGGCGCTCAACACACGCCCACGGAAGACCCTGGGCTGGNNNACCCCCGCCGAAGCGCTCGACGAGCACCTACTCTCGATCCAACAAGGCCGTGTTGCGACGAGCCCTTGAATCCGGGCAATATACGTCCATCCGGCTGACCGAGCACCTCGCGCTCGAAGAGATCCGACCCTCGATCGGCAGCGTCGGCGACGCCTACGACAACGCGCTCATGGAGACGATCAACGGCCTGTTCAAGGCCGAAGCCATCCGCACCACGGTCTTCCACGACGGCCCCTACAAGACCCTGGCCGACGTCGAGTACGCGACCGCCGGCTGGGTCGACTGGTACAACAACCGCAGGCTCCACGGCACCCTGGGCAACGTCCCACCGATCGAGTACGAGCAAGCCCACTACGCTGCCCTCAACCGAGAGCCGCAGCCCACATGAGAGCGGCACAGAACCTGGGGCGCTTCAAACCGCCGTCGCCCGCGAGCTCGCCGGCTGGTGCTGGTCGCTGGCCGTCCTCGAGGACACCTACCCGACGCGCCGCTGAGCGCCGGGTAGGGCCACGATCTGACTCCTGACCCAAAGCGGTAGCAGCGCGTGGAGCAACCCGCGAAACACCTATGAGCAACGAGCCCCGGCTCGCGACGCCCGGTTCCTAGACACGCGATCCGCTCCTGCTGAACAGCCCGTCCTGCGGTAACCAACCCGCGCATATCAGTCTGACCGCGCGTCGCCAACGACACGCTCAGCGCCCCGGAGTCAGAGAGTCACAAAGAGGCGCCGCCCGGAACCAATCCGGGCGGCGCCTCACCCTGCACCCTTGACAGGGAGTCACTCCATATCAGAGGCAAGGGGCAAGCAGGCGTCATCGACCGCGCGAAGGCAGAGCCCTCGGAAGTGGGGTGCTCGCCTGGGCACGATCGACATCCTTCGTGTGGGGACCGTGGTCCCCACACAGATCAGCGGTTCCCTCGTGGTCGACGCTCCCGGTCGGGATCACCGTCCTCAGGACGACCGGACCGAACAAGCCGGACGACAGCTGAGAGGGAAAGACCCACGATGTCGGAGTGGACCCGGCCAGGAACGGTCCGAGGGTGTTGAAGACCGTGATCTCCAGGGTCACCTCGCGGTCGTAGGCGGGGAGCGCGAATCGGAATGGCGCGCAGAACGCCTCTCCGACGACCGCACCGGCGAGCCGGACCTCGACCGACCCTCGCAGGGCACCGAGATCGAGGACCGTATGGTCGGCCACGCCGTCGGGCAACTCCCTGGTGTACCGGACGCCGCCGCTCCACGCGCCCAGTCCGACGTCGCTCCACTCACCGAGCGCGATTGGCCCGCCCCGGTGGGTGATCTCGGCCGGCCCCGCCCACGCAGCTCCGCCGCGATGGAATGCGGTGGGTTCCGTCGTCAGCGCTAGATATCCCGTGGTCGGCGCGGGTCGGGGGAAGACGACGCGTCCGTCGATGATCGGGACGGTGACGCCGTTGAACTCGGCAGTGCAGCTCAGAAGGAGGGGCACAGTCACCTCGACCGATCCGGCGGGGATCGTCAGGCGGAACTGCTGGCTGCTCTTCTCCACCGTGTCCGCCACGTCGAATGCCTCGGCCGTTGCTCCGAGGGCGGGGGCACCGCGGAGCCAGTGCGCACCGGCCAGGGGGTGCGGCCGCTCGGCCGCGAAGGAGGCCTCGAGGCGAGTCCACTGCTCTGGCGCGACAACCGAACGGCCGTCGATGCCGTCCGTCGTGCACCACCAGTCCTCACCACTGACCAGGGACAGCAATCCCGCGTCCGTGTCCATGACGAGGTCGACGAACGCCACGTCTTGAGGCTCGCCGGTCTCGAGCCGGAGCTCCACCGTGTGGTCGCCATCGCCGAGCAGACCCGTGACGTCGTGCGAGAAGAACTTCGGCGCCGCGACCGCTGTGGAGCCGTAGTACTCAACGAGCTCCTGGCGGCCGACGGTCGTGCCGTCGATCAGGACCGACGCCGCCCGACCCGCGCCCACGACCAGCTGTGCGCTACGGACACCGGAGACTATCCCCGTGGAGGCTCGGAACGTGATGCTGCCGTCGGTGCGCACGGCAGCACCGCTGTAGCGCATGTACTCCGGCCTCGCGCTCATCGATCCGGACGCACTCAGGGTGAAGAACGACCCGAGCGGGAGGGCGTCCGGCATCACGGCGACCTTCGCGGTCCGGGTCGGCCCCAAGCGGTACTCGAGGATGTTCACGTCACGGTCGATCACCACCGGTCCGCTGGCCGCATAGCGGTCGGGGAGGGCGATCTCGGTCCCGTTCCACCACACCCGTCGCTCCGCACTGGAGGCCACGGTCAGCTCGGCTGGGCCGCGGAGCTGCGTGCGCACGATGGCTCTCACGACTGAGTGTTCGCCTTCTGCCGGCTGCGGCGTCGTGACGAACTCCGTGGCGACCATGCCTTTGGCTCCGAGCGTCCCCGTGAAGTCATGCTCGAGGCCACGGGTGAGCGAGAACTGGTGGCTTTCCCAACCTTCACCGCCCAGTGCCGCGCGACCAGCGAGCACACCGTCGACCTCGGTCGGCGACAAGGGTCTGGGCAGGCTCGCGTCGGGAGCCGGTGACCGGACGAGAACCCGCTGCCCGAACGTCGCCTTGGCGCGCGACCACTGCGCGGACTCGCTCTCACGCTCGCGCCAATCCACTGTCCACACCTGTGCTCGGGTCAGGTCCCTCCCCACTGGCATGGCCAGATCCCCCCAGAGGTTGTCCAGAGTGGGCACGAGGTGGCCGGTCCAGCCCGTGTCCAGGGTCACTTCGACAGGGATAGCCGCTGAGGGCGCCGCGGCTACGGGCGCCTCGGCAGCGGGGCTCGGCGGCGCGCTGGGTGCGGTGCTCCACACGAGCAAGGTCAACGGGGCGCCCCCGATGTCGAGCACGAGGTCGCTGCAGCCATCCTCACGGCGGAGGACCGCGACGGGTTGCCGCGAGCCGGTCGCCGGATTCCAGAGCTCCGCGATGGTGACGGCATCGCGCACCGTGACGGTCCTGCTGACGGCGTAACGGGCTCGATCGAAGTCGTAGTCCTCCCACTTCCACGAACCACCCTTGCGGAGGGGGTGGGCCGAGGCGTTGGGATACGCGCCGCTGACCAGCGCAACACCGGCGTCGCCGGAGAGGCGCACCAGCAGAGGCACGTCCGACCACACGTGCTGCTGGGTCGGGTCGAGCGTCGCGACGGCGGCCGCTACATCCGGAAACCTCTCGAACCGCGGATGCGAGACCAGCGCGCGGACGGCGTCGTCTTCGCCGTCTAGGCCTGCTTCGAATTCTGGGGCGTCGCCGACGGCGAGGACGCGTCCCCCGCACTCGAGAAGGCCCAGCAGCGCGTTCGCCGAGCCGCTCTCAAGGACTCGAGCGGACGGCAGTATGGCGACGCTGTAGCGCAGATGGCGGACGGCGAGCGCGTTGCCGTCGCGTGTGGCGTTCTGCAGGGATGCGTCGTCGATGATGTCGAACGCGACACCGGCCGAGTCCAATGCCCCCAGACGCGTCTGGAACCAGTTGTTTGAGCCGACCAGGTCGAGATAGGTCTCCTGCGTCCGGTCGAGGTCAGGTCGTCCGCGTGTGGCTCGGGAGGCCGCGTGGTCGATGATGTGATCCACCGGCAGGTCGAGGGTGAGTTCGGCCTGAGCTGTGGTCGTCGGGTGCAGGACCGCCACCTCGGCGTAGTAGTCGCCCCAGGAGAGCAACGAGGCCACGCGCGCAACTGCTTTCGAGAACGCCGGGTACTGGCCCCAGTACGGCTGACGCCAGTCGGTCGACGGCGGCGCCCACTCGAACCAGCCGGCCTTGGTCGAGTAGTACGTCGCGTGCGGGTTGTACAGCGTCGCGCCAGCACGGAAGAAGGGCAGCAGCCAGTCCCACGTGTCCTCGAGGGTCCCGCCCCAGCCGCTCGAGTGGAACGCCTCGATCCACACGCGGTCGTGGCCGTAGAGGTGAGCCATGGAGCTGTGCACCTTGGCATCCCCCTCGTGGTCGCTGCCTGCCGCGTTCAGCCAACGGTGCGATCGGAAGTAGTCCGTGTAGATCTGTGTGCTCTGGATCGGGAAGCCCGCTCTCGCGGGGTTCGACTGGTCGGCCCCCACGAGCATCCCTCGATCTGTGTGCCAGCGCCCCAACGGTTCGAAGAACGACTCCTCCGACATGGCGGCGCGGACCTGGTAGTAGTCCGTGCGTACCTTGGCCTCCGTTCGGCCGCCCAGCTCGAAGAGGGCAGGCAGGTGATCGAGCAGGTCGTAACCCTGTCGCGCCCGGAATTCGTCGGCGAACGTGGCGTTCCACATGTTCGTCGCGGGCAACTCGTCCTGGAAGCTCCCCGCTATGACGTTGCCGAGCAGGTGCGGAACCCGCCGGTCGAACTCGCCGTGCACTCGGTCCAGGAGTAGCCGGACAGCCGTTGACGACAGGTAGTCGAACGCGGTCAAGGTCGCCGTCACGGCCAGCACCGGGGTTCCGTCGATCAGCTCGACCTGCCCGTCCGGTGCGGCGCCGACACGCTGTCCGCCGACTTCATAGGCACCGACCAGGAGCTCGTCACCGGCAAGGGAGAAGCGCCCGTCGTGGATCGTCCCCCGCCGGGCGGCCAGACGCTGGCCCCGCGCCGACGGATGCTCGAGCGTGACTCTGCCCTGGACGTTGGCGCCGGAGAACCCCAGCTGGTCATAGAACCACAGACGTACGTCCAGCTCGGCGGCCAGGTCGCAAGCCTGGAGGAAACGTGACCACCACTCCTCGCTGAACCACTTGGGAGAATCCGTGGGCGTGTCGAAGAGCGGCCCCGCTGGTGCCAGGTTCATCACCACCAGATTGCGGATCCCCCCGCCGGCGAGGCTGCGCATCTGCCACTCGAGCCGCTCGGCGGTCACATGCTCGGCCGACCACCACCACAAGGGTGTCGGTCCAAATGCTGCGTCGGGCGAGTCGAACATGCGCCGTAGCGCCGGGGAGATCATGTGAGACGTTTCCTTCGGAAGTTCCGGTGGACGAGATGTCAGGGCTGGTCGGTGATCGCACCCTGCGAGGGCTTCCCTATCGGGTCGGCGTCGAGGAGCCCGACGTCGTAGGGACGCTTGAGCAGGTTCTGCGTGAGCGCGTCAGAACTGGTTCAGCAGAGCGCCGTTCGCGTGGGCGCTCGACCATAGCCACGTGCGCCCCGTCGGTGCGGGCGGCGTACAGCTCGCTTGCCGGCTCCTCGTGGACCCGGGGCGACCCGACCCGGAGGGTGACCAGGACCGCATCTGTCTCCCGGCTCTCGCGTCGGGACAGAAACGACAGTGACCGGCATCTCAGACCTCCCGTGCGTCGATACCGAGCAGGCTCGCTGCGGCGCGGTAGTCACCGGCCCGGTGGCCCACCGACAGCGACCAGTGGTGCCCCACCCCGGTGGCGCTCCAGGCGTCCACCCACTCTCCTGGGTCGCGACCGAAGTCCACCCGGCTGGTGGTGTTTCCGATCTCCAGGAGCGGACCTGGCACGACCTCGCCCTCGGAGATGACGAACGACAAGGAGCCGTCCCTGTCCTGGCCCAGGCCCAGGAGCGTCACGGGGCCGTGCTGGACGTCGAACTCCACGCTGACCCCCCAACCGCGCTTGCCGTGGAAGACCCCCAGGCCGCGAAGCAACGGGTCCCGTGCGCTCACGGCCAGGTGGGCGGGGCCGTCGTGACCCATCTCGACCACGCCGTCCTCAAAGTTGAGGGCCTGGATCTCGCAGAAGGACCCGCCTGCGCCGACGACCTGCGTGGCCAGTTGGGCAACCGACGTGCGCAGCTCGTACTCCCCGCTAACAGGCACACCGCGCGCGGTCAGCAGTGATGCGCCCAGTATCAGACCTGCGCCCAACCGCTCGTGTTGCTCTCCGTCGAGGCCGCGGTGGAAGTACGCCAGCGTGTCCAGGTCGAAGTCCTGCACGAGCCGGTCCAGGCCGACCGAGACCCGAGCCCCCCACGCGAAGTCCTCGTGGACGACCGACGTGTCCAGCGTGAAGACCTGACGAGCGAGATCGATCCGCACAGCCGTCTCGGCATCGGTGACCTGCTCGACGCGACTGCGCAGGTCGTCCAGCTCGAGAACCTCCACGTGCGAACCGAACGTCGCAGGCAACAACGTCAGGTCCGTCGAGACGTCGAGCATGCCCGGATACAGGTGACCCATCAGACCGTGCCGACCGTGACGCAGGGCGGCCCGGACGTGAGCAGCACGAATCCACTGCTCGATCCGGAGCCAAGCCGACTCCTGGCGCAACCAGCCCGAGACCGACCGGAACGGGATCCCGGCGCGCCGGAAGACGTTGCCGACCTCCGGGAGGGGGCACTGCCCGCAGTAGGCCAGCCATGCGCCCGTGTTGAATGTCGCGTGATCCATCCGCTCCGTCGGCTGGAGGTCGATCACCAGGACAGGAGTGCCTGTCCGCTGCGCGATGGGAAGCACCATCGAGGACGTCAAGTACGTCGTCAGGAAGAGCACGATCAGATCACAGTCGGCGGAGCGGAGGCGTTCGGCCGCGGCCGCACCCTCCTGGGCATCCGAAATGAACCCGACGTCGACGACGTCCGCGTCCATCCCGGCGAACCGCCTGGACACGTACCCCGCGGAGGCCTCGAGCTGTGGCAGGAGGTCCGGGAACTGGGGCCAGTAGGCACCCAGTCCGCCGGCGACCAGGCCAACCCGCGGCCAGCGCCGCTCCCTCACGGGCAACAGGGCCGCCCGACTCTGCGTGTCATTCATCATGTCTCCATCTCATGTTGTTCTGCCTGTTCGCGCGGGCGCATCACGCTGTGGACGAACGGGGACCGGTTGACAGGTCGGACGGCCTGCCCTCCGCGAGGACGCGCCTCGGCCAGATCAGGTCAGCTAGGCCACGGTTCCGAGCCTGACCAGGTCGCGAGCGCACTCATGGTTGCCCGACCCCAGCTCGATCAACTCGTGGCCCGGCAGCTCCAGGACTCCCGAAGTGCCCGTGGGCAAGGCCACGGCCACGTGCAGCCGGTCGTCCTCGACGCGCCACTCGATCGACGTCCGCCCGTACGGGGTCTCGTGCGCTGCGCGCGCCCACGTGATGCCAGGCCCGGGAGCCGCCGTGAACCGAACCCGTCGGTAGCCAGGTTCGACCGAGCGGATACCGCCGACTTCGCGGTGCAGCCAGTCCGCGACCGCACCCAGCGCGTAGTGGTTGAACGACGTCATCTCGCCCGGATTGACCGTCCCGTCCGGCAGCAGACTGTCCCAGCGTTCCCACACCGTCGTGGCGCCCATCGTCACGGGGTACAACCACGACGGGCAGCCGCGCTGCAGCAAGAGGGCGAACGCGGTGTTGCGCTGCCCGGACTGGGTCAGGGCGTCGAGCAGCAACGGTGTGCCGAGGAAACCGGTCGAGAGATGCATGCCGTCTACGGCCACGAGGTCGGCTAGGCGGCCACCCGCGATGCCGATCTCTTCGCTGTCCAGCAGCCCGAAGCAGATCGCCAGCGCGTAGCCCGCCTGCGACTCCAGCGCCAATCGTCCCGGCATCGGAAGGAAGTGGCGCCGAAAACCTTCGCGGGCTCCCGCTGCCCGTCGCCGGTACCTCTTCTCATCGTCGGTCCGTCCCAGTCGGCCTGCGATCTCTGCGAGGCGACGGGTCGTGTGTGCGTAGTAGGCCGAGGCCACGAGGTATCGGTCGGTCATGCCGTCCGCCGGATCGTCCGGCGGAGCCGCCGGGTCGAGCCAGTCCCCCAGCTGATAGCCCGTGTCCCAGACCCCCCGGGGCTCTGCAATGGAGTGCACCAGGTCCGCCCAGGCGCAGGCGCTGGCGTACTGATGCTCGAGGACTGCCCGGTCGCCGAACGAGTCATGCACGGTCCACGGACCCAGGACCGCGATGTCGCCCCAGCCGGCTCCGGGCCGCGCAGGCGTCCACTGCTCACCGCCAGGTATCTCGGGCACGAACCAGGGCACGGTGCCGTCCGGATACTGCTCGGCCGCGACGTCCCGCAACCATGAGGTGAGCAGGCCCGCGCAGTCGTACAGGAACGTGGCTGTCGGGCCGAACACCTGGATGTCGCCGGTCCAACCGAGCCGCTCGTCGCGCTGCGGACAGTCGGTGGGAAGGTCGACGAAGTTGCCCCGCATGCTCCACACGACGTTCTCGTGAAAGCGGCTCACCAGCGGATCCGAGCATTCGAACCATCCCGTGCGCTGCATTGCGGTGTGCAGGACGCGAGCCACGACGTTGCCTTCGATTGGTCCGCCCGTCCACCCCGTCACCTCGGCATAGCGGAAGCCGTGGATGGTGAACCGCGGCTCCCAGGTCTCAGGTCCGCCACCGCGCAGGATGTACTCGTCGATCGAGCTGGCTCCGCGCAACGGCCGTGTGCACAGCTCTTCGTCCTCGAGGACCTCCGCGTGTCGCAGGGTGACCCGGTGCCCAGATGCGCCCTCGACGCAGATGCGCAGGCGGCCGGCGATGTTCTGGCCGAAGTCAAGGATGACGCGACCGCCCGGCCGGGCATGTGCAGCGACCGGCCGGATCTCTTGGGTGCAGCGCACAGGTGGTCCGTCGGGTGCCACGAGCGTGCGCAGATCGAGCGAACGAGGCGCCGCAGATGTCCAGTCCTTCGCGGCGAAGCCCGGCAGCGACCAGCCGTCCAGCTCGAGCCGGGCGTCGTAGCGCTCACCCTCCAACAGACCGGCTTGCCGGATCGGTGATTGCCGACAGGACCACTCGGTGTCGCTGCCGAGGATGAGTGTGGTCCCGTCGTCACAGAGCACCTCGAGCTGCGCCAGCAGCGCAGTCTGGTTGCCGTACAGGTTCACGTTGCCGCCGTGGAAGCCCAGGCGTCCGCGAAACCATCCGTCACCGAGCCAAGCTCCGATCGCGTTCGGCCCGGCGCGGAGCAGCGTGGTGACGTCGTACGTGCCGTAGCGGAGCCGGTGTCGGTAGCTCGACCAACCCGGGCTGAGTTCGTCCGTCCCGACGCGGGAGCCGTTGATCTCCATCTCCACCAGTCCGTGCGCGGTCGTGTACAGCCGGGCGCGCACCGGTCCTGCGGGAAGGTGGAACTCTCGGCGCAGGAGCGTGGCGGGTCGCATCTGAGCGTCGAGCTCGGGCCAGCCTGGCCCTACGGGCGTCGCGACCCAGTCCGTCGGAACGAGCAGCCCCGCCTCGATGTCCGCCGGAAGACTCCATGCCGACGGTCGGGAGTCCGCACCCCAGACCCGCACCCTGACGGTGGCTGCCTCTCGGGACTCCAGCGGGCGGTCCGGCCACGACACGAGCACGCTGCCTTCCGAGCTGCTCACCCAGCTTGTCGGCACCCCGGCTCGCGTGATCTCGATCTCGTGGCCGACCTGGCGCCAGCCCGCAGGCCCCACGATCTTCCAGCTCAGGCGCGGCGCGAGGTCTCCGACGCCGAGTGCGTCGAGGTGATGTTCGAAGGTCGGCGCGGCCACCCGGACCGGAGTCATTTCTCGCCCGCAATCGACGGACCGTCACCAAGCCGACGCCTTGTCCTCATGCGGCATGGGTTCTCTGACGTCAGACTGACACCAGCCTTGAGCACGATTGAACTCACTCTCGAGCACCCTTCCTCTCTCGCTGCATGACAGACCCGACCTACCGAGGATGTGGACCGAACACTCAACCCTTGACCGATCCGGCGGTCAGTCCCTTCATCACACGCTGGTTCAGGAAGATGTAGAGCACGAGAGTCCCGAAAACGCTAATACAGATGGCCGCGAACATCGGTCCATAGGCCGTCTGCCCGAATTCTCCGGTGAAGCTAAGAAGGCCGACCTGGATCGTCCGCAGGCTGTCGTCCGTAGCGAACGTCAACGCGATCAGGAGGTCGTTCCAGATGAAGAAGAACTGGACGAGGGCAACGGTGAAGACGGCGTTTCGCACCATCGGGAACCCGATGGACCAGAAGGCTCGGAGGATGCTTGCCCCGTCGAGGGTCGCAGCCTCGAACATCTCTCGCGGCACGGCACGGAAGTACGTGGCCATCATGAAGACCGTCAACGGCAGACCGATCGCCGTGTAGGTGATGATCATTGGCCACAGGGTCCCGGACAAGCCGAGCTTGAAGTACGCCGCGAAGAGCGGGAGAAGGATCATCTGGCCCGGCACCATTATCCCGACGAGGAAGGCGAGAAGCACACGATTGCGCCCTTTCCACACCAGAACCTCCAGTGCGAATCCAGCCGCGACCCCCAGGACGACGATCAGGAGGAGCGACGGGGCCGTGACGAGTGCGCTATTGCGGACGTAGGTCCCCATGTTGCCTTCGGTCCAGGCCTGCGTGTAGTTGTTGAAAGTGGGGTGCACCGGCAAGGCCCAGGTCGGCTCCGTTAAGAACTCGCTCTGCGTCTTGAGCGAGCTGAGGAACATCCAGAGCAAGGGATAGAGCTCGATCGCCAGCAGGACGGCGATGAAGCCGTTGACCGGCAGTCGCCGCACGACCCTGCGAACCCTGCGCGCTCGCTCACTGNGGCGCGGCGGTTGCGGACGGTCAAGGGCAGGCGCCTCGGCGCCTCGGAAGGTGAGGCTCATCGCGCATCCCCCTGGGTGACGTCGCGACGCGACGAACGGAAGATCAACAGGGTGACCCCAAGGCACAAGATCGTGAGTGTCAGGGCGATTGTTGCGCCGTATCCGTAGTCGCCGTAGGCAAACGAGGTCTGGAACATGTACAAGGTGAGAGGTGTAGTCCCCTCAGCGGGGCCACCATTGGTCAGCGCAACGATCGAGTCGAAGACCTTCAGGGTCCCATTGATGCTGAAAATGACCGACGAGAGCAGGATCGGCATCGACAGCGGGAGGACGATGTGACGGATCTTGCTCCATCCGGTCGCACCGTCCAGGCTGGCCGACTCGAGTATCTCCTCCGGGATGTCCAGTAGGCCCGCGTAGATGAGAAGCGCATAGAAGCCCATCGAGCGCCAGATATCCATGATGACCAGGACCCAGAAGGCCTTGCCGGAGCTTCCGAACCAGTCGACAGATGTCATCCCGACCAGGTTGAGAACCTCATTAACCAGGCCGTTCTGGGGTGCGATCTCGAAGAGCCGCTGGAACATCAGGGCGACGGCCACCGTCGGGAGTACGACGGGGAAGAACACGAGGGTACGCACGATGCTCGACGACCGGCGAAGGACGAAGACGTAGAGCAGGGACAGGAGATATCCGAAGGNCACCTGTCCGACCGTGATCACGACCGCATAGCGCACCGTGAACGACAGTGCGTGCAGGATTCTCGGGTCATGGAAAAGGGTGACAAAATTCGAGAACCCGGTCGCCGAGAAGCCACTGAGGGCGTTGCCATCGAAGAATGTGAGGCCTAGTGACCAGAATACTGGGACCATCATCACGAGGGTGTAGACCAGGAGCGCGGGGCCGAGCAAGATCGCGATCGACCTTCGGTCGCCCAGGACGTTGTTCATCAGGTCTTCCTGTCGATCGGTCTGTTGGTCTCAGCTGCGGTGCACCAGTGCCCGAGGCTGGTCCCGGTGGTGGCGCCGAACGATGTCGGCGCCACCACCGAGCGGGACGACCGCCTCCCTGGGGGAGGCGGTCGTCAGTCGGCGTCGAGGTCGGCCTGGACCTTGGCCATGAAATCCTCTGCCGAGATCGAACCGTCAACCAGGGGCGCCGCGTTCTGGGCGCTCGTCGTGGTCGCCTTCACATTGAAGAGCGCCTCGAACCAGAGCGTGCTCTCGGTCGTGTTGGCAATCGTGTCCTGGACCAGTTGGGTCAGGGGTGCGACGTCACCGACGTCCCCGTTGACCTTGAAGCCCGAAACCGCGCCCTGATCGGCCAGCGATGCAGCACCGTAGTTCGTGGTGATGCAACTGAGCCACGCGCCCACCTCGTCGTTGTAGGACGTCTTGGACACCGAGATGGGGAGCCCGACGTTGGCCGGGATCTGATCGGCGGTTCCGACGCCACCATCCACCGTCGGCATCGGCATGAACCCGATGTTGTCGGCACCGATCAGGTTCTGATCAGGGTCGTTGAGCGCCCCGAGGACCCAGCTGCCCATGTAGAGCATCCCGGCCTTGCCGGTCAGGAACTGGGAGACGGACGTGTCGTAGTCGATCGACCCGACACCTTGGCCGAAGTATCCCTGCGCCCCGAGGTCGGCGATCGCCTGGGCCCCTGCCACATACGCGGGATCCGTCAGCTTCGCTTCCCCGTCAGCCACCCTCTGCAGGGCGTCCGGACCGAGCTCCCGGTAGATGTACCCACTGATGAGTCGGGTGATCGGCCACCCCTGCTCCCCGGATGCGGAGAAGGGGGTGAGACCGGCCTCCTTCAGTGTCGCCGCGGCCGTGCCGAGCTCGTCCCAGGTGCCAGGGACCTCGATGCCGTTGTCGGCGAACAACTTCTTGTTGTACCAGATGCCCTCGATATTGAACTGGTACGGCAGGACGATGAAGGAGCCGTAGAGGTTCTTGATCGTCGAGAGCGCTGCAGGCTCGATGTTGTCCGCAACGCCCAGAGCGGTCAGGGTCGACTCCAGGTCGAGAGTCTGGCCGGCATCGTTGAGCGACTTCGTCTGGGCGGGAGCACCGCCCGCGGCGAACTGGGCTGGCAGCGCGTTCTGGCCGCCCAACAGCTGCAGCTTCTGATCTAGACCAGCCTGCGGCACCGTCTGGATGTCGAGGGGGAGTGCGCTGTTTGCATCCGCGCACTGTCCTTGGCTCAGGGTGGTCAACTCGTCCTGAACGATCTGGTTGTCGTCGTTGATGAGCAGCCCGAACGACGTCGCGCCGGCACTTGCAGCAGGCTCCGAGCCTCCGCAGCCGGCGAGCACCGCTGTGACCGCGACTAGGGCCGCCATGCTCGGGAGCGCACGCCTCACAGTCTTCGTGTACAAGCTTCCTCCTCGAAACTCCACGATTCAGCGCCGGGTTCAAGCGCTTAACATAAGGTAGGTTCGATCGTGCGATGTGTCAACCATCTCGTCAGGAACAGCATCGGATGCATCGATTCGACAACGGGGAGTTGACGAACGGAGGCTCCGCTCGGGGGTGCACCAGAGCGCACCGTGCACGGCACCTGCCGAGACCCGGATGCTCTTAGGCGGATCTCCGCGTGGGCGACACCTGCGCAGGGGCCGTCGTCGAGCGGATGACTAGCGTGGGCTGCAAGACGACCGACCGGTGCTGGTGAGAACCGTCGACATCGGAGATCTCCTCCAGCAGGAGCGCGACGGCCTGAGCGCCCATCTCTATCCCCGGCCCGCGCACAGTCGTCAACGGCAGGGGACCGACGGTCGCCGACCTGTTGTCCTCGCAGCCGACCACGCCCACGTCCCTGGGGACCCTCACGTCAGAACTGCCCTCAATGCCGGCAACCAGTCCATTGGCGATTGCATCGGTGACAGCGATGATCCCGTCCGGGACCAGTTCGCGGCGTCGCATCATGAGCTGGCCGGCGACGTGCTCCCCATCGTCGCGGCCGAGACCGCGGGTGTCGATCTCCTCGAGACTGACTGAGTCGCCAGCTTCCCGAACCGCTCGCTTCACGCCCGCCCTGCGGTCGTGAACAGGCTGGTAGTAGTCGCGTCCAGCCACGAAAGCGAGGCTCCGGCGTCCCGTCTCGATGAGATGGCGAGCAGCCAGGTAGCCGGCCATCTCGTTGTCGACGAGCACGGAGCAGATGTCACCGATGTCGGGCGAGTAGTTGAGCAGCACGATCGACCGACCGTGGGCACGCATCCGCTGGATGCCGACTGTCGAGTCCTCCATCGGCGCCAGGAGGACGCCAGCGACGCGTGCCTCGTCGAACAGGTCCAGGTAGTCGTCCTGCTGGTTGATGTCGCAGTCCGCATTTCCGATGAGGACCCGCCGCCCCGCCTCGTTCGAGGCGCGCTGAGCACCCCGGGTCAGATCGACGAACATCGAGTTCTCGATGTCTGCGACCACGATCCCCAGCGAGGTCGACGAACCGACCGCGAGTGAACGTGCCGCGCTGTTGCGGACGAAGCCAAGGGCCTCGATCGACGCTCTCACTTTGAGGGTCGTCAGTCGGGCGACCTTCTCCGGGCGATTCAGGACGTTCGAGACCGTCGCGATCGAGACACCTGCGTGTCGGGCGACGTCCTGCATGCTCGGGTTCGTCTTCTGAGCAAACTCCGCCACGCTACCTCCATCCCCTCGATGCGCGATTGCGTCCGTCCCCGTAGGCTGGCTCCTCTAAGGGCAAGTGTAGCCGAGCCAACGGCCTCCGTATGGTTTTTCAATGGAAAGGTTGTTAAGCGTTTTTATCTGGTGCGTCCGGTGCTCAGATGCTGTAGGCGCCAAGGAGTGGCGAGGCCGATCAGGCATGCGGACGGGGCCCGCCGGGGCAGCGCCTGACTGCNGGACGGCCCCGCACGGTCATCGCAGTTGGTCCTCTTCGAGTTGGCTTTGGACGATCTCTCGAAGGATCACGCGGTGACCGCGCCTCCGTCTACGACGACGACGACACGACCACCGTGCTGCCGGTACATCACTCTGCTGGACTCAACCTGCCCAGGTTCAAGGGGTCGTCGCAACACCGGTTTGTTGGAGTGAGAGTAGGTGATCGTTGAGGGCTTCGGCCGGGGTCTTCCAGCCGAGGGTCTTGCGGGGCCGGCTGTTGAGGGTGGCGGCGATGGCGTCGAGGTCGCTGGCGCCGTGCTTGGCCAGGTCGGTGCCCTTGGGGAAGTACTGGCGAAGCAGGCCGTTGGTGTTCTCGTTCGTGCCGCGCTGCCAGGGGCTGCGCGGGTCGCAGAAGTAGATCGCCAGGCCGGTGTCGATGCGCAGTTGCGCGTGCTGGGCCATCTCCGCGCCCTGGTCCCACGTCAGCGACCGCCGCCGCTGTACCCCGAACGCGGGGGCGCGCCAAGGGGTTCCGGTCGGGGCGGGCCCCGTCGCGTCTGTCGAGCACGTGAGTGCGGCTCTCGAAGACGACGTCGTGCACCGGTGGGTCGAGCACCTGGAGTTGTGCCAGGAGCGACTCGGCGCACCGGGCACGGGCGTTCCTGACGGCGTGGCTGCACGGGCCGA